>Ga0209201_1001016_pt1 | contig 34838 bp, 21 predicted proteins | sample AD_UKC055_MetaG_FD_184411 | JGI IMG/M metagenome (GOLD analysis project Ga0209201, IMG submission 184411) | Active sludge microbial communities of municipal wastewater-treating anaerobic digesters from USA - AD_UKC055_MetaG (SPAdes) (version 2) | ecosystem: Engineered > Bioreactor > Anaerobic >... | reverse complement strand
GCGGGCGTGTGCGGATTCTCATTACTCGCCCCGGATACTGCTGGCCCGCAACTTGCCTCGTTTGGCGAGGACGGTTTGGCCGCGTGCGTTCGCGAGGGCGAGGCCGCCGAGCTGGCCGTACCGGTTCTCAATGTTCCTCAGGGCGCCTGTGTGCAAGCAGAGATTTCGGCGGAGGGAGAGGGCGGCGCGCGCGTTGTTGTGGCCCTGGGGGGGAGTAGAGCCGAGCACGAACTCAACGGCGGCGCTTCCGCGCATGTTTCCGTCGGCGCACAGGCCGGGAACGAATCCCTTCTTACCCTGAATTTCGCCGGGACGGCCGGGGAGAGTCTGGTGCGCGTTGAGCACGTGCGTCTTTCGTTCGGCGGTACGGACTACCCGTTGCGCGTCATGCCTTCTCCGCCCCGCGAGCAAGCGGCCCCGCCGCGTGTTCTGCCTGCCCTTCGGCCGGGAATGGAGACCGCGCTTGTCGAATGGGACTGGCGTCTCCAGGACGGGATAGGCGCCGAGCGCGAGGCTGCCGGTTATGCTGTGGCTATCGAGCGCCTGCTTCAACGGGGCGGCGCCCTTCTCGAAGACCTCAGCGGCGCGGGCGCGTCGCTGGCCTCCGAGACGGCGCAATGGCAGGAACTGAAGCACCAATTCGAGGCGCTTGCCAGCGCAGGGACTCCCGAGGACGATCGCCGGTGGGAAACGCTGTGGCGCCAGGCGCACCGTCTTCGCCGCGGCATCGTCTTCGCCAATCCTCTGGCCGATGTCGGCCCCCTCCTGTTCGTGAAACACGTGCCCTCGTATTTCAGCCACCAGTTGACGCAGTACTACGGCCGGTGCGCGCGGGGCGGCGGCGGCGTGTACGTGTTGGATGCGCCGGGCAAGTCGATGGACTGCCGCGAATTGGTGTCGCGCCAGTTGCCGTTGGGGAGCTATATGCATCCCGAGATCGTGTATGACGCCAGCCGCATCCTTTTCGCGTATTGTGAGGTGCCTTTCGACCCCTACGACAGTATCCGCGAACAGTGTTACGACCGTTACTATCACCTGTACGAGGTGCGCCCCGACGGGACGGGGTTGCGTCAGATCACCGAGGGCCCCTACGACGATTTTTCGCCGCGTGAGCTGCCGGACGGCCACCTGATGTTCATCTCGACCCGCCGCGGCGGGTACCACCGGTGCGGACGGGGTCCGTGCCACGTGTATACCCTTGCTCTCGCCCAAGGGGACGGCTCAAACCCGCGCACCGTCTCGTATCACGAAACTCAGGAGTGGGATCCTGCGGTCCTGGCCGATGGACGTGTCATCTATACCCGGTGGGACTACGTGGACCGCAACGCGGTTCACTACCAGCAGCTCTGGTCGGTGCGCCCGGACGGTACCGGCCCGGCCATTTATTACGGCAACAACACGTTCAACCCGGTAGGCGTGTGGGAAGCGTGGCAGGTGCCTGATTCGCCATATGTCATGGCCACGGCCGCCGCGCACCATGCCATGACCGCCGGCTCCATCATTCTGCTTGATACGACACGCGGAGTAGATGGTCTCGAACCCATCACACGGCTCACGCCCGATGCGCCGTTCCCCGAAAGCGAAACTCGTGTGCTTCCCACTAACTGGCACGCTCCGGGGAGTCCGAAAGAATACGAGACGCCCGAGGAGGCGCGCCGCTGGCCAGGCCACTGTTACCGCAGCCCCTACCCCCTTTCTGAGAGGTACTTCCTGGCCGCGTACAGTTTCGACCCGCTCATCGGCGAACCCGCCGGCAACAATCCCAACATGTTTGGCCTGTATATCGTCGATGCCTTCGGAAACAAGGAACTGATCTACCGCGACCTCAACATCTCGAGTCAATGGCCTGTGCCCTTGCGGCCGCGGTCTCGCCCTCCAGTTATCCCGTCCACATGCGATGCGCAGTTGGGCAACGAAGGCACGTTCTTCCTTCAGGACGTGTACGCGGGCGACCCGCGCCTTCCGGAGGGAGCCGTCACGCGCTTGCGCATCGTCCAGGTCCTGCCCAAGACCACGCCTCACGCGAATCAGCCCGCCGTGGGATTCGCCAATGCCTCGCCGGGAAAGCAAGTCCTGGGCACTGTGCCAGTGGAAGCGGATGGGTCCGCGTATTTTCGCGCGCCGGCGGGCATCCCCCTGGCGTTCCAGGCCCTTGACGAGATGGGCCGCGCCGTGCAGATCATGCGGAGCATCACCTATCTTCAGCCAGGGGAAAAGGCATCGTGCGCCGGGTGCCACGAGAACCGGCTGACGGCTCCGGCCGAGGTCTCGAAGCGCCTCGCGATGCGCCGGCCCCCGTCTCAGATCCAGCCGGGACCCGATGGCTCGAATCCACTGAGTTACCCGCTGCTTGTTCAGCCAGTCCTCGACAAACACTGCGTGGCTTGCCACGGCGGAGAAAAGCCAGCAGGCCCCGAAGGGCAGCCCATCGTCCTGACTGGCGAGCCCGACGGGCTCTACAGCAAGTCGTATAACATCCTTGCCAAACGCATACCGTTTTCGTCGTGGGCGGGTTTGGAGGAAAATGGAGAACCTCTCACGCAACCCTGCCGGTTCGGCGCGCGGGGCAGTCAGTTGATGAACATGATTCTCAAGGGCCATCACGAGGTGAAGCTGGACGGTGAAGAGATGGACCGTCTCGTCACGTGGATGGACGCCAACGCCCTGTTCTACGGAACGTTCGACCCGGAGGATCAGCAACGCCAGCTCCGCGGCGAGCGGATCGAGGGACCGGCGCTGCAGTAGCTATTCTGGTTTTGGCGCGTATACCATGGGTTGTGAGAACAGCGTCTCGCCCTGGGCGTCGTACGCTTTGACGCGCACAAAAGCCACGCCCGGCTGGCCGTCAGCGGTCTGAGGAACGCGAAACACCGCTGAAGGCTGCTCCACTTCAAGGGCCACGCCTGTTTCCGTGATGAAATTGATTCGGTTGGCGCCATTTGTCTCGACAGTCACCCGGTCCGGTTCCGCGGCGATTTTCGTAAACGCCAATCCCGAGCCGAGAAGGGCTCCGTAGAAGTGTCCTTTACGGTATGCGCGAAGACAGTCTTCTACCGTGAAGGCATCGACGAGCAGGATGTTGCGGCCCTGCCAGTCGCCGTCGGACGCGTTAATGCCGTGGTCCGGCACGAAGAATCCAAAACACTGCCGTCCCGTCGCGAGAACGGCATTCCAAAAGGTTTCATCTTCCGCACAGCTCTTCGATTCCTGCTGCAGCGCACACGTGTGATTGAACACCTCAATACCCAGTACACGCGGGTCAAAATCGAGCATCTCAATGACGTCTTCACGTGATAATTTCGACCAAACGGGATGATTAATCGTGACGCCGCCGCCATCGGGAACGATTAGCCCGCCCAGAATCAGGGCGAACGCTTCCTTCCACGGCCGGGCGACACCCATGGCATACCCGTGGTCGACAAGCTTGAACCTGTTCCGCGCATCGAAGTTGCCGCTGCGAAATGCCGACCCGGGCGCGCAGAGATGCAGTTGCGTATCCGTAAAACTGTGATGCTCCGCATTCGGGGCCTCAAGAATGTCACCCGGGATATTGGTGAAAACCTGCCCGCCCACCACAAACGGGATTTGGCTGCGTAAATCATCCGGAAGCCCTCCTGCCCAGCCCGTTTCAGGATCTTGCAGGACCGCGTTCCAATCGAACGGGCCGTTCTTGAATTCTCCCCGCACCATGACGCCATGCTCCTGGCCAGCCCGGAACTGATTTGTCCGAATATCCGCCAAGGGCCACCACGGAGCGCTGGGATAGTAGTTCGAGATCGTGAAGAAGCGAAGCCCATCTTCATAGGCGCGGTCCAGGGTCGCCTGTGTGCCGATATGGGCATGCGATGTACTGGCTACCCGCCGAACGGAATCCCATTGAACATCCGCGTATGGCACAGGATTGCGCGGCGGGACTCTTGCCGGAGTTGAGGGCTCCTCCGCGTACAGCGCACAGGCAGCAAAGAAGGTCAGCAACACGGGGAGATTTCGAAAGACGGCGGGCATGATAAGGCCTCCATCAGGGTTCTTGACGGCTGCCGTCCTTGTGTTCGTCTGCCACGTCGTCATTTGCATGCAACGTGCACGAGTCCCGCGAGATGCAGTGCGGACATTCGGAACGCGGGATGTTGCACTCTTCGGGGTAGGTCGTGGTGGCTGCCCACCGCTGGATCAAGACCCATCCGATGACCACGGCGGCCAACACGAGCGAAGCGATGGTCGCTTCGAGAAACACGTTATCCTCCGATGCCGGCAAAACCCATGAAAGCCAGCGACAGGATGCCCGCGAGCAAGAGACCAAGGGCCGCGCCTCTTACCACACTGGGAACGTCGGCAAGGTCAAGCTGTTCGCGCAGGCCCGACATGATGATCAGTGACAGCGTGAAGCCGACGCCCCCGCCGAACGAGAACGCGAAGGCCTGCACGAAACTGTACTCGCGCATGGTCTGGAACAGCGCCACGGCCAGGATCGCGCAGTTGGTGGTGATCAGCGGAAGAAAGATGCCCAGGGCGCGAAACAGGGCCGGACTGAACTTCTTGATGAACATCTCGACCAGCTGGACCGCCGAGGCGATTACGGCGATGTAGCAGATCAGGCGAAGGTACTCGGCATGAAACCGAAGCAGCAGAACGTTGATCCCGTAGGCGCACGACGAACTGACCAGCATCACGAAGATAACCGCCAATCCCATGCGGAGGCCGGTGTCAATCTTCCCCGAAACCCCCAGGAACGGACAGATCCCCAGGAACATGCTCAACACGAAGTTGTTGACGATCGCCGCGTTAAACAAGATTTCCCACACGCTTTGGTCCATGGCAACCTCTTATTCCGCTTTCTTGAGCTTCCGAGCGCGCCGTTCGCGCAGCCAGTTGAAGAACAGGAGCCATGAGCCCAACGTGAAGAAGCCGCCGGGCGGCAATACCATCACGCTCCACGGCTCGAAATTGGGCCCGAACAACGGGATGCCGAGAATGGCGCCTTTGCCGATGATCTCGCGAACCGTACCCAGACACAACAAGGCGAAGGTGAACCCCACGCCCATGCCCAACGCGTCGACGGAGGACAACCAGACATTGTTTCGGGAGGCGAAGACTTCGGCGCGGGCCAGGATAATGCAGTTGACCACGATGAGCGGTATGAACACTCCCAGGGCTTGGTACAGGGGCAGGCTTATGTACTGCATCACGTAATCGACGATGGTAACCAACGTCGCGATGACGACGATGAAGGTCGCGATCCGGACCTCTTTCGGGACGAGCTTCCGAATGAGCGAGACCACCGCGCTCGACATGACCAGCACGAATATCGCACACGCGCCCATGGCGAGGGAGTTGATGACAGTGTTTGAAACCGCCATCGTCGGGCACATCCCGATGAGCATGACGAATACGGGATTCTCCCGCCACAAGCCCTTCATGAATTCATCCATGGTTGTTGCCGGATTGCCCTGTGCCATCAGGAAGTGCCTTTCTGCAGTTGGTCCAGGTGAGCTTGGATGAGGGGAACGGCTTCCTGGGCGCTGTTGTTCAGCATGCGCACCACGGCTTTGGACGATATCGTTGCCCCGGATATGCCCTCGACCTGCCAGGGGTCGCTCTTTTCGCCGTTCTTCGCGAATTCCACGTTGTGAGCCAGGCTGCCGCCATCGGCGTTCAATTCCAGCGAGATCGTGTCCTTGCTCGTATCGGAGCTGAAGAAATTGGCCAGGAATTCGGGATCGTTTCCGATCCGGTCGCCCAATCCGGGTGTCTCGCTGCTTTGGAGCACCATGAACCCGGTTACGCGTTTGGCTGCGGGGTCATATCCGTAGATACCGCGGATGACGTCCGAATAGCCTTGTGCTGCGGCTTCAATGGCCACGCCGACCAGCTTTCCGCTCTCGTCATATCCGGCATAGACTTTTTTCATGCCGGGTGTGGAATCATCGACTTCAACGGGCCGGAATCCCTTGTCTTCGACGGCGAACGCCTGACTCGAGGCTGCTCCCGGGAGCACCTCGAATACGGCGCCGCGGAGTTGCTCGAGCTTGTTCTGCTTTATGCCCGCCTCGGTAGCCTGAACCGCGAAGAAGATGAGAAACCCGGACAGAAAGGACACTCCGCCGAGCGTTGCAATCATGTGCAGACTGTTGGGCTGGCCGGCCTTTGGTGCTGCTGGCGTGTTACTCATTTGACTGCCTTCTTGATTCGTTTGGTTCCGAACACCCGAGGCTGGGTGAGATTCTCGATATGGGGCGATACGGCGTTACCCAACAGGATGGCATACATGACGCCCTCGGGAAGACCGCCCTTGAGGCGAATGAGGATTGTCAGAAACCCCATCAGGGCGCCGTATATCCAGACGCCGAGGGGCGTGGTGGGTGAGGCCACCATGTCGGTTGCCATGAACACGGCCCCGAGCATCAGGCCTCCGGAAAAAAGCATGAACGCGGGCGTGGGACTCGTCTTGTCGGCGAGGCAGAAAAGCCAACTGGACACGTAGGCCGAGGCGAGCATCGCCGCGGTAATACGCCAGTTCATCATGCCCCGGGCAACAAGGTACACGCCGCCCAGGAGAATAAGGATGGCGCATGTCTCGCCCGTAGACCCCGGAATCATGCCGGTGAAGAGGTCCATGGTTGCGGTGGTTTTTCCCCCGAATTTCATGAGGGAGAGGGGGGTGGCGCCGCTCCACCCGTCTATTCTGGCTTGAGCGAGATAGCCGGCCATCGCGTCAGCTCTCATGTTGGGGCTGAGAAAGGGCGGTATCAGCGTGGTGGGAATACACTGGCTGAAACGGCCATCCACGAACGCCGGAACCCATTGCGTCATGGCTACGGGAAAAGCAGCTTGGAGAAACGCGCGCGCCACCAGCGCCGGGTTGAACGTGTTGAATCCCAACCCGCCGAAGAGGGCCTTGCCGAGCAGGATAGCGACTACCCCGCCCACAAACCCCATCCACAGGGGGATGCCGGGGGGAAGGGTCAGGGCCAGAAGGATGCCCGTAATCACGGCGCTGAAATCGGCGACGGTGGTCGGTTTTTTCGATATCTTGCATACCAGGTGTTCGGTGATGACGGTAGCGGCCGTCGTCGTACACACCAGCGCCAGCGCGCTCAGCCCGAACGCCCAGACGGCGAACCCGCAAATGGGCATCAAGGCGTATACGACGTTGCGCATGATCACGTCGGTGGTCACGGCCGCCTTGATGTGCGGCGACGTCCGAATCTCGAATGTTCCCGGCTTGATGCCCGTCACGAAGCAGCCTTCCTTTCACGGATGATGGCCTTGGCGACCCGGAACCGTTGAACCAGGGGTATGTTCGATGGACACACATACGAGCAGCAGCCGCATTCGAAGCAGTCCATCAGGTTGAACGCGTCAGCCATGGTGTCGAAAGTGCGTTTGCGGGCCAGTTGGCCCAGCCGCGAAGGATTCAAGTGCATCGGGCAGGCGTCGAGGCAGCTTCCGCAACGGATGCAGGGGTATTCCTTGCGGTTGCGTTTCTCCACTTCTGCTTTGTCGAGCACCAGGATGCTCGTGACGCCTTTGGTAATAGGGATGTCGAGCGAAGGAACCGCGACGCCCATCATCGGGCCGCCCAGAATCACGACCGACGCGTCCTCGCCCCGATAGCGGCACCACTCGAGCACGAAACGTATCGGGGTGCCCAGCGCGACGAGGTAATTGCCGGGGTTGCCCACCGCCGGACCCGTCACGGTGATGACGCGCTCGATCAGGCCCTGCTGCATTGGCAAAAGCTCGCCGATCTGCGCCAGCGTCGCCACGTTGAATACCGATGCGCCCACATCCATCGGAAGACCGCCTGAGGGCACTTCGCGGTTCAACAGCGACTTGATGAGCATCTTCTCCGCGCCTTGCGGATACTTTGTCTCGATGGATTCCACCTCGATGGGTTCGCCGTCCGGTTTGGCGCGACGCATGGCTTCCACCGCGTCGGGCTTGTTGTTTTCAATGCCCACGACGACCCGCTCGGCCTTGTACGCCCGTTGGACCACCCGAATGCCCTCGTAGACATGTTCGGGCTGTTCGACCATGAGCCGGTGGTCGGTGGTCAGATAGGGTTCGCACTCACACCCGTTGACGATTACGCTGTCGATTCTCTTCCCTTCAGGGACCGCGAGCTTGACATGCGTGGGGAATGCGGCCCCGCCCAGGCCGACTACCCCCGTGCGCTGGACGGCCTTGACGATTTCCTCGTTCGACATGTGGTCCACGTCCACGGGAGCCCCATAGAGGATCTCCTGGCTTTCACCGGGGTACAGTTGCAGGAAAATGGCGGGCGACATGCCGCCCCGGACGTCGCGGGCCAAACCGATCCGGGCGATCCGTCCCGTTGCCGGTGCGTGCATAGGCACCGACACAAATCCACCCGGCTCCGCAATCGGCTCGCTTCTGACGACTTCCTGGCCTTCTCGCACGATGGGCTTGGCCGGCGCGCCCGTATGCTGTGAAAGCGGAACGAGCATCTCGCTCGCAAACGGCATGCGCCGGACGGGTTTGTGCGCCGTCAGGCCTTTGTATTCTGGCGGATGCACCCCGTGCGAGAAGGTTTTGTCAAGACCCAATAAAGTCAATACGCTCATGAGTACCAGGAAAAAGTTATGCGGGCGCGCCCCACTTTCTCGGGGGACGCGCCCGCGTTTGCTACATCTCGTTGAATTTGGCGGCGCGTTTTATAAGCTTGTCGACGCCTTTCTCATTGGGATCCCACGGTTCGCCGGGCCGGATGCACTTCGCCGCGCACCGTTCCGCGGCCTTGACCATGTCCTTGAACGTTCCGGCCTTGTAATCGCCCAATTGGGCCTGCTTCTTGTCGTTCCAGACAAACATCGCCGGGTTGATGAGCACACATTCACCGCACCCGGTGCACTGATTCGAGTCTAAGAAAGGTTCCATGCCGCCTCCAGTCGTGGTTTTGGGCGTGCTTTCCGCAGATACAGGGACCGCCTGTCGCTCCGCAGAGGCGCCGCCGTCTCCCTCGCCGCTCGAAACCGCCGCCGCAGCGGGCGCCGCGGCGGGGGCCGACAGGAACTGCGACAGGTTGCCGCCGTTAGCCAGTTGGAGCAACCCGGCCGTGATCTTCTGCACTACGTCTGCGCGCGCCTGGTTTGCTATTTGGTTTACATCGACTTTTTGATCGGCGCCCGTGAGCGACTTGAGCAAGCGCCAGAAGTTACGCCGGTCTTCGGCCGATTCTACAATGGACTTTGAACAGATAAGGCGGGACAAGCGGTTCTTTTTGTCAACCGCCCACACATACGGATACAGACCCTCGCGATCTTCCGCGCTCATGTTGATGAACTCGGCGATGGGCACCATACCTTCGTTCCAGGTATCCTGCGGCGCCTTCCGGAAATGCTTGCGGAACCGGCTCTCGGTGGCCGCATAGTCCGCGAACGTAAGCGGGATCTGCATTGTGCCGGGTTTGCCGGCTTCATCGACGTAGCTCAGCGTGAAGGTTGGCCAATCGTCGTCAAGCGCCGGGTTGCCTTCGAGATCCAAAGCGTCCGCCGGGTTCTGTCCCAGGTCGGGATTGTACCGGAAAACGGGGTATGCCCGGGACTCGACGGCGAGGATGGACTGGTACTTGGCCACGTCGTCGCCGATGCCATGCTCCGGCATGCAGGGGCTGTGCAAGTTGAACAGGGCGGGCCGCCTCGTGGTCAGCCCCTGCACGAATCCTTCGAGCAAGTGGCCGACGTTTGCGATGGTACCCTGCATCACGTAGGTCGTGCGATGCGCCATTGCGATCAAGCCTACTTCTTTCCGGATTTCCTCCTTGCCCTGGATGGCCTTGCCGAATTGCGCCATATCAGAAATCTGGCCGAAGTAACCGGACGTGCAGGCCTGGCCACCGGTGTTCGAATACACCTGCGTGTCAAGGCACATGACCTTCACTGGTTTGCCGCTCATCATCAGGCGCGACATGTTCTGGAAGCCGATGTCGTAAAGGGCGCCGTCGCCGCCGACTGCCACTACCGGCGGGCACAGAGCGAACTCCTCGTCCGTGAAATCCCGCCAGTTGAAGTAGCGGAAGAACTCCTCGTGTTCTTTCGCATTGTACTTGCCGGCCAGCTCCATCTCCGCTTTGCGAATGGCCTTGAAACCCTCGGCCATCTTCACCATATGGCCCTCGAACACGCCCATCGCCATCGACGTGCAGTCCTGGAACAGATGATTGGCCCAGGGGAACGGATACGGATTGAATGGGTAGGTGGAACCCCACACGGAGGTGCAGCCCGTTGCGTTAATCATGCCCATGCTTGACCGGCCGCGTCCTGTAACGCCTGTGGTGTATTCCCACCGGAGGTGCTTGAGCTTGGCCAGGATGTCGGTAGCCGTCTTGAGCCATTCGCTGTCGATGGTGCTGTTGACCTTGCCTTCTTCGAGCGCCGCGGTAAGGTTAGCCAAGGTCAAATCCTTGCCGTGAAGCGAGGTCAGCGCCTTGTTCATGGCGTCCGTATCGCTCACATTGACCTGTTCGGCCAGCTTGAGCCGGATGTGTTTCTCGAGGCGCTCGATGAGGTCGTCAAGACGCGCGACATGCGCTTTCGCGCGCGGCTGCATCAGCGCCTCGACAACCGACGTGAAGAGGTGCACGACGGTCTTTTCGCCGCATCCCAGGCATGCTCCGTCCCCGCCGACCATCGATTTGTAGTTGATTTTGTCGAGCAACAGCGTATCGAGCGCGCCGATGCCTTCTTCAAGGTTGTCTATACGGATGTACTCGGGCTTCGTATTGGGCAATTCCAGCCAGAGGTCCCAGTTGCGGCGCAGTTCGTCGATCGATGCAGGCGTCTGCGTGACCACGTGGAGGGCGTCGGCGGGACAGACCTGCACGCATTCCATGCAGCCCTTGCAGGTGTAGGGATCAACCGTGATCGAAAGCAGGCCGCCGCTGCCCGGTTTGGACTTCTCCTTAAGCGTGTAATACGGAGCACTGATGCCGAACTTGTAGGGACGAAGTACGTCCATCAGAGCGGCCGCTTCGTTCACGAGCTCGGTCTTTTTGTCGCCCGTAAGGGTGCTTTCGGCCAAGGTCCCTTCGATTGCCTGGGTCAGCAGCGCCGTGACGTCAGCAGCCACATTGTCTCCGATGGCCGACCGCAGCTTCTTTTCGATAGTGCCCGCCAGCTTCGGCAAGTGCTGGAACCGGGCCCCGGCTTCCTCGGCCTTCTTGATGCCCGTCGCCAAGACATCCGAGATGGTATTCACCAGACCTGGCAGGGCCGAATCCGGGCAGATGGACCAGCAGTCGCCGCACGCGGTGCACTTCTGGGGATCCCAGACGGGGTGCTCGAAACGGATGCTCGTCATGTCGCGGAAGACGCCCGACGCCACGGGAATGCAGCTCATGCCGATGAACGGGTCGGTCAGGTTGTCGTTGCCCCGGCCGGTCGCGTAGAAGTGGCCGGTCTGTTCCCAGTAACGGTGGATATCGGTCAATGGCGCGTCGCCCTTGGGCTGGCGCTTGAGCATTACCGGCACCGACGGTTCCTTGCGGATGGCTTTTGCATCGCCCTCGAGCACCGTCTTGTTCTTGATTTCAACCAGTTCGGTGAAACCGCGGCGCACAACCTTGAGGTTGTCGTCGACTATGCGGCGGCCTTTGGCGCCGAATTTGTGCTCCAACTGGTCCTCGATCGCCTTGAACAGGGCCTCTTCCGACAGGTTGCGCTGCTTCATAATCGGCGATGCCGCGAAGAACGAGCCCATGAACGCGATACCCTGCATGCGGAACTGCAACTCGGGGTCGGTCGCGATTTCGCGCGCGATCTTGAATCCGTCCACGTAAAAGACATGGATATCGTTCTCGACGATGACCTTCTGGTAGCGGGATGGAATTTGTTCCTTCCAGACCTGTTCCGGGCTGTCCAGTTCGCTCTGGATGATGAACACCCCGCCCTTCTTGAGCCCTGCCAACGGATTCGAATGGCTGAACACGTTGGGATCGGGGGAGAGGGCCACGTCCACATAGAAATACTCGCAATTCACGCGGATGGGTTCGGGCGCCGCCGAGAGGTAATAGGTGGTGGGCTGGCCCTTTTTCTCTGAACCGTACTTGGGATTAGCCTTGATGTGATAGCCGAGCAGGTCGAACAGAGTCATGGCAATGTTCTTGCCGGTTGTGATGGCGCCCCACCCGCCGATCGAATGCAAACGCACCGTGATGCTGGACTTCGGCAGCAGGTTGGGATTCTCGCTGCCGTGCACCGCCAGGTCCTTGACATCAGGATACGACTCCAGGATCTGCTGCTGATACACTTCCTGTTTCGGGGTATAGGCCTTGTCCCGGACGAAATCGATCGACAGATAGAACATCTTCTTCTGTTTGCCGTCAGGCAGCATGTTCTCAATGGCGCCTATAATGCCTTCCGGCTGCAGATCGCGGCTTCCCATCCCGTACGAGCCCGAGTACAGCGGAGGCACGTCGGCCGGTTTGCTGTACGTGTCGTGCTTAGGATACGGAACTTTCTTTCCGTTGCTCCGGGCGTTCTCGACGCACTTGTTGATCGCCGCGCGCACTTCGCGTATGAGCGGCAAGTCTTCCGCGAGAGGCTGGTCTGTGCGCTCGAGGACGCATACCCCCTTGCGGCCTTTCAACAGGGGCGTCAGCATGTCCGACGGGAAAGGCCGGAACATGACCATATTGATCACGCCGATTTTGATGCCCCGCGTCTCGCGAAGGTAATCCGCAACCGCTTCCATGCTAGGCACCACGCTGCCCTGGCCAATAAGCACATAATCCGCGTCTTGCATGGCGTGCGCGAGAACGCGTTTGTACTCGCGGCCTGTAAGCCGGGTGAATTCCGCCATGCATTCGTCGGCGATGTCGGCGATGTGGTCAAAGAAATACGGACGCTGCGCCGCGACGCTCTGCATGTATGCGTCCTGGTTCTGCACCGTGCCCGCCATTACGGGGTTGTCGACGTCCCACAGGAGGGGAATCCGGCGGCGCTTGTTGCCGTAGATGATGCGCTGCGCCGGTGTGGGGGTATCGATGATGTCGTCCGGACGTCCAAGATACTCTTCGATAAGCTTTCGCTCGGGCAGTAGCAGCGATTCGATGAGGTGCGTGGTCAAGAATCCGTCTTGTCCCACGATACCGGGGTTCAGGGCCAACTCGGCGATCTTATGTGAGATGATGTTGAGGTCGGCCACCTGCTGAACGTTCTTGCCGAATACCTGGAAGAATCCGGTATCGTCAACGGCATGGTAGTCGTCGTGGCCGGCGTGCACGTTCAGAGTAGACTTGGTCATCGCGCGGCAGCCCATGTTGAGAATATAGGTGAGGCGTTTGCCTACGGCCGCGTACAACGACTCGTGCATGTAGGCGATGCCCTGGCCCGACGAGAAATTGCACGAACGCAACCCCGCCATGGACAGGCCCGCTGTCACCGCGGCGGCCGCATGTTCGCCCTCCGGCTCGATGAAAATCAATGCGCGGTCCGAAACATTGATATGCCCTGCCGCGGCAGCCTCGGCCCAGTATTCACCCATCTGCGTGGACGGGGTGATGGGGTACGCGCCTGCGGCGTCACTGGATTCTCGCTCGCACATGATGACGGCAGTGTTTCCATCCATGGCTTCGCGAATTCCCGGATACTTGGTAGTCTCCTTGGCGTCTTTCATGTCCTAACCCTTGTGTGTGTCGTTAACCAAACCAGTCTCAACTTCGCCAATAACCGTCAGTTCAAATGAGCTGACCGCAATTCGATTCCCACACCCCCTTGCCGTATTCGATGCGCGTCTTTCGCGCACGCGGGCTTGGGTCCAAGGGACACGGGCACTCACCTCGCACGGTCTGCTCAGCCGATAGGCAGAGGGCTCTTGCGGGTGATATGCTTTGCCTGGATGCCTTTTATGGCGCCCAGGTCCCTGTCCATCCAGACAATCGCGCCCGTTGGGCAGCGTTCGATGGCGGCCTTGCAGTCGGGCCGCCACTTGCCATAATCCACGCGGGCCAGATTGTTCACGATCGAGATCATGTTATTCGGGGCGTCCATCGCGCACCGGCCACAGCCCGTGCACGCCACCGCGCACTCTGCTTCGGCGTCCCCGCCCCGCGCTTCGTTCTTGCAGGCCACCAGAAGCCGCTGATTGACCGGCAATAGCATGAAGAGCTCTTTGGGACATTCTGCCACGCAGGCGCCACAGGCCGTGCATTTGTCCTCGTTGACGATGGGAAGCCCGTTTTCGTCCATGACAATGGCGTCGAACGCACAGACGTCTCGGCAGTCGCCATATCCCAGGCAACCCCAGACACACCCTTTCCCGCCTCCGGCCACCAGGGCAGCGGCGCGGCACGTTTCGGCCCCATAATACGTGGCCATCTGGCGCGCAACGTTATTGCCCCCCGCGCAGGCCAGACGCGCCACCCGCCGGACCAGCGTGCCTGCATCAACGCCAAGGTACGCGGCGATTTTCTCGACCATTTCCTTGCTGTTTACCGGACACCGCCCGGGAAGTGCCTTTCCTTTCACGATGGCTTCGGCAAAGGCGCGGCAGCCCGCCTGGCCACATCCGCCGCAGTTCGCGCCCGGCAGCATTCGTTCGACTTCGTCAATACGGGGGTCTTCGAAAACGTAGAGGCTCTTGCTCGCGATAGCCACCATTCCTGACAGGATTACACCAAGCCCCGCCATGATCAATGCGGCAATTACGAGACCCTCAAGCATCCGTCTTCCTTTGTCTACTGGCTATCATTGCTGTTTTGCGGGACAGCGAAGCCTAAACGGGAACGCGCCATAGCGCATTCCCTTCGCGCGCCTTCCCGCGCAGTCGTGGCGGTCATCTGGCGCACGTCATTACTCCGGTGATGTCGCACGGTAGGAGTCGAGTCTACAACAACTTAACGAGACAGTGCAACTCCGCTCCAATCCTATTCGCGTGCCTTCTCGGTGCAAATTCGTGAAAAGAAACACAAATAAAGTATATGCCGCTGAAAACCATAACGCAAGTTACCGAATACGAGCGAATGCACGCGCGCCGATTTGTAGAGCTTCGAGAGGCTTCCAGGGCTGCTGCGCGCCGCCCCGGCACACAGGAAACAGAAGCCGACCCCGCGCCGCGCGAGCCCGGGACCGTCACCCTCTCTTGCGTCTTCGGCTGCTTTTGGCGCTCTCATTCAGCAGGTGAGGCAGCCGAGTGAACTTCAATCGCCGGTCCGCTAATCATATTGCGGCCAATCAGGTTGATAAGGGTCGTCTGCTAAGCCGAGAATCGAATCATGTCTTATGGCGCACAAAAAGAGGGAAGCAGCCGTTCATGGCTGCTTCCCCTATGTCTTGGGCGACAAAACTACACTTTCCCGCCGATGCCGTGTGAACGGCTGACAGGAAGAATCATACTAAACGCAGCGTAAGAAGACCTGAGGTGACCTGGTTCACACTTCTTCTTCGAGCGGTATCTCGCATTTTTCCGTCAAATAGTCAAGAATCGGTGAGGCGCCGCCGAAAGCGCCTAGCAGGTCGGCCAGAATCTGGCCGCCATAGCAGATAGCATCTTCGAACGCGTTGGCGCGCGCAAGTACTGTTCTTGTTACATGCTTGACATGTTTCACAGTCGATCCCTCCATTTTCCAACCAACCGAAGCCAGCTTGATAACGCTCATATAGTACACAAAAACCGTGCCAAAATGTTCAGGTCCTCTCCCCAAGGGTTCCTGATCCCCCTACTGGAATCCTATACGGAAGGCGCGAAGTTGTCAAGTAATTACCCGGGGGACGGGTTTCTGGGTGCTTCGGTGTGACGGGCCGGGTTACGACCGGTGGCGGGCGGGGCGGTACGCTCTCGTGCTGATGCCGTGTTTTCGCACGCGGAGTCCCATGATGCGCTCGCTGATCCCGAGTGCGCGCGCGGCGCGTGCCTTGTTCCCGCGGGCATTCTTTAATGCCTCGACGATCATCTCGTGTTCTACGGAATCGAGTGTGCTTTCCAGGGTGCCTGTTATGACGGTATTGCTGGCTTCGGCGGTCTGCAGTGTAGGCGGGAGGTGGTGGCCGTGGAGCACGTCGTCATTGGTCAGCAGGACCCCGCGTTCGATGCAGTTTTCCAGCTCCCGGACATTCCCGGGCCAATGGTAGCTCATCATCATGTCGATAGCTGGAGTCGAGATACGGCGCACGTTCTTGCCGTTGGCTTTGCTGTATTTCTCGACGAAGAAATTGGCAAGGTCGAGAATGTCGCTCTTGCGTTCCCGCAACGGTGGCAGATGGATAGGGAACACGTTCAACCGGTAATAGAGGTCTTGCCGGAAGGCGCTTTGTTCCATCAGCATATCGAGGTCGCGGTTCGTGGCGGCGATCACCCGGACGTTCACCTTTATCGTGTCCGTGCTGCCCACGCGCTCGAATTCCCGTTCTTGAAGTACCCGCAGCAGACGAATCTGCATGGCCGGCGTCAGATCTCCGATCTCGTCGAGGAAGATCGAGCCGCCGTTAGCCAGCTCGAAACGTCCTTTGCGTTCCCGGATGGCGCCCGTGAAAGCCCCTTTCTCGTGACCGAACAATTCGCTTTCTACGACCGACTCCGGCAGCGCGGCGCAATTCACTTTAATGAACGACATCGTCGCCCGGTGGCTGTTATAGTGAATGGCCTGTGCGACGAGTTCCTTGCCCACGCCGCTTTCGCCCCGGATAAGCACCGTCGTGTCGCTCTTGGCCACTTGGGCGATAAGGTCGTAGACCCGCTGCATGGCGCCCGAATTTCCCACAATGTTGGCCGGGTGATAGCGCTCCTCCAATTCCTGCTGCAATCGCTTGTTCTGGTCTATGAGACGCTGCTGTTCTTCGAGGGCCGCGCGCCGCAGCCGCACGGCCTGGGCAATCATCTTCGCGACGATGCTCAGCATCCACAGGTCTTCGTCGAGAGACACCGGCTCGAGATATAGCCTGTCGGCGCTCAACGCGCCCACTACCTCGTTGTCGATCTTGATCGGCACGCACACAAAGCCAAGCTCGTCTTTACGCATGTTGCTGCGCGCCTTCGTTTTATCCAGGAAAAGGGGCTCCTCCGAGATCCGGGGTATCACCATGGCGCGGCCGGTCTGAACCACCTTGCCGGTCACGCCTTCGCCGGGACGATACCTCGCTCGTTCGCGCTGTTTGGCAGATAAACCGTGGGCTTCCTCGATGAGGATCTCGTCGGTCTCCCGGTTCAGCAGCGTCAAGGTGCCGCGGACCATGCCCGTATGCTTCGCAAGAGCCTTCAGGATGGACCCGACTTCGTCGCGCAAGTCCATGCTGCGGTCGAGGATCTGACTGATATCGAAGAGCAGCGCCAGTTCACTGCGTTCATATTGTCTATCTCGCCCCGGGGGACTGTCTGGCATGATTCCTTCCCTCCGGTGTATCACTCGCTTATTGAACACAAAACTGTCCAGAGCTCGGCCAGATGCTACGCGATTGTATGAAATCCGGCCGTGTCATTCAAATTTGTAGATACGGAAAGATATTGCCGTCGCGGGCCGCCGCCGAGTTCGTGTCCTGGCGAGCATGTGACCGGCGATTTTGCGCCAGACGCTTGGATCGGCCTATAGGGCGGGACCGCGCCACCTCTCCATGGCTATGTCGCTCGCGCTTCCGTTCGCGGAGGGGAATCTCAATCGCGTCAGGAAGACCTCACCAGGTGAACCGGACTGTTGCAAGACCGCGGGCGGGCACCTGCACCGTAAAACGTTTTCCGTGTTTCAGGGTCAGCGCTTGCCCGGGCTCTTCGGCGAGATTGCAGACGTGCGCGGCATTCAGCGACTTGGAGAAAGAGACGGTCTCGGCCACGTTGTCGTCAGTGGGATTCCACAAGCGGAGGATGCCTCCGTTGCCGTCGGCTGCCGGTTTCAGTGCGGTAACGACAGCCGCGTTGTCTTCAAGGCGGCAGAAGGAAACGTCGTCTGGCAGGGATTCCGCTTCATGGGTACGGATCCCTGTTTGCGCCTCCTGTACGATACGTAATGCCGCCACAGCATCAAAGGGCGCCGCAAACGGGTATACGAGGTAGTCGAATTCCATGGGTTCGAGCAGTTGGCCGTCGGGTTGTCCTGGCGTGCCCACGGTCTGCTGTGTTGACCGGAATAGCGTCAACGACAAGGCGCGTTCAGGCGTTTGGGTAACCTCATACTCGTGCAACCCCGCCGGGCAAAGAATGGCGAGCCCTTTCTGGCCGTCCTGAATGCCGAAGAGCCGGGTGAAGGCCGTCTCTGGATTCACCCGCTCATGCCACAACGCTGCTTCCGCGGGGACATCAATGGCGCGCTCGACCACTGCGAAGGGGGTCTCGGCGAACGATATGCCGGTCTTGATGGGGGTGGGAAACAGCACGCGCAGCCGATGGTCCCGGACCGTGTTCTCCACGCGCGTCTTCACGTTCACGCAGGGGGACCCCTTTGTGACGAAGATGCGGTCGGTTACCCGCAAGCATACGCGGCCGTCTGACCGTTTGCGCGTCTTACGGTCCATCGCGGCGGGCAGTTCGAACTCGCGCTCGACGCGAAACACGGCGCGCAAGGGGCCATCTTCTTCGAGGGCCGTCGTGACACGTGTGCCGGGAGACTTGTAGGCGATGTCGTTCGTCAATTGTCCGCGCGTCCATCCGTCGCCGCTGTCGCCAGTGTCTTCGTAGAGAAACAGCGGGCCGCAGGTCATGCCGCTCGCCTTGTCGGACAGCGCTGCCGTGCCGTCGGGATGCACCGTCAAACTCAAGCGTTCGGTGGCCGCCGTCATCGGTCCGGAGAGAAGGCTGCCGAAATTGCGGTTGGACTCCTCCGTAGGTTCCACGCGGAGCCCCGTGAAGCCGCACGCAGGCAGCGTCATCTCCACTGCCAAGCGATACACGTCGCCTCCGAAATTGTGGTGTCTTCCGTCAGATCTCAGACGCTTGTGCAGCGTATCATGTTCTATGCCTGTAAGCTGGCAGGGGAGCGGCCTGCCCTTCTTGTCCAAGAGCCGGAAGCGGTTGATCGCCTCGCCCGTCGTTAATCCGTCGACGTACTTCGGCGCGAAATCTCTGGCGAATGGCAACGCGATGTCGAAGACCCCCTTGCGTTCGAAGGGCAAAGGATTGTGAATCACCACGTGGGCGAGGGCGTCGCGCGACTCGCTTGCGCCGCCCATGGCCGCAGTGGCCCGGCGGACCAATCCGTCCGCCAGCATTCGGCACTGATCGAAACGGAAACACATGTCGCGGTGCACCTGGTCGACGCTGCATCCGCAGATCGAATCATGCGGGTGATTCTTCAGCAGATATTCCCAGGCCAGGTCCAGGTAGCGCAGGTTGGGCTGTGCCCCCTGCATCCGCAGAACGAGCGCCAGCGGCTCTGCCCAATGCTCAAGGAGGACTTGGCATTCATCGTTGGCTTTCTTGAGGGGATATCGCGACGAGATGGTATGAACGATCAAGTACTGGCCTCCGCGGCCGGAAGCGCGGCACGGTTCCCGCAGTTCGCCCGTCCGTTCGGGCATGCTTGCCGAATGAGCGGCCATGTCCCGTCCGAACTCCTCCAGCGACGCCCATACGAACTCGACATCGGGATACCGCTCTTTCAGTTTCTCCAGGATGGCGATACTCCGTTCGTCGGCGGGGAAATGGTCGATGGCGTCCAACAACAGCACGAGCGGCACGTCACTCCGCTGGCGCTCCTCGTTGAGATATGGTTCGAAGTGCTCTGTGAAAAGGCTGTTGTCCAGCTCGTCGCCTTCGATCCTGTTGCGAAACTTGAAAAGGAACGGCGCATAACTGCCGTCGTCGCGGAGTTTGTAGGTGGGCATTCTGCTGCCGTCCGGACCTATCCACTGGAACAGGGCGGGATAGTTTTCGTCTTGCGTTCCCCGCCAGCAGATGCCAGCCTGAAGCCCTAGCCCCGTCATGATTGTCGGAAGCGCCGCGATGTGGCCAAATTGATCCGGAGTGTACGCGAAATTCATTGCGGGCACGCCCAGTTCCCGGCAGACCGCCCGCCCTTTCATGATGTTTCGGATGTAACTTTCGCCGGAGATCAGCCACTCGTCGGGCAACACGTACCAGGGTCCCGCCAGAATGCGGCCCGCGTTCATCATCGTGATGAGGCGCTCCTTGTTCTCCGGGCGCGCCAGCAGGTAGTCCTCGAGCACTACCGCTTGACCATCGAGATGAAAGCACCTGTATTCGGGCCGCTTCTCCAGAAGGTCCAACAGGTCATCGATAAGCTCCACCAGCCACATGCGGAATTCCTGAAACGGCTCGTACCATTCGCGATCCCAATGGGTCCCCGGGCAATAGTATGCACGCATTGATTTCTTTCGTCCTTTCTGTGCGCGGCGTTTCCCCGCCGGCCGCTCGAACGCGGCGCCGGGAAAGCTTGGCAGATGATACAAGGCCGCCGTGCCCTCAGTAAAGAACCCGGCATTTCGGCAGGGCTTCTTGAAGCTTTCGCCACCCGTCCTGAGTGATCTTCGTTTGCCGGATGTCGAGTTCTTTCAGTCCCGTCAAGTGCTTGACGGGTTCAAGATTCTCGTCGCCGACTTTCACGCTCCACAGGCTGAGCACCTGGATATCGTCGGGCCCGAGTTTAAGAAGCGGCCCAACGTGATAGGTCTGCATCTGGAGTTTGACGTCCTGATTCGGCGGGATCCCGATTTTCCCTTTGGCCTCTCCGACCTTTTCCCATGGTTCGCGTTCCAACACCCCCGACCTGCGCAGGAATAGCGAACCCAGGCTCTCGTCTTTCGGGAACTCGATTATCCTGGCCACTTCCTTTCCGAACACCGGCTTGACGGGTTCCTCTTCTTCAGGTTGCGGCTTGGCTTCCCCGGCTGGTTCCTTTGGGGCGGCCGCAGGCACTTCTTCTGGGGCCTCCTCGGCCTCTTGGGGAGGCTCTTCGGGTTGTTCCGCGGGGGCTGCGGCCTCTGTTGCTGTGTTCGTCTCCCCAGGTGCCGCGTTCTCGGGCGTCTCAGGTGGTACACCCTTATCCAGATTTAACCCCTTCATAATGTCATTCGTCATCAAATCGCTGGATGGCTCGCTGCCCGTGAATGAAGACGCGCCCATTTGCGCGAGCATTTCAGGGGTAGCCTGGGCCAGTAGTTCCTTCGTCATCTTGGCTGCAGCTATAAAATCGGTTTGCTCGAACTGCTGGCGCAGTTGGGCCGCAACTTGTATTGCTTGCGGCGTAGCAGCTTGTTTTTCCATCATTTCGAGAACGGTCGCCGTCTGTATCTTCATCAATTCCGCCAGTTGGGCCGTGTCCATCTCCGCCATCGCCTTGGCCTGCTCGGCAGGCGCCATCCCCTCGAGCCTGGCCATCAAGGCCTGGGTGGACTCAGCTCCAGCGGCGGGCGGCGCAGGTTGTTCCGCGGCAGCGGGAGCGGCAGTCGTTTCGCCCGGGGCAGTTTCAGGCGTGGCGGCCTCCGTTGAGGCCTCCGTTTGAGCGGCAGCCAGCTGCTCTCCCGCAGGGGCCTGCGGAGGAAGGGTCTCTTCTTCCTCGCCTCCGCGGCCGCGCACAATCACCACAACCAATGCAGCCAACAGCAACGCGCCCATGAGGCTGAAGCCAATGATATTCATTCTCTTGTTGCTTCCGCGCCCCGCCGCGAACCGCGGCGGCAGATACGACGGCTCCGTCATGTCCTGTCCGGGCAGAAGTGGAGGGGGGCCAGCCGCAGGCTGGTCTTGCGGACTCGGAAAGGGGGGCGGTCCGGATGGCGCAACACTCAGAGCAGCCTTCAATTGCCCGCCGCGGGGATCGCCCAGCGCGGTCAGCCTATCGCACAACGCCGCCGCTTCTTGAATGCGGCTCAAGACGCCTAGAACACGCGCCTTGAAGTACATGATGTCCGAATTGTTCGGAACGGCGTTGTCCAGTTGTTCCAACACCTGAAGCGCATTCTCGTACTGCTGGGCCTGGAACAAGGCGGCTGCCTGTTGAAACCGTTGTTTAACCTCTTCAGCATTCATCACAGTGGCACCTTTTCGTCACGATTGACGGTTGCCGCAAGTGAACCATCCGCCTGCGGCAGGAACGTCCGCTCCGTCCATGGTAGGCCAATGTTCGAATGGATTCAAAAACGGCGATGCCTTTCGCGGCAGCCAAATTCAGGGCCGCCACCCCGTACCTGGCATATTACCAATCGCCGGATAATGTAAAACGATGCAACGTAAACACGTTGCCATTCGGGGCACCGGGCTGGATTTCAAGATTCACCCTGCATGGGATAAGATCGGCGCGCCCGTATTCCGTTTCGCTCCGCTGGCGCTGAAGAATCCCGGCTAATGAGGACCCGCCAGTCGCATGGCGCCGCACCCGTTTCGCCGGTTCTTACCCGGCGATTGGAACGGATCGCTTGACTTGTATTTTACAAACCCAACCATTAGCGTGTAAGGGGGCAGTGTTTAAAAGGGGAAAAGGGCAAACATGGCAGATTATGCGAATGTCTGGCCGTCAGGGGGGCTGTTTGCCTTTTCGGGGGTAGACGGCAAAACCTGTTTTCGTGAGCCTTTCGTCGCATCAGGCACGACCGATGATGTCGGCTGGGATTTTTGGCTGGAGCCGCGGCTGATAGTGCGTCCGAAGTGTGGGGAGGCGCCTCTTCGCCCGATGCCTCAAGCGGGCTCGTTCTGTTTTTCCGATTGTTGGGACTTTCCCGTCGTTGCCGGGGAAACACGCGGCCGGCTTCGGGGAGCGTTTCGCGACCGCTCCTCCATGCTGTTGTCCATTGACATGAATTCGGGCGCCGGCCTGCCTCCGCCGGAGCTTGAATTGCCGGGTGACAATTGCGCGGGCAAGATTGAATTCAGTGTCGCGCGAAGGGGGTGCTGGGTCGCGGTTGCGCAGAGTGAGCCAGCCAGAATCCGTTCCTTCGCCATCGCGATTTCCTGCGCGAATGAGGCAGAAGCGCTCGCCCGGGCGCGCGCCACCCTCGTTGCGGACCTCAACGCCGTTATCGAGGCCCGGCTGCAATTCTACACCTCTGCCCGGTTGCCTGCGCGCATGGCAAGCACCGACGAGCCGATCTTCTACAAGGCGCTCAGCGTCATCAAGACGAATTATGAAAGCGCCCAGGAGGATATCCCCTGCCGGTGGACCACCCCTGACCGGATGCCACACCGGCGCATGTGGCTGTGGGATTCCGCTTTTCATGCGGTGGGGTCGCGGCACGTTTCGACGCAGCTTGCCGAAGAGGCCATCTATGCGTTGTTCGCCAAGCAGCATGCGGACGGCAAGCTGGCCCTGGCCGTTCACCCGGGCAAGATAGAGTTGGCGGAACACGATACGCAACCGCCCATTGTCGCATGGGCGGTGTGGAAACTGTTTCAACGCTCGGAAAACGAGGAATTCCTGGAACGCGTCTACGACGGCCTTGCACGTTACCTCCAATGGTTCGAACAAAACCGCAAGAATCCCAATGGACTCTACGGGTGGTACATCCGCACCGACGAAGATCCTGTCAAGGCCGCCCGGGGCGGTGAGTCGGGCATGGACAACAGTCCTCGCTTCGACCAGGCTGCCGCGATGACAGCCGTCGACCTTTGCAGCTATCTCGCCGCCGAGTACTTGGTCATGCAGAAGATCGCCAAGAAGCTGGGGCATTCCGATGATGAGGCCGAGTGGCGCCGCCGGGAACAGGCCATCGTGGAAAGGGTAAACGAACTTCTTTGGGACGACGAAGACCGCTTCTATTACGATCTCGATGAAAACGGCAAGCCCATCCTTGTGAAGACGGCGGCGGGGTTGCTGGCTCTGCATGGCCATATTCCGGACCATGACCGGGCAGAGGCGCTTCGAACGCATCTGCTGAGCCCGGCGGAGTTCTGGCCGCTCTTCCCCGTGCCTACAGTCGCTTGCGATGAAGAGTCGTTCGCTACCGATTTATGGCGCGGCTGCACATGGCTCAACATCAACCTGCTCCTCTTCTATGCACTCGAACACTATGGTTTTCTTGAAGAAGCCCGTTTGCTGGCCCGCACAAGTGTCGACGAAGTGGCGCGGTGGTACAGGAGGACAGGCTGTATTCACGAATGTTACGACCCCTTTGGACAGACAATGCCTCCCGACCTGCCTCGGAAAGGCGCGCCGGGAAGCGCCGGCGGCGTAGGGTTTGGCGTGATTGCCGACTTTCACTGGTCCGCCGCCGCTATCGTCGATTTCCTCTACGCCATCTGTTGAAATCGTCGTGGTCCGCACCTACAATGCCGCTTTTGTCAGGGACGGCGTACGGACAGGCGGGTTTCTGCAGGGTCAACAAGCATCGTAATGTCAGAAACTAAGAAAGAGTTGTGGCTTGCCATCGAGGGAGGCGGGACCAAGACCCGTCTCTATTTATCGGATACGGACCGGAAAGTCCTGGCCCGGGAAGTCGGCGGGACCTCGTCCAGCCTGTATGTGCAGGCGCCGGACTACGAGGCCTATGCCTCGCGAATGCGCGTCCTGCTCCGGAACATCAGGGAAACCGCCGATGATGCGTGCGGTCGCGTCACGGTTGTGGGTCTGGCGGCCCCCATGGTGCAGGAACTGGTAACGAAGCTTGTTCGCGAGGTCCTTGGCGCTGTCGAGTTTGTCTTCACGTCGGAGGCGGCAATCGCCTTGGCGTGTCACGACCTCTCCTCAGGCGTCAGCATGGTGGCCGGCACGGGAGCGGGATGCGTGGCCCTCAACGAAGAGGGGCTGGGCGCCGGGTGCGGCGGCTTCGGGCCCCAGTTCGGCGACGAAGGCAGCGGCTACTGGATCGGCCGCGAGGCCATTGCGGCCGCCATGCGCGAGAACGACGGCCGGGGGCCGGAAACGGCCCTTACCCGGGCCCTGTGCGCATTCTATGGGATCGGCCACATCCTGGAGATCTACAAGTTTCGCGACCCGGGAGGGCATGTGTCCGGGCCGAAGGTCGCCTCATGCGTGCCTGTAGTATTTGAAACGGCGCGCGCGGGCGATTCGGTTGCCAGGGCCGTTTGCCGCGGCGCGGGGCACGCCTTAGGTCATACCATCGTCGCTACGGTCAGGCGCGCGGGAATAACCGAGAGGCCAGTGCCTGTCGTATTAACAGGCGGCGTGTTCAACGGGGGCGCGCTCATACTGACACCGCTCAGGCGGGTTCTTCGCCGAAGCGGAATCGAATTCAAGCTCTTCCCCGTGGTGACGGAACCGGGGGAAGGGATACTCAAGGTGATTGAAAAACAAAGACAGGGAGTTTCTTGATGGGATACCTGGATGATTTCTTTGCCGCGGCGGGCAGCGTCTTTGAAGAGATCCGCTCCACACAACGAGCTGCCATAGAAAACGCAGCGGAGGCGATTGCCTCAAGTCTTGCCGGGGGCGGCGCTTTGTGTGTCATGGATACCGGGCACATGCTGAAGCACGAGGCTTTCAACCGCGCCGGAGGGCTCATGACAATCGCGCCCTTCTCCTATGCGCTGAACCTCGAGAACCCTCTTCACCACCGGAAAGTGGAACGTACCAAGGCGGAACTGGCCGCTTTGGAAGCGCGCACGGTGGCGCTGGCGCTCGACACCAGTCTCCTTAAATCCGGCGACGTGCTTATCATCAATTCCAACTCGGGCCGCACCCCCAACGTCATCGAAACCGCGCTGCAGTGCCGCGAACGGGGCATCACGACTATCGGCATCTCGTCCTCCGCCCAGATGCGCGGATGCGATGCAGCCCATCCTTCGGGCAAGAAACTGTTTGATGTGGTCGATGTCGCACTCGATAACTGCGCCCCGTTCGGCGACGCGGCCGTGGAGGTCAAGGACGGCGAAAAGATGTGTCCCATGAGCGGCATGGCTGGCGCCTACTGTCTCTGGGCCGTGCATGCGGAAGCCGTCGAGCGTCTGCAGGCTCGGGGCATCAATCCTACGATTTTCCGCAGCGTGCACGTCAGCGGCGGAGGGTTCATCGAGGAACAGCGCAAGAAATTCCTGGAGAAAGGCATCTAGTGCCGCGTTCCGGGCAGAATGGGAGATTCCATGGCAGGCAAATCACCTAAGAAAACCGTTCACATGATAGGCCACGGGCATATCGACCCCACCTGGTTGTGGCGCTGGACCGAAGGATACGAGGAAGTCCGGGCGACGTTTCGCAGCGCTCTCGACCGTATGAATGAGACGCCCGAATTCCGGTTCACTGCGAGCAGCGCCTGTTTCTACGCGTGGGTGAAGGAGTGCGACCCCGAAATGTTTGAGGAGATTCGCCAACGCGTGAAGGAAGGGCGATGGGAAGTCGCAGGCGGCTGGTGGGTCGAGCCCGATTGTAACCTGCCTGAGGGCGAGTCCTTCGTACGCCACGGTCTGTATTCGCAAGGTTTTCTGCAGCGCGAATTCGGCATACGGGCGCGCGTGGGTTTCAATCCCGACAGCTTCGGGCACGCGGGCACGCTGCCGCAAATCTACAAGAAGATGGGTATCGACTACTACGTCTACATGCGCCCCGACGCAATCCGCGAGAGGGATTATCCCCAAGGCACCACTTTCTGGTGGGAAGCCAAAGACGGCTCCCGGATATTGGCCTGTAACCTGCAGGAAACCTACAACGCCGATTCTGAGACCCTGGAACGGATCGGCCGCATCGCACAAAACCCGCATCTCAATCCCGGACAATGTCACATCATCGCCTTTTACGGCGTGGGGAACCATGGGGGAGGGCCCACGAAAAAAGCCATCCAGCAGATCCAGGAGGCTCAGCGGCGAAGCGACCTGCCCAACGCCGAGTTTTCCACTCTTATCGGTTACTTTGAGGGATTTCTGGCCACGACCGACGCGTCACGGCTCCCCGTCATCGCCACGGACCTTCAGTTTCATGCCCGGGGCTGTTACAGCGCCCATTCGGGCGTGAAGCTCATGAACCGCCGCACGGAACACGAACTGATGACCGCGGAACGGTTCGCGACGCTGGCATGGCTGCTCCTCGACCGCCCCTTTCCGAAAGACCGGCTGGTCCAAGCGTGGCAGTACCTGCTTTACAACCAGTTTCACGACATTCTCGCCGGGACCTGCCTCGAATCATCATACGAAGACGCGCGCGACCAGCAAGGCGCCGCGCGGGCTGCTGCAACCGATGCCGCGAACCAGGCCCTGCAGGTGATAGCGCGTGAGATCGACACCTCCCCGGAAGGCAATACGATCGTCGCGTTTAATCCGCTGCCTTGGCCCGTCACGGAGACGCTGGTTGCTCCCCAGAGCACCTCGCGGGCTCTGAAACAGCCGCTTCACCTTGCCGATGACCGCGGAAAAACAGTGCCCATGCAGGTGGTGCGGGGCGAGCGGATAGGTCACGTGAATTATGCATTCACCGCCGAGCTGCCGTCTTTCGGATACCGCTGCTACCATCTCCGTTCCGGCGCGAAGGGAACCAGAGTCTCCGGTATGCTCGAAGCCGGCCGCGATTTTCTCGAGAACGGCTGGTGGCGCATCGAGTTTGACCCCTATGGCGGTCATATCTCGCGATTGTCTGACAAGAAGAATGGCGTGGAGGTGCTCGATAAGGGCAATGTGCTGGCGGCAATGGTCGATTCGTCCGACACCTGGAGCCACGGGTATGACGAGTTCCGCGTCGAGGCCGGCCGTTTTGGCAATGCGGTCCTTACGCTGCTGGAGGCGGGTGATGTGCGGGCAACCGTGCTGGTCTCGTCATCTTATGGCCGCTCGTGCGCTGAAACGTACGTGACCCTTCACCGGTTCACCGACACCATCGACTGCCGGTTTCGGATTAACTGGCAGGAACGCTACACCATGCTGAAACTCGCCTACGAAACGCGGATCGAGGGAGGCGAGGTTACCTGCGATACCGCGTACGGCGTGCAAGAGCGTGCGGCCCGGGGCGAGGAAGTGCCCTGCCAGAAGTGGCTCGATCTCACCGGGACCATCGGCGGCTCGCCATACGGTTTGGCTCTCCTTAATGACGCCCAGTACGGTTTCGATGCGCGCGAAGGCGTTTTGCGGCAGACGCTGTTGCGCAGCCCCGCCTACGCCCATCATGACAACGGCCGTGTGGATGCTTCCTACCCGTGGCCAATCATGGATCAGGGCTGGCGCCGCATGCATTTCCGCCTCGTCCCTCACTCGGGGACCTATCAAGCTGCCCGTGTGCCGCGGAAAGCCTGGGCGCTGAACGAACTGCCGATCGTCCATGGGGAATCCGCTCATCCCGGAACTCTTCCTCCCACGGCGGCCTTTATGGAAACCACCGCCGAAAATGTTATTCTTTCCGTGATGAAGCCCAGTGAAACCGGAGAAGATTTGGTCATTCGCGGTTACGAGACCGACGGTACGGCGGGCGATGTCCAAATCACGTTTCCTCAGTGGGGCAAAAGCGTGACGAGCCACTTTGCTCCGCATGAAATAAAGACCATCAGAATTGACACGGATACCTGGAAGGCACACGATACCGACCTGCTGGAAGAATAGCGGGCGCTTCCCGGCATCTTTGAAACGCGAGTCCGTTCCATGAACCTCGAAGCCATCGAACAGCGTACGCTGAGTCTCCTGAAGCAGGCCATGAATCCGCTTGTTCCTTTCGATACCCTGGTCGAACACCTGCGGCGCGAGGAAGAGCTGGGCGAGTTCTCCAACGCCGAGCTGCTTGACTTTCTGCGGCACCACGAGTTGTTTGAAGTCGTCGAGCCGCTCAAGCTTGCGGCACAAGGAATTCCCGAGGCAGTGTTCGCCGACGCCGGTTTGCGGCTGTCGCCTCACGTGATCTTGAACACGCGGGTTCCCACCGAGCGTCAAATGGCGGAGCAAATGGGTCGGCAACTTCGCAGTCTCGCGGACGCCCTCAGCGCCGCGATGGCGGCCGCGAAGGAACAGGGACAACCCGACAGGGCCCAAGCGCTCATCAAGCTGCTGGCGCGCACCGAAGAACTGCATGCGCGCGTGGCCAGATTCGCCTGACATGACGCACTGTTCCGCTGCAAGCAACAGCATGCGGCGGCCCCAGCGTGGAATGGTCCGGGTTAGACCAGGTTGCGTCCTTCGAAATCTTCCGGGGGCTTCACGTCAACGTAAGCCAGCGTCGTCACGCCCAGGTCGCGGATATCGGGTTCTTCGGCTGCCAGGGGCCTGTTGACAAACAGCATGCCGGGGATGCGCGAGAAGTTGGACGCCACGTGGTCGCCGCTCCATTTGTCGAGGTTCGGTATCAGGAGTTCTTTCGGAATGGCGCCTTTTGCGGCGCTTTTCGTGTTCTGATAACCGCGCGCGTACCCCAGAGAAATGTCAGGGGCGTCATGGACGGCCACGCCGCTATACACGTCCCGGGAATACAATTCTTCGAACACCTTCTCGCCGGTATCGGGATCGGTGACCGCAAGCAGTTTTTCACGCAACTCCTGGATAAGCGCATCGGCTTGCTCTGGCGGGACGATCCCGTTGCGTTCACGTCCCTGAATGTTCAGGTACATCGAACTCAACCCGATGGCATACGCCCGTGTTCGCGTCCAGTCGAAGTCCATCAGGAATCCCTTTTCGCCCACCGCCGTCTCAGGAGCGTCCTGGCCTTCCACCGCGGCATACCCGTTACGCACCAGCCACGTGTTGATGTTGAATCCTTTGCGAAACGTCTCGAATCCGTGGTCCGACATCACGATAAACAGGTCGTTTTCCTGGATTTTCGGCATGACCTTGCCCACGATTTCGTCCATTTTCTCGTAGGACTGTTCGAGGGCTTGGCCGTAGAGCTTTGCCCCTTCAGCGTCGTACATGGGGTGTTCCGGGTCCCGGTACCGCCAGAACATGTGGCCGATGCGGTCGGTGGCGGTCCACGCGGAGATCAGCACATCGAAGTCGTCGCGCTCGAGTTCGTCGAGGGTCAACATGGCCCGCCATTCCATGGTCCGCATGGAGTCTTCCAAGAACCCCTTTTCGGTCAGTTCATCCTCGCGCAGAGCATGGGTCTCGTGCGCCCAGCCCAAGGTCTTGAACAGCCCGTAGCGTTCTCTGAGCTCGTGCATATAGCCTTCGGGGCAACTCATGGGTGCGTACGGCGCGTCGGGATGAAACTGAAAAGCCGACATGTACAGACGTACCCGTTCGCCCGCTTCCATCAGATAGAACCGGCTTATCGCCTTGACTTCAAACCCCTGCGCGGGCTCGAAGGTCCACTCGAGCCATTCCGACCAAGCCCCTTCTCCGAGGGTAACGGTGTTGGCTTGGGCAGAAACGGTCAGGGTGCGCGCGCTCCGGTCCACGGTGAACTCGAACGGGAGTTCCGTATCCTCCGAGCGCTCCCTTTGAGACGCTTTGGGGATCCGCGCGCCCCGAACGGCGACGGCAGCCTTGCCGTCCACGAACTCGAGGGCGTATCGCGCACCCCCCGAGATGTTTTCCTCGAGCTGTTCGGGGGTATAGGCATCGGAGAATGCGGAGAATGAGTTCTGAGAGCCCCGTATTTCCGGCACATCCAGGCCGCAGAGCATCTTGCCGTGCTCCAAGGAGTCGGCCGGAAAAGCGTATGGCACATTAAACAGTTTACAGCGGATCCCTGCGCGGTCCGCTACCACCCAGAATGGGTCGCCTTTGCGAAAACCGATGGCCTTTGCCCGGTCCGCGACCGTCCCGTCGTGCCGCTTGGTGGGGTGGAGCAACTTGGATGTGCCGATGTCGGGCAACTGCGTGGCCGGGTTGCGCCGGATGAAGTCGTAAATCCCATGTCCGCCGGGGTTTTTGCAGGTCGTGAAGGAATTCCATGCCGCCGGAGACTGAGGGGGAATCGTGGACCGCAGCCGCATAAAGGCGCCTGTCTCCCGCAGCTTCTTGAGGTTGGGCAGGCGTCCGGCATCCAACATGGATTCGACCAGGGTCGGCTCGGCGCCATCGAATCCAAGAATGATAACCCGGCCCTTTGGCTGCGGCGCCGGCTTTAAGGCTGCGGCTGTTTCTTCTGGCTTGGCTTGTGGAGGTGCGCCGGCTGGGAGGGGTGCTTCCTTACTGCACGAGAACATGCCGCCTGCCGCCATCATCGCCCCGGTTGTGAGAAAACGCCGCCGAGAGACTCTCCCTTGCATCTGCCCTACTCCCTGCAACTGGTTCGTTATAAAGCGCTTACCCTGAAGAATCGTAACAGACATCTGAACGCTGATATTCCTGGGAAGCTGTACTCGTATGCGGTCTGGGTGAGACTATAGCGATGTCCGGCATTCTCTGCAAGTCTGGAAGCGGTTTGGAAAGGGGGCTTCCGGGACCGGACGCTGGGGAGGACGCCCGGTCCCGGGGGAGGGAAGGGCCTGAAGTTGGGGGACTTCAGACCGGGTCATACGCCACAGTAGGCCGAGGGGGAGACCTTGTGGCTATGAATGCTTCAACTTGTTCCACATATTAGATATGCAAAGTCGGTGCCAAGTTTCATTGTTTTTCGCAACTCGCTGTCAAATAACTCTTTAGCGGTTTCTGGCAGCTTTTCCGCGCGTTTCACACACCGCATATCGGGTAACTTCGCCGCTATGAGGTGGTTCCTATACTTCAATTGGGGCATTGCAACCTACAAATAGCACCGTATTCTTGCATCAAAATTATACCACAAGAATGATCTCTTTGCAGACAAGGCCTCGGTTTCGGCGTAATTGAATTTATTGAATTTGCCAGGGGTGGTTTCCCTGCTCGGGTTGTTCTTGTTTGGTCTTGTACGTTCAGGCGGCACTCTGCGCGGAAACGCTTTCGCTCAGGCGTACTTCGTCCGGGGAGAGTTCCAGGACGAACCCGCGTTTGGGAATCGTTCGGATGATGTTGCCGCGGGCGGGAGCTACGCGTTTAACGCGGTCAAGGACCTTTCGTTTCTGAAAATGCATTTGATTGGGTTCCACCACAACATCTCCCCAGACCGCCTCGTAGATGCGGTCGTAGGGCACGCATTCGCTTGGGGCTTCGGCCAAGACCCTCAGCAGCCGGTACTGTTTGTCTTGGAGGCGCACGATTTGTCCATCGACCACGACTTGGCCGGGATGGCGTTCGTCGACTATGAGCACGGGTGCTGGCGCGGCGGGAGTGGAGGGCGGAGTATGTTGCATCTCTTGTTTCGCCCATGTCTTGATGATTTTTGCGTTCGCTTTACCCACCCATCGCGCTATGTGAGGCTCCGATGCCTCGGAGAGCTTCTCGGGCGTATCAAGACGGTGCGCCTCCAATGCCAGGAGGATATTGCGGTCGACGCCTTTCAGGCGGAGGCGCACAAGGGGCAGGAGGTTTTCGCGCACGCCCCATTGCACGCGTTCCGCGTAGAGCAGCAGCCGTTCGATAAAGCGCTCTTGAGCGCCAAAGGCCGCGGCGATCGTGGCGGTAGCGTCGATCAGCCAGCCGAGTTGCTCCGCCGTTGCGAAGATTTGGCCTGCGAACACCCGGAATTTTTCTTCGATGTCATACAAGCCGGCCTGGTCCATCCAGTCAAGCATCACCAGGGCTGACTTGATGGCGCGCACTTCCTCGAAAAAGGGCATGAGGTCGCAGTTGCGGAGACGGTTCAACGGTACGTTGGCCGAGAGGTCTTCGTCCATGGTAAGGCGTTTGAGACGTCCCGGATAGTCGGAGTGGTCATATTCCCGGGTCGTGAGAGAGAGGTAGGGACCGCGCGCGTCGGGGGTCAGCGCCATGGCCAGCAGGAGATCGGTCGCGCTCCAATGGCGCGTTTCCGATTCGTGAATCCACGCCGCCAGTTGCAGGCCTGTGGCAATGGTGACGCCCTTTGCGGTTACCGCGTGCCCGAAGGGAGTGGCCTCGAGCCCGTGGTCGCCCACCCGGGTCAACATTCCCGCGTCGACGGCCCTGTTTAGTGCGGCTCGGACCCGGAAATCCACTTCCTCGAGGGTCAGGGCCGTGCTCCATAACCATTGACCGGTCAGGGTGCTCTCGAAAAAGAGCCGCAGGGTCTCCCCGCTGGTGCAAGTGCGCGAAGCCACCAGTCGCAACGCGTGATCTTCCAGGGGGGTCTCGGCGAGTTGCGGCGTGATGCTTTCTCGAGCGCCTTCCACATACCGCCGCCACAGGGTTTCATGGTCGAAGGGGGTGGGGGCGATGAGGATCGAGCGCCCGAACGCCTTGCCCGAGCCGTAGCGCCCGGCGCGGCCGCCCATGTTCTCGTATTCGCCCCGCAGAATCGGCGTTTTCCAAGGCATGCTGAACCGGTTGTCGTATTGCCATTTCTCCGAGGTCATAAAGACGTTCTGGGCCGGCAGGTTCATGCCAATCGCCAGCGTGCTGGTCGATACCATCGCCTTGATCTCGCCCTGGCGGAATCCGTCTTCCACGGTACGCCGCTCCTCAGGAGACAAGTCGGCGTTGTGAAACGCGACGCCGTTCGCCAACGTTTCGAGCAGTTTATTGCGCGAATGGGTGTTCTCGAGGTCTTGCAGTCGCTCGATGGCCTGTTCCGCGGCTGGCAGCGACAGGTGTTGCGCGAGCAGTTCTGCTCCGCGGCGCGATTCGTGTTTCGCTTTGACGAAGATGAGACAGGGCTCTTCCTGCGCCACAAAGGCTCCAACGTTCTCCATCAGGGTTTCCCACGCGGAGCATTCGAGGTCCGTGTCGATGAGCCGTTCCTGGCCTTCCGAGAACTCATTGTAAGTCCGGTATCGGAACAGGCCCTCATGAAGCACCCCGTACCTCAGCTCGACCGGCCGCCGGTCATATTGCACCAACTCGGCCTTCATCCAGGCCGCGAGTTTATCCGCCTCGCCCAGAACCGCCGACATGCCGATCACCCGGCAGCCGCTTTGCAGGATCTGGGTCAAGAGTAGTTCCACGTTGGCCCCGCGGTCGGGGTCGGACAGCAGCTCCAATTCGTCGGCTATCACCAACTCGACTTCCGTGAAACGCTCCGGCCGCCGTACCAGAACCTGACTGAGCTTCTCGTAGACCACGATCGCGATGGAGAAATCTCCCGACTCCAACTGGGCGTCAAAATGGCGGTGGTCGCGCGTCGAGATGATTACCTTGAGGCCGTAGGGCGTGTACTTCTCGTCGAAATCGAGGTATTTCTCTTCCGCTAACGCCTTCAATGGCACGAGATAAACCACCTTCTTGCGGCGTAAGGCGGTCTGAATAGCGGCCATCTCGCCCACGAAGGTCTTACCCGAACTCGTCGGCGCCTGGATCAGCAAATTGGGGGTTCCAAACAGGTTATGGCGTTTGATCGCGAGTTCTTGCACCGGCAGCAGGCATTCGCTCTCCCGCGCCTGCCACAGTTGAATCACCTCCGGCGGAATGTCGTACCGGAGCAACTCCGTCATCTTCATCCCAGCACCCTCCCAGGATTCCCGCACCGTGGGCAGTATACTGAAAATATAATCAGATGTCAAGGGGTGTGGAGTTCGGCGTCCGAGTGGGCGGGAAACCTCTGCGGAGGCGACTCTGCGAAACGAAGGTGAATTATTTGGCAAGGGGGGTATGCTGTAAGCTATTTACATAAAAAGATTTATGGGCAATGTCTGAAATCCGGGGCTGTTTCGCGCCGTTGGCGCTGCAATACGGGGAAGTATAGAGTGTTCGGCGGACTGTGGCCTGTCGAGCAAACGACAAAAGGGACAAAAGGGACACAAGGGACGGAAGGCACGGCAAAAGGGCAGGGCGCTTGGGGGAACTGAAGGACGCAGGGCGGACGAAAGGGACGGCGTGTGGGCGGCGCGCTTGGTGAGGCCAGTGCGGCTCTGCGATGGAAATTCCTCATCGATGTCACGCTGTTCGTAGTGCAACGTGAAGAATGCAATGCTCTTCTGCGATACTGAGGCCGGTTTCGGAGGATGGCACTGAAAGGGGATGGATTGATGGCGGAACGTAATGAGGTGATTTCGCATTGGCCCGACGCAGATGTGCTGGTGGAAAAGGCCCGGCGCCTGATCGATGCGCCGGCGTATACCGTAAATGCGGCCAGGATGGCGGAGTATCTGGCG
>Ga0209201_1001012_pt1 | contig 34900 bp, 29 predicted proteins | sample AD_UKC055_MetaG_FD_184411 | JGI IMG/M metagenome (GOLD analysis project Ga0209201, IMG submission 184411) | Active sludge microbial communities of municipal wastewater-treating anaerobic digesters from USA - AD_UKC055_MetaG (SPAdes) (version 2) | ecosystem: Engineered > Bioreactor > Anaerobic >... | reverse complement strand
GAACCGAACCGCCCCGTCGCCTGCATTCGACACAGGCGCGGCAGCCGGCCATAGATAGGGATGGTCGAGTCCCACGAAAGTTCGCGCCAGCCCCGGATGCTCCAGTCTGAGGTGGCGCATGATAGGCTCTCCTAGTGCGACATAACCCAGCCTGCGCGGATGCGGAAGACGCATCACGCGTTTGAGGTGTAGCGCCCAGTGCCACGGCTTCCAGGGAGCGCTACGCTCCAGCGAGTCGAGGATTCCATGCAGGAAAACCACCACCGGCTTCGGACAACACGAGAGCCACATCAACGGTTTCAGAAACAGCAGGCCAGTGTTTGTTACCGAGCACAAAACAACGGAATCCACGTCTACGTGCTTCGCTTTCCGAAGGACCTGCCGGCACCACGCCCATTCTTTCCTCAGGATCTTGAAGCCGTTTGCTCCCCTGACGGGAACCTCAATCGGTATCCATGAAACAGCGCCTTCGAACGCGACCTTGTGCTTCTTGAGATGTTCTTGGACCAGGCGAAGATGCTTCTCCTCGCCCAGGAACGAAACCGGCCATCCCGGATACGCTTGCAAGACCGTGGCCAATAGCGCGGAATTGAACGGCACATGCACAAATCCGGTGCACTGCGGCTCACATACAACTATTCGTCGCGTCACCGCAAACCCCCTTTTGAGTCTCACGAGAGGATGCGGTAAAGAACGCCGGGATTTCAATGCTGACACGAATGCATTCGGTCTGCTAAGATTCCGTTTGCCGTTCGGATGGGGTATGGCAGGGTGCGTGCGTTCTTTTTGAGGACGCCGATTGTTGGTCTACCGTCTATACTTGGGGAGATATCAGGGATTTCGGGATGCAGGGCGTGGTTGCTCCCTGGATGTCCAATTTCCTGTGGGAAGTTGACGATGCCAAGCCTGAAACGCAAAAGCAAGACTATGTTGCTCATGCTCTATTTGGCGATTGCCAATCACTTGGTGAATAGGATTCCCTTGAACGGCGTGCGGAACTTCCTCTACCGCCGCCTTTACGGCATCAGAATGGGCCGCGGCTCCGTCATCCACATGGGCCTTTTTGTCGAGAAGCCCCGTTGGATTTCCATTGGAGAGCACACCCTTATCAACCCCAACTGTATCCTGGACGGACGAAGCCGCTTGACCATCGGCAATAATGTCGATATTGCCATGCAAGTCGCGATTTTTACCCTCGCGCACGATATTCGTTCTGCTGATTATGAAGTGAAGGGTGCGCCCGTCGTAATCGAAGACCGTGTCACCGTATTCTCCCGGGCGACTATACTCCCCGGCGTGCGCATCGGCGAAGGTGCTGTTGTGGCGGCGGGAACCGTGGTCACGCGGGACGTGGACCCCTATACCGTTGTGGCAGGAAACCCCGCCCGAAAAATCGGCGTTCGGCCCCGGGACTTGACCTACACCCTGCACGTGACGCGGTATTTTCACTGATTTATTATTGAAGCTCAAAAAACCTGCCGTCCAAGCTGCTGGCGGCGTTGGGCGGGTGGAGCGCATGCCGTGAGAATCCTGATGATGTCCACGTCGTTTCCCTATCCCCCGACCCACGGGGGCGCTCTGCGGGTGTGGAACATTCTTGCGCAGGTCGCACACCGGCATTCGGTAACATTGCTTGCCATGGTGCCGCCGGACACCGAACCGTCGCGGGATGCCGTTGCCGAGGTACTCAAACTGGCTCGGCGTGTGGAACTGGTTCCGTTGCCGAAAAGCTTGGCGGCGCGAATCTGGAATGCTTCAGCGTCGCTGTTTACCGCGACCCCGTATACCATTGCGAATTTCCGGGTTCCCGCTTTCGAGGAAAAGATTCGGGAAATGCTCGCGGAAGAGCGTTACGACCTTGTCCATGCCCACTATCTTCACATAGCCCAGTACCACGAGGCTTTCGGGGACATGGTTCGCTATTTCGACTGCCAGAATATCAACCGGCACCTGTGGGCGCGTTACGCCGAGTCCCCATCGACCGGCGCACTCCGCGGTGTTTTTGCGCGCCGCCAAGCCCGCCTTCTGGAACGCTTCGAACCGGCCATCTGGAAGAAATTCGACGTGGTGACCTTTTGCTCGGAAGACGAGCGGGACTATGCCGCCGAACACTTGCCAGGCGGCCCGTACTTCGTATCGCCTAACGGCGTGGATTGCGCATATTTCCAGCCATTTCAGACCGAACCGGAGCAGCATGCTATCGTATTCAGCGCGTCCATGAACGCAACCCAGAATATCGATGCGGCCGTTTACCTGGCAGAAGACATTCTTCCGTTGATCCGGGCGCGTTACTCAGACAGTATGCTCTATCTCGTTGGCCAGAAGCCCGCGCCGGAGGTAAAGCGTCTGGCCTCGGCGAACATCGTAGTCACGGGGACTGTGGATGACGTGCGTCCCTATGCAGAAAAAGCCGCGGTATATGTGGCGCCCATTCGTATCGGCGGGGGGACGCGCCTGAAAATCCTGGAAGCAATGGCGATGGAGAAGGCCGTGGTATCAACTACTGTCGGAGCAGAAGGGATCCGGTGCACTGCGGGCGAAGACATCATCCTCGCCGACAGCACGGAGGGGTTTGCGTCGTCGGTACTCGCCCTGTTTGAACATCCTGAGGAGCGGTTGAAACTCGGCCGGGCAGCCAGAAAGCTTGTCGAAACCACATATGAATGGAGCGCGATTGGAGAGAAGATAGAGCAGTATTATCAGATAGCATGCGAGAACGCGCGGAAACGGCGGGGGAGACCGGCATGAGGCCTGCTATCCATGATCCGGGGCATCACCATCCATGAAGGTCCTCTTCCTCACACCGCGTCTGCCCTATCCTCCGGCTGGCGGCGACAAGGTGACTGTTTACAGCCACATCCGGCTGTTATCGCCACTGGTCGAGTCCATCCATCTTCTTTCCCTGATTGAGGACGACCGAGAAACAGAATCCGCGCGCGCATTCCAGTCCGAGTTCCCGAATCTCACCGTCGAAACCATCCGGCTCTCCCGTACCCGGTCGCGGTGCAACGCGGTTCTGGGGCTTGCAGCGTCGGCTGAACCGCTGCAGGTTCATTACTATCATTCCGCGCGCTTTGCCCGCCGCGCAGCAGAACTGGCCCGAGAAAACGCGTTTGATGCCTGCTACGCTCATCTCGTGCGCATGGCGCCTTACGCCAGGAACCTTCCGGTACCCGTCAAGACCTTGTGTATGACCGATTGCCTCACCCTTCGCTATGAGCGCTCCGCTCCTTACGCAAAGGGAATCGCGCGCCACATCGAAAGAATCGAGAGAGAACGTATGGCAGCCTTCGAGACCCGCTGCACGGAAGACTTCCTCTTTTCCATCGTGGTTACGGACCTTGACCGGCAGAAGCTCCTTGAACTCGGAGCGCGTGGCCAAATCGTTGTGATCCCGTTTGGAGTGGACCTCGGCATGTTCTGTCCTGAAGAAAGCGAGCGGCGCGATTCGGACACCGTCGTTTTTCTTGGCAACCTTCACAGCGCGCCCAACCGCGATGCGGTACGTTATTTCGTGGATACCATTTGGCCACGGATTCGAAAGCGGAAGCCAAGTGCCCGATTTATCATCGTTGGTGTCAATGCTCCAAGCTGGATTCAGCGTCTGCATGGTAAAAAGGGCATTGAAGTTGCCGGGGCCGTCGCCGATGTCCGCCCATTTTTGCGCCGGGCCGCATGCACGGTGTGCCCTATGCGGATCGGGGCAGGGATTCAGACCAAGAATCTCGAGTCTCTCGCCCTGAAGACGCCGGTCGTCAGCACAACCGTTGGTTTCGAAGGGCTGGAGGCGCAAGAGGGGGAAGGGGTGCTTGTGGCAGACTCTCCGCAGGAATTCGCCGACAGGGTTCTTCTGGTGCTCACGGATTCCGGGCAACGGACACGGCTGGGCGAGGCAGGCCGCAGAATCATCGAAGAGCGCTATGATTGGAATACCCGGGCTCAGGCGTTGTATTCCCTGCTTTCGGGCAAATTGCCTGGGACGGGAGTGGGGCAGGCACCGTAGCTCAAGGGCATAGAAGCCCCTCCTCTGCAATCTGTGGGGCGGGATTCAGCGCGGCGGGGCTCTTGAACCGCTCGTTCTCCGTTTCGCCCTCAACGGCGGTCTTGTGGGGCCGCCCGATTGGGGCAAGGTGCATGCCTGAACCGTTCCACGCATTGGGAGCCACCGATTTCCTGCCTCGAACCGCCGTCGGGCTTGTTCTTTTGCGGGAAGGGAATTAGTATGGATCCGAGTTGGGTGCGGGAAACAGAGCGGAAGAACGACCATGCGCTACATCATCTGGTTTTGGGACTTGGCCGATTGGCCGCTGCGGTATGCCGAAAAGCTTGCCGACAAGGAGTTTGCGGCGGCGTTTCACCTGATAGCCCGGCTTTTTGTGATTCTGGCGGCTCTGTACATTCTTGTTGATCTGAGTTCGCGCATTCACAAGATTGTCCGGCGCGGGCGCCGTACCACCTGGGTGGATGCGGCCGACATTGACGCCCTCGCTTCCACGAAAAACGTAGATGTGGTTAACCAGGTGCGTTCACGTCAGCTGTTGAAGGAACAGGCGCGCCAGCTCAAGGAAGCAAAGGACTACGGCAAGCTCGCAAACCTGTACTCCGAGGCGGGACATCCCAAGGAAGCAGCCAAGTGGTACAGGAAAATCGGCAACCACCACAAGGAAGCCATGGAGATTGCCAAGTCAGGCAATACGCTCAAAGCGGCCCAGCTCTTTTTGAAGGAAGGCGACTACGAGTCTGCCGCGCAGTATTTCATGGAGAACGCGCGGTATCAGGACGCTGCCGCGGCCTATGAAAAGGCCGGTAAACCGGTACTCGCAGCCTCGGCTTACGGCAGAGCCGGCAACATAGCCAAAGCGCTTCAGATGTTTGTCAATTACTTCAGGACTACGGGCGACGCCATGGAAATCCAGGTCCAGGCGGCGACCGAATGCTACAAGACGATTCAAGACGAACAGATAGCCGCATCGCTCAGCGAAGCGCAGCGGCGCGAACTCCATCCGCTTCTCGCGGAACGCTTCGAACGGGCAAACAACCACGATGTTGCTGCCCGTCTTTTCCGCAGCGGAGGCGATCTGGTGCGGGCCGGAGAAACCTACATACTCGCCGGCAATCTCGAGGAAGCCGCGGTTTGCATGAATGAGGCAGGAAAGAAGCAGGAGGCCTCGCGCATCGTCGGCCGGTTCCATGAGGGCAAAGGAAACTGGAAGGAAGCGGGCACTGCCTATGCTGCCGCCGGCGATTTTCTCCGGGCTGGGGAGGCCTTTTCCAAGGCCAAAGACGCCGGCCGGGCAGCCGACTGCTTCCTGCGCGCCGGGGAGTATTACCGGGCGGGGTTGGCCTTCGCTCATGCAGGGCGGTTCGCGGATGCTATCAAGGTTCTGCAGCGCGTAAAGGAAGACCATCCTACGTTTGAGATCTCGCGGGGACTACTCGGTCGTTGTTTCTACGAAATGCACGATTACGCTCACTGTGTCGCGGCTCTCGAGAATCATCTCACGGGAAAACGGGTCGACACCGCGCTGCTCGAGTACTTCTACATGTTGGCACTCGCTTATGAACAAACGGGACGCCTTGATGATTCTCTTCAAATCCTGCGCAAAATCCACACTGTGGACCTTGAATTCCGTGACGTAAGCCAGCGCATATCAAGCATTTCCACGCGGATCAGCATGAAGGCGGGACCCGGTACCGTGCTTCAGCCGGGAGCTCAGGGCGCCACTGGCGGACAGATGATGAAATCAGTGGAGAATGCCCTCGAAGGACGTTACGAGCTCCAGAAGGAACTGGGACGCGGTGGTATGGGCGTGGTCTATCTTGCCCGGGATAAGCAATTGGACCGGCCTGTCGCACTGAAATTCCTGGGCTCGCTCATCGATGATTCGGAGGAGTTTCGGGAGCGGTTTGTGCGGGAGGCTCGCACTGCGGCGAAGATCTCCCACCCGAACATCGTGAGCATTTACGATATCAGCGCAAGTGAAGGCCGCGCATACATTGCAATGGAATACGTCGAGGGAGTGAGCCTCTACCGCTACCTGGCCAAGAAGGGCGCGCTGATGCCGCGCGAAGCCGTGAATTTCATCGTGCAAGCCTGTTCGGCGCTCGGGGCAATTCATAAAGCGGGCATTACCCACCGCGATATCAAGCCCGAGAATATCCTGATTGCCAAGGGCGGTCTTATCAAGATCATGGACTTCGGTCTGGCGAAATCCGAAGACAACCGCCTCACGCGGGCCGGCGTCGTCATGGGAACGCCAAGCTACATGTCGCCCGAGCAGGCTTTGGGAAAAGAATCGGATGCGCGCAGCGACATCTACTCGATTGGCATGGTGTTGCACGAATGCCTTACCGGAAAAATCGTCTTCGCCAGCGGAAACGTTATCCAGCGCCAGGTACAAGAGATGCCGCCGCCGCCAAGCGCCGAAAACGATAAGATCCCCAAGGCACTCGATGATATCGTGATGAAATGCATCCAAAAGAAACCCGAAGAACGGTACCAGAACATGGAACGCCTGGCGGCGGACCTGCGAGTTTTGAGCCTTGGCGATTAACCCCGTTTGTGGCCAGTCGCGCGCGAGAGATGCTCTTGCCAGCCGTTCCCAAGCAGATTACGGTTGCGTAAGGTGAGCCGGCGGAGGTCTCGGCCAGCATGCTCGAGCAGAATGTCCAGCCTGTTTTCGGGAAGCAGCGTTTCAGCGCGCTCGGCCCACTCGATGACGCAAATATCGTCGGAATCGAACAATTCCGCGTATCCCAGATCTTCGACCTCTTCCGGGCCGCTTAACCTGTATAGATCGACGTGCAGCAGGGAAGGGTTTTCGCCGTACTGATTGACCAGGGTAAAGGTTGGGCTGTGGACATAATCCGCGCCGGCGAAACAACGGGCCATTCCTGAAACCAGGCACGTCTTGCCCGTCGCCAGCTCCCCGCGCAGAGCAACGACGGAGCCGCGCGGCAGCAGTCCCGCCAAGGCGGCCCCGAGCGCGCGCGTTTCCTCGGGCGATGCGGTCTGTATTACCCATTCCGCGTTCATCAGGGTTTTGCCATCGCCTCTCGATAGAGTGCCTGGTAGGCGCGGGAGGAGCGCTCCCAAGAGAAGTTCTCGGTCATTCCTGCTTTTCGAAGGCGTTCCAATACCGTGGGGTTTGAGTAGAGGCTGAGGGCGCGCCGCACTGCCTCCTGTAACGCTTGCGCGCTGGGGTGGCAGAAGACGATCCCCGTCGCTTCCCCTGCCTCGATATTCTGAGGCGTGGCGTCCTGGACCGTGTTGGCCAGACCTCCCGTACGATGCACGACGGGCAGGGTCCCGTAAGCCAGACTGTACATCTGCGAGAGTCCGCAGGGTTCCGAACGCGAGGGCATGAGAAAGTAATCGCATCCGGCATAAAACTGATGAGCCAGCTCTTCGTCGTACCGCAACACGACCTTGAGCCGTTCGGGATTCCTCTGAGATGTTTCCGCCAGACGCCGTTCCAGTTCGGGATCTCCCGAACCCAGAACAACGATCTGAAGATCTTCTAGGAGAAGAGCGTCAAGCGACTCGATAAGCAGATCTATTCCCTTTTCGTAGACCAGACGCGAAACGCAGCAGAACAGAGGAACGTTTTTCACCGGCAAATTGAGTGTTTGTTGCAGAGCGGACTTGCATCGGGCCTTGCCGGTCAGTCTGTTCCGCGAAAAACGGGCTTCGATGAGCGGGTCTCTCCAGGGGTTCCATTCCGAGTAGTCAATCCCGTTGAGAATCCCGCTCACGTCAGCCGAACGCGTACGCAGGAACCCGTCTAAGCCACACCCTCCCTCGGGGGTCTGAATCTCCTCTGCATAGCGCGGACTCACCGTGTTGATCTTGCTGGAGAACGCGATACCTGCCTTCATCACGTTTACATCGCCGTAGAACTCGAGGTAATCGGGTGCGAACAGATGCTCGGGCAGACCCGTGTGATAGAACTGGCCGCCTGGAAAACGCCCCTGGTAAGTCAGGTTGTGGATAGTAAAAACCGTCGGCAAACCGCGCCATGTGGGATTGACCCGCTGCGAGACTTTCAAAAGCGCCGGAACCAGCGCCGTGTGCCAGTCGTTGCAGTGTACCACGTCGGGGACCCAGCCAGTTTGGGCTACCCCCTCGAGCGCGCCGAGCGAGAAAAACGCAAACCGTTCGAGGTTGTCCGAATAGGGTTGGCCGTCCGCCTGGTACAAACCGCTGCGCGCGAAATACAGTCCCTGTTCGATCAGGTAGATTGGCGCATTGGAACCTGGCAGCGACGATAGGCGAACCGCGCCAGCGATGTGAGTGCCTCCCAGGTACACCATGAACGTGCCAAGCCGGTTACCGAGCCATTTCTTGTCGAGCGTCGCGTAGCACGGCATCGCGAGCCGAACGTCGTGTCCCATCGAGATGAGCGCCTTGGGAAGGGAGTTGGCGACATCGGCAAGCCCGCCCGTCTTCGCGAGGGGAGCAACCTCTGACGCAACAAACAGGACCTTCAACGGCTCGTCTTTTCGCTTCGCAGTCATTTTGTCACAATCTTGAAAAGCTGGGGTTCAGCATAGGCATATACACGCAACCCCTTGCATCGTTTCCGCAAGTACTGCGCAAGAACAGGGACGATTGGCCGCTCGGTGATTTCATGGCCGGCATCGATGACCGCCAACCCTCTTTGCCGGGCCTCGAGTCCCTCATGGTACTTTACATCGCCGGTGACGACGACATCCACGTCACGCGGCACGCGTTTGAGTTCCGAACCGCCGCTGCCGCCAATAACCGCCACCTGCTGCACCTTCCTTTTCAGTTCGCCTGCCACCCTCACATGGTCCGTCCGCAACCGTGAACGCACGTCCTCCGCAAACCGCCCCAGGGAAATTCCGGCTTTTAGACGGCCTCGTGCTCCTAAGCCGGTTTCGGGGTCCGGATTTTCCAGCGCAATAATATCGTAAGCAGGCTCCTCGTACGGGTGGACCTCGAACATGGCGCGCAGGACGCGGTCCAGGCGGACTTTTGGCACGAGTGTCTCGAAGCGCAGTTCGGGTTCTGAATTGAGGACGCCCTTGCGCCCGCTGAATGGGTCAGCCGTCGCAGCGGGTTTGAAAGTTCCGGTGCCAGGCGCCGAAAAGGTACACTCCGTATAGTCGCCGATTTTGCCTGCTCCGGCATCGCAGACGGCGCTCCGAAGAATCTCCAGATAATCCGGTGGAACAAAGGTGACCAGCTTGACCAGCCGGGCATGCTCGACGGGAAGCAGAGGGTGCATATCCTCGATCTCTAGAACCTTGCCCAGACAATGGCTGACACCTTCCCGCACGACATCCAGATTCGTGTGCGCCGAATAGCAGGCAATGTTGGCCTCCGCCAGCGCCAAGCATAATGCGGCACAGGGGTCATCGCGCCTCAGTGAAGCCAGAGGAGTCCATATCAACGGATGGTGGGCAACGATCAACGACGCCTTACGGCGTTTGGCCTCCTTCACGGTGTCCGGCTCGACAGTAAGGGACACGAGAACCCCGCACACTTCGGAATCAGGATCGCCGGTATGCAATCCTGACTTGTCCCATGAATATGCTGAGCCCGGAGGAGCAATTTCATCAAGGAGCAAGCAGATGTCGCGGACTTTCATGTCGTTTCCCGGAGAACGTGTCAACTGTCGGGTGCGTCCCTATTCATGGAGAGCATACCTGGGGGAGCTGCAGATGTCCAGGGACCCCAATTATGCCATTGCCCCGGAACAGCTTGGCGTAGGGTGTTCCGGGTTTCAGGGAGTTCTGAACACTAAACCCTCCTTTTCTATTTTTTTCACCTTGCACACAACATATAGCGTCCCAGACAAAATTGGGGCTTGAAAACCACCAGCTTTTGTGCTATCAAGTTGGACGCTGCACATGAATTGGGGAGAGAATTCCTGTGCGAGACGATTAGTTTTCGTTGAATTGTCTCGTTCCTGTCAGACCAGCCTTCGAGGGAAGTAGCACGCCCGGCACACACACGAGGGGGAATTCCGTTAATTGCCGCGCATGAGCGGTGTGGAGAAAAAGGTGAATCGTCTGTCGGGCTGCATCGCCCTTTCGCTGTTGCTGGCCTGTTGTCTCATTTCCCTCTCAGGATGTCCACCTCAAGACGGCGTTCGGCGGGTCTGGCTCTTAAACGACGGGGACTGTCCCATTACCGGCATGTATATATGTTCGGATCCGCGGGAAGAGGCCTGGGGACAAAACCTGCTTTCCACTCCCCTTGAGATCAAGGAGATCGAGCTTCTGCCTGTAGGGGTTTCGGAAGAACACGTATGGTGGATGTGGCCGCATATTGATGCCCATGGTCTGATGGCGGTCGGCGTGCTTCCGGGCAAGTGCGATATCTTTGTCGCAATCAGCAGAAGCGAGGAAGGCGACCATAACATTCGTGTGCTCGGGGCAGCACAATCGCCGGTGTCCGTCCGGTACCTGCTTGAGTAACAGCTCAGGCCGTTTCCATAGACACGGCCGCGTAACCGACAACTTGGCTGTAGTCCTTCGAAGCGTCGGCGCTCGTTCGATAATCCAGGAGCCGCCAGGTGTCCGCGCCGGCGGCGGTAGCGAAGGCCATCGCACAGATCACCGCGGTCGAGCCGCACATCGAATAGCGCTGCTCGTCTATGCCCCAGCCCACTTCGTCAGTATCTTTGCTCAGAATGGCGTTAAGGGTTCTCTGGTCGATCTGATTGGCTTTGTCCTGGCTGAGATAGTGGGAGAGGTCAGTCGAGGCCACAACGAGATCGTCTTGGCCAAGAATGTCCGCCAGTTCACGGCCCAATTCCGCATGCCAGGACGAATGGGAGCCGAAAAGTATGGGAACAAGCGGCACCGGTCCTCCGCACGCGGCGTGAAGGAAGGGCAACTGGACCTCGAGGGCATGCTCAAGGAGGTGCGGCTCGGCCGACTGGCTGTCCGTCCGCTGCGCCAGGGTGCGCGCGGTCGCGCTGTCGATAGGGAACTCGCCGAGGGGGGTTTCAAAGACACCGTCGACGAAAACCGACGCCCGGGATATTGCGTAGCGATGGGAACAGCCCAGCAGGACGACGCGTTTGGGCTGTTTCCCCTTGATGCGCTGGTACGCAAAACCGGCAGTAGGACCCGAATACATATACCCCGCGTGAGGCACGATCAGTGCGCGCACGGCATCAGGAGCGGGTTGCACTTCCGAATCATCCATGAACGCTCGTACGGCTCCCGCCAATTTCTCGGGGGACGAGGGGTAGAATTGCCCTGCGACCGCCGTAGCGCGTCTCGTCATGCTGTTCATCTCAATCCCCTCCCATCTCCTGCGATTGCAAGGACCTGTGCAGTTCAGAAGTCTATCGCCGAGAACTTGTAGAAATGACCGTTTCCGCGGATGCGGCGTTTGGTCTCTCCAACCGCTTCCAATTTGGGGATGACGTCACCCATATGTTCAATGATGAGTGCTTCGCGTTCGGATTCGCGCTCCAACGAAAGCAGTTTCACTTTCTGATACAGGGTTAATCCCACTTCCTGGCCCAGCTGGAAAGAAAGGTTCGGGCCCGAGAAATTGTCTCGCTGATAACCGGTTTCGAGGAGTTCATGGAGACGGTGGAACTGTTTTGAGAGGGTTTCCTTGGGAGTCGCGGTGCTTGTCTCGAGGTTGTTCACAAAGGTGACTTCACCCGCGGAATACAGCTTTCCAGGGACGTCGCGCACGAAGCGCTCAAGATGGAATGCGCGGCGGCCCTTGGTGAGGATGTCCATCTCGCCGTTGTCATAGGTCCTGCTGATTTCTTCCAGGGTCATCTCCGTGCCGTACTCGGCCACGCCTCCGTCGACGTAAGCAGGTATCCCGAACGAGGCGTTGGTATCACGGCATTCAGCAATCAGTTGTTTGTAGCGCGGTTCGAAGATATGCAGGCGGAGGTGTTCTCCGGGGAAAACAACCAATTCGAGAGGAAACAGGGGCAGAAGCATCTTCATCTCCGTGCTCGTTTTCAGGTGAAGCGATATGCCATATTCGCGCGCAGTGCGGCCCTCCCAGTATAACAAACCCGCGAACCCAGGCATATTCCACATGCTGCGGTTTGTTTTAACCTATTGAAAGAACTATTCTTAACGTGTTTCGCGTTCGCTGTCACGAATTGGAGCAAGCATGCATCTTCACTCATGGAATGTGAACGGGATCCGTGCGATCGAAAAGAAGGGTTTTGTGCCTTGGCTGCTCGGGACCAGGGCCGACGTGATCTGTGTACAGGAGACCAAGGCGCTTCCCAGCGACCTCTCCGAGTCTGTTCTGTCCCCGGACGGGTACCGCAGCGTGTGGCACAGCGCGAAGCGCCGGGGGTATAGCGGTGTGGCAACGTATTTTCGAAAAGGATTCGAACCCGTGCGCGTCGAGGGTCTGAACATCGGGAAGTTTGACGACGAGGGGCGAGTCCAGGTGCTGGACTTTGACTCGTTTGTGCTCGTCAACGCGTATTTTCCGAACAGCCAGCCCGAACGGGCGCGAATCCAATACAAGCTTGAGTTCTGCCGCGCGATCGGCAAGCTCGGCAAGGAATTACGCGAAGCAGGCAAACCTATGATCCTGTGTGGCGACTTCAATATCGCACACCGCGAGATTGACCTGGCGCGTCCCAAAGAAAACGTCGACAACCCGGGGTTCTATCCGGAGGAGAGGCGTGCGATGGATCGGCTGCTTCGGGCGGGGTATGTGGACACGTTCCGGCACCTGACGCCGGGTCGGGGCCACTACACCTGGTGGTCGTACCGGACCAATGCCCGGGCCCGGAATATCGGCTGGCGGCTGGATTATCATGTAATCGACGAGGGGCTGTTGCCCAGGCTGCAGGAATCCCGGATACATTCCGATGTTCAGGGCTCGGACCATTGTCCGGTTTCCGTTGCCATCGATTGAGGGTAGCAACATGCGATCAAAAGTCACGACCAAACAGGGAGACCAAGGCGAGACGATAGCCCTTAACGGGGAAACCTATCCGAAGTCCCATCCCATCATATGCTGCATCGGAGCACTAGACGAAGCGCGGGTACAGACCGCCTTGCTGCGGCAGGTGCTGGCTTCACAGAATGACGAGGCGCTGGACGACATCCTGCGTTTTCTGCACTGGGTCTTGCACACGTTTTTCATCATTGGGACCGACTGCAGCGACCCGGCCGGGAAGCATCCCGAGTGCAGGCGCGGAAAGATCAGCGAGAAGGAACTGATCAAGCTGGAGGATGCCCAACTTCGTCTCGAGACGGAGCTGAAGTTGCCAAACGCATTCATCGTGGGAGCGTCCACGGTTCCCGCTGCCCACGCGGATGTCGCGTGCACGGCTGTGCGGCGTCTCGAACGAGCTTTCGCGGAATTCCGGCAGGCCTTCCCCGAGTTTGACGCCGGCACAATTCCGGCATTCCTGAACCGCTTGAGCGACTACCTGTTTGTCCTGGCCCGATGGCTGGAGCGCGGAAATCACGCCCCAGTCGATTATTCGGTGCTTGACACGTAGGTTCGTCAGCCCCCTGCACCGAGGTCGGTGGGCGCGAAGTCGTCGGTCAGAACCGTCCCGCGGTCCGGCCCGCTCACAGCGGGGGATATCTGCCGCACCCGGTCCTGGAGCCGGGGCAGCGGAAGCCGCCCCTTCTCCGCAAGCATACGCGTAAGGTCAGCCAATTGCTCGACATTCAGGGGATGGTTGGACACGGGCCCCTGGGGCCACTCAGGGTAAGTGACGGCGGGCGCACCCTCGGCCGTCTGAGGAAACTTGATGGCCACGAGCACCGTGTTCAGGCTGGTCCTGGCCTTGAAGGCGTACGTGAACTCAAATACCTTGCCCAGCGTTGTCAGGAGATCCTGCACCCGGTCGCGCTTTGTGCGGCGGTCGACCTCGACGGTGTTGTAAACCAAGCAGCCGCCGTCTTTTAGGTGTTCTCGTGCGATCTTGAAGAACTCGATCGTGGTAAGGTGATAGGGAAGATAGAGACCGTAGGGGCTGGTGCCGTACGCATCCATGATGATGACGTCGTAACTCTTGCGCGCCCTCCGGAGGAAGACCCTGCCGTCCGCTACCGAGATCTGCAGCCTCGGGTCCTCAGGCACCTGGAAGAAGTCGTGCGCGACTCTTACCACCAACGGATCGATTTCCGCGACGTCAAGGCGCGCACCAGGGTAGTATTGGAGAAATGCTTTGGGCCCCGTGCCACCTCCCAATCCGACGAACAGGACGTCCTGGGCTGCCGGATTGAACACCATCGGCACGTGGAAGAAATCCGTGTACTCGAATCCGCCCTCGACGGGGTTCTTCAGGGACATCTGGCTCTGCCGGGTGTCATCGAAACGGAGCATACGGGTATCTCCCTCGTCGACGACCAGAATGTGGTGGTAGGCGCTGTAGCGATCGAAGAGGATTTGGGCATCCGCTCCGCCGCACGCGCAGAGCAGCGCCAGGAGCACCGGCGCGGCGGCAATCCCTCTCTTTCGCGTCAGCAGGGATACCGCCACCACAACAAGTCCAAGGGCGGCAAGCGCGAGGGACACCCAGAACAGGGTGTCCCGAACGCCGTATTTCGGCAAGAACACGAAGGTGATGAGCATGACGCCCAGTATGCTCCCGACGGTTGACAGGCTTGCTATCCACCCTGCGCCCGAGCCCACCCGGTCGAGGCTTCGCACCTGCAACCGTATGGCCTGGGGCGTAACGGTTCCCAGGGCGAGAATGGGGACAAACGTGCACGCCCCGGCGGCGAATATCGGCCACCACCACGCAGGTTCAGTATTCTCAAAGGAAAACAGCCAGTCCGCGGTGCGGAATGCCAGGGGTTCCATGGGCAAGGCTGTAAGCCCGCCGATAATGAATACGGCGCCCAAGAGCCACCACGCCCGGAAACGGTCCGCGAGGTATCCGCCCAGCGCGTAACCGATGGCAAGCCCGGCCAGAACTACCGTCATCTCCGCTGCCCATATTTCCAGAAGGCTGCCGAAATCCCGCTGAAGAATGCGCACAGCAAGAAACTCATAGATCATCACGGTAGCGCCGGAATGAAGCACACAGAACGTAAGCGCAAGCGAAACGCCCGCGTGGCGCACACGGGAGACGGACTCATCAGGCGATACACACGCATCGGAAGATACGGACATCGGGACCTCCAGCGCTTTGCGCGTTGACCGAACATACTTGCCTGAGCGGGCTTGGATATTACAGGCGGTTCTTTCTTGCGAGAATCTCGAGTTTCAATCCCGCCACCGCGGTTCGCAACAGCGAGAAGGGCTTGCCGCCAAAAGCGGCTGCCATCAGCTCATTGAACAGTTCGAACTTCCTCTTGGAATAGGGATACCAATTCAGCTCCGGCTTGGAGCTTTGCTTGTCGATAACAAGAGACTTCACGTTCGAGAAGGTATGCAGGCCAAACGACCCGCGATAGCGCCCGAAACCGCTGTCTTTCACCCCGCCGAACGGCAATCCGGAGTTGGCCTGAGTCGCCAGCACATTATTGATCGAGACGTTTCCAGTGATAATGCTTCGCGCAACCCGCTCGGCGCGTTCGAGGTCGGCCGACCATACGCTTGCGCTCAGCCCGAAAGGCGAGTCGTTGGCGAGCTCGATGGCCTCCTGCTCGGTCTTGAACTTGCCGACAGTCACCACGGGCCCAAACGTCTCGTCGTACACGATCTTCATGCCGTTCTCGAGGCCCGTAACAACAGTGGGCGGAAAAACATGGGACTTGCCGTTGCGCCCGCCGCCACACGCGATTTTCCCGCCCCTCGACTGTACGTCGCTGAGCTGGTCCTCGATGGTCTCGATCTGGAATTCCGCGGTCATGCAGCCTACGTCCAGTTCGCCGTCGTCTTTCCCGGAGCCGTCGGGCGCCAGGGTTCTGAGTTTGGCAATCTTTTCCGTCAGCGCCGCCACGAATTGATCATAGATGCGTTCCTGGACGTATACGCGCTCGACCGACGTGCAGGTTTGCCCACAGTTCGCAAATGAGCCCCACAGCGCACCGTTAACGGTGCGGTCGATGTCGACATCTTCGAAAACAACCATGGGATCCTTGCCGCCCAACTCGAGTTCCAACGGGATAAGGTGCTGGGCGGCGGATGCCATGACCTGTTTGCCCGCCCCGACGCTGCCGGTAAAGAAGATCTTGGCGGGCTTTTCGTCAATGAGCATCTGGGCGTGTTTCCGAGTCGCGTAGATGACCTGAATAGCGTCTTTCATGAATCCGCTATTGCCGGTAATGGCTTCGAACAACCCTTGGAGCGGAGTATAGCTCGACGGCTTCAAAATCGTTGAATTGCCCGCGATGAACGCGCACATAATAGGCACAAACGAGAGATGAAACGGGTAGTTCCACGGGGAAATGACGAGTACGGGCCCCATGGGCTCGTACACCACCTTGGATTTCTTGCCCAACAGAAAGATCGGCGTCTTGACGCGCTGCTCGGCCAGGATGCGCTCGGCGTTCTTCTCATAGTAATCGATGGTGTCGAGTGCCGGGAAGACCTCGAGCATGAGGGCATCGGTAAGACATTTGCCGGTCTCGCTTACGATCTTCCGCGCGATTTCCAGACGGTTTTCGAGCAAATACCGCTTGAGTTTCGAAGCCTCATCAAGCCGTTGCCTTACTGACATGGCTTTGAGTTTCTTGAAGGCTTCCCTGGCGCGCGCATAGGTGTCCGTCACGTCTTGCGCGGATGGGGCGGGGATTGTGTATAGAACTTCGCCATTACGCGGGTTGCATACGGTGATTCCCACGTCGGCACCGCGTGTCTCGCCTGCTGTCATGGTCATTTAAGGCCGCCTCTTGCTGAGGGCACTCGCGCGCCCGTTTCACGTTAAAGATTCGGCCCAACAGTATAGCAAAGGCGTGGAATCGACCCAAACGCGCGCGAAACCAGTGCTTGGCTCGACGCATCCGGACGCTACAGGAATGCCTGCCCCTCGCCGCGGTAGGTCGGCGCTTCGTCGATAATTGCGCCATTCGAGACGAGCGCAAGCGAGTTGAAATGCTCGCATAATTCCCCCGCCTTCGCATGTCGCATGAGGATGGGATCGCCGATGTCCAGGCGGGGCTCACCCCGGTACCGGACCGGGGTCTGCACCTCTCCGGCGCCCTCGCTCGGGAGTAACCGGGCGCCCCTCGGCAAGTACGGGCTGGGGAGGCGGTCCGGACCGGCGGAACCCGAAGCGGCGTAGCCTCCGCCCAGGCACGTGAAGACGCCGGGTTTCGGGATGCGCGTGATTTCCAATGCGAATCCGGCCGCCGGTTGATACTGAACGTTGTGGTAGCCATCGAAGAGGGCGGGGGCGAAGAATGCCGAGCCCACAGTAATTTCAGTCACCGCGCCGTCGGATACCGTGAAATCGATGCTGCCCGAGCCTCCCCCGTTGACGAACGCGAGTTCGTGCGCGGCTTTCACTATCGCGCTTGCCAATTCCCGCCGCCGGCGCAACACGTCCCGCCTGGATAGCGATTGCAGAAACCGTACGGCGCTGTTGCGGAAAAGGCGTCCGGGTACGTCGTCGGGTATGCCCGCAATCTGCGCTTCGTAGGCCATGAGGCCCTCAAGACGCAAGTGCCGGCAACCGATGACATGCTTGGCCACGTGAGCAGCGCTGGCGGCGTCCCTGATGGGACTTCGCTGAACGCCAAAATGAAGCCCAAAGAACGAATACGACATGTCGGCATCGATGCAGACAGGGATCTGCGTGTCAAACGCACGGCCAGACTGATTCAGGTGATCGGCATGTTCCACGCTGTCGATCGTGCAGATCAGTCTCTTGCCGCGCCGAAGCTCACGGCATAGTGAGGCCAGCTCCGCCTCCTGCCACGCCGGGTAGGCGATCAGAAGATTGTTGAGTCCCAATTGACTGAGAAACACCGCCTCACCCGCCGTGTAACACATCACACCATCGAAACGTTCATCACTGGCCAGAATGCGCTCCAACAAAGGAACGCACCGGATGGATTTTGAGGCAACGCGGATGCGTGTTCGCCCGGCGCGTTCAAGCACGGCTGCGATATTTGCGTCAAAGAGTTCCAGATCTACATAAGCCAGCGGAAGAGGGCGTTCGCGGAAGATGTTCCGGTAGTAGTCATATTCCCGCACGAATCGCTTCATGGCTCTTCCCCGGGGTTGTCATGGACGTGAGCCACCCGGCCGTGGCGTTCGCGCAGGGGATAGGGCAGAAAAACAAGGAAGCCGATAACGCACGCGATTCCCGCCAGGACGGCGGCCCATTTGAGGCCGGCAACTGTTGCGTCGGCCTGTGCATTGCCAAGTCCCTTGAGATTGCTCAGGGTCACGATTCCCAGACCGATCATCAGCTTCTGAAAAATGCCCTGTACGCCAAAAAACATGCCTTCCCGACGCTGGCCCGTGAGCCGCTCATCATAGTCGACCGCGTCGGAAAGCAGCGCGAAGGGAAGGACCATGAACCCCGCCACGGTCACCCCTACGAACGCCATCACAAGCATGGTTTGAGGGATGACCCCGCCCACTGGAATGGCGCCGACGCCCGCGAACATGGCAAAGACCGCGCCCGAACCCAGCAGGGTCAGCAGGAAGACCCTGTACTTGCCGAAAAGGGACGAAAGCTTCTGCATCAGAAAGAACGAGGCAACGTTGAATACCACGAAGAATCCCATCAGAACAGTTGTGAACGCCTCGCTCTTCTCGAGCACCGTCTCGACCCAGTATGGAACCAGGGCGATGATAATCTGCAGGCCAAACCAGTAGAAAGCCGTGGAAATCGCTATAACGAGAAACGCGGGATTTCTCAGCGTGAGCAGCATACCTCTGATCATCGGTACGCGGGGCAGACCGTCTTCCAGGTTCATGGGCTGGCGCTCGCGCACGGTCCAGCCGATCGGAACAAATGACAGGACCGCGATGCAAGCCACAATACCGGCCGTAATACGGTATCCGAGGGTCGCAATCAGGACGCCGGCGAATGCAAAGCATACGCTGGAGACCACGAGGAAGAGGGACTGCGCTACGGTGAGAGATACCCGCTCTTCGACGTCGGGCGTAAGTTCGGGCAAGAGGGCAAGATAGGGCGTGACCACAAGCGAGTACAGGAACAGATACGCCTGAAAAAGCACGAGAAGATATACGAAATTGATTATGCTGGTCCCGTCGATTGGCGGGTTATACAAGAGAAAGACGACCAGTGCGAACGGAATGATGCCCCGCCGAATAAACGGGATGCGGCGCCCGTTGGCCGACCGGAAGTTGTCGGTCCAACTGGCAATGATTGGGCAGTATATCGCCTCGCAGATGCGGCCGATCATGTAGGCGGCAGCGAACAACCGGGGAGCTACCAGCGGGACGGCATCCTCGGTTCCCGGAACGTACCGCTTCATAAGCCACTGCAGCAGGAGGAGGTCCGGCAGATTCATCCCCAGCCCTGCCAGGCCGAAGACCAGTTTTGTGCGAAATGGGAGTTTTGACAAGCGCTCAACTCCTGTTCATTCTAAATCTTGAACGCGCCGCGGAGCTTGAGTCCTTCTTCAGCGCGCCCTTCATACTTGATTTTCCCCTGGAGCAAGGCGGTCTCGAGGCGTTTCTTTCCCATCAGGATTGCCGCCCACGTTCCCGCCGGCATGGTTAACGTAAGCTCGGCATCCTTGGGAAGAAAGCCTTCTTCTACGGAAAGACCGCCGTCCTTTATCCGCAGCGCGTACGACTGCTCCGTCACTCGTTCTTCGGCAGTGAGGCGGAGACCCACGACACACGACCAGCCCGCGGCCTTGGATGGGTCATAACGACTGCCCAGATCCAGCGTGAGCTCGCGCGCATGAGGGGCATACTGGCGAGTCCCTCCGCCGAACAAATCGGACAGACGCTTCTTGCGGGGCCCAACAATGCACCCGCTGCGCTCTCTCCGTTTCCGGCGCCACGAGTACCAGCGCGGAAATGCGTGCTCGAACTCTTCAACATAGACCTCGCGGCGTTCGGCGGCGCTTCGTTCGACGGCCAGGGAGAACCGAAGCACTTGGCGGGCGGACTCTGCGTCGAGCAGGGGGGGCTCCCGCCTCTGAATGGCCCGGACGAAGTTGGCCGTGGATGCGGTAAATCCCTCGATCCAATCGGCCGGCGGACTGTAATGCCGCCAACCGGAGCCGGTGAAGACGGACACCGGAGGCCGCTCATGGACATCGCCCGTGCCCTTGCTAATGAACAGGATTCCCTTTGACCCCGTGACTTCCAGCCACTCGTCGTTGGGATAGTACTTGGAGGGGATGGTGAGGAACCTGGCATGATTGAAATCGCACACGCCGTATCGGGTTCCTTCTTTGCATTTCCACATGATGGTTGCGGGGCAATCGAGTATGCCATCCTCAGAGTCGACCCATGCAGTGACGCGTTCGGGCGCGCCAAGCAGGTGCCATGCCATGGCCCATTCGTGGTGCCCGTGGTCGAACGTCTCAAACCCGTGGCCGTGCGCGACCTGACGGAGCTGCTGTTCGTAGGTCGCGGCGGGCACCTCCCATCCGCCGCCGGGGCTGGAGATCGACCGCATGCGAAGACCTGCGGGTTCCCCGATTACGCCGGCATCGATCAGGGCTTTGGCTTGCGCCACGGGGGGATATAGCACATAACATTCCGTCACCTTGAAAAGTACGCCCGCCTCTTTTACGGCCGCGAGCATCCGGTCCGCGCTCGGCAGGCTGTCGGTCATGGGTTTCTGGCAAGCGATATGTTTGCCGGCCCGGGCGGCGGCAAGTACGACTTCCTCGTGCGTGTCGAACGGAGTGAGCACTTCCACGGCATGAACTTCGGGGTCGGCCAGAAGGTCGCGATAGTCTGTGTACACCTTTTCAACGCCCCATTCGGCCTGACGGCCGGCGAGACGGGCAGGATCGTTGTCGCAGATCGCGTACACGCGCGCATCGCCGAGGCGTTTGTAACCGGCAAAGTGCAAGTCGGCAATACGGCCACAACCGATGAACGCCACATTCAGCATGCCTCGGGATCCCTCCGCTGTTCCCCCAACAGACTGGTGCCATTCTGCCTGTTTTGCGCGGACGCGTCAACGCGAGCCGCAAACAGGGGATAGTACGGGAGGGCATTGGTTCCAGCACCCTGGGCGGCAGGCGATGGGCATACCCCATACGCAACCGGAGCGGATTTGGCGCTCGCAGGAAGCGGGCCGCCTGCGCTCAGCTCGACCCGCCATGGCATTTTTCTCGTCCGCGGGCGAGCTCAACGTCGGTCAGACGCGCTCCCCGCCTTGAACGTGGTCAGACTCTGGGTACCTCTTGCACCAGAGGCAAGAGGGTCTTATCAATGCCTTTTTCGTCTTCGGGGATGTCGGCCTTGAAGAGTTTCCAATGCTCGACGTGGGTCACGGAACCGCCATTTGCCGCGAGCGACACCATCGGGCCCAGCGTTTCCACCTCGAGAATGTCGCTATCGGTGTAAAGTTCGTTGTTGCAGCCGTAATCGGGATACGGGGCGGGGTCGATGCAGGCAAAACGTTTCACAAATACTGCACCGTTAAGGGTATAGGCGGCCCATCCCTGCTTGTTCAGGACTCCGGCCTTCTGTTTGCTCACGCCGACAGCTGGCTCCTGCTTGAGTTGGATGTACTTCTCGCCCCAGCGCCATCTCGGGTCGCTCATGTTCGTGTAATGCCAGAGCACAAGGGGCCTGGCAGGGAGAAGGTACTCCAAGTGCGACCGGAATTCCTCCTGAGGAAGAATTGCGCGTCCGCCCTGCGCCATTACTGAGAGTGCCCACGGCGCGAGGGTCACGTTCCACAGATTGGTGTTGGTGAGCGTATGTTCAAGACGGACTGCGCCGCTGTCGCCCGTAAAGCACAGACGTATATCCTTCTTGATGCCCGTGGCAGCTTCGGTTTCCTGCGACAATGCCAGGGTCTTGCCGTCCCAGTCGGCGTGAACCGGCTCGTTGTCGGGAACATAGGTGCGCGGCGAGGCCTCGGGGGCGTGCCAGAGGCGGTGTCCGCCATAGCTGCGCCACTCGTCGCCTCCGGTCTGACCCAGATGCTCCTCGAACTCCTTAAAGAGATTGTGCCCGCCGGAAAACCCGAAGCGGATAATTCGGGGTCCTACATCCGTCGTCGCGATCAGCTCAATGGGGCCCTTGGCAATGCGGATGCAGTTGGGCCAACCTCCGTATGCGATTTTCTCCATTTCACGTTCTCCTGGGGTCTGGGGTTCATTTTTCGGGGTCTTTTCGGTGGTCGTGGCCAACTAGATAAAAGGACATGAACAGGAAAAGACCGATATTGAACACATACAGAATACGGTAATTGAGGTCAACGTGCCGATAAATCAGCGCCAGGACGCCCATGTAAACATTCAACGCGTATGTGAAAAGAACGACTTCCTTGTGGGAAAGGCCGAGACTCAACAGGCGGTGATGAATATGGCTCTTGTCGGCGGAGAACACTTTACCGGAATTACGAGCGCGGGTGGCCATGATGCGAAGCATATCGAAGATCGGGATGCCCAGGATGACCAGGGGCAGCAGCATCGTTGTCAGGGCGGTTGCATGCGAGGCCGCGTCAAGCATTTCGGAAGCAAGAAACAAGCCCAGAAACATCGAGCCGGTGTCGCCCATAAAGACCTTCGCCGGATGAAAATTGAAGAACAAGAATGCCCCCGTGATGCCCATGACGCCGGCGCACATGGACGCCGACAGAGCACCGCCTTGCGTCGCCTTATTCACTAGCAGGAACCCGGACATGATGAACGTGCATCCCGCGGCGAGACCATCCAGGCCGTCCAGCATGTTGATGGCGTTGATGACGGCCGCAACGGCGAGCACGGTGAGCAAGAAATCGATCGACCCAAGCTCAACCACCCTGAAACTGAAGGGCAGCATGAAGGCCTGGAACCGGTAACCCGCCCAGAACAAAATCGCCCCGCTCACGAACTGGCATCCCAGCTTCGTTAACGCGCGCATGTTGCGCATATCGTCCCATAATCCGGCGAGTGAAATGACCAACAAGGCAACAAGGAGACCCCGGTAGTGCGGCTGGCAATACTGTGGCCAGACAATGTAAATGGTCCAAAAGCACAGGAGAATCGCGGGGAAGAATGCGACTCCCCCGATGCGCGGAACCGTGCCCGTGTGCACTTTCCGCCAGTCTGGGGGATCCACGAGCCCGCGTTTAAGGGCGAAGCGGAGAATGAAGGGCTCAAGGAGCATGACCACGCCAAATCCCACGCCAAAGACCGTCAAACAAGGAATGATGTGCTCCTGCCCTGCCATAATGTTGGACCTGCTCCCGTCCCGTGCGTTTCTTCGAAAGACAGGAATTACAATACCGGATTTGGGACCCACCTTCTAGCCCCGGTTTTCTCTTACCAGTTAAATCGACTCTTCTGAGGTTCAAGATCGTTGGCTCGAGCATGCCCTTGGTTTCTCCGTGACGGCTACGAGGTGACACAAGCCTCGGGGAAGAGGAAGGCAGAACACATTGCGAATTTTCGCATTATGTGCCACAATAAATAGGGTCCAAATCGTAGAACAACCAGGATCACAGGGCCCAGAATCCGCCGCGGCCACGATGCCGGCCCAATGTTCCGAGCATCAGTCAGGCGAACGGCAAAATCTGGAGTTTGTTTTGTCGTCAAAAGGGGGGGCAGATTCCGCTCCGCACCGTGGCTGGTTTCGCCGGTGATTGTCCGGCGGCACACGTCGGGGTTGTTTGTTGATAAACGGTTGAGGTATGGTAACGTGTGTGTGCTGGGGGAGAACTCAAATAGTGGGTCTTTCCTCCGATTCGGGTGGTGGAGTGGTTCACACGCTTTGGCGTGTTCAATACTGGACGGCGCGGGGAAGCCGTACAGTGTTCGATGGGAGGTCGGCTATTGCGATACGCGATTCTCTCCGACATCCATGCCAATATTGAGGCCATGGAGGCCGTGTTGGGGAAGATCGATGCGCTCGATATCGATCAAGTCCTGTGCCTGGGAGACATCGTCGGCTACAATGCCAACCCGAACGAATGTACCGCCCTGATCAGGGAAAGGGGCATTCCAACGGTGTGCGGAAATCACGACGCCGTGGCGTGCGGGCGGGAAGAGCCCTGGGGATTCAATCGTATAGCACTCGAGGCCGCGATATGGACCAGGGAAGCGCTCACGCAAGAAAATATCGAGTGGCTGAATGCGCTTCCCGACGCTGTACAGCCCAATGGCGTGATTGGGGTGCACGGCGCCCCCGGAGACCGCGATTCCTACATGTTCACCTGGGAGGATGTGAGTCCTCATTTCGGTGATGTCTCCGTCAAGGGAAGAAATGCCTGTTTCTTCGGTCATACGCATGTGCCCGGTATTTTTGAGTCTGACGGGGGCTGGACACCCGTCAATGGCACCAAGTTCATCTTGAAGGACGGGCCTGTCACGTTCATCAATCCCGGCTCCGTGGGTCAGCCGCGAGATGGCGACCCGAGGGCTTCGTTCGGAGTGTACGATACAATTGGGCGGGAGTTCTCGCTGGTCCGCGTCAAGTACAATGTCAAGGCCGCGATGACACATATTCGGAACTCCGGCCTTCCGGACTATCTTGCGGACAGGCTGGAGGTTGGCCGCTAGTCAACACGGCAAGGGAAGTCTGAAATGCGCAAAGCCTCTGTAAAACGTGAAACGGGGGAGACCCGCATCACGCTTACGCTCGTTCTCGAGGGGAGTGGCCGCTCCGACATAAAGACCGGCATCGGGTTCTTCGACCATATGCTCACCCATGTAGCCCGGCACGGCCTATTCGACCTTGATGTCTCCGCTGAAGGTGACCTCGAGGTCGATGCTCATCATACTGTCGAGGACGTGGGTATCTGTCTGGGCAAAGCCTTTCTGCAGGCCTTGGGCGACATGAAGGGGATCCGGCGCTTCGGGCACGCGGTAATACCGATGGACGAGACGTTGGCCGAGGCTTCGATCGATTTCAGCGGCAGGCCGTTCCTGCGGTTTGACGGCGATCTCCCCTGTGGCAAGGCAGGAGAGTTCGATTCGGAACTCGCCGAAGAGTTCTTTCGCGCCTTCGCTATAAATAGCAGGGCAACTCTGCACTTGGTCCTGCGCGCGGGAAAGAATCTGCATCATTGCATCGAGGGGCTCTTCAAGGCGTTCGCACACGCATTGGACGAAGCGGTCCAGATCGATCCGCGGGTCGAAGGCGTGCCCTCAACAAAGGGGGTGTTGGAGAGGTGATAAAGCACATCCTGGTGCCAACCGACGGAAGCCCCGCGGCAGAGGCGGGGGTGCGGTTTGCCGCCGCCTTTGCCACAAAGTACCGGGCCACGGTACGAGGCCTTCATGTGGTGGACATCAAGCTCCTCGAGGGCCCCTTTCTTCGGGATATATCGGCATCGTTAGGCACCGCTCCCTATGTCAACTATCAGGGCAATATTGCCATGATCCTGGAAGAGCGCGGCAAGGCGGCTCTGGAATCCGTGAAGAAAATCTGTGCAAATGCCGGCATCGAGTGTTCGACCGAACTCGTAACCGGCTTGGTAGTGGGCTCGGTTGTCGAACAGGGGGAATTAGCAGATCTCATCATCCTGGGAAGAAGCGGGGAACACAGTGCATGGCTCGATGGGCTAGTCGGCTCGACCACGGGCGCCGTAGTGCGGCGCGCGACGCGTCCCGTCCTGGTAACCGGCCGCGATACGCCCGGCCACGACGTGTTCGTGGCGGCGTATGACGGTTCCGGGTATTCCCGGGCCGCGCTGCATGTCGCCGCGGAAGTCACAAGGGACTGGGAAGCGGCCTTGAAGGTACTGGTAGTCGGCGAAGGCGAAAGCGCGGAGGCATGGGCCAGGGAGGCAGAGACCTACCTGGAACCTTATAATCTCAACGTGCGGTCCGAAGTCCGAAGGGGCGATGCAAGCGAGACCATCGTGGAGTACGCGGAAGAACACAAGGCAGACATGCTTATCATGGGTGCCTATGGTCATAAGAAGGTGCGCCGGCTGGTTGTCGGCAGTACCACAGCGTACGCCATGAATCATAGTCCTTGTCCCTTGTTATTAACCCGTTAACTGCTAGGATGCTTTTCATGAGTGCATCTGCCAATCTCGAGCACGTGATCGAGCGCGTCGGCGACCTGCCGGCGGTTCCAAAAGTCGTGTCAGAGGTCCTTCTCCTTACCGAAAACCCCTATGTCGATCTGCCCGCCGTGGCCGAGGTCATCCAAAAGGATCCCGCCCTGAGCGCGAAAGTGCTCCGCATCAGCAACTCCCCGTATTACGGCATGCGGCAATATGTTGGTACCGTGAAGCTGGCCTTGGTTATTCTCGGTGTCCAGGAAGTCCGCAATATCGTGTTGGGCATCTCTGTTTTCGATATCCTGCGCAGCAGGAGAACCGCGTCATTGTTTGCCGGCGACTTCTGGAAACACTCGTTCCTGACAGCGGGGTTCTCGAAGAAGCTTGGCGAACACTTGCGGCTGGCGCTGCACGGCGAAGATTTCATCACCGGCTTGTTACACGATATCGGGAAACTCGTGCTGATGCGCCAATTCGCAACGGACTACACCAAGATGTACGCGCAGGCCGGAGGCGGGGGCAGGAAACTATGTGATATCGAGACTGAAGTGTTCGGGTTTACGCATGCCGATGCCGCGGCGGCACTCGCAACACGATGGAATTTTCCACAAACGCTGACCGACGGCCTGCTGTTACATCATCCCAAGGCCGACATTGCCTTAACCCGAGCAAAAGACCCATTGCTTGCCGCTGTCGTGCGAATTGCGAACCTTACCGCCCATGAAGACCCAAGCCATTTCGAGCCATCGTGCCAAAAGGCCGCTGACGATGCCGAAGCCTGGGATATCGTCATGAAACAGGTACCCGAATTGACCGAGGAGCATCGCGGGGCGCTCCTCGGAGGGTTCATGCGGGAGGTGGGCCCCATCTCTGCGCCTATGCTATAACATCTGCTATCCAATAGTTGCAGCAGAAATCACCTCACGGAAGAACTATGGCCAAGAAACGAAAAATCGAAATTCACCAGTCCGAGGACCTGGCTCAGATCGATGACGAACTGGAGCTGGCCCTCGAACAACTCGAATCCGCCAATCTTACGGTAGGCGGCCTCCTCACCGAAATCGACCTGTCCAACAAAAAAGAAGAAGGAACATCCGAAGACGTCCCCCTGCCTGACCAGGAAGAGGACACCAGTGCCAAGACCGGGGAACACCCACCGGATACCACGCGTTGATCCCACAGCGCCCGGCGGCATCCAATAAGTAAGTCATTGTAAGACAGTGGCTTATGAGCGCCTCTTTCCTTTGCCCCAATGTATTTGATAGAATCTGTATGGCAAAGAGGCGAGCGCATGGCAACGGGCAGATACAAAGCGGATATATACCCACAACTCGAACTGCGCGACGCACCCCAACGCCGGGAGCCTGCGTATGCCCACGTATCGAGGGGCGAAGGGACGCTGGGCAACGGGTTCCTCGAGTTGGTCATCAAACTGGACCCGCGCGAACCCGGGCATGCCACGATGACCAACAAGCTGACCGGCGAGCAGCTCCACCTGAGTTTCAGCCCGTTCGAGGCGTGGTTCTCATCGGGTCCGTTATCCGCCCTGGAAGGGCAGGTGAGCGCAATGGAGGCCCGGGGCTCGGGAGACGTATCTACCCTGGTAACCAAACTGGATTGCGGCTGGCTCCAAGCGCAGATTTCATATGTGTTGTTCCGTGGCGAACACTTCATACGCAAGAATGTCGCCTTCCACGGGCTCACTCAGGACGCATTCCTCGAAAAAGTCACGGTTATCAAACATACCGTAGACCCGAGATACGGCTGTCACGTGCATGACGGGGGCATGTATTACCCGGTCATGTTCTTGCGGTCACAACGGAGCAGTCTTTTCTTCTGCGTGGATTTCCCGGGGTATTTCGTGGTGTGTGAAGGCCGTGATTTCACCTTCGAGTACTATCCAGGGACGAAGCTTACACCGGGGCGCAGTCACCAGATGCTTGCGGCACATATCGGCGTTTGCTCGCTCGAAGGCAGAAACTGCAAGAACCCGTTTCACGATACGGCGGCAGATCTGGACATCGGCGAGCAACAATGGTTTCGCGAGTATCTTTTGACGGGCGCATCGCTGGCCGAACTGCCTTCCGTGGAGTTGAAGGGGCCCGAACAAGGCACTGCCGGCCCCAGTGATCTCGAGGTGTTGGAGCAATGCCGCTGGCTCAATGCTACCCGCGTATTCTTGCCGCGTATGCTCGAGTCGCTGGAATCCTATCCGCTTCGCGAGACCGTAGAACAACAACTGCAGATAGAAGGCCTCGATCAAGTGCTGCGAATCCGGCGGGACCGCACGGAAAACTTGGGATGGGTGGCCCTGGACCCCTTGGGTGCGCCCGCCACCCATGATTTCGCCCCCTGTTTTGCCTCGGAAGCGTTCTGCGATTCGTTGGTGGACCGTTGTCTTCGAATCATGGACCGGTATCAGTTCCGAAACATTGAAGTCAGCGGTAGCCCCATTGTGCAGTGCCATGCCGCGGGTCATGGTCATTCGGCGGGGATTCAGTCGCTGATGAAAGCGTTTCAGGGGCTGGTCGAAGTAGTGGCTTCCCTCAAGGAGAACTATGCCCATGTGACCTGCATGCGGCCGTACGTGAGCTACGGGGCCGGGCTGGCCCGTCTGTGCGACGCCCTGGCCGTAATGTCCGAGGAACATCCCCTGCCATTGCCTGACATTCATCCGGGACGGCTTTTCGCGGATATGCAGCGCCTATACTTCCGGCGTGCGCACAGCTTCCTGATACCGCGCAGCAAGCTCTCGAACGCAGTGGGCATGGCGCCCGAAGCAGCGCTGGGGGCGCCGTACCCCGGCGCGGAACATTACCCCTGGTACCTGTATCACGACAGTGCCGGCTGGCGCTATGGCTTGATATCGGCCCTGGCCACGACGCCCCGGCATAGATTTCACGCCCTTCCACAGGATCTTCCCGAAGGAGACCGGGCCTTCGCTGTCAAATGGCTGGCCTGGGAGCGCAAATACCTCGCCGACCGCTTGTTTGTCGAGGAGATCCTTGCGGAACCAGGACTCGGCGAGGTTGATGGATACAGCTACGCCACGGCTCAAGGCGCTGTGCTCTTTCTGTTTAATACAAGCTACGATCCCCGCGAAGTGCACTTGCGGCTCCACCTCAAACACGACCTGGAGTACATCGTCCGGGAAATCCATCCCCGCAAGTACAACTATCTCGGGCCAAACGACGGACTGTTCACCCGCGATAGCGAATTGTCCTGCCTTCTCGAACCGAAAGAGGCCCGGATTGTCGAGGTGGTGCGCCGCTCGCCGGCGGCGGCCCGGCGCAAACGCCCGGAGGTCTTTGGCGTGCCCCACCGCACGGACAACGGCAACTTGTATGCCCAGGGCCAACCCGGAACCACGGCGAAGATTGTCGTGCGCAGCGAAGACCGTTTCAGCCGCCAGACCGTGACGTTTCGAGGAGAGGCCATGTCCGCCAGCATCCGGGACTGGCTGGTGACCCGGCGTCTGTTCGCCGAAGGGGTAGAATCGCTGCCGCAGGGAGATTTCGAAGGCGTGCGGCTGACTACAGAGATGGATATCCGCCGCGATGTCTGGCTCTCGGCTGCGTTTCACGTGCCCGAGTCCCTGAAAGAAGATATCGATACGCTTCCCTTCCAGCTCAACCGCCCCTGTTGGGCCTACCCCAAGCGCCTGTTCTTCGTGATTCGGTTCGAGCCGGAAGCGGCATTCGATCCCATTCGAACGGGTTCCGGCGTGCCGGGCATACCGGAGGGATACGCCTCGCCCTTGCCGCCCAAGTGCGGACTGGACTTGGCGGGAAGCAACTATGGGCTTCGGGCCTGGGTCAACGGCGTGCAGCGCACCGTGTTTCCCGCCTTGGCATCATGGCGCGGATATACGCCGAATCCCAACCCTGTCGTAGCCTATTTCTTCGAGGCCGGCAGCAAACTCGAGTTCGGCAAGACCAACAAGGTCGTGGTGTTTGCCAACCATTTCGACCCGGCTGCTTTCAAAGGTATTACGATCGAGCACCTGCCGGAGGTGACGGTGGAAGAGGCGATTTCCCTCAAGTGACAGGCCGCCCGCTTCATATTCTCATGACGGACCCCCATCTGCGCGGCGGGGGACAGGTCCGCTACGTTTCCAGCCTGGCTGCCGAACTCACGCGCTTCGGACATCGTGTCACCATCGGCTGCAAACCGGATTCCGTGCTTGTGGAACACGCCAAGGCGGCCGGCTGCGGGGTAGACAACCGTTTTACGTTTCGCGGGGGACTCCGCCCGCTCTGCTGGCTGGCCGATATTCGCGAGACGCGCCGCTTCATCCAGCAGGAAAAACCGGATATCTTGCACGTGAACGGTTCGCAGGATCATTGGGCCGCGGCAGCCACAAACCGCCTTCTGGGCCGGCCCGTGTGCCTCGTGCGGACACGCCACAACACCTACCCCGTGCATGATATGTGGCCCAACCGCGTCTTGAACCGGCGCTGGACCGATTTCCAGATCGTGGTGTGCGACACGGTCCGGCAAACGCTGGGAGAGCAACGGGCCTTTGACCCCGCGCGAATGTGCTCGATTCATAATGGCGTTGACTCGGAAGAGTTCAAGCCTGACGCGGCGCAACGGGCCCAAGCGCGCGCCGAATTTGGCTATCGAGACGATGAGCTGGTATGCGGAATTGCCGCGCGGCTGGTTCCCGCCAAGGGCCACGAATTCCTGTTTCGCGCCGCGGCATGGCTCAAGGGGGAGTTTCCCAACCTGCGCCTGCTTGTTCTGGGCCAGGGGGATTTGGAGCAGGAGCTGGTCCGCCTCGCCGAGGAACTTGGAATTGCCGGCATCGTACGCTTCGCGGGGTTTCGCGGCGACATGGCCCGGTCCACCCAGGCCTTCGACATAGGCGTCCAGCCATCCATCGATTGCGACACCTCTTCGTTCAGTTTGAAGGAACAGATGGCCGAGGAAAAGCCCGTGGTCTGTTCGGACTACGGCGGCCTGACCGAGATCTTGACCGACGGCGTCGAGGGATTCATTGTGCCCGCGGGAACCGTCGAACCATTGGCAGAGGCGATAAGAACATTGCTCGCTAACCCTGAACTGCGCCGCAAAATGGGGGCGGCGGGACGGCAGCGGATACTGAAAGACTTCACCTTAGAGGTGTTTGCGCGGCGCACAGCCGAAGCATACTGCCGCGCATTGGAGATTCATGGTACGCACACTGCATCTTGACGAACAGCGCGGCTGGCGCGGGGGCGAGCAGCAAGCAAGCTACCTCATCAAGGGATTGGCTCAGCGCGGCCATTTCGTGGCGGTCGGGGGTCATCCGGACGGGGAGTTCACGCAGCGGGACCACGGCATCCAGAACCTCACCCGCATAACCTGCCCGTTTCGCGGAGAAATCGACCTGCTCACCGCCTGGCGGCTCGCGAAAGCCGTCAAATCGCTGGATATCGATATCCTGCACGCCCACACAAGCCATGCCCATACGCTGGCCTGCCTGGCGCGGATGTTTGCACGCAGAGCCAAGGTGATGGTTACCCGGCGCGTGGACTTTGCCCCGAGAGCCAACGTCATCAACCGATGGAAATACGAGTTTCCTGACCGCATTGTCTGCGTCTCGCAGTGCATTGCGGACATCCTTCGCGAATTCGGCGTGTCCGGGGCCAAACTCTCCGTCGTGAACAGCGCCCAGGACCCCGCCCGGTTCGATGTCACCCCCTGTACCCGCGCCGAGCTGGGTCTGCCTGAAGAGGCGCCCCTCTTCGGAAATGTGGGGGCTTTTGTCGGACATAAAGACCACGCGACCCTCATTGAGGCCATGTCTGTTGTAAAGAAGACACTGCCTGGCGCCCATCTCGCGCTCGTTGGCGACGGGGAACTGCGCGGCGCCATCGAAGCGCAGGTCGCAGCGGCCGGATTGAGTCCAAGCGTCACTTTTCTGGGCTACCGGACAGACGTTCCCCGGATACTCCCCGTACTCGATGCCTTCGTATTGTCGAGCAAGCAGGAGGGGTTCGGCGGCGTGTGCGCCGAAGCGATGTTCTCGGGCGTCCCCGTCGTATCCACTGACGCCGGCGGCATGATCGAGACCGTCAAACCCGGCATCACAGGGTTAATGGTCCCCAAGCAAAACCCCTCAGCCCTTGCCGCGGCCATGATACGGCTCATCCAGGACCCGGAGCTCGCCTCCGAACTCGCCGACCGCGCCACGGGCTACGTCAACGAACACCTCACCACCGACCGCATGGTCGAGCGTTATGTCGCGCTCTACGAAGAAATGATAGAGGGGAAGGACTAGAGCGTATTGCGCTACCCGGGACGGTTCTCCTTGGTTTCTGGATAGGGGTCCTCCGAGCCGGTATAATCTCGTTTCGGTTTGTGTCGCGGGAAGACTTCCGCACAGATATCAAGGATGATACGCTCCGATGAGCTTGGTGCGTTTGGAAAAGGTCTCGAAATCCTACGACGGTGTCCCGTTGCTCGAGGACGTCGATTTCCGCATCGAGGAAGGCGAGAAAATCGGTCTGATCGGCCGCAACGGCACGGGTAAGACTACGATTTTCCGCCTCATAACCGGCCAACTTGAGCCGACGTCGGGGTCCATCGAGCGGATGCGCCGCGCGCGTGTGGCGTGCCTGGCCCAAATGCCGGACCTGCTGCCCGGTGAAACCATCCATCGCGCCGTCATGCGGTCGTTCCAAGGGCTCATCGAAGAGGAGAAGCGCCTCAGCGACCTCGAACACAGACTTGCCGCGGGTGAGCATGGAGTCATGGACGCCTACAGCCGGCTCCAGGATAAGTTCCGCATTCACGGAGGCTACGAATTCCGCGCCCGGGTACGCAGCGTGCTTTTCGGGCTGGGGTTTCGGGAAGACGAGTTCGCCCTGCCGGTCACGGCCCTGAGCGGCGGCCAACGCACCCGCCTCATGCTCGCCCTGGTACTGTTGCAGGACGCGGACCTCATCCTTCTCGATGAACCGGAGAACCATCTGGACATCGCGGCGCGCGAATGGCTCGAGGCTTTCTTGCAGGAATCCACGAAGGCGTTTGTCATCGTCTCGCATGACCGGCGCACCCTGGACGCCGTGGTCACGCGCATCGACGAGATCGAACGCGGGCAGGTGCGGAGTTACACGGGGGATTATTCCTTTTACCTGCGCCAGAAGACCCTGTTGCGCGAACAGCACGAGAAGGCATACCAGAAACAGCAGGAGTTCATCGAGAAGGAACAGCGCTGGATCGAACGGTTCCGCTACAAGAACACCAAGGCCAGCCAGGTCCAGAGCCGTCTGAAACGCCTCGAGAAGATCGAGCGGATCGATGCCCCTCCCCCCGAAGGCAAATCAGCTGGATTCCGGTTCGGGGACGTGGTCCGCACGGGCGAGGTGGTCATCGAGGCCAAAAACATCTCGATGCGGTACGGTCCGCTGGTGCTGTACCAGGGTTTCTCGTTAGAAGTGAAACGCGGTGAGCGTATCGGCATCATCGGCCCCAACGGCTGCGGCAAGACTACTCTGCTTCGCCACTTCGCGGGTCGCCTGCCCGAAGGCGAGGGCGACGTGCGGCTTGGACACAAGGTGCAGCTGGGCTTCTACGAGCAACATCACGACACCCTCAGCCGCGAGCTCGACATCTTCCAGGAGATGCGCAATACCCGCACTGATTGGACTCCCGAGCAGGTGCGGACATATATGGGGCGGTTCCTCTTCGTGGGAGACGAGGTTTTCAAACCGGTGTCGGCACTGAGCGGCGGCGAACTGAGCCGGGTGGCCATCGCGAAACTCATTGCCAGGGAACCCAACGTCCTCTTGCTCGACGAGCCGACGAATCATCTCGACATCGCGTCGCGCGAGGCCCTCGAGGAGGCTCTGGCCCAGTATCCCGGCACGCTGGTGATGGTCTCCCACGACCGCACACTTATCGATAAGATGGTTGACCGGCTGGTGGTGTTCGAACAGGACCGCGTGATCACGCATCTCGGCAATTACACGGAGTACCGCGAACAGCGCGAGCGTCAGGCGAGCGCGGAAGACGAAAAACCCGATGATCCACTCAAGATCCGCCGGGTCGAGCGCCGAAAGCGCGACAAGGCCGAGGAGCGCGAGCGGCGCCGCCGCAAGAAGGACCTCGACGAACTCGAATCGCGCATCGAGGCCATGGAGGAGGCCGTCGAGGACCTCGAAGCCCAATTCGCGCAATTGGACCCTGCCGGCCACGAAGCACAGCGCCGGTTGAAGGAAGAATACGACGGACTGAGGGCCGATCTATTGTTGCTCTACCAGGAATGGGAAGAATTGACCGAAGAACTGGCCCAGAGCTAAAGCTGCGGCCAGCCGGAAAGGAGGCGCGGGCATGAACATCGCCAGGGGGCTTCGAATGGCGCTGATGGGGACAATTCTGGCCTCGGCCATGGGCGTCAGGGCCGCCGAAGAGGCCGAAAAGGGCCCGATTCTTCTCAACACGCGTGAGGATGGCTACCGGGGCATCTGGTATTTTAATCAGAAGTCCAACGACGAGTATGTCTACAAGTACAGCGGCGGGCTGGGGACCTATTGCGCCAAGCATATCCCCTTCGCGTGGTATGCCCCCGAAGCCAACAAGACCTTCTTCACATACGGCGGAGCGTACAAAGACAAAAACCGGCTCATCCACATGGTCTCATACTACGACCACGCGACCGGGGAGGTGCCGAGGCCCTTGCTGCTGTTAGACAAACAGACCGACGATGCCCACGACAACCCCGTGATCAATATCGACCCGGATGGCTATGTCTGGATTTTTTCGAGCAGCCACGGCACGAGCCGCCCGTCGTACATCTCGCGGAGTGTCGAGCCGTATTGCATAGACCAATTCGAGTTGAAGTGGCAAGGGAATTTCTCGTATCCCCAGCCGTGGATCATTCCCGGCAAGGGCTGGCTGTTCATGCACACCCACTACAC
>Ga0209201_1001005_pt1 | contig 35046 bp, 27 predicted proteins | sample AD_UKC055_MetaG_FD_184411 | JGI IMG/M metagenome (GOLD analysis project Ga0209201, IMG submission 184411) | Active sludge microbial communities of municipal wastewater-treating anaerobic digesters from USA - AD_UKC055_MetaG (SPAdes) (version 2) | ecosystem: Engineered > Bioreactor > Anaerobic >... | reverse complement strand
CCGAACCCTTTCAACGCCACCTTCTCGTGCAGGCCGTATTGGCCGGTCATCGCCGCGTACACAGCGTCCCAGACCTTGAGCGCCGAGGGGCTGCCATAGGGGTCGGGAAGTTCGGCAACCACCACATGGAAACCGTGTTCCAGCAACATGGCCTCGACGCCGCCTGCCTCGCCCGCGTCGAGCAGGAGCCACGGTTTCTGGGCATGGGGCGTCCTGGGCACGTAGACCCGCACCGCATGCCCGTCCAGCGCGAACGAATACAGAGTGTGAGCGCGCCACTGCGCCGCCTCGCCGGGCCAGTCCGCGGCGCATGCCGGGTCTGCCGTGACGGCCAACGCGGCCGCCGCCAGAATGACTACCCCAAACCCTTTGAAGCTGCGTGTGACACCTCTCACGGGACTATCCTCCTCTGACACCGGAACAAACACGGGCAACCACCGAAGTTCGCCGGTATTGTACGCGATCGGCCTGTCAAATGTCGGTAGCGCAATTGCGCTGGGGAGACGGCGCGGGAGCGGGACGGCGTGGCGGCAACCTTTAACCGTGAGATGGCCGGGACGGCGCACTGCGCCAGAAATTCAACCGCGGCCCCCTGGAATGCCGGCCGCGGAATCTGAGACACTATCTGCGTCGAGATTTAACTACGGGGAATTCACCGATGGAATGCCGCAGGCTCGGAAACAGCGATTTGAACGTATCGGTATATGCGTTTGGCGCGTGGCAGCTGGGCGACACCGCGTACTGGGGTGAGGAGGCCGAAACGGACGCCGAGGCGGTAGTGCAAACCGCCATCGACGCGGGCGTTAACCTGTTCGATACCGCGGAAGGGTACGGCGCGGGGAGGTCGGAGGAAGTGCTCGGCGGGGCACTGGGAGCCCGCCGGAACGACGTATACATCGCCAGCAAGGTCTCGCCCGAGAATTGCGTGCCCCCAACGAGGTTGCGCGCGGCTTGCGAGGCCAGCCTGAAGCGGCTGGGGACCAGCACCATCGATCTCTACCAGGTCCACTGGCCCTGCGAGCCCTCTCGTTTCGACGATGCCGCGGCGGAGATGATGCGACTGAAAGACCAGGGGAAAATCCGCGCCATCGGCGTCTCGAATTTCGGCTCGCGGCACTTGGATGCATGGGTCCGGACAGGCGAGTGCGATTCGAATCAACTCGGTTACAACCTGCTCTTCCGGGCCATCGAGTACGATATCGTCCCCGCGTGCCGGAAGCGTGGCGTCGGGATACTGGCCTATATGCCGGTCATGCAGGGGATCCTGGCGGGAAGGTGGAACGCTATCGAGGAGATCCCTGAAGCCCGCCGCCGCACGCGCCATTTCTCGAAGAAACGTCCCGGCACGCGCCACGGCCAGCCCGGCTGCGAGGAGCTTCTGATGCAGACGCTCAAGGACCTCGACGCACTGTGCAAACAAATCGGGCAACCCATGGCGCGGGTGGCCATTGCCTGGCTGATGCGCCAGGCGGGAGTGGCGTCGGTGCTCGTGGGCGGCCGCACGAAATCGCAGCTGGAACGCAACCTCAGCGCGGCCGGCCTCGCCTTGGGCGATGACGTGCTCGAGCGTCTGAACACGATCACCGAGCCGCTCAAACAACGCCTGGGAACAAACCCCGATATGTGGTGCGGGGAAACGGAGAGGCGGATCTACTGAGGTGAGAATCGGTTGAGGCTCGGGACGGGCCCGGCTGGTCCGTCTTCGGCGGCCTCGCGGGGCCAGTCCCATCCGTTTGCTTTCTTATGTTGAGCGTCCTTCTTCCTCGCCGCTTCGCTGCCTGGCGCGGCGTGCACGGATGCGGCGAACAATCACGATCGGCACAAGCACGACGACAACGCCCACAAGCAACAACAACCCAGTCACGAATGCAGCGCCCCCGCCTTTACCGCGCGAACCGGCCCAGTACCGGGCGTATCGCAGGTTGTCTTCGAAGAACCTGTACAGCTCCCAGCCGGTTCGTTCGAGAGGCGTCGTGACAGGCAAACCCTCGGGAAACTTCAGGACCAGCGCCTCTTCCGCAACCGGCGCGTTAATGTCCGACCATTCGATGGTGTACTCGGTGGCACAATTCCAGCCGCGCTCGCCCGTCCGCTCGTTGGTGTACGAATAGCCGTACAGGCATGAACTGGGCAGCCAGAGACCGCCGTTCTCGACAAGCTGCACGTTCTCCACGTGCGCGAATTCCCCCTTTTCGAAGACAGCGTCTCCCGGAACCCCCACGCGATACTCGAGCGACGTAATCGCGCCGTCTTTCGCCAAGTCGAGGGAGACAACATACCCTGTTTCAACCTCGACATCGGCGCTCATGCGCGGCTCGGAGTGCCAGATGCGCAGCACAGACTCGGAATCGGAAGGCAGAACCTGCCACGGCGGTATCCCGCCGGGAAGATCCTGCAGGTAACGTGACAGCCCCGCGCCCCGGTAGAACGCCGGTACGAGCGATAAACACGAAACGCCGCACACGCTTTGAAAGAAATACTCTTGCATCTCCCCGTACACGGTCCCACTCTGCGGTTTCAGAGGCATGGTTTCCGACGAACGGTCCCAATAGCACAACGACCGATACTCTTTGCCGTCCAGCGCACAATCGTAGGTCGAAAGAAGGTACCCGGATGAGCCGGTTACGCGCCTGGACCAGTTGTCCGTGTAGCGGAATTTCACCCGCAGGAGGTCCATACGTGAAACAATTCCTTCGCTCCGGCTCCAACGGTGTGTAGGGCTGCCAACTTCACCCTCGGGCGTGATGTTCATCTCCACCCCCTGCTGCTTGAAGGACGCGCTGCGCACCTTCGCCTCCTGCTCACGGATGAGCGCGAGGGCCTCGTCGCGGGTGGGTAGAAAAGACGCGGTCTGGAGAGAGGCAAGCAGAAGGATGGCTACGGGCATAGGACTATCTCCACGCTCTGGCGCGGGCGGACGGTCACATAGGACCATACACGTTTTATGGGCTTTGCAGGCCGTCTCCCTCGCCTATATGACCGTGTCACGAAGGATCGATCACTCCGCCGCGGTATCATTGCCCTCGACAACGCACGTCTCCCGCGACGATTCCGCGATGCTCACGGGCTCGCCTTCGGCGGCGCCTCGGAGTGAATTGCCGCGCACGATGCAATCCCGCACGTTCTCGGTGATCATGACGGCTGCCGTCTGGTGGCCGGAGGCATAGAACAGGTTCTCGGTAACGCGGATGTCGCGGGTCTGGGTCGCGTATTCGTCCCGATCGTCGATGCGGATCTCGCAGTCGCGGTCCGCATCGTCTTTACGGCCGTTTTCGCGGAAAATGTTGTTGACAACGACGATGCCCGCTACGTCCGGCGCCCAGAGGCCTTCGCGGCCGCTGTGTTCGACAACGTTGCCGATGAGCGTGCAGAAGGTGCTGTCGCGTTCGATGGTCACGCCGCGCGAACCGTTTTCGGTGATGAGATTGTCCGACGCGAGCACGTAGCTGCACCCCTCGAGGAAATAGCCGCCCATCTGGCTGCGCGTGACCCGGTTGTTGACGAAACGCCCGCGGTGGGCGTGGTAGAAATGCGTGCCGTCGGACTGGGAACCGTCGAGATCGCACCCTTCGACGACCCATTTCGCGGCGTGGTACAGTGTGATGTTGCCCTGGTCTTCACGGCTGCTGCCTTTCGCGGGCCCCGCTGCTTGCGCAAGATAATCGCCGTAATAATTGCAGCAGTTGCGTGTGGCGACGTCACGAATCCAAATCTCTTCGACGGGATGTTCCGCGTCCGTGCCGAAAATACCGACGCCGTTGCTGGAGAGGTCCTCGAAGCGCATATGAGCGATGTGGATGTTGCGGCATTGGCCGTACAGGCGGACTCCCGCGATGTTCGTGCCGGGGTCCCAGCTCTCGCGTTTGCCGGCGACTGTCCCTCCCTCAAAGCGGACATTCATCACGCCGTCGCCCCGGAAAGCCTGACCGTCTTCCTTGAGATCCTCCGTGAACACGAATCGCGCGCCATCCATGATCAGAGTCGTGTTGGAATGAATCCGCAGCCCGGCGGCGTTGTCGAGCCGGTAGGTCATGGGCGGAAAAACCACCGTACCGCCGGTTTCCCCCGCAGTATCGAGAGCCTGCTGGAGTTGAAGCATATAGCTCTGCGAACCGTCGACAACAAAACCCTCGGGCAGGAGCGCGGCCACGTTGACCTGGCACGAACTCGCACCATCCCCCGGCTTCTGCTCTCCCAGAGCAGGCCGGGCGCCGAGCGCCATGGCAAATATGCACAGTCCCGCCCATATAACTCCGGCCGCCGGCCACCCTGTCCGCCGCAATATGCCGCTATCGGACAAGGCTTTGTGTTCACTCACGTAAAAAGGGCTCATCACGCCGTCTCCTCAATACCCTGATCACCTCAGAGAATAGTGCGCGGAACCGTTGCAAGCAAACGGCCGTGTCCCGTTACCTTACGGGACCGGGGCCTCCCCGGTTATTCCGCCGCCGGCAGGCCTGTCCCCTGGAGAGACCATGCGCTTTTCTTACCTTGATCACTGGATTCACTCAAATCCGGCTTCTCAGGACTCGAACGAGGAACTCGTGGAGCCTCGCGGGCATCATCTTCTATAATAACGGCAACCGGAATTCTCGGAGGAAGCATGAAACGGATCATAGTAGCGGGGGTCTGTCTGGCAGCTCTGGCCGCCTGCAATCGAAGCCTCATTTCGGGGAAGGTGGTCAATATCAAGGGAGAAGCCCTTCCGGGCGTAGCGGTGCAGGTTGAGGGCGCTCGGTACCAGGCGCTCACCGATGGGTTGGGGCAATACCGGATACCTTACGTTCCCGGCGAAGTCGTCCTGCACTTCATGAAGACCGGTTATACGCCAGGCACCTTGGTGCTGTCCGCCAGTTCTCCCCGGGAAATCGAAGCCCAGGCAGTCTCTTTGTGGGAATTGCCCCTTGATAAGGGCGTTTACCTCTACGAAGACTACCGGTACCGCGAAACCACCAAGGTCGCCCCGGAGCAGTTCCTCTCGAAGGAGCGGCGCGCGGTCTACGCCACCCGGCGATGGCCCGAGGTCGAGACCATGGCGACGACGCCCCTGCTCCTGTGTTACAAGATGCCCGACTGGGATGTGCGCTTCTGCCGCATGGAGATGAAGGAGCTGTACGTTCCCCTTCCCGGGGGCGGTCTGGAAGAAGCCCAGGTATTGGCCCAGATCAAGACCATCCCCGTTCGGCTGCTTGCCATCGACCAACCCGACCGGCTCTTGTATCAACTCGAGCTGTCCGAACCCTTGAAACCCGGTACCTACGCGGTTCATTGGGGGGCGCTGGACGGAGCCACCGAGAACGACCCCCGCATCTTCATGTTCAGCGTTGTGGACTACACCCTCACCGCCCCATCGGAAAAACCCGCGGAAGGCCAAGAAAAAGAGGCGGCGCAGAAGTCTGAACCCGTCGAGACCCCGCCATCACAAGAGTCCAACGAGAACATTCCCGACGTGGACTAGCCTTCGCGTAAGGCGGCTCCCTATTTCTTCAGAATCTTGATTCGCAGATCCTTGAACTGGATCTTCATCGGCGGGCCGGGATGCATCTGCAGCGCAATGAACCCTTTGGCGCGCGACATCTTCGCATCGTTGTCGACCACCTCGCACATGAGTTTCCCGTTGATGCGCAGCGCGAGCTTGGGCCCTTCGGCCGTGATCTCGTAATCGTTCCACTCTTCAGGCTTGATGACTTTCTGGAGCTCCTCAGGGGACGCGAATTGCTCCTCCTGGCGCTGCCCGTCCGCCGCAATCACCGCGCGATACCCGCGCATCACTACACCGTTCCGGTCGTGCTGGAACAGACACCCGCTCCATTGGGCGCCCGCTTCCATATCCGCCTGATAACCCCACACGTCGTATTCCGGACGCCGCTCGCTGCGGAACTGCACCCCCGAGTTGCCGCCAACGAGGCGGTACTTGAACCGCATCACGAAATCCGCCGGCTGCGCCGGTTTCCAAAACACATAATGAGGTTTGACGCACGGCTTCTCCGGCGTGCTCTGCGACGTAATCGCGCCGTCCTCGACCCACCACCCGTCTGGTTTGCCGTCCCAGCCCGTGAGGTCTTTTCCGTTAAACATCGGGATGAAGCCATCCTTGTCCGGTTCCGGCAACGCGGCGCCCGCGTTATCTTCCACCGCGGCTCCCTCGCCCGCAAACGCCAGAAGGGCCGCCGAACAATACACCAGCAACGCTATCGCTGTTTTTCCCCTGGTCATCGTGCTTCTCCTGTGTCCGTTTCGCGTGTATTCTATCCCTTCCGAGCGCGGAAATTACACCTGCGTCCAGAATCGTGCTCCGGGGATACCCAGGAATATTCCTGCGGCTTGCCGGCCGGCGGTTTGGCGCGAGAAATGCCTTTCCCAGGCTGTTGGGCATGCTGGGCGCAAAGGTTTCCCCATCACGCGCGACGAGGCGCTCAACGTCATGAAGGCGGTATCCGAGGTCAAGAAGGGCTCGCCCTCTTAACCGGCTTGAAACCACGGACCTGCCCGCGCGCGAACCGTTTGGAGCTGCCTTCTTCTCTATGCCGAAAGCGCGTGGGATTCGATATCCGCGATGAGCCTTTCGCCCAGAGCGAGCGCTTCTTTGGGAAACCTCCACTGCGCCGCGAGCCGGTCAGACACCAGTTCCCGCAGTTGCGGCAGCACCAGCATTTCGGCGGCGTGTTCACTCGACAACGAGCGCGCCAGGTAGGACTCTTCGTCGAAGGTATCGAAGAAACTCTGCAATCCGCGTTCCGCGTCCCCTCCCACTGCGCCAAAATCCTGGCCGTAAATGTGCATGGCCGAGCTGTAGTCCGCGTAGCTTCCCACGCGCACGTTGCGGCCGGACTTCGCCGCGATCTGCTTCGCCACGGCCTGTTGCAGGAAGGTGATGCCGATGACGTTGTCCGGCCATGCCTTGTACAAGTCGCGCGACCGCCACATGGTGTTCATATTGAGGACCAGGTTTCCGCCGGCGTCTTCCGGGCACCGCAACTGCACCTCGCGCAAGCACGGCACGTCTTCTTTCAGATAGGGATCAATGTTCGGCACCGACGTGGTCGCTACGGCCCGCCGCGAATAAGGTGTTTTCGCAATACGTTCGATGGCCATGGCCATCTGGTCCACCGTATCCCCGTTCACGTCCGGATGCGCAAACAGGCGCTGATGGTACGTATACGGCCATTCCTTCGCCGACAACTCGCCTGAGAGCGCCTCCTTCAGTTGCTCCATCGGCACGACCATGTGGTCTTTGATCCCCATGATCTCGGCAATATAGGTCCCAATCTCGCAGAACGACAGCGGCGGAAAACGCGGCTCGCCAAACGGATTCTGTACTTCGATGAGCACGCGGGCGTCACGGCTGGGCGGATCGATGTACGCGCCCTTGGCGTCCTTGCGGTCGTATTCCGTACGGATAGCCAGGCCGTGCTGCCACACCGCCTTCATGGCGCGGTAATGGGCCTGCGGAATGGTATCCGCCACGACGTGTAATGTCGGGATGCGTCCCTCGTTCCCGGTCTCCTGATTCATACGGCGGCTCCTCCCCCTGTGCGGTGCTGATGGCCTATCATAAGCACCCTCGTCACCCCTGGAAACCGATGCTGAACATGCGTTCGAGGTCGTAGTTGCTGTACGCGCGAAAGCCGATGAGCGTGGTCGTGTTCAGGAGACCATCGAGTTTCAGCATGTGCTCCGTCACGATGGCAGCAAGCTGGTCGTTCTCCCGTGCGCGGATGATGATGATCAGGTCCCAGTCGCCGGCGATCGAATACACTTCCGCAACGCCGTCGATCTTCAGAAGCTCCTGGGCCGTCTCGTTAATCCGGTCTCTCTTGACGCTGGCCAATACAAACGCATGTACCATGAATATCGCCTCCTGGTTGCATGAACGGCGCGGCAGCCCGCGGACTTGCCACGCCGGAAAGGTCGTCCTGCCCACAGGTATGGTAAGCGCATGGACATCCCGAGTCAACGCAGCGAATCGCAGACAAGCATGCTTGACCTGCAATGACCGGCAAGTACGCGGGTTCCACAACGGATAAGACATATTGACGGGCGGAAAAACTCACCCCCCGTTGCCGGGCCGCGCCGTTCTCCCCCGCCCTTCGGGTCTCTTTCGTCCCTGCGGTCCTGTTTCCCGCTGTCCGCGCTCAGGAGCCCTGAACGCTGTGTTCGACTGCAAACGCGATGCGCCAGCCGACCGGTCCGCTCCTCGGGGACTCGAGCATCACGCGCACGCAGCGGCCGTTCTGGCCAAAGCGCGTCGCAACATCCTCGGCATTCGCACTGACGCCGCGTACGGTCCATATGCCTTCAGCGGGCAGGACAATCCGCAGCTCATAGGGATCCCCCGCGACCAACCGGCTTTCCCCCGCGAGAGCGTACGCCGCGGCATCCCAGGTTTCGGCCTGCAGGTCGACAATGCCCTGGGAGATGTGGCGGCTGGTGCTGATGACCCGGGGATGGGACGCCTCGGGCGCGAGCGCCAGAATCCGGCACGAGCCGGCCGGCACTTCCATCCGCAGCGCGCCGGAGAACGGCTCGATAAAATCGTTTGCCCAGAAGTCGAAACCCACGTATCGCACAGCTTTCGGGAGACCGAGTTTGTCGGCAGAGCACTCCATCGCGACGGCATTCTGCTGGTCCCAGTTGAACAGACCGGCCACGTCGCGGCGCTCGCCGCCGCGGTCGCCAGTAAGCAGCCAGATCGCGGGCAGTTCGCGCTCGAACAGGTCTACGGGCCGCGGACGCAGACCGTGGTTGGGCAGTATCCGCTTGAGAATGTCAAGCCGCTCCTTCGACAGGCCCGGCAACCAATCGCTGGCAACCGTCAACTGGCCGCTCAACGCCACCCACGAACAGAGCAACCGGGCGTGTTGAATGGGCATCGAGTCGCGCACGTAGACAGGGTCCGGGTCGTTGTACCACACCCGTCCGTGGAGAAAGTAGCGGTTGCTGCCGTGCCAGGGTCCCGCCTGCAGACTGTTCCAGTCCGCGCCATTGTCTGGACCGATCCGCATGGCATCGACCAAGCCAAAGCTCGCCCCCAATGTCCGCATGTTCTGGGAAACGTTGCACCCGAGGATAAACGCGTCTTCGCCCGCGGCCTCGCGCACCGTGCGCAGACCGAGGCGGTAGGCTTCCACGGGCGTCATGGTTTCATCATGGAAGACGGCCTCGCCCAAGTCGTCTTCCCTGTAGGGATCGTTGATATAGAGCTGCTCGCCCGCCATACCGGAAAAGAGCGCATCGAGTTTGAAGTATTTGTACCCCCAATCGTTCGCAATCCGGCCAACGGTTTCGTTTAAGAAGCCCCGTGCCTCGGGGTGGGTCATGTCGAGGCTCCACCCGGCCCAATAGGCGTAATGGAGGCTCCCGCCGGGCCGTTTCACGAACCAGTCATGGCGGCTCTTCAGCGCAGGCGCCATGGGATCCCATGCAAACGGCATGATCCAGAGGCCGGGCATGAAGCCCAGCTCAGACAACCGTTCGGCGACGGGTTTCATGCCGCCGCCGTACGGGCCGGTTGCAGCAGGAGCAGTGAAATCCGCATGAGGGCCCCACCACCAGATGCGCTCTCGCTGCAGGGGCAGATCGGCGCGCTTGCCAAGGTATTCCTCCGGCTTGCCGCCAAGGTCCAGTTCCCGCGAATCCCGGGGCTGCCCCTGCCACTGGTCGTCAATCTGTATGAAATCGAAGCCAAAGGGTTTGAGCTTTTCTTTCGCAAACTCCGCCAGTTCGACAAGGTGCTTCTCATCGGACGCGCCGCCATGCGGGCTCGAGTACCACGTGCAATAGCCCGAGGGAATGGGAGGAAGCGAAATCCGGTAATACCTGGCTACAAGGTCCGCATACGCCTCGAGTCCCAGGCGGGCATCGCCGAAGTATCCCAATACCAGCAGCTCGGACTCCCCGCCCTTCTTCAGACCGCCGTAATCCACACGGGCACGCACCAGGACATGTCCGTCTTCAACGCCCGAGAATAGGACTCCGCTGCCGCGATCGTGCGTAACCCATCCCGCCACCACGCCCGCGCGCGTCTCGGGCTCGGCAACCGCGAGGAACGAGTAGCTGCCGGGATGCCCGCCGGGGGCGGTGAGACCCGCGGTGCCCAATGCCTTCAGCGACTCCGCCGGCCCAAGACCCAGCCGCGCCTCGAGGACATCCAGGCGGCGAACGGGTGTGTCAGGCGACTCGGCCATCGTTCGCTGCAGAAACACGAACGGACTCCCCGAAAACAGCGTGATCCGGCAGTGTTCTCCTGATGACTGGGTAATCTCCAGACCGTTCCCCTCGCCAAATGCCGGCACTTCGGCACGAAATGACGCGCAAGCTCCCCCGCCCCCCTCGACAGCCGCGTCGTCGACCGCCATGCGCCCGGACCGCTTGTCACGAATCGAGAATCGCCCCTCGGCAGCCCTGACACGCAGTTCGACATACTCATTCTGAAGAAGATGCGCGTCTATCTCATTTGCCTGGCCCAGCGCGCACAGTGCGGAAAGCAATGTCCACAACATCTCATTTCCTCCGGCAGGGGACGCATCTGCCCGCAGCCACGCCGCCGTGGCCCATGTCCCCGGTCCTCAAAACGTGCAGTCAGGCTGAAGGATATCGGCGAGTGCGAGACCGGCGAACCCGCTGGTCCGCACGAGTTCCTTAATGCCGTATGCTTTGCTGTTTTCCGGTTCGAGAAGAAAGGCGCAGTAGGCGTTCACGGCCTTCGCGACTTCTTCGTGCTTTTCCGTCCAGGGATAGGCCCACGTCAGGAGCGTCACGGCGCGCGGGCTGCGCTGCTGGTCCGCGCTTCGCAGTTTTCCCCACGACCCGTCCGGATTCTGGCGCTCGAGCATCCACTGCACGCTGGGTTCGAGCTCCCGGCGCATGGCCTGGCTCAGCGAGTCTTCCTTGAGCAAGAGGTCCGACGCAATGAAGGCCTCGGCGCAATACGACAAAGTATCGAGAGGCCATGAATCGAGGGTCTTCCCTGCCAGAGTGTAAGGAATCTCGCCATCGTCTTTGCGCGTCTTAAGCAACCACTTCACCGCGCCGAGGGCCAGTTGCCCGTATTCTGGATTGCTCGTGACCGCGTATAGCTCGGAAAAGAACGCGCCGCCGGTGGTGGCAGTCGCGATCGTGTACGGTTCGACGCTCAGCTTGCCCTGGTAATACCCGCAGCCGAGCGCGCCCGCGTCGCGGCCTTCCCGGATGACCCAGCTGTTCGCGGCTTCGCGCCCCAACCCCTGGGGATCCTCCGCGCAACCGTCTATCACGAACCGGGCCATGCGCTCCATGGCCCCGCGGTAGACGGCCTGGCGGTCCGCATCGGCCTCCTTGCAGATGACCGCCAACGCGTGGGCGGCCGTGCCCGCGTCGCCGAAATAGATGTTGCCCTGGGGCCCGAGGTCGGGCCAGTATCCGGCGTCTTCGCCCTTCGAGGTCTTCGTCATTTGTTGAATGGAGCAGAAAGTGTCGCACCAGCGCAGGGCCTCATCGAGATGCGCGCGGTTGCCCGTAATGCGGTACGACGCCATTAACACCCGGGCAAAGTTGCCGTTGATGAAGATCGATTCGGCGGTGTCATCGGTTCCCTTCAGTTGATGGCTGCCTACATCGAGACTCATGATCCAGGCACAAAGATCATCGAAATAGACGCGTACCCGCTGCCCCATGGCTTCATCGACAATTGCCGGCCGCCCGGCCTCCGTTACCTGAGTCCGCGCACGGCCGAACGCAAGCCCCGCGACCGTCCCCGCCGCCAATTGAAAAAATCTCCGTCTTTTCATTGTCATGCCTACTCCACCAGTTTGAAATTCCGCGGCCGTTTGTTGCGGAGAAAAGCACCGAATGCGAAAACGAGCGGGTGCATGGTCCTGACACCGCCCTGTCCCGTAAAAGCCGGGCTTCTCTCCATTCATGGCTTCCGGTACGGGGAGATTATCCACATCGGCCGGCTCGTTTTCGAGCCCTCTTCGGTACGAACGGAGACAGAAATGCCCGGCCGGGCAACAATCGCGCCGCACTCGCCGTTGGCGCCGAGGAGTGGTAACGCAATTACTCGGGAGGTTGAGGATCGTTGAAAGGACGTTTCCTGCGCACGTTGCCCTGCGGTTGGCTTTGACCCGCGTGTCTGCAGACCGCGTTGGCTCTGATTCAATACACCAGCGGGAAGGGCGTCAGGCGGTATTTGCGGCGCGGAGGTCGATCCCGCGCGTCGAAACATCGCTAAGCTCGCAGCGAAGTTCAGCGACACGGGCAGCAAACCACTCCGCGGAATGAGGCGGTTCGGCAAGCCGGTGATCGCGGAGGACGATCTCTTTGTCGGGGCGGAATTGCTGAAGAACGTACCGTTCCGCCCCGCGGATAGCGCGCGCAATGGCTGCGATGTGCTCCGGCTGGAAATACGGCAGCACCGTGGTGCGGAATTCATAGGGAAGGGACCCCTCGAGCAGACAGCCGATGCTCGCTTTCACGGCATCCAGCTCGACAGGACCGCCGCAGACCTCCTCGTAGAGAGGATACGGCGCTTTGACGTCCATGGCGACATAATCGAGAAGGTCCTGCTCGATGAGGCGTTTCAACACCTCGGGGCGGGTGCCGTTGGTATCGAGTTTTATGGCAAACCCGAGACGGCGTACCGTTCGAATGAAGCTCTCGAGGCCGGCTTGGATGGTGGGTTCGCCGCCTGTAAGGACCAGACCGTCGAGAAATCCCCTGCGGCGTTCAAGCATGGCCAGGACACCAACCTCGGCGATACGAGGGCTCCGGACGCCATCCAGCAAGATGCGGTTGTGGCAATAGGCGCAATTCATGGTACAGTCAGGCGTGAACACGACGGCCGAGACGCATCCCGGCCAGTCTACCGTCGACAGTCTCTGGAATCCGGCAATGTTCACGCCACGTTTTCCACTCCGGCCGGCGCCGCTTCGGCGGGCGCCGCAGCCGTTTCCTCGATAACCTCGCGCGGCACTTTGAACTTGCGCCGATCGAAGTATTCCTGCTTCTTGCCTTCGTTGTAGTTGTCGACGGGCCGCAGGTATCCGGTAACGCGCGACCAGACCTCGGTCTCGGAACCGCAGTCCGGACACCGGAAATGTTCGCCCCGGATATACCCGTGGTCCTGACAGATGCTGAAGGTCGGGGTCAGCGAGAGGTAGGGCAGCTTGAACCGTTGGAAGGCGCGCCGGACCAGGCATTTGCAGACTTCGATGTCCTCGATGCTCTCGCCAAGGTATGCATGCAATACGGTGCCGCCGGTATACATCGACTGGAGTTCGTCTTGAAGCTCAAGCGCCTCGAAGAGGTCGTCCGTATACCCCACGGGTAACTGGCTCGAGTTGGTGTAGTACGGGGTTCCTTCGCTGGCGGTGATGATGTCCGGGTAACGGGCCTTGTCGAGCCTGGCCAGGCGGTACGCGGTGCCTTCCGCGGGGGTGGCTTCGAGGTTGTACACGTGCCCGGTATCATTCTGAATCTCGACCAGCAGATCGCGGACGTATCCCAGTATCTCGGAGGCAAACTGCCGGCCCTCCGGAGACGCCACGTCCGTGCCCAGGAAGTTCAGCAGCGCCTCGTTCATCCCCAGAACGCCGATGGTGCTGAAATGATTGTGCCAGTACTCGCCCGTGCGTTCCTTCACCGTCTCGAGGTAGTGGGCCGAGTAAGGGTATAGACCCTGTTCAGTCTGTTGCTCGACGATCTTGCGTTTGATCTCCAGGGAGGTCTTGCCGACCTGCACCAGCCGCCAGAGGCGCATCTTGAACTCATCCATCGTCGTGGACAGATAACCAATCCGCGGCAGGTTGATGGTGAACACGCCAATTGAGCCCGTCAGGGGATTGCTCCCGAATAGTCCGCCGCCCCGCAACCGCAGTTCAGACGTATTGAGACGAAGGCGGCAGCACATCGAAACCGCATCCTCGGGCGACAACTCGGAGTTGATGTAGTTGGCGAAATAGGGAATGCCGTATTTGCCCGTGATGCGCATGAACGCGTTCACCGCGGGCGAATCCCAGTCAAAATCTTTCGTGATATTGATCGTGGGAATGGGAAACGTAAAAACGCGCCCTTTGGCGTCGCCTTCCTCCATCACCTCGCAGAACGCCTCGTTCAAGACGTCCATCTCGGCCTGAAAATCGCCGTACGTGGCGTCCATCACTTTGCCCCCGATGATCACCGCCTGCTCTTTGAGGGTCTTGGGCACCGTGAGGTCAAAGGTAAGGTTCGAGAACGGACACTGGAAACCGACGCGGGTCGGAACGTTAATGTTAAAGATGAACTCCTGTAGACATTGTTTGACCTGCTCGAAGGTCAGTCCGTCGTAGCGGATGAAGGGCGCGCAATAGGTGTCGAAACTGGACCATGCCTGAGCGCCCGCCGACTCGCCCTGAGTCGTAAACGTCGAGTTTACAATCTGCCCGAGAAACGACCGCAGATGCTTCGCGGGACGGCTCTCCACCTTGCCCGGGACGCCGCCGAACCCCATCATGAGGAGTTGCCGCAAATCCCAGCCCGCGCAGTAGGCGCCCAGCCACCCGAGGTCATGGATATGGGCGTCGCCGCTCTCGTGCGCTTCGCGCACCTCGACCGGGTAAACCTCGTGAAGCCAGTAGTTCTTTGTAAAGAACTCGCGGACGTAGTTGTTCAGGCCGTTGATGCTCTTCTGCATATTGGCGTTTTCTTTGATGCGCCAATCTCGGTCTCCCAGGTAATCCGAAAACATCTCAATGGTCGCGCCGATAAGGGCATTGAGATTGCGGGCTCCAGCCCGTTTTTCGCGGTAGAGTATGTAGGCTTTGGCGGTGCGGGCATGACCCTTCTCGATAAGAACTTTCTCGACAAGGTCTTGCACGCTCTCAACATCGGGTACGTTCCCGTTGAACCGCGCCTGCGCCATGCGCAAAACCTCGGCAGAAAGCTGTTCCGCCCGGCCGAAATCGTCGCCCCCACACGCCGAGGCGGCCTTGAAAATAGCCCACGTGATCTTCTCCGGATGAAACTTCTCGATCCTGCCGTCGCGTTTACGGATCCGCTCGAACATGCGCGCTTTCCTTTCCCCAAATGCGGAATGACTGCCTGTATGCGATTTCTATACTGACCCGCTGAGGCAAAAAGGCCCGAACGCTCCTCAGGCCCATGCGCTCCCCTCCCGGCTTTGCCGCCTACGTGTCTGGCCAAGGCATCGAGCGTCGTCCCCGGCCTGCTTCCTTCACCCTCTTGACGAGGGTTTTCCCCAATAACGACCGGCTGATTCACAGGTTCAGGCAGGTACGCTCACAGCGCAACCATTCGGGTTTTTAGCATAATTAACACTGCGCCGCACAACCTGTTTCAGCATCAAGTGTCTCTTTACACCACTGATAAAACTGCCTTGGCGATGGCACCACGCAGCAACTCCCCATGCCACATACTCGCCATGAACCACAGTATATAGGGGTACACCCGTCTTGTCAATACAAAATATAAGCCCGGAAAGAAACCTGATTCAAGGCCCAAAAGCCCGCCAATTCTCGTAACATACTGTAATCAGTACGATTACAAAAGATTAACAGGCTGGTTTTTATTGTTATTATTGAGTTGAAGAAATTTCATGACACTCTCACGGGCCCGGCTCCTTGCGAAAACACTGCCGCGAAAGACAGGATCGTGAGCAAGACGCTTGCTCCACATCGAAGAAATGCACGCAAGACGCTTGCGATGCCGTGCTCGCGGGAGGCGGCGGTCCCACAAGCGGAGAAGGCAAAAATACGCGCCCCTGTTGCCGGCCCGCGCAGACGCGCAATCGAACATTATTCGTGGTGGAAAAGATCGGGCTCGGGCGGCGCGATGCACTACCGTACATCTCGCCGCCGCAAACTCGCAATCATTGCCCGGAAGTGTTGACTTTCAGGGAGGTCATCGGCTATCCCATAGCGGGATGAGAAACTGGCGTTCCGCGGGCCGCATCGAATAGAACACGGGTAGGCGTGTAGGTTAACAGAGTGAGGCAGCCGCGGGTCTTCCGCCGGAAGTGGCCGGGTCTGTTCAGCGCGCATCCCCACGCGCTTCTTGTCTCCTTAACAGGCAAAAGGACCTGTCGTGGACTGGTATTACATTCGAGGGACCGAACAAACCGGCCCCGTGCCGGATTCGACGCTGGCCGACCTCGCGCTTCGCGGCGAGATCACGCCGGAAACTCTGCTCTGGCGCGCGGGGATGCAGGACTGGGCTCCGGCCCGCATTGCAGCTCCGGAACTGACGGCGGCCGTCAGCGCGCCCGACGGCGCCTCGGCCTACGGGAGCGCCGGGTTCGATGCGCCCACGGCGCAATGCATGGTATGCGGCACCATATACCCGGCTGAAGAGGTCATATACATAGGCCAGCACTTGGTCTGCGCGGCCTGTAAACCGCTGTATCTGCAGCGCCTGCGCGAGGGTGTGCCCCTGACGGGCGCACAGGAAGTGCGGTTTGGCGGATTCTGGCCCCGGCTTGCGGCCAAGATCATCGACGGGATCATCTTGGCGCCCGCATCGTTCGTCTTGATGCTCGTGTTGGGATTCCTGATGGTGGGGACCACGGGCGAATCCGAGCCCAATCCATTTCTTTTTGTTGGGTACCAAGTCCTGATGAACGGGGTGATGTGGGGGATAAACATGGTCTACGTGACATTGTTTGTTGGCCGTTTCGGCGCTACGCCGGGCAAGATGGTATGCCGTCTGCGGGTGGTAACGGCGGACATGCAGGAGATGACCTATCTCCGGGCATTTGCCCGTTTCTGGGGCGAATTCGTCACGGGCATGACGTTTGGGATAGGCTACATCATCGCGGCGTTCGACAGCGAGAAGCGCGCGCTGCACGATTACATCTGCAACACGCGGGTGATAGGGACCTAATCAGAAGACGATCATGGCCGATACCTTATTGACATGCCTTGACTGCGGCGTTCCTCTGCCGGAGCCTTCCGAAACGGTCACGGGACCCCGCCAGTGTCCCCATTGCAGCGCTTATTACGAGCTCGCCACATTTCCCGCACTGTTCCGGCAACATGGCGCGGGCATTCCCGCTGAGAACGTGATGGCGGAGGGCGAGAGCAGCTGCTTGTACCACCCGGCGAAAAAAGCCAGCGTAGTATGCAATGAGTGCGGCGCCTTCTTGTGCACATTGTGCGATATTGATTTCGAGGGGAACCACATTTGCCCCAGATGTCTTACGCGCCGAGAATATGAAACAGGGCCGGGATTGCTCCTGCCCGAGACGACCCGGTACGAGAGCATCGCGTTTCACCTGGCTGTCTGGCCGCTGTTTTTCACGTTTCTGTGTGTGCCCTATGTCATGCTGTTTACAGCGCCTCTTGTGTTGTACCTGGTTGTCAGGCATTGGAACGTTTCGCGGCTGCCCGATGGCAGTCCCAGCGCCGCCATGAGCGCGGCGGCGATCCTCGCCGGACTGGAGCTATTGCTTGCCCTTGGCGCGATTCTGGTGACGATGCTGGCGTTCTTGCCGTTGTTTGGGTTAGAGGATATAGGCGTGTAATGAGTCTGCCGGTTGAAAGAGCGTATCGGCGGCTGGGCCGGGGCACCGATGCCTGGCTGGGGCCCGAACATTTGCTGTATTTCAGACGGCAGCTGTTTTCTCAGCATGCCAAACGTTTTGCGTATGGCGACATCCAGGCCATAACGCTCCGGCAGACGCGGCGCTACGTTCGGTGGCACGCGCTTCTGCTCACGCTGGCTTTTGCCTGCTCGCTGCCCATGATTGCGGCTCAGGTAAAGAGCGCTTCCCCCTGGGCCGTGGGGATTCTGGCGCTTCCGTCCCTGGCGCTCCTCGCCGGTTCGCTGGTGCATTGGCGGCGGGGTCCGACGTGCGCCTTCCATGTCCGCACGGCAGTTCAGATCGAGGAAATACGGTCGCTGCGGCGGCTTCGGACCGCCCGGGAGGCGTTTCATCTGTTACGGCGGGAGATCGCGCGCGTGCAACAGACCGATGGAACCGCGCCTCTTGCGGAAACGGACATGCCGGCCTGGTATGCGGGCCCCGAAGCCGCCGAACCCGCCAGACCCGTGCTGGAACGGCGCGCGCCGCAACGCCGCGACTACAACGGGTGGGCCCATGCGCTGCTTTTCATTTCGCTGTTGCTCAGCACCGTAATCAGCGCGGTGGTGCTTATTCAACTGGATCGCCTGGTATACACGCTGGCGGTGATCAATTTGGCGATGATCGTGGGGTCTCTTGTAGGGGCTCTGGTGATGCAACACACGCGGCACGTGACAAACGAACTCCGGGTCATGGGCTGGGTATGCACCGCCTACCTGGTCGTCAGCAAGGTCGTCTCCGGTTCCGTCACACCAAACGAATTCTTTCAGTTCCTCTTCTTCACGGGAGAGATGAACGTATGGGAGCACGAAGGGTTCCTGACCAACATTATCATTACGATGACCATCGAGCTGGCGCTCTCGCTATTCGGGTTCTATTTTCTAGCGCAGTTCCGCGGCCGAAGCCGGAAAAGACCGGAGACAGGCGGGCCGGCCATGCGCGAGACGTATCCCGCCCACGAGCCGCTGGAGGAAACCGGCGAGGAGGAGCAACCGTAACTCATGGTGGACCTGGTTCATCAGCGTTGTTTCAACCACGCGATGCGCGAGGCCGCTGCGCAATGCCTCGAGTGCGGCCGCTTTTACTGCCGGGAATGCATTACCGAGCATGAAGGCCGCATTTTGTGCGCGAAATGCATTGAGGGCCTGCATGTCTCGGAACCGCAAAGCCGGTTTTTCGTCACGGTACCATTACAAGGCCTTCAGCTTGCGGCGGGCATTGCCCTGACATGGCTGCTCGCGTATGGACTGGGCCGGGCGCTGATCTCGATTCCATCGTCGTTTCACGATGGCACTCTGCTCCGGTCGTCATGGTGGGAGAACTTGTGAGGCTCGACAGACAGACAGGCATCGAGCGAGGCGGCATCGCCCTCACGGAAGAGGCGCTGCATCTGGTGCGCTCGGCGCCGCCCGCTTGCCTGGTTGCCTACTATCTCGGTTCGATACCGTTCGTGATGACGCTGCTGTATTTCTGGGCGGACATGAGCTACAGCGCGTATGCGCACTACCACCGGGCTTCGGGCGCGCTGTTTGTCGCCGTTGCTTTCGCATGGATGAAGGCGTGGCAAACGGTGTATGCGCGCCGATTGCTGGCCCTTGTGCGGGAAGAACCCGCGCCGCAATGGTCGTTCAGACGCCTCATGCATCTCACCGCGACCCAGGCTTTTCTTCACGCGGCGGGATTCCTCATGCTGATCCCCTCGCTTCTCACGGTCATTCCGTTCCTGTATGTCTACGGATTCCTCCAAAACATCTCCATTCTGGGCGACGGCGAACACCGGAGCGTCTCCGCGCTGTCCCAGCAGTCGTGGGAACACGCAAAACAATGGCCTCAGCAGAGCTTTTTCGTGATTTGGCTGTTGAGCCCGGTCCTGGTCTTGGTGGGGCTCCTGGCCTACCTTGTGTTGCTGCCGGTCTTCACGGCCACGGTCCCGGAATCGTGGACCTTCTTGTACAGCGTGCTTTTTCGGCTCTCGCTGTTGATTCTGTGCCCGCTCGGGTTCGCGGTCACGCTGAATCTCGAGATCGTGCTCGTGCTTATTCCTGAATTGGGCCGCATGTTCCTGGGGATTCAGAGCACTTCATTGCAGAGCGGGTTGATGTATGACAGCACCTTGATGAGCGCCGCGGTGGGCGGCATGGCCTATCTTCTTATGGACCCCTTGGTAAAAGCGGCGTTTGTGCTGCGGTGTTTCTACTGGGAATCCCGCGAGACCGGCGCCGATCTACGGGTTGCGCTGCGGCGAATCGTTCGCACAGGATGCCTGGTGCTGGTCGCGGGTCTGGCCGTGCTGTGCGCCGCCGGACCGGCCCGCGCGCAGGAAAACCCCGCCCCGCAAGAGGAGGCGGAAGCCGAACTCTCGGTTGATGCGGACACGTTGGAGCGCGCCATCGCCGAGACCCTTGAACACGACATCTACCGCTGGCGCCAGCCCCGGGTGACCCCCGAGCACAGTGAGGAAAACGACGCGCTCGCACCGGTGCGGGAAGCGATTCTGAATTTCTTCAAGCGATTGCGAGATATGCTCCAGAAGGCGGTCGAGGCAATCGCGCGATTCATCCGCTGGCTGATTCCCGATGCGCCTCCCAATCTGCGCGGGTCTTTCGGATGGCTGGGCGGGGCCCGGTTTCTGTTGACAGCCTTGCTGATAGTGCTCCTTGTGGCGTTGGTCTTCTTCTTGGTCATGCTGGTGTTCCGGTCGTGGCGCTTGAAGGCCCGGGAGGAAACGGAGGCTATCGCGGTCGAGGTGGACATCGAGGACGAGAACGTATCGGCCGCCGACCTTCCCGAGAGCGGGTGGCTGGCCATGGCGCGCGATTTTCTCGATAAGAACGAACCGCGGCTGGCGTTGCGGGCCCTGTTTCTCGGCGGATTGGCCCTTCTGGGCCGCACGAATTTCATCCGTATCGCGAAGGGCAAGTCCAACCGCGAATACCAGCGCGAGTTGGCGCGGAGGGCGCATGCGGCGCCCGGCCTCCTGGAAACGTTTTCCGACGGCATGTCCGTGTTCGAAAGTGTGTGGTATGGCACCCGGCGCGTGACGCCGCCGGATGTGCTTCAGTTCGCCGAGAAACAGGACCGTTTGCGACGTTATGTGGAACCGGAATAGGACCTTTGCGGCCATCGGACTCGTCCTCGCGGCGAGTTTTGTCGGGGGACTCCTGCATCTGTTGGCCCTGCGCGCTGAGACGGGTACTTTTTATCCGCGCTACTCGACGTTTAGGGCGGATCCGCTGGGCGCGAGGGCCTTCTTCGAGAGCATGCAGGCGCTGCCCGGCCTCCATGTTGATCGCAATCTCGCCCCGATTCGGACACTGGGCGCACAGCGCAGCGCGACCTGCCTCTTCTTAGGCGACAGCCCTGGCGGCGAGCTTCCGGAATCCGTGTTCGAGATGGTCGAGGAAATCCCGAGCCGCGGCGGACGCCTCGTCATAGCCTTCGCGCCGGAAGCCCAGGAGGGGATGTGGGAACAAATCGACCGCGAGACCGAGGAAGCTATCGAGAAGGACAAAAAAGCTGCCAAGGAAAAAGATAAGGCCAAGGAAGAGAACGATAACGGCGAGGCTGCGGCAAAGGAGGGCCCCGAACAACAAGCGGCTGCCCCGGAAGACGAGCCCGAAACAGTTGAGGAAAGCCCCGAGACGGCGCCGCACACCGAAAAGCCCGCGCCGGCGGAGACGTCTGAGCAACCCGCGAAGGCAGAAGGCTCAACGGAAGAGTCCGGCAAGAACGGCTCCGAAGAGGAAAAGGAACCGCCGAAGCGCGAGTATGCGAAATACGTTTCGGTCGAGGAACGCTGGGGAGCCGGCATCACCTACACGAGCCTCGAACCGGATGGGCATGGCGGATACACGCCGCTCACGGCGGAACGTCAATGTGACGACGCGATTCTCCCTGAAAGCCTCGCATGGCACAGCGCCATGTATTTCAAGAATGTCAGCGACACATGGCGGACAATCTACGCGGTCGACACCCGCCCCGTCGCCATCGAGCGCGATTACGGCATGGGAACGATCGTATTCCTCTCGGACTCGTTTCCGTTCAGTAACGAGGCCCTGCGGCAAGCGCCGCATCCCGGGCTCCTGGCGTGGGTGGTGGGAAGCAGCCGGCGGGTGATATTTGATGAGACGCATCTGGGCATCCAGGAAGGGTCAGGGGTTATGGTATTGGCCCGGCAATACCGCATGCACGGCCTGTTCATCGGGCTGGCGGTCCTGGCCCTGTTGTATGTATGGAAGAGCACGTGCCCGCTGACGCCCCGGTACGAAGCCCGCGGCGAGGGAAACGTGGTCGTGCAAGCGCAGGGCCGCGACGCCCTCTCCGGGCTCGCAAACCTCTTGAAACGAAGCATTCCCACACGCGAACTCCTGGATGTCTGCCTGACGGAATGGCGTCAGGCCTTCGGGCGGTCGCCAAAGAATGCAAAGAGACTGGAAGCCGCCGAGAGGATTGCCGCACGGACGCCCAAGACGCCCCTTGCCGGCGCCGACACCGTCGAGGCTTACCAGAACATCGTCGCGGTTCTTTCCAAACGCGGTCAATAAACGCAAGGAGATAGCGGAAGTGAGTGCGGAACTAACGGAAGTGACATCGGTGCTGCAACAGGCGAAGACCGAAGTGAGCAAGATCATCATCGGGCAGCAGGAGGTGGTCGAGCGCGCGCTCATCACCATCTTCACCAACAGCCATGCCCTTGTCGAAGGCGTGCCGGGCGTCGCAAAAACCTTGCTGGTGCGCACGCTCGCGTGCGTCCTGGGATGCGATTTCGCCCGCATACAATTCACGCCGGACCTGATGCCGACCGACATTACCGGCACCAATGTCTTCAATTTCCAGCGCAACGAGTTCACGTTGGTGAAGGGACCGGTCTTCACCACGTTTCTGCTGGCCGACGAGATTAACCGGGCCCCGGCCAAGACCCAGTCCGCGCTGTTGCAGGCCATGCAGGAACGCACGGTTACGATTGATCGCCAAACCCACGCCCTTTCGCCCGAATTCACGGTGTTCGCCACGCAGAACCCCATCGAGTACGAGGGAACCTATCCCCTTCCGGAAGCCCAGAAGGACCGGTTTGAACTGAAAATAACCATGACGCCGCCGGAGCGCGGCGAAGAAATCGAGCTGGGACGCCGCATGCTCGGAGACGATGCCCCCGAAACGGCCCTGGCGCGCGGCGCCGCCCAGAAGGTCATCGAAATCGCCGAGCTTCCGCGGTTGCGCAAGGCGCTGCAGACGATCACCGTGCGCGACGAGCTGCTCGCCTACATCGTGGACATCGTGCGGACCACGCGAAGCCATGAAACGGTGCTGGTGGGGGCCAGTCCGCGCGCCACCCAGGCCCTGATTCTCACGGCTCGCGTGCAGGCCGCCCTGGATGGACGCGACTATGCCACGCCGGATGATATCAAGGACATGGCGTATCCGGTTCTCGAGCATCGCCTGATCTTGCGCCCCGAATACGAGATCGAGGGGCTTACTGTACGCGAAGTGGTCCAGCGCATCCTGCAGGAGGTCGCGGTACCCCGATGATCGTGCCGCAAAACAGACTGCTTTTCTGGGCGGGAGTGGTTCTTGTGCCGTTCCTGTTCCTGGCCATTGCCTTCGGACCCGGCGCCTCGATGGCGCTGCCCGGCGTTGGGAGGCTCGAGGAAGTGGCGGGACCGGTGTCATGGACCATTATCGGGATCTTCGCCGTGTTAGCCGCCCTGGATGCAGTCCTGGCCCTGAACCGGCTGGACAACGTCTCGGCGGCGTGCCCGGAAGTGGTGCGGTTCTCGAAAGGGCGCGAGGGCGAAATCCCCATCCTGATTGCCAACGCTCCCGGCCGCATTCGCCGCGTCCGCCTGGGTATCCCGCTCCCCCGTTCGTTTCGTTGCGAGAAGGAAGATGTCCGGGCGCGCCTGCCCGAAGGCGGCGGTACGAGCCAAATCACGTGGCCGTGCACGCCTCTCGAACGCGGCAACTACCGTCTTGACGCCGTGTATCTCGAAACCGCTTCGATGCTTGGATTCTGGGCCGTCCGGCGGACCACGCCGACGCGAACCGAGCTCCGGGTATACCCCAACCTCCAACAGGAACGCCGGAATCTGGCCGCGTTGTTCCTCAACCGGGGGACGTTGGGAGTCCACGCGCAACGCCAGGTGGGCAAAGGCCGTGAATTCGAGAAACTCCGCGAATACCAGCCCGGCGACAGCTATGAGGACATCCATTGGAAAGCCACGGCCAAACGCGGTCATCCCATCACCAAGACGTATCAACTCGAGCGCACGCAGGAAGTGTATGTCGTGGTGGATGCGTCGCGCCTGAGCGCGCGGGTGACGCCTCCCCGGCCCGAGGTTCCGCGGGAAATGGCCGACCGCTCGCAGCTCGAACGGTTCCTGACGGCCAGCCTTGTCCTGGGGCTCGCGGCCGAACGCCAGGGCGACCTCTTCGGCACGCTGGTCTACAGCGACCGCGTTGACGCATTTGTGCGCGCCAAGAACGGCAAACCCCATTACAGCGCCTGCCGCGACGCGATTTACGCCATGGAGCCCCGGGTGGTGAACCCCGATTTCGAGGAACTTGGCGCGTTCATACGCCTGCGCATGCGCCGCCGGGCACTGCTCGTGTTTCTCACTAACCTGGACGACCCTGTGCTGGCGGAGAGTTTCCTGCGCATGGTGGATCTGGTCGGCCGCCACCATCTTCTCATGGTGATGATGATCAATCCGCCCGGCGTACAGCCCATTTTCTCGGACTCGGCCGTGCGCGAGCCTGAAGACCTGTACAAAGAATTGGCGGGGCACATGTATTGGCATGATTTGCGGGAATTCGAGCGGAGCCTTTACCGGCGCGGCGCATCGCTCCACCTCGTCCGCAACGAGAAGCTGTGCACGGAACTGGTGACGCAGTACATGAGCATCAAGCAGAGGCAAGTGCTGTGATTATCGATTTGGAACGGTTCATTACCGAAGAACGGCCGCGATGGAACGAGTTGGAGCGGCTCCTCGACCAATTGGCAAATGACGCGGCCTACCGCGTCAACGTGGCGGCCGCGCGCCGGTTCCACTACCTGTACCAGCGCACTTCGAGCGATCTGGTCAAGCTGGGCACCTATGGCGCCGAACCGGAACTGGTGCATTATCTCGAGTCTCTGGTGGCCCGCGCGTACGGGGAGATCCACGAGACGCGCGCGCGTCCGCACCGCCTGGCTATCTGGCATTGGTTCCGCAACGTGCTGCCCCAGACGTTCCGGCGCCATGCAGGGGCGTTCTACCTCTCGCTGGGCATCACCCTGCTGGGGAGCTTCATCGGCAGCGTGTTTGTGCTGAATCCCGAGGGGAAACGGACCTTACTTCCCTATGCACACCTCCAGATAGATCCCGCGGAACGGATCGAAGCCGAGCGCGAGATGTACGAACGGGCGGGCGAGGAGGGGTGGGACCCCCTGGCGGGCGCAAAGGCCCAGGGAACGGCCTTCTACATCATCAACAACACTCGGGTATCATTCATCACGATGGCCCTCGGGATGACGTGGGGCATTGGCACCATCGCGGTATTGTTCGGCAACGGCGTGCTGATGGGCGCGGTATGCATGGATTATGTCCGCGCCGGTGAGGGCGTTTTCCTGACCGGGTGGCTTTTGCCCCATGGCGCGACCGAGATCCCTGCCATCCTCATCGCGGGCCAGGCAGGGTTCTTGCTCGCACAAGCGCTTATCGGCTGGGGAACGCGCGCCCCCCTCCGAGAACGCCTGCGCGCCACCGGGCCGGACGTCGTGACGCTGATCGGATGCGTGACGCTCTTGCTGGTCTGGGCCGGGTTCGTCGAGGCCTATCTCTCGCAGTACCATTTCGTCGTTCCGTTCTGGCTGAAGATCGCGTTCGGGATGGCCGAGCTGGTTCTTCTGTTCATGTACCTGTTCTTGTCCGGAAGGGCGAACGAGCGAGGGAAAGACGATACGGCCGATTCGGACCGGCGCGGCGCCCCAGGTGCCTCATGAGCAGGTATGACGCGCAAAGAATGGTTATTCGGACTCCCGAGGGGGTGGAATTCGGGCTGCTGCTGGCGGGACCGATCTCGCGTTTCCTGGCATGGCTGATTGATACGGTCTGCCTGGCTTTCGCCGCGATCATACTGTCGATTCTGGTGAGCGCGCTCATTCCGATTCATAGCGATATAGTGGCCGCGTTGTCTGCCCTTCTTTTGTACGCCCTCTTTACCGGTTACCGGATTGTCTGCGAGTGGTTCTTGCGCGGGCAGACGATCGGCAAGCGATTGCTGCGTCTGCGGGTTATCGACGCCCAAGGCCTTCGCCTGGGATTCAGCCAGGTCGTGATCCGCAACCTGCTCCGTTTCGCCGATGCCCTCCCCTTCCTCTATTTCGTGGGAGGTCTTCTGTGCGTCGTGTCCAAACGGTGCCAGCGTTTGGGAGACTTGGCGGCAAACACCGTCGTGGTGCGTGAAGACACGTTCGCGACCCCCAATCTCGACCGGGCGCTGCCCGACAAATTCAACTCCTTGAAAAGTTATCCCCACCTGGCGGCCCGGCTGCGTCAGCGAGTGACGCCCGAGGCGGCTAAACTGGCCCTCCAGGCCCTCCAACGCAGGGAGATGTTGAGCCCCGGGGCCCGCGTCTCTCTGTTTGCCGAGTTGGCCGAGTTCTTCCGCTCTCTGGCGCCCTACCCGGAAGACGCGACATTCGGAATGACTGACGAAACGTACGTCCGGAATGTGGTAGACGTGGTATTTGGCGAACGGAAGCCCGTCATCCGAAGCATGAAACGCGCCGCCGGCACGGAAGAGGCCGGGAAAGACAGTAATAAAGCCGGACTGGATCAGACAGGATAACGAGGCAGTCCGGATTCGATTTTCAGCCGGCCATCCCCGTTCCGCATCCGCGAAAGACTTCGACATGTAACCGTTCGGGACAGACCACGCGATTCTGCCCCGCAAAACCTTGGGGCCGTGACCCGTCCGTGATCTTGACAGCCACTCAAACCCTTGATATTGTGCCAGTTTCGACAGAACCGGACCCGTGGGTGGAGCGCAAATCCCGGGGATTCCTGGCACGGGGCAACGGCTAAACGAGGGAGTGGGTCATGGCGAAAAGCGAATCCATCCAGGCCGCGGTGATTATGGGCAGTAAATCGGACTGGGAGACCATGCGTCCGGCCTCGGAAACGCTCAAGGAGTTCGGTATCGCTCACGAATGCCGCGTGCTTTCGGCTCATCGCACGCCCGAGGCCCTGGTCGAGTTTCTGCGCTCCGCGGAAGAACGCGGCTGCCAGGTGTTCATTGCGGGTGCGGGCGGCGCCGCGCATCTGGCGGGCGTCGTGGCATCAAAGACGCTCAAACCGGTATTTGGCGTGCCCATCGAGAGCAAGCTTCAGGGCCTGGATTCGCTCCTGTCGACGGTGCAGATGCCTGCGGGCATCCCCGTGGGCACCCTGGCCATCGGGCCGGGGGGGGCCACGAATGCTGCGCTGCTCGCTACCGCTGTCTTGGCCCTGCAACAGCCCGAACTGACTGAGAAGCTCCAGGCATACCGCCACGAACTCGCGAAAAAGGTGTCGGAGTCTATACTCGACTAAGGGCCGGCCGGCTGACGGCTATTCGGAGGTGTGTTTGTGAAACCGCGGGGGCTCACGCTGGTCGAAGTCCTGATAGCCTTGGTCATCCTGACCATCCTGCTGGTCATCGTCTTGCCGGCGCTTGTGCAGTCGCGCGAAAGATCATTGCGGCAAGCGTGCCGCACCAATCTCAAAACGATTGCTATCGCCATCAAGATGTACGCACAAGACGACCCGAATTACCGGTGGCCGCCCGTTGCCTACCTGCCAAGGCATGGAAACCCGGGCACGCCCGGCAACTGGAACATAGACGGCTCTTTCTCCCCTTGCGCCCGGTGCCTCTATCCCAATTATCTCAAGGACGTATCGGTGTGGATTTGCCCGGCCGACTACGCCGCGCGCAGAGAAGAAATGTCCGCGTATCTCGAATCATGGGTGGATGCCAACGGAAACGTCAACATCGAACGTTTGGAGCGCGAGGCAGACGTCTCCTATCAGTACTTGGGATGGGCGATTTGGTCAAGCGCCTACCTCCATGACGGGCATGGAGACTCCACCGAAGTGCTTTCCGCCATCGAAAAGGCCCTGAATTACGCGGCCACCTACACGGATACGGCCACGTTCCCGCCGGAACAGGATATCGTCTTCCCGAACGGGCATCCGAATCCGGACGCACGTTCCCAGACGCTGCCTCGGTTCCGCGAAGGTTTTGATCGGGTCTACGTTACGGATACAAGCAGCTTTGACCTTCCGCCTGCTCAGTCCGAGATTGCCGTCATGTGGGACCGCGTCCCGCCGGACCTTGCCCGTTTCAACCATTCTCCGCAAGGTTCAAACGTTCTTTTCGCGGACGGCCACGTCGAGTTCGTGCAGTACCCCGGAGAATTCCCGATGTCGGACCTGTTCGCGAAGGTGGCCGCGCTGCGGAAGGCGAATCCGTAAGCGGGTTCTTGCACCCCTCTGGCGCCGGACTCAGAAGACGATGACACCCCATTTGCCGAGGGCCAGGGTCTCGCCTTCTTCGGCGCGCTTCTGGAACACGGAAACGATGTTGCCCTCGATGTCGCCGAACAGCAGGAACTCAGGCGCCTTGACCTTAACAAAGCCCTGAGAAACCACGGTGTCGTACACGCTGTCCTTGTTGCGGTTCTGCAAGGGCGTGAGCACGTACACGATTCCGCCTTCCGCGCAGACAGCCTCGACGGCGTCAATGCTTGCGCGGACGAAGCTTTTCCCCCGGAGAAATTCAGGGAGTTTCAGCGCCGTATACTCACGGTTTGTAAACAGAAGAGCGTCTTTGTTGAGGGTATCTACCGCGCCCTCGACAGGCTCGAACACCGCGCGGCCGCCGCTCAGGAGCTCTTGCCCGTCGTCGTTGGCGCCGTATTGGAATTCCTTATTCGCCATGGCTTTGTTCACCAACACGCGGAAACGGACAGCGGCAGACACCGGCTGGCCCGCAGCCACGTCTTCCTCCTTGAACGTGGCCATCAGGATTTCCTTGGCATTGGTGCGCTGCCAGTCGTAGATGAGGTAAATGGTTCCGTCGGACGACTGCACCACATCGGGGTACGAGACGGACATGCGCTCGTCGAGCATCAATCCCCCATACCAGGTTTTCCCGTCATCATCCGATAGAAACGCTTTCAAATGCGACCGGCTCTTTTGATCAGGGGGGTCATGCTTCACGAAAAGAAGTTTACCGGACGCAAGCCGCCGGATGCAGAACCGCGCGTGGGGGATGTGGGTGACCGTCTCGGCCACGTGCCGGTCGGTCCAGGTCTTGCCGCCATCGGCCGAGACCGCCTCCCCGAGACCCGTATTGGTTCGCACGACCATCCAGAGGGAGCCGTCCTTGCGCTCGACGATCATGTGTTCATCGCAGGCCCGCCCGTCGACGTCCGACCTGCCCAGAAACTCGAAGGTCTTGCCTTGATCGCGCGAGACCCAGACGTTCGAACCGGTGTTGGCGGCAATATCGCGGGCGTACTCCGGTTTCATCACGTTGGCGTTGAATGCCCAGACAGCCACGGGCAAGAGCCATTCGCCCGACCGCAAGACCGTAGGCTTGTTCATCATGATGCCGTCGCAGATGCGGCGCGGTTCCGACCACACCGGGTCAGCCTCTCCCGATTCCACGGTGGTCATCGCCCACACGCCGGCCCGTCCGTCCCAATGGCTGTAGCCTTGCGCCCAGAACCACCACAGCTTTCCGGCGGGGTCGTGCCACAGACACGGGTCAAACGTGCGAATATCTCCCGGCACATCGATGACTACCTTCACGTCAGACCACGTCTTGCCATCATCTCCGCTCGTGACCAGCATGACATAATTCAAGGGGCCTTCGGTGTCGCCGCCGCCGTACCAAGTGGCCCAGAGCCGGCCGTTGGGCGCCCGCTCAATGCCCGGAATCCCCTGAAACTGTCTTTCACTACCGGCGTACTCGGGGCCCGGCGCGAAAACAACCAGGGGCGGCGCAAGAGCAGCATCCGGCACGGCAGAGTCCTGCGTGTGCGCGGCCAAACTGATGCCCAAGACCGCCATGACGGCTACGAAACACAAACGCGCCATAGGGAACCCCCTTCATAGAAGTAAGGCGCCCGCTGGCAATCCCGCGGGCGCCCGTTTTATATGCGCTTACTTCAAGAACGCCGCCTCGGCCTTCGCCAAGGCGTCTGCAATGTCTTCAGCTTCACGAAGTGTCATGCCTTCGTGGACTTTGATGAGGAAAAGCGATTGGTTGTTGGCCTTCCAGTTGGGCAGCTCGAACCGCCGGTTGGGGTCCCCGGCATACAGTGGACAGGTCCACGGATACCCGCTGTGCCCAAATACGGCGCGGTTCTTGTACCACTCGTGATGGGTGAACGGCGTCGTGTAGTGGGCGCTGAACGGCAGTCCCTCGGCTTTCAAGGCCTCGATGAACGTGTCGAGGTCGCAGGACACCTTGTCGAGGGCTAGACGAAACACCATGAACCAAAAGACGCTCTCTGCCCCTTCCGGGCCTTGGTCGATGCTCACGGCCTGCAACGGTTCGCAAAGGTCAATGACCTTCTGCGCCACCAGCCGAATGCGCTCGAGCATGCCCGGAAGCTTCTTGAGCTGAACCGTTCCTACAACCGCGCTGAGATCGTTCAAATTCAGATTCAACGAGCACGTGACATTGTTTTCAGCGTCCTCGAGACCAAACGGCTTGCCGCGATCGGAACACCGGCGCGCTTTCCAATAGAGCTCTTCGCTCCTGGTGTACACGATGCCGCCTTGCGCGGCTGTCGCGTGGTGCTTGCCCGACATCGTCGAGAACGCCGCGATATCCCCGAACGTGCCAACGTATTGCCCGTTGTAGCGCGCACCATGCGCCTGGGCACAGTCCTCCACGACCTTGATGTCCCTGGCCCGGGCGACCTCCATGATCGGCCCCATGTCGGCGGGAGTTCCGGCGATATGCGCGACGACAATGGCGCTGGTGCGTTCCGTAATGGCCTTTTCGACTTCCTTGGGTCCCATGTTGTAAGACCCGGGGGCACAATCAGCCGGGATCGGCACGCAGTTCATCAGTGGCACGGGCATGACCCCGCCCATATCGGATACGGACGGGACGATCACCTCGGTGAAAGGCTCGATCTCGAGCGCCCGCAAAGCCACATACACGGCGCTCGTGCCCGAATTCACGGCGTCGGCGTAGCCGCCGCCCAGGAAATTGCAGAACTGCTTGCAATAGGCTTCTTCCTCGGGCCCGTTGTAGCTGAAGGCCTGTCCCGTCTCGATACTCTTATCAAAAAGCGCATCGACAGCCCGCTTCTCTTCTTCTCCAAACAAATGGCGGGGCGGCCAGGGCCCTTTACGCACGCATGGCCCGCCGTTGATCGCCAATTGCTCTTTTGATCGCGCAGTCATAACACGAATACTCCCTTTTTCCTGTCACAAAACCGGATGTCCAGCGAATGATAGCAGCCTTACCACACCTGCTCAAACAAACGGATCAGATTGCCGCCCAGGATCTTCGCGATATCCCGTTCGCTATATCCCCGTTTGACCAGTTCGATGGTGATGTTGGAATAGTCTTCCGGCTCGCGAAGTCCCTCGGGCATCACAACAGGCCAATCCACCTTCAAGGTCCACCAGGATTTACTGCGGCCGGCGCGGTACTTCTGCAACTCCTTCTTGTTGCGATTGATGAAGAAATCGCTCGCAACCGACACAAAATTGATGCCGACCAGGTCCGCCACGTATTCAATGGTATCCACGTAGTCAACGACGGTCGCTTTGCTGCCCTTCTTCAAACAAGACGGCCAGAAGGTGCACCCAAACACCCCGCCCTTCTGCGCGAGCAGTTTGATCTGGTCATCGGTCTTGTTGCGCGGGTAGTCATAAAGTGATTCCGGACTCGAATGTGTGCTCGCCACGGGCCGCTCGGAGCGTTCGATGGCTTCGAGGGTGCTCTTGGGACCCGCGTGCGACACATCCACGAGAACCCCGTGCTCGTTCATACACCTGATGACCTCGATGCCAAACCGCGACAAGCCGGCGTCCACCCGCTCGAAACATCCATCCGCAACGTAGTTGCGCTCGTTATGGGTCAATTGCATAACGCGAATACCCATGCCCTTCAAGACGGGAATGAGCTCGAGCTCTTCTTCGATGGCCGCGGTATTCTGCAGACCGAGGATGACGCCCAGTTTGCCGTACTGTTTCGCCGCATCGAGGTCCTCGGTTTGGCGGATGGGCATCATCGTCGTCTCGAATTGACTGAACATCCGGCGCCACGTGCAGATCCTGAGCATGGTATCCTTGAAGTTGTCGAGAACGGCGACGGTGGCATTCACCGCCGTGACACCCCCAACAAGCAGCTGCTGCACGAGCGCCTCACCGTACTTGCTGGGATTGGCGCCGTCAATAACGACCGTCTTCCGGTGGATTTCAAGGGGGTCAACATCCGCCATCTTTTCCATCTCCTCCGTTGTCTGGACCCACGTCCTCCAATGAGTTCCCACTAGGCGCCGGATCGTCCCCATCTCCCATCGCACGTGACACGTCCGTACGCCAGGCAATGAGCGGACATGCGCCCTCTCCTCCGGCTGCCGCGCAACCGAAGCACATCACACGGTCTCGGTAACCAGGAAGCTATCCGAACGTCCCCGTTGCGACAAGGACAGTCATCACCAGCATGAACCAGTGAATCAAGAAGGCGTAGAGAAACGACTGCGTGCGCCACGCCACAAAACCGAAGCCCACCCCCGAAAGCCATGTCGACATCGCTTCGATTTCCGGTTTGCCGATGTGAAGCAAGGCAAAGGGCGCCATCTGAATGAAGATGGCCGGACCGGGCCCAAGGATGCGCGCAAGGCCAAACAGGCAGAAACCCCGGAGAAGGTACTCCCAACCCCAAAGCAGAATTCCGGTGGAGTACAACATGCGGATTTGTCTCATCACCGGCCCCATTTCGGCGAGAGCGTCGTCGTAGTACATCTTGCGGTACATGTGCTCGAGGCTACCCCCGCGAACGACCAACAACAACATGACAAAGATTGCCGGGCAGACCACCAAAAGCCACACCAAGCCCTCTTTCCATTTTCCCAGGCGAAGGCCGTAGTCTCGGGGCGAATCTCCCATCAGCAAAACCGCGGCAACAGGCACAAGAAAAAACAGCACGAATTGGGTATGCCCTTCTCCCAAAGCACCCGACCCCCACGCCTCGAGTCCGATCGGACGCAGCCACGTACGAAGAAACCTGCCGTGGTAACAGAGAAGCATCGGGAGCACCACTGTAAGCCACAAGACGATTGCCATGCGGAGGTTCACGTCCACTCCGCCAATGCGAACCTGTTCACGCAGTCGGGGGTATTTCATGGATGCCTCCGGCCTCACCGCCGCCTTGGGTTCCGCCCGTGGTTTTGCTCAGGACACAACACTATCAAATACCGCAATTGGCCTCCAAATTACCGCCCCGAATGATCCTGCACTGGGGCGCGTGCGCCAATCGCCCGACGATGGGGCGCAGGCTTTCAGGCTGCTCGCGTGGGACCGGTGCCCTCGCCGGTCACGATAGTGCGAACAACCCGCCTGCAACGTGGCATGAGCATCCTGCCCATGATTTCTTCAACTGTCCTGACGTGCAGCTTCCGCCGCCCCTCCGGGGCTGTGTGATGGCGGCGTTATGACCCAGGGCTGCGCCACGCGTACCGCGTGGCTGGCCCTGGGCTACGTCCTGCCGCCCCTGCGGGGCTGAAAAGGGGGACGATCGATGTCCCGGGGTGAGCGTCGCAAGGACAAGAGAGCTGAAAGCCCAATGCAGAAACAAGACGTTGTGGTAAGGGCTTCCCGCCTCCTCGTGTGGGACCGGCGCCCTCGCTCCTGCCCGTGTGGGACCGGCGCCCTCGCCGGTCATTCCGCCACGTTTGGGCCCGGCAGATATCCCGGTCCGCATTTGAGAAATCTCCGCCTCGGACACAACAGCCCGTTACAGCGCCAACGGCGCGATACATACCAGCCTTTACAGCGCCAACGGCGCGATACATACCAGCCTTGGCTGAAGGCCAAGGAAACCGGCCCCCCAAAAATCCTCACCGGGCTGAAGGCCCGGAACATCACCTCGCGTTGCCGTTCAATCCCCAATATGTTTCGGGCCTTCAGCCCTCTTGCCTGTTTTGAATCCCAGCCCCTGGCCCTTCAGGCCAGGCTGGTATGTATCGCGCCTTCGGCGCTCCGGAGGCCCCATGCCCTTGCCATCGGCGCTCGGGAGGAGCCATGCCGTGCGCCTTTGGCGGGGTTATCCGACCACGGCAAGGAGATGGCGCCCCTGGGAGCGCCGAGCGCCAGCTCGGCATTCGTCTGCCGTCTGCCGCGTCCGCGGTCCGAAGGACGCGTGCCATTCGCCGTTGGTGATGGAGAGGAGTGAGGCATAACCCGAAAGCATGTTTCGCGCCGTTGGCGATGAAGACTCCCGGTTAACGTATCTTCCGCGGTCGGAGGCCGAGCGGGCCCGCGAATAGCATGGTGCCGTACCGTTCCGCCGTTTCGACAGCGCTAATCCGGATTAGGGCGCGTGCGCAACAGGCCACGTGCGCAACGGTAACGCCGCGCCCGGCGACCTTGGTATACTGGCGCAGGTGTACCCGGACGTTGATTCTCTCGCGGAGGAAACCATGGCTCCCTTCTTGGTCGCTCTGGCATTGACCGCTGCTCAGCTCCCGTTAACCCCGGTGCCCCAGCGGGTCGAACTTGACGAGAAACGTGTTTTCAGGCTTTCCCCGGTTGATCCCATCGTATTGGCCGACGACCGGGTGGCGGAACGCGACACAGCCGTTGGGCTAATCCGCAGCGCCTCCGGGTTCGAGCTGCCGGTGGCGACCGCCGCTACTCACCCGGCGGGCGCACGCGGTCTTTATATTGGCGAGCTCGGCCAGCACGAAAGCCTGAAACATCGCAAGCTCGCCAAAATCCTGGACTTCGGGAAGCCGCCGTCCGAACAGGGATATTTCCTGCGCGTTACGGAGGATATGGTCGTCGTCGCGGGAGCCGACCCGGCGGGGACATTTAACGGCGTACAAACGTTGTGCCAGCTCATCGGGGAACAGGGGCAGATCCCCTGCGTCACCATTGAGGATGCGCCCGACCTGGGATGGCGCGGTGCGTGGGTCGGGGGGCCGCTATCCGGCGAGCAGATGGATGCGTTCGCCGCGCTGAAATGCAATCTCATCGCATTCGAAAACGACGATTTTCTTGATCTGACGGCCGAGCGGCTGGCGGCGTGGCGCGAAGTCTTTGAGGACGCGCGTCTGCGCCACATCGAGCCCGTGCCCGTCGTCCGAACCCTTAAAGACGTCATCCCGTTTCTGAAGCGCCATCCGGAAGCAGCGGTCGCCCGCACCGTGACGGAGAAGGTCCGGCTCGAAGAAGACAACTGGGCGCTGCTGTCCCATCCCAACGTCCTGGAGACGCCGG
>Ga0209201_1000997_pt1 | contig 35260 bp, 23 predicted proteins | sample AD_UKC055_MetaG_FD_184411 | JGI IMG/M metagenome (GOLD analysis project Ga0209201, IMG submission 184411) | Active sludge microbial communities of municipal wastewater-treating anaerobic digesters from USA - AD_UKC055_MetaG (SPAdes) (version 2) | ecosystem: Engineered > Bioreactor > Anaerobic >... | reverse complement strand
GTCATTACTCTCAATTGACAAGGATTTACCGCTTATTTTCAGATGCCGGGCAATATCCATTATGCTGTTAATTGCTTTTCTGTTATCATTCTCCGGAAAAAAACTATTAATCTCAGAGAAAATATTCGTACCTTTATTACTAAGCATTGGGATCAGTTATTTATTGTTTGGTCACTTTAAATATACTGATTTTCAGAGATATCTGAAAACTCCCATTGCTTTTTTTTATGCCATTTTCTTAACTTTTTATTACTTGCGAAACTTCAATTAATTTATTAATCATAGCAAATTTGTTCGCAGGCCATTTTAAAACTGTACAAAACTCGTTAATAAGTCCATTTAAAGTTAAACATATTTATTTAAGTGCCAGATCTTTCTCGCTTAAGGTAGCGGTTAGAAATCTAAATACGGGACAAAAGTGAAGAAACCTTATTTCAATAGGACTTCCTCAAGTTTAATAATTCTATCTATGTCTTTGTTAAGCCCCCCACCAGAGGATCATGAAATAATCCTTCCTCCTCATTATTGGTGAGGAGTTTTTCTTTTCGGTAATGTGGTCAGGGCAAACGGCTTATGCCTTACGCCTACCTCATTAACAACCTTATAATGTTCTCTTTGAATTTATTATATGGCGGATAGCGAAGACTCAGATCGAAAAGATTTGATTTTCTTATAACGGAGCGCATATTGGAGAATGTCTCGAATGATTTCCTTCCGTGATATCTTCCGATTCCGCTGCATCCAACTCCTCCATATGGCAGATACGGCGATGCGATCTGAATGACAGTATCATTTATCCCGGCCGTACCGCTTTGGGTCCTGTTCAGGAATTCGCGTGCCAGCTTTTTATTATCTGTGAAAATGTATGTAGCGAGAGGTTTTGGATTCATTTCAATAATGCTGTAGACTTCTTCGAACCTTTCAAATTCAATAACCGGCAGCAATGGACCAAATACTTCTTCCTTCATGATCGGATCGTCCGGTTTAATATCCTTTATAACAGTCGGAGAAACATAACAGTTCTCTTCATCGGTTATCCCCCCGGTAACTATTTCACCTGCTTGCATCAGTGCGGATAATCTTCTTACATTATCCTTGTTGATTATTCTGGCGAAATCACTGCTTTTCAGGGGATCAGAGCCGTAGAACCTTTGTAATTCATTTGTTATCAATTCAAGAAACCTGTCTTTCACTACTCTGTCAATCAATACATAATCGGAACAGATGCAAGTCTGGCCGGCATTCATGAATTTACCCCAGGCAATCCTTTTTGCTGCATAGTTCAGTTTTGCATCTGAAGCTATAACACAGGGATTTTTGCCTCCGAGTTCAAGTGACAGGGGAATCATATTTTCAGCAGCCTTCTGCATAACATATTTACCTGTTTCGCAGCTGCCTGTGAAAAAAATATAGTCGAACTTGTAACTGAGCAGGTATTCGCTTACAGTATGATCTCCGTTCATCATAACTATAAGCTCTTTTGGAAATTCATCAAGGATTTTTTCCATCACTTTGGTGACAGCTTTTACCTGCCTTGATACCTTCATTACGACACAGTTACCAGCCGCGAGGGCACCAACAAGAGGCATGAATGAAAGCTGGAACGGGTAGTTCCATGGCGAGAGAACGAGCACCTGACCGTATGGCTGGGGAGTTATATAGCTGAAAGCAAGAAAGTGCACAAACGGGGTCCAGACATGCTTTTTCCCGGTCCATTTTCTAAGTCTGCGAATCGCAAGATTTATCTCCTTGATCACGAACCTTGTTTCGGTTGCCAGAGATTCAAATTCAGGCTTATGAAAATCCTGCCGCAAAGCATTCATTATTTCCTTTTCATTCTTTACGATAAGCTTCCTGAGTTTTTTCAGAACTTCAAGCCTGTAACGGACATCCAGGGTTTTGCCTTCAGCAAAAAATCTCTTCTGGCCTTCCAGAATCCTATTTATTTTGTCTGATTCCATTCCTCTTCCAGGAGTTTTAGTTTTTGGGATATATCCTGAATGTGACAGTTGTCCTTTGGCTCGATCCTGTTCATTGCATATTCTGCTATTGCAGTGATGGTCAGGCTCGGATTTACTCCGATGTTTCCCTGAACGACAGATCCGTCAGTGATATAGAAATTGGGGTAATTGTGAACCCTGAAGCTGTTGTCGACCACCCCCGATTCAGCTGATTCCGACATCGGGCACCCTCCAAGTATGTGGGCGGTAGTTGGTCTGTTAAATAACACTTCAAGAAGGATGTTCTGGGGGATGCCTTTTACTTTATCCGCATACCGTAGCATTACTTCCTGCCCGACAGGAATATATGCAGGTACCTTCTTGTTACCGCTGTTATCAATAACCATTCTGCCGCCGAACGCAGTCTTCTTCCAGACCATCTTCATGGCATTATCCACCGTCTGCATAACAAGAAGTATAACAAGGTTGGAGGACCACCTGAAGTTCAGGACGGTTTTAAGGAATTGCACCGGATGCTTTAACGTATTAACTATGAGATTCCATGATCTTTTAAGCGAAGTTGCCGCCCCGTCCGCCGATAAACCAAAGAAAAATTTCATTGCATTTGAGTTATCGGGATACTTTACGATCTCGACGTGAGTATGAGGGTCAGGACTGAACACTGAAGTTATGGCAAGCCCGTTATTAAGTTTCCGGTCCGCCCCGGAGACAGCACACAGTGTCTCGGCATTTGTCCGGAGCTCATGACCAAGCTTTTCGGATAACAGAGGCAATGTACCGTACTTATATTTCTGCTTAAGTAACAGTTCAAGCGTTCCCAGTGTGCCTGCCGCAACCACAATACCTTTTGAGGTGAAGGTATTTGCTTTTGTCCCGAACAGGGAAGTAACTTTTCTGGTATGAACATGATACAGATCGTCCTGTATGATAATCTTTTCTGCCCTTGTTTCAGGAAGTATTTCAACACCAAGCTTTTCAGCGAACCAGAGGTAGTTTTTATCGAGAGTGTTTTTGGCGTTTTCCCTGCATCCGACCATGCATCCGCCGCACTCGGTGCATTTATTTCTCAGAGGTCCCAGTCCATTGAAATATGGATCAACCGGATCACTTTTTTCCCCGAGATTAACTCCGACATAGACAGTCTCAAATGAACTGTGGGCATTCATTTCTTTTGCGACTTCCTCAAGAACTTTATCCTCGACGTTCAATTTTGGGTATTTCTGCCTTCCGAGCATGAAGGAAGCTTTATTGTAGAAAGGGCTGAGAATTTCTTTCCAGTTTCCGAAGCGGGACCATGCCGGATTCTGGAAGAATTCATCGGGAGGGACGTAAAGGGTATTTGCATAGACAAGACTTCCACCACCGACGCCGGTTCCGCTCAGTATGCTTGCCTTACTGTAGAAGGAGAGCTTTTGAAATCCGAAAAACCTTAAAGGGGGGAGCCACAGGTACCTTGGAAGGTTCCAGTTGGTACGAGGGAAATCATCTTTATCATAGCGTTTGCCCTGCTCAAGAACCAGTACCTTATAACCTTTTTCAGCAAGTCTCAGGCTGGCGACACTTCCTCCGAAACCTGATCCTATAACGATATAGTCATATATCATTATTAAAAATGGATTGGTTAAAAACAACAGAGCGCTAATATAGAAAGACCTGCAGAAAATCAGCAGGAAGCAGATGAAAAATCAAAGAGCGGGACCATCAGGAATCCCGTTAGACAAGAGTCAGACTGCAAAAACCAGAGGCCTCCTCAACATTCAGCCAGGTTTCTCACCACTTTGTGCCATGGCACTCAAAACAGGATACCCCTGTATTTCCCCCGCGTAAATCGTTTCCATGACAGGAGACACAATTTGTCAGAGGTTGATTGAGTCCGCTCTTATGCATATATCCACCCTGACTGACGGTATGATCTGCCGGAGGATTGTATTTTGGGTCATTAGTATTTTCACAGCCAACCAGAAGAGTGCCTATGACCAGTATCACAATCACTATCAATGATTTGTGGGTTTTCATTTTTCGAATTTTTAGTTGAACATTAAATTCAAGGACGGATGCGGATGTACTTCTGCACTATAGAACGTCCTATGAAAATTTTATTGTAAGCCGCACAGGGAAGTTATGAACCGTTCCATACTTCACTGGCAGGCATGTCAATAAGTTAAATTCTGGCACTTACAGCGTCAGTAGGCCTGCTTTCCGCACCGTTTTTATATTTAACTACAATGAAATAATAGTACATTTTTCCTTTTTCAGCAGTGTCATCGGTAAAGCTTTCGGCTTTGCCATCAAGGGTTTTCAGCAGGCTTTCCTTACCGTTTTCAGGAGCACGGTAAACAAGTACAGACTGGATATCACCCGCAACCGGAAGTGTCCATTTCAAAGTTATAACTTTTGAGGATGCGATTGCCGAAACCTCACCCGGAGGCAATGCACTGCCAGCTGGAACATAAATACTGTACGGCAGGCTGAAACTGCTCACATCAGTTGTGTCAGCAGCGATACACCTTACCCTGTAGACGTAATTTCTGCCGGGCATAACCTGCCTGTCCGTAAAGCTGTTTGACATGAAATTTACAGTTCCGAGAAGTTGCTCATTCCCGTATTCCTTACCCTGGCTCCTGGTACTGCGATATACCTCATAGGCTGTGACTGACGGATTTAAACCAGCCACATCACTCCAGACCAGCTTCACCGCATTCTCTTCGAGCAAGGCATTCAGCCTGTCAGGAACGGGCATCAGGCCACCGCTGAAGGAGATGCTGACGCGACTGCTCACAGGGCTTATATTGTAGGAAGTGTTGACAGATGCCACGGCATAGCTGTAAACAGCAGAACGGCTGGAAACAGGAAGAGTATCAGTATATGTCAGCAGACTGTCTGTGGAATGCAGCATTCTCTGCAGCTGTTGCAACTCGGAAGTATATCCGTCGGCGCGGTATACATAATATCCGTGGATATCATAACCCACTCTTCTGAACCTGAGTGTGACCACGTTGCCACTCCGGGTGGCTGTAAGGTCCTGCGGAGGGATAATATTTTCCTTATTCCCCCGGAGAATTACCGGGACCCGGGCGCTGGGCAGGCTGTTGCCTGTCCCGTTGTTCAGGACTGCATAATAGTAGTAAGTTATGGAAGGCTGAAGGTCTGAGCCATCAAAATACTCGTTCTGACCGGCCGGAAGTGAAACCACCCTCTTATAATTGTCATTGTATGAGGTGGAACGGTAAATCTCTATTGCATTTACAAAGGCTGCATGATCATAATCCCATTTCAGCAGATTGCCTCCCTTTTCAGGCTGTGGCGTTACGGTAAACTCCGTAACAATACCAATATCTGCGGGTTTTGTAATGAAATTCACATTCACCGGTTCAGACTGTTTCCCGAGATTGCCCAGTCCATCATAAGGAATGGCAACATAACTGTAGATCATGCCGGTTGTTACATTCCTGTCTCTGACGAGGGCTACCATCTTTCCTTTTTCCTGGGCAAACATTGTTTCGGCGGAAATCTCACTGAAGGCATTTTGCATATACGGACTTCGCTGCAGTTTAAGCCCTGCAGTGTTTCCAATATCTGAGAGTTCATAGCTTATCTCGATATAGCCCATATTGACCTTGTAACGCACAGGTATCGCCTCATCAGCAGATGGTTCCGGCGGGAATGACACGCTGATTTCCCTTCCCTGGGTTTTGCTTCGCGATCCGCTCAGGCGGCTGATACGGTATTTGTACGTTCCGGGAGTTTTAATTTCATTGTCAAACCATCCTGCTCCGGCAACATACTGCCATCTTGGATCTGTCGAGTGGATATAAAGTGAATCCAGTGTAGCGGAGGGGCTTTTAATCTTGTTCCAGACAAAGTCAGTCATTCCATCGCTTATTTCGGTAACGGCAGATACAACTTGCGGAAGTGACATCAGCCTTGCCCGGCAATCAGCGGCATTTTTCGGAGCCTGAATCTCGGCAACTGATATCCATTTTCCCTTCGCATCCTGTTTTTCGATAAGCCAGGAGAAATTCTTTGCCAGTTCTTTCCCACAGAATATGTAATTCCCGGTTGCATATGACTGGCTTTTATAGTTCTGTGCAACAGCAATTTGCATAAATACGAGCAATGCAAACGCGATAACTGTAATCCTTTTTGTCTTCATGGAATTTCGCCTTATTCTTTACAGCTGCTTAATTTATCTGTACCGCTTTCCAGCAGGAATCTGAACCCGCCTGAACCGCCTTCCGCCGAAGCGTTGACATCTATGCTCTTGGAGACCGTTTTTACTCCCAGGTCCTGGGAGATTTTGGCCGAGAATCCAAGATTTATTGATGTTTTAATGTATGTTGGATCTCCAAGCTGGAATTCAATTCTGCCATCACCTCCGACGCTGCCGCTTATGCTGGTACCGGTTATAGCTGAGAGTCCCGCCCCGGCGTGAAGGTATACATAACCGCCAAGGCCAACCTGCCAGCTTCCGCCGGTGACATTCACATACGTATTGCCCCCGATCAGCCCGAGCGCATCAACATATCCTTTGGCCAGGACATAATCAAAATCCTCCCTGGCTTTGAACAGTTCCCTGTTAAAGGCGAAATAAAATCCGGAGAGGCGCTCAGTGTTTTTCTTGTAGCACCAGTTGACAACCCTGTCATCAATATAAATATTGGTCAACTGCCACATCTCATCGGTAAGCTTGTGCGATCCTAACATAAGCCCGGTATTATAGTTCCCGGCAAGAATCCCTATGGGAAGGAAGGCGTTGCATGCTCCGATTATATAAAATCCCTCAGCCCCGAAGCAGGAAGATATAGTACCCTTATGTATCACAACCGACCCCAATGTCAGTTCATAGTTAAAGCTCAGGGTTCCGATCAGCTCCTTGGTTTTGAAGTCGAATGTCTGGGTCATCGACCCGAACGGGGTATTTATGGCGCTGACAGACAGCTTGTCTGAACTGGCGGAGATATCTCCCAGGACTTCAAATGTAGTTTTGGTCGGGGCAATATCGTCCGTTTTGGATTTGTCATTGTTTGTCAGGTCACCGGTGAATTTACATGTGGTCCAGTCGTTTCCGGTAACTGACATGCCTCCCTCGGCAATTTTCAGGCTGTAACCCTTGGATGATGCCACAGGTGAAGTGATTGATTCATCCTCTTCGCTTGTCAGCTGGGTTACCCAGTCTTTCTGCATCTTCACTTCATAGTGCGGGGTTCCGGTTACACGGGCATAGAAAGTGGAGGGGATGGGATTAAATGTTTTTGACGGCTTTTCAATCACCTTCCCTGAAATCCTGATTTCATTCTTTTCTATCGCTATCGGCTTCAAACTCGAATAGAAATGAACGAAGCCTTTGGTTTCAAAATCCGTACTGACATTTTCAAAGTCAGGATTTGCTGTCGGGCTTTTCCAGATTGCATTCAGCAGAATATCACTTACACGCGGGGCTCCTACATTCAGCGTACCGCTGAGTTTCATGTAGTTCGGACCGTTATAAATGGACTGAGGAACGAAACTGGCGAGGGAATTGCCTTTAAGCCGGGCTTTTACACCGGATTGTTTCAGCTGAACAATCATCTCGTTGTTGCTCAGGATCTGCAGATAGTCAAAGTCAACCGGGTATGGGGTCACCAGGTCAGGATTTGTAAGTCCTGCCAAACCGGGCAGGGATGCCACCTTTTCAGTGCCGTTGCTTATCAGGTTGAAGTTCCAGTGCGGGTTCATATCAGATCCCACTTTCTGCTCGAAATTCAGATGAGCCTTCGTCTGGTCAACATCCTTCAGAGGGAATATGCCACCGGCAAGTGCAATTTTGTCAAACTGGAACTTATCAATCAGGAACATGTCATTACGCAGCACGAACCGGGTAAGCGGAATATCCACGATTTTGGTGCGGATCATCGCATTCTGGCTGACAATGCCTCCTTCCGAAGGGTCGAGTTTCCAGTCTTTAACCTCCAGAGTCCAATCCTCAAGTGCGAGCTTTATCGGCACGGTACCTGAAGCAGGGCTCACCTTATTCTGGTCAAGCACTATTCCCGGGATGTTCACCGTGAAGTTTTCGGGCTTCGCGTTTGCAATGCTGCAGGTCAGATCCACATCAAGGTGTATCTTGCCGTTATCGTCAATAAAACTGTTAAGCGGATTTGCGGTAGCCGGGAAATTCAGCAGTTTGAAAGCAATCGGGGCAGCGTTCCTGTCGCAAAGGTAATAAACAGGTTTCGGCTTACTCAGATAATCAATGTACCCGGTCTGGATCGCCTTCTGATACACTGACAGATTATCATAAGCTGGTTTCGATGCTTCAGTTTCAGATACTGCGCTTGTGACAAGCTCCACGATATTGCTAATTGCCGAATTCTGCTTTTTTGCCAGGAAGAATTCACTCTTGTCAAAATTCAGGTAGCTGCTGGGGTAATTGAAGGAATTGTCAACGATCTTCATTTTCCCGTCTATCTTCCCGAAATCATTGACCCTCTTAACCGTAAGCGGCTGGGTGTTGAAAATGTTCTGTGTGCCGGCTGACTGCAGGGCAATGTTGTAGCTGTCCAGATAGGAGAGCTTCAGCATTGTGACTCCTTTTATGACAACTTCATCGTCATTGGCTATTCCAACGACTGACCCATTCTTGCTTACAAGGTTGAAAACAACGTCTTCAATCCTGAGCAACTTGTTCACCTCGTTGAGCGAGAAATCGCTGATAGCCTCAGTCCAGTGTATAAGCCCCGTCACTTTCACCTGTTTCTGATTCACGGGAGTAAGACTTTCCACAGTGAGCGGAAAGCCGTAGATCTTATTGATTACAGCCTGGCTGTATGATTTCAGATTCAGGTCGGCAACTGCTTTTCCTCCTTTTATTGATGCAGGTTGCTTGTCGCCTGCTACTGTGAAGGTAGTGTCGAGTGTGGCACGGACAAATATTTCCTGGTTATCAACCGGGACACCGCGAAGGGTATATTTCCCCTGGCTGTCAGTGTAAGCCGCCACAAGGTTGGCATCCTGAGTGATCTTACCCTCAGGCTTGTTGAACCCCGGGCCGTTAAGATTTACGACAGGGTAGTCAGCAGATCCGGACTTCTGGCTGATATTCAGTGATGAAGCAACCTGTGTTGATGTATTTGAGACATCTATATAGACCTTTGCGTTTTTCACCGGTGTCCCGTCAAGCTTTACGAGGCCGCTGATTTCGCTTCCCTTTTCAAGTTGCACGGATTTTATCACGAAGTCCTTTGTTTCCTTACTGTTCACATTTACTGTCTTAGGGATATATCCGCTTCCGGCAGCGCCCCTTACTACGAAGGTGTAATTGTTCACAGAGACGTTTTCGAAGTTGAACCGGGCAATACCGCCTGCATCGGTGGTTCTGACTGAATCACCAAGCTGAATTGTTGCACCCGCAATGCTTTTCGGCGGACCCGCCTGGTCAAGTTTCTCGGTGACCGAGAACTGAATCCTGTGACGGCGGCGAAATACAAGAACGTCGTTCAGTTTCAGAAGGTCCTTGGCTGCGTCTGCATCCGTGAAAACGTATGATGAATTGAAATAGGCAACATCCTTTGGTATGATCTTCAATGTATCCTTTGCCATGTAGGGAGCCGGGATTTCAAAATATCCCGAACCATAGGTCTCAAAATATTTCCCGTCATTTACCTGTACATATGCCTGTACGGTTGCCAATGTGTTGTCCGGCAGCTTCTCATCAGGGCATCTCACGGTTCCTGTTACTGTATGGGCGGGTGAGAGGCCGATATCCTTTACGAACTGAACACCCTTCCTGATAAATGAATAGCCTGCTCCGGCCCCGGAGTCCCTGTATCCGTTCGCTCCGGCAAAGAAATATACCTTGGTCGGATTCTGACCGTCTGCAACATATTCGTCAAGCGCGGAGCCTCCGGAAGCAAGTATTTCGGCTTTGCCGTAATCATCCACCGGAACGGTTTTGAAATTGCTGTTTCCCGAGATGGATTGCTCTTTTGACAGCATTACCCGGGCACCATGATTTTTGGTCACAACCGAACCGGATTTCACATCACGGACAGTGATAAGTGCCCGGCTCACAAGAGGTTGCAATATTACATCCGCTTCCACGACCGGGATTTCCGGGTTTGCCCAGTTGGTCTCAGTGACCTGGGGGACCTGGGGTGATTCCCTGATTGTGGCCTGATATGTCAGGTTATTCTCAGCCACATAACTCGATGATTCAATGAAGTAATACGGGTACTGCGACTGAAGAAGGGCCGGGAGGGAAGAATAGTTGGACTGACTTGCAGAATTGTACACTGTAGGTCTGGCAGGCCAGAGTTGTTCAAATTTTTTGCTGAAAATGCCCCCGGCATCTATTTTGTCGGAAGTGGAGGCTGCATCCTGGGTGTTGTATTGAGGGTTCAGCAGCTCAGCATAAGTGTATTTCCCGTCTCCTTCGCCGTGAGGCAGGTTCTTCTTTTTGTCTGCCAGGTTCCGGAAAAGTGTAACCTGCATGCCCGAGAGCGAAATCTTTTCTTTATCCTCATTAAGGGTTTTGGGATAAACTTTCATTTCAAATTCCCTCACATAGTGGGTAATGTCAATCGGGGTCTGAATTTCCTCCAATGGCTGTACAGTGATTATTTCTGCTGAGGGGTAATAATATGATGCTGCATCGCCATCGATTATTATGCGAAACACTCTCTTGAATCCCTTGTACGGTTTTGTTTCGTATTCATCTTCAGCAGCATATGCAGGTATTGGACATGGATTGGTTGCAGGCAGGGAGTTGACTGACGGATTGGGTCCGTGAGCCGGAGCGTCCGGCTCCGGAAAAAACATCTCCCCGCCGGTTGTAATGCTTTTGTCTCCTTTTAACTTGCTGCCGTAGAGTTCAAATGAGTTTAGTCCCTCATCAAAGCTGACATTAAAGCCGGGATTTATTGATGACTGGCCACTCAGCGATGCATTGCCGGTCCCGAAACCGTTGCCGCCGGGCTTCAGTCCTGCAATAGAAGGACCTGAAGGGAATGCAAAGCTGCTCCCGTCATTCCATGGATTCGTCACATACTGGTCCATTCCCTGAAGGCCGGCGCCGAGTTCTTTTTTAAACTGATCGCCGATGCCCCCGCCGGGAGTTGTTTCCGGCACAGAGTGACTTGTCTTTGAATGAGTGACAGTCCCCGGGCCAAGGTCGCCTTTAAAGTCCAGGTTCACGGTTTCAATTACGAAATTTCCGTTCGCATCGGTAATGCCTGCTGCCATTGTGGCATACTGATCGGATAAGGAAAACCATTCATCAGTATCGCCACCTGAATTATCAGGGGAAAACGAATATGATTCGCTACCGCCCGGTAAACCTGGAATGTTATTGTACTGGCTCTTTGTGGCTCCTATTGATACATTGTTCTCGTCGACATAGTTTACAATCACCCTGAATCGGGTATTTGCAAGCGGGCTCTTCAATTTGCCCTTGTCAGATTTCCATGTGTAGAGCAATCTTCCGCGTATTACAGAGGTTGGAGGCCGGCATGAAACCACATCATAATCTGCGGAAACGGTCCGGTAATATGCATCGGGGTCACCTGTTTCAGGCAGGGCCAGGCTGAATTCCATCGGTTCAGCTATATAATCGTCCTCATCGAGGAAGTTTGTGGTGCTTGTCCCCGCAGTGATAATACTTTCAATGGCCGCTTCCAGAGTCATCTTTTCCGAAGCACTGATAGGTGTAGCAGGGTTAAACTTGTAAGCCGTTTTAGCTGCATCTGCATTTGTCTGGGTTGCATTGACGGCACCTGTTTTGACCGCGTCAGTCTTTACTGCTCCCGTTTTTACGGCCCCTGAAATGTTTATATTCTGATTCTGCTTACTGACCCAATTGTCAATGTCTTTAACCGCAATGATTTTATATTTTTCAGAATTGGATGCCAGCAAACGGTCGAAAACTGCGTAGGATTTGTCTCCCTGGATCTCAGTGATTCCTTTGGCTATAACCGTGATTTTCCCGTCGGTGAGCGGAGTTTTCATGTCAATATTTCCTTCCCAGGCCGGGATATGGGGTTTCTTGTTTTCCCTGTACAGGATTACCGGGATGCCGGGAGCAACAGCTACAATCTCTGATTCATAATAGCCAGCCTGCTGTGTATCATTCAGAGTATTTTCGACCCCCTGGGTCTTCATTTTTTCAAGGGCTTTCTGGGCTTCGGTTTTTTCCTTGTGCTGGACTGTGACATTGGTCCCGTCCTGGCTCACGAAATAGGAGGTAAACCGTTTTTGCACTTTCAGATTCAACCTGTAAGCATATGTTTTTGCAACAAGCTCTCCAAAATCAGCGAAGGAGCTTCGCCCTTCCGCCCATGTGAGGAATTCCCCTGAACCGGGTGTGCCGTTCTGGGAGGAGGGATCCTGGGATACTGTATGATCCTGATGGGTGACAATCTTCAGGTCAAATTCATCATCCACATAGTACTGGTTTCCGATCAGTAAACGGCAATAGATCGTGTCATTGACGATGTAGTTCACCGGTACTGGCAACTGTGAATTGATTTTGCCCTGGTCATCAGTTGTGAGTGCAACCGAAGCGACCTTTTTATAACTCCTGTTTTTAACTGTAATGACCGGCGCAGGATCCGTATTTCCCGGATAAATAGGGACGAGTGCTTCTGCAATCACATCGGTACCTGTCACAGGATACAGCTCCGGGAAACCCTTGAAACTGTATTTCAACACGGCCTGTATTGAAATGTCCTGCATCAGGGTACCTTCAAGTTCCCTGTATATAAAACCGGGGCTGGTGTAGGTTGCTATCTGGTTATTTGTCTTGCCAATTTGTCTGATTGAGGCAGTGTAAACATCCCCGTCGGTGAATCCTGCATCTTGCGCTGCCTCTTTGCTGATCTGAAGTTTATTAGTTATGGTTCCTCCGGAGTCTTTGTTAAAGGTCTTTGAGAAACTGAAGGATGCTGTACCCGGATTATTGCTTTTTGTCCTGGTAATGTCGAGCACATATTTTTCAATGCCCAGGCTTTGAATCATTTCCGAATCAGTCAGGGCCAGCGAATCCGGGGTGACAGACTTGACCCATCCCCAGTTAATAAGAAAATCCTGGTTCTCATTTACCACAAGAGTATCCGGTTTGTTTTGAGCCAGTTTGCGCGGGATAATGAAAGTGAACTCTGAATCTGCTCCGGCTGGTGTTTGAGATTGCTCTCCGGCTCTACAGGAAAATATGAACGGTTCACTGTTGCCCTTATTTCTGAAAGCAGTCATGTTTGACGGGTCAATGGCCGTAACCATGAAGGCATAGGTCTTCCCGGCGATAAGCTGCGGATTGGCAAATGAATAGAGGTATGTATTTGTGAAAACAGTTGTCTCAAAGAACACAGGATAACCTGCTGACTGTAACTTGTCCTGATAGTTGCCATCAGGAGGCGTCAGTTCGATTATTTTCAGTTTGTACTGGGTGTTGACCGGTGCACTTGGGGGGCGGGTCCAGATGAATGTTATGTTTTTTGCTTCGGTTTCGCTTAGCTGAGCCTTGTTTGCGGGAGTTATAATTATTGGCGCTTCCACCCAGGTGACATTGAATGAATTACTGCAGGCAGATACACTGGTAAGCGGTCGTGAGGAATCATAATCATAAATTGAGAAACAGATCCTGTAAGTGTTTTCAGGCAACCCCTGTTGCATAACCTGTTCACGGGTAATGCCGGTATATTCCAGGCTTTGGTCCGGAAATATCTGGAGTATATCGCTGTAGGTGAGTGTGTATGGCATGAAAATAATGCCGCCTGTGGGTCCCTGGGTTCCTCTGATAACGATTGGTGCAGCCGGCTTGTAACCGGATTTTGTACGGATAATGACCGATTCATCGGCGCTCATAATCACCCCGTGAAAGAATACCGGGTATTCCAGCCTGTCAAAGCCGGTTGCCACCGGGGTGATGACGCTGTAAATCTTTCCGGGCGTCGCTATGTAATCAGAAAGTCTGTTTGAATATGGGGGCATCACATTAACAGTCTGCACAAACTGTGATCTGGCCGTTACGGAAAGAAGAAAACACAACAGGACGAACAATATTCGTCCTGAATTCCTAATCTTAGAAAGTGAAGGCATATCCTAGATCTCCTCTTATTTCGTTATACGACGGTACGACTGAACTGTCAGCGAATGAATTTTTTATCAGATTCCAATTGAGTGTAACCGAATGCCTGGGAAGGAAACGGTAGTTTGAATTCAGTGAAGTGTTGAATATGATTCCGCTGTCTCCGTTCAGTTTGTTAATCATATATGCATTATTCCAGTTCAGGGTGAGCTTATCCTTAAGCAGGGATGATGAAATACCCAGAGTACCACCTGCCAACTGGTTTGTATAGTTCTGATTGACCATTTTTGTATAGTTTGCTCCAAGGCTCACATTTATTTTTTGTTTGACAATGCCCAGGGAGTACATCAGCATGGCGACCTTCGTATCTGTATCTGTCATGTCTGAAGTCTGGCTGTTTTTGTCATTCAATATCATCCAGTTCAAATTGAGCATCACCAGGTGTGCGAAACTTTGGCTGGCTTTCATAAAGCGCGGGGAAAGCAGGAGACTGTGATTCACCTGGAAGACCATCAGGGAATTGTCAACTATATTTTTAACTGCCTTCTGATTGGTTGAATAATTATTGTAAGACAGGTCAACCGCCCAGTTGTCATCAATTGCATAATTGCCTGACAGGGAACCTATCATCCTTCTTGATGTGCTGTTTTTTGAGCCATCGAGGTTATCACGCTGCATCCCTATGGAACCCCTTGCCCTGAATTTGCTTTCAAGGAGGGAAACCGATTGGTTGAATGTGATAAGTTCCAGATCGTTATTGAAGAAATAGCTTCCCATTGACTGAAATCCCGGGTCAATCCGGCGGTATTCAAAACCCGAGCTTACATTCTTTGAAAAATTGTAGGTGAGGCTTGTCTTAATGGCAGAAAACCGCTGACTTGTCGGGTTTATGCTGATCAGGTTACTTGCAAGCATCATCAGCCTGTCATTGATTGTATCCGAGGTGCCCAGTGAAGAGTTCGAGGTCAGGAAGCTGAGGGAGCCGTCAACATTCAATATCAGTTTTGAAGTGAGACTTATCCGGGAAGTCAATCCCAGGGCCATGTTCTGTGCGGGAACGGGAAACTCAGGATCATCGGAGGGAATGAAATTCTTTTTATTGTCCCCGATACGCAGCATTGATATGTCGACGAATGTTTTCTCAGTTCCGTATCCGATTTTCCCGGCCCAGCCGAGACGTGTGAGTTTGGGAATGGAGTCAGCCATCAGCAGGTCATACTGTGAGGTCTCGTTGAACTTTCCGTAAACAGCTGCCAGCCTGAATTTTCCAGGTCTGGCTTCCAGCCCGGCGCCAAGAAATGTATGACCGTTGAGCGTGAACTCGGAAAACGACACATTCCTGTAACCCAGGTGCAAAGTCAGCCACCTGTAAGTCGGGCTTATACCGAACTGGTTGAAAGGCTGTCTGAAGCCTGCCTTCTCATTGCTGTACCATGTGAATGAGAATGGCATGCTTATGCCATAAACAGTGAGGGTTGCATTGGCGTTCACCCCCAAAGCAAAGGGTGTCTGCCTGTCGGGAATCCCGGATGCATTGTAGAAGGAGGTGTTCAGCCCGAGGCTTCCGTTAACGGTAAAGGGCTTTGTGTTTTTCAGGTCGGATAAGGACTGCGCGTGTAAAGCCACCGTAGTTATCAGAAAGAGAATTATGCATAAGGTTTTACTTATGGTTCTCTTCGGTGCATTACTAAGTTGGTTCATTTGTATGAGGGGAAATTTTTGAGCAATCTGACAGGCGGGGAATATTACCCGGGCATATTAAAGCGGGGAAGCTTTTATATCTGTATTGATTATCGTTTTCATAATCAAAGTATCAGTAAGGCGTTTATCCGGAGTATTTTATGAATAAACTCACTCTAAGGTAACTAAATTGTTAAAGTGCACAGATTAATCGCACGAAATGAATAGGGGAGATGATCTGAGGCGTCATCCGGTATCTCCTGACAGATATGCACTCAGATGTTGGATGTTTCGTTCAGATATATTTTAAATAATGCTCAAGAAAAACATCATATAGTCTGATTACATCATTGTCCTTTAAAATGAGTTGTTTATCAAGCAAGGAGTTTATTGCTCTGTGCATACTGCTCGGGCCTTTTATTTTTGATGCTTGCTGAAATTCTGCAGAATTTGGATTTGAGACTGTGCCGGATTTTGCAATTGCCTTTAAGACAGAGAATTGTTGTTTCGTGATCAACTCCGGAAGCTCGCTATAAAAGACACTCTTTTCAAAAATGAAGTCACGATACAATAATTCAAATTCTTTTATTGATTTTGGGGGTGTTTCAAGGCCGTATAAAAAGTTTGCAATGGCTTGAACGTAGTACGTATGCAGGTGAGATATGGAAAGTATATATTCAATTATTTCATGACTGACGTCTATATTAGCTTTCCTGAAATGCTTCAAGATGAAATCAAAATATGCTTTTTTATCAATTTTATCTATTGAGACCATTCTTGTCGATTGGTAAAATGGCATATTGTATTTTGTGAATATTTCATTCAGCAGATGGTGTTCGCTTCCACTGTAAATAAAGACTATGTTATGACTTTGTTGGGAAAGTGAGCGTAGTTTGCCTTCAAACGGAGACTGGTTATCGTATTTTTTTATTTCCTGAAATTCATCGATGGCAAGTACAATGGGTTTATTGATCTGATTTAGGAAATTGTATATCTCTTCCAGGTTGCTGAAAACATGTTTTCTATCAGTGTAAATCAGGTCTATTGAAGGCAGCCCATCCACACCAATGCTGAATGAAGCTCCAATTGATTTCAGGAAGGTCGCCATCTTAGCCGAAAACTTCTGCTTTGAAAAGACCTTGCTTTTAATAATTCCATTCGCAAGTTCCCTGGTGAAATCTTCAATATTGCTTGTTCCCCATATATCAGTATAAATACAAACAAATTCCTTCTCCAGTTTTCTGAATACATGATTTATCAAAGCAGATTTTCCCAATCGCCTGTAACCATGCAATGTAATATCCTGGTTGTTTCTTATTGCAGCAATCAGGTTTGAACTTTCTTCAATTCTATTACAGAAATATTGAGGATTCTTATATCCTTTAATAAGAAATGGGTTCATTATCTTTGTTTTTCCAAAGGTAATCATTTGTTTTTGGCTTCGCAATATGTGAAACGCAATATGTGAAACGCAACATGTGAAAAGTTTGTTATGCATCTTTCGCATTAATAATGCATGAAAGGGAGGTTGTTAAGTGAAATAGTTCAGAAAACCTTGAATACTCATCGGGTTGCCTTTGGTACAACCGTGGATCATTCAAATACATAACCCTGTTTGAAAGAATTTTACGGCATAACAGAAACCGGATCGCTTTCTATCCGTCATTTTTTTTAAATTTGTCTGGAGAAATCCCGCGAAAGGAGCTTATTCCTGATGCTAAAGCCGGTTCCAAAGCCAACCTCACACCGGTGCAAATAATAAGCTTTCTGTTCGGGATGGTTTGATTATCTGTTTAGTACAGATTTATTTATTATTGTTACCGGTGGAATATGATGAAGGCAACCGGTTTATGCACTCAGAATGAATTATTGTGTTCTTAAAATACTTTACCTATGAAAACCAGGCACCACAAACTGTCAGTTTTACTGCTGTTATCAATCCTGATCACGGCTTTTATCCCGGTTGGCGATAAAGCAAAAAAGCCAATCTACCTGAATACCGCGTATTCATTTAAAGAAAGGGCCGCCGACCTTGTTTCGAGAATGACCCCCGAAGAGAAACAGAGCCAGCTGGGCAATACAATGCCCCCCATTCCGCGCCTCGGGATAAATCATTATGACGTCTGGGGTGAAGCGCTCCACGGAATCATGGGAAGAAACAACAACAGCGGTATGACGGCAACTTCTTTCCCGAACAGCGTGGCCGTAGGGGCAACCTGGGACCCGGAGCTGATCAAACGCGAGACAAAAGTGATCTCCGACGAAGCACGGGGATTTAACCACGATGTAATCTTCACACTTACTTACTGGTCGCCTGTCATAGAACCGGCCCGTGACCCGCGCTGGGGAAGGACTGCCGAGACTTTCGGGGAAGACCCTTTTCTTGTCTCTCAGATCGGGAAGGGATTTATTCAGGGGCTGATGGGCGACGATCCCACCTACCTGAAAGCTGTCCCATGCGGAAAACACTATTTTGCAAACAACACAGAGTTTAACCGCCACACCGGAAGCGCAGACATGGACGACCGCGATATGCGCGAATTCTATCTTCTGCCTTACAGAACACTCATAAAGGAAGACAATCTTCCGGCAATCATGACAGCATACAGCGCTGTCAACGGAGTACCGGTTTCAGCAAGCAAATACCTTGTTGATACTATCGCCCGGAAAACCTATGGCATGGACGGTTATGTAACCGGCGACTGCGGCGCAATTGACGATATGGTAAGAGGTCATAACTATGCCGAAAACCATACCGTGGCAGCAGCGATGGGTATCAAATCAGGCGTCGATACCGATTGCGGCGGTGTTTACCAGGCCAATGCCCTGGATGCTGTTAAACAGGGATTACTTACTGAAGCTGATATTGACAGGGCGCTTGTGAACATTTTCACCGTCAGAATGAGGATGGGAGAATTTGATCCCCGTGAGATAGTTCCCTATGCCGGAATTAAACCGGGAATAATCAACGATCCTTCTCATGATGACCTCGCACTTGAGGTTGCAACCAAAACACCTGTCCTGCTGAAGAACAGCACAATCACAGCAACAGGGGAAAAAGCTTTGCCAATTGATTTGATGCGGGTTAAAAAGATTGCTGTCCTGGGACCACAGGCTGATAAAGTTGAGCTGGGCGATTATTCCGGAGAGGTTGAACCTCATCTGAGGATATCGCCGCTGAAGGGGATTCAGAACTACATCAAGGAGCATAACCTGAATACCGAGATAGTTTCTGTGATCAGCGGAAACACCGACAGAAATACTGACTTTCTTACAGTGAACCGTTTTTCGACTGTCCGCAACGGTATGGTAGTGGAAGAGTATGATGCAACAAAATTTGCCTCTTCAGCTCCGGGCCTTATTGTGGCGTCGAGATATGGCCGGACTGTAATAAGCGGAATAAAGGACGGCGACTGGTCTGCCTATGATAATATCGATATCACAAATGTCGATTCAATAAGGTTCAACCTGAGTTCATCGGCTGACGGTGGCATACTGGAGATAAGGGTTGGCTCTGCTGCCGGAAATGTCCTGGCATCGGAAAGATTCAGCAGCCCTTCGGACGCGGGAGGATTCCCCGGGTGGGCACGTCCCAGGACGAAATCTGTGAAAATCAACACCCTGGGTATCACCGGCCCGCAGACACTTGTGCTTGTGTATCGCGCAGCAGAGAAAGAGATAGATGCGGCAACACTGGCCCTGGCTGCAGATTGTGATGTGGCGCTGGTTTTCGTGGGCACCGACCAGTCCACCGGCAGAGAAGAATCGGACCGTTTTGCATTAACCCTGCCCGGCAATCAGAATGAACTTATAAAAGCGGTTGCCGCCATAAACCCCAATACAATTGTGGTGATGCAAACTATGGGGATGGTCGAGGTGGAACAGTTCAGAAACCTGGCGGACATTACCGGCATTATCTGGACAGGTTACAACGGCCAGGCACAGGGAACTGCAATGGCGAAAATACTGTTCGGCGATGTAAATCCTGGTGGAAAGCTGAATGTAACCTGGCATAAGTCACTCAAAGACCTGCCTGATTTTAACAATTACAACCTGCGTGGCGACGGTACCAACGGACGCACTTACATGTATTTCAACAAGGATGTTTCCTACGAGTTCGGATACGGTCTGTCATACACCACATTCGCATACAGCAATTTTGCAATCAGCAAGACAAACATTACGCCCAATGATAAGATTACAGTCAGTGTTGATGTTCAGAACACCGGAACCTTTGACGGAGATGAGGTGGTACAGGTCTATGTGAAAACGCCGGACAGTCCCTCATCCCTTGAAAGGCCGATAAAGCGGCTTAAGGGATTCAAAAGGGTGACAATCCCCCGCGGACAGGTAAAGAGAGTCTCAATCGATATCAACTGTGAAGATCTTTGGTTCTGGGACACTGAAAAAGGGAAAATTACATTCGATCCGGGCAGGTATGTGTTCGGGATAGGTGCCTCCTCCCGGGACATTAAAGGAGAGGTGGAGGCCAGGATGAGCGGGAGCTACAAGCCTGTCCTGACAACTGTTGTGGCTGAGTGTGACAGGGTGGTGTTAAAGCCGGGAGATGCAGTGCAGACAAGCGTTACAGCAAGCATGTCTGATGACAGTTTCTATGACATTGCAAAAGCTGCAGTTATCTACAAGAGTAATAACCCGGGTGTAGCCGCTGTAGATGAGAGGGGAAGGGTAACAGCAACAGGCGTTGGTGTTGCATCCATTTACGCTTATGTCACAATTGACGGGACAACCGTTTCAAACAGCTATCCGGTTAAGGTAATGCCTGACCTGAAGCCCAAATCAGTCACGGTCAACGGGAAAAAAATCCCGGGTTTCGATAAAGAGATTAAAGCCTACAGTTACCTTTTGAAAAGCAATTCGAAAATTCCGGTTGTGAAAGCTGAAGCCCTGGGCAGCGGAATTTCGGTTGAGATTGAACAGGCCACGGCGATACCCGGGACTGCTACAGTGCAGTTAATCGATAATATCACCCTTGAAAAGAATGTCTACTACCTGAATTTTGATTCGGAATCGGTTAGCGACGAGTTCAACGGCGACTCTGTAGACCCCCGTTGGGAATGGGTGCGTGAGAACAAATCAACCTGTAGTTTGTCCGCGAAACCCGGTTTCCTGACAATCACATCTGAGAAGGGAGGCGTTCTGGAGGCTACAAACAACGCAAGAAATTTGCTTTTGCAAAGCGCCAACAACGACTGGACAATTGATACACGACTTGTCGGTTCGAGATCTCCGTCGCAGCCGGAAAATGCCGGGATCCTGGCTTACCAGGACGATGATAATTTTGTTAAGCTGATGTTCAGGGCAGTGGTTAAGACGACCAGGGCAAGGGGAGTGCAGCCCGGCACAATCGACCTGGTCATGGAAGAAAACGGAATTGCAAAATCACTTGCGACATTCAACCTTAAGGATGAGGTCATTGGTGATAAAGCCCTGAATCTTAAACTCGAGAAAAAAGGAAGCATTTATACGGCATATTATTCACTTGACGGGGTTAAATACGAGTTGCTCGGAACAGCAAATCTGCTGTTGAAAGACATCAGGGCAGGCCTGATCGTATGTGACGGGACAGTGGCTCAATATATGAAAAGCACGTTCTGGTTCGATTCTGATGCAACGAAACCAGGAACGCCTTTTGATGTTTCTTTCGACTATTTCCGCATAAAGAACAGCGGACTGAAATAATAACTGTATAATCTTAAACAGACAAGCATGAAGAATCTTTTATTGGCCATAGTGCTCATCTCGATAGGAATGGTTGGGTTTGCACAGGAAACTGTTTTTCCTGAGGGGACCAAACCGGCATCGACAAACATCCCGGGCGCCGATTATCCCCGGATCGACTCTCTGCGGAGAGTACATTTCAAACTTCGCGCCCCTGACGCAACCAGCATTTCGGTAAGTCTTGGCAATGTTGCTCTTACAAAAGGTGAGGACGGCTTCTGGACAGGCATAACGAAGCCTCAGGATCCGGGCTTTCATTATTACACACTTAAAATCAATGGCGTTGATGTAGCCGATCCGTTAAGTGAAACCTTTTACGGTGCAAGCAAGGTAATGAGCGGCATTGAAATTCCGGAGGAAGGTGTCGATTTCTATGACATCAAAAATGTTCCGCATGGAGAGGTCCGTTCATTCTACTATTGGTCAAAGACGTTCGGCGAGACCCGCCATGCATATATCTATACGCCTCCCGGTTACGACAAGGAGAAAAAGAAGCGCTATCCGGTGCTCTATCTGCAGCACGGGATGGGTGAAGACAGACGTGCATGGCCAAACCAGGGTCGTACCAATTTCATTCTCGACAACCTGATTGCGGAAGGCAAGGCAAAGCCCATGATTGTGGTGATGGAAGACGGAGGGATTGCCAGGGGTTTTGGGACACCCATACGCGATAAATCGGGCAAGATACTGCCCCAGCCGCAAGGTCAGGGCCCCGGCCGTCGTGGCGGTCAGGGACAGGGCCCTAATTTCTGGGACGAATTTACCGAAACAATTATTACTGACATTATTCCTGCCATCGATGAACATTTCAGGACAATTCCCAACCGTGAAAACCGTGCTATAGCAGGTCTTTCACTCGGGGGTACGCAAACTTACCAGATTTCGCAGGCCAATCTTGACAAGTTCGCCAATATTGGTGTTTTCAGCGCCCCGTTTGGATTCCCGGGCGTTGAAACAGGATACAACGGGTTATTGGCGAAGCCTGATGAATTCAACAAGCAGGTGAAAGTATTCTTCATCAGCATGGGGTCAAAAGAAGGTCCGAATACGGGACGCACGATCCACGAGACTCTTGACAAAGCAGGGATACACAATGTTTATTTCGAAGCGCCTGGTACTGCTCACGAATTTCAGACATGGCGTAAAAGCCTGTATCATCTTGCCCAGCTTTTGTTTCAGAAAAAATAACCGATAATTTGCTGCATATGAAATATTTGATATCGATCGTCGGGATTGCTCTGTTAATGCCGTTCGGCCTAAGGGCGCAGCAGTCTAACGTGAACCTCGATTACAATCCGCAGAAGGACACAGAAGGCCTGATTCCGTTCAGCGCGTCTGTAAATTCTCCCGAGGTGCGCGATGACAACACGGTTACTTTCCGGCTGAAGGCACCCAATGCACAGAAGGTTGTCCTGCCGGTCGAAGCAATCCACACATCCAATAACCTTGGCAGGGAGCCGATCCCTTTTACAAAGGGTGAGGATGGTGTCTGGACACTCACAATAGGGCCGCTCAAACCGGACATGTATGCTTACCATTTCAATGTCGATGGCGTTCAAATCCCCGATCCCAACAATACTTATGCTGCCTTTACAGCCATGCCGCCTTACAGTGAACTGATAGTACACGGCGACGGACCATCGTATTACGATGCCCGGAATGTTCCTCACGGGACAGTGACGCGTCATGTTTATCATTCAGATGTCACCGGCGGTGAGCGCGAACTCTACGTTTACACACCTCCCGGTTATAACCCGAAGAAAAAATACCCGGTTTTGTATTTGCTGGGCGGAAGCGGTGAACTTCCTTCCAACTGGGTGTTCGACGGAAGGGCGAATTTTATTCTGGACAACCTGCTTGCCGAAGGGAAGGCTGTTCCGATGATCATTGCGATCCCCAACAACCAGGTAATTCACCGGAATCATCCCAAACATACCGAACTGACTTTCGATATTTTCGAAAAGGAGCTCCGGAATCATGTAATCCCGCTGGTTGATGAAGCCTACAGCACAATCAGGTCGCCGAAAGGCAGGGCCATTTCAGGTTTATCGATGGGAGGCCGTCACAGTATGTTTATCGGGTTTCGTTCGCTCGACCTGTTTGCCAGTTTCGGGATTCTCAGCGCAGGGGATACAAATGCGGAAACCACGCTGGAACAGTTCTTAAATGATCCGAAAGTAAATGAAAAGATTGAGTACCTTTTTGTTGGTCAGGGAACCGAGGAAGCAAAAGGTTTTATGGGGCAAAGGTGCCTGGTCTTGCATGAAGCCCTTTTAAACCATGGCATCAAGCATCAGTATTATGTTGGCGGCCATGGAGGTCATGATTGGTCGACCTGGCGGCACCTGCTTTATTATGAGTTCCTGCCCAACCTTTGGAAGGGCAGGTAACTCAAATAATCTTGAAACTAAGGAAAAGAGAATTATTTCTTGTCGTAAGCCAGTGTCACGGTTGATTCTCCCATCTGGCTTGACATGGTTGATTTCACAGTGAGAGTCTTTCCATCCTCAGACATGCTCCATATTTCTGAGATTTTGATCTCCATTGTGTCACCGTTCATGTCAAAGAGGATTGTTTTGGCGAATTTGAGTTCCTTTTTGTCATCCGACCAGGTTGTGATGGTTTTAATGGAAGAGTCCATCATACCCGTGTTGACTGATTCCTTGCCGTCAAGAGTATATTTTTCAGTCGTCTTCATATCCCCGCCGTCAAACGAAGGCCGGACAAGGTCCATGGAGATTAGGCCTTCCTGCTGATCAACGGTCATTGATGTTGCAGACATCATTGGTCCGTCACCAAGAATACTCTTTGATTCATTGAATGCCCATGAACCTGAAAAATTCGGTTGGGCAAATAAACTCCCCGGTACAAGACCTAAGGATACAAATGCAAATAAAAGAGGCAACGAAATGTTAAAGAATCGTTTGCCGGAAGTAGAAATCTTTTGATTATTCATAATGATTTTTATTAAAGATTATTAGAAATATGATACTGGTATTTGAACAATTTGTTGATCCTAAAAATACATAAATATTTTACTTGTGGTTTTCATGTTGCATTTAAAAAAAACAACACTTAAGGCAGATATCGCACATTCTGTCGGGTTTCCTGCAATCCTTCCGGCAATAAACTTATTTTTGCTGTACCTTGTTTATTCATAAACCGGAACTATGAAAAGGAAATATATGAATCCGTACCTGGCGGGAGTACTGCTGGGACTTGTACTGCTGCTGGCTATGGTGGTCGCCGGAAGGGGACTGGGAGCGAGCGGCGGGATCAAATACTGCGTTGTCTCAATTGTCGGGGCAGTCAGCCCGGAACATGTAAGCCAGGCAGAATACTATTCAGGGTATTTTGAGAACGGGAAGAAGCCACTGACCAACTGGCTGACAATCGAAATATTCGGCGTGCTTCTGGGCGGATTCATCTCAGGAGCCCTCTCCGGAAGACTGAAACTGAAAGTGGAGAAGTCTCCGCGGATTACAAACACACGAAGGCTTGTATTTGCCTTCCTCGGAGGCATGTTGTTCGTCTACGGAGGCCAGCTCGCACGGGGATGCACCAGCGGCGCCGCCCTTTCGGGGATGGCCGTTCTCTCCCTTGCCGGATTCGTGACCATGATTGCGATATTCGGCTCGGCATTCGCATTCGCATGGTTTTTCAGGAAGAACTGGATATGAAAGGTCTGAGGTCTGAAGGTCCCGGCACACTTCGGGTATCGGGATTTCGGTCCCGCCGGCGGCGGTTCCTCAATCTGAGATCTGAAGGTCTGGATAAAGATGGATTTAATACAACAACTCGCGCAACATAAATCGCAACTCTCAACTCTCAACTCTCAACTCTCAAATCGCAAATCGCAACTCTCAAATCGCAAATCACAATGGCTCCCCTATCATCATTATATCAGTTTCCCGAATGGCTGAACATGCTGACAGCGTTAATTATAGGCATCGGATTCGGATTTGCCCTCGAACAGGGAGGATTCTCATCGAGCCGCAAGCTGGCCGGCATGTTCTACGGGTATGACACCACAGTGCTGAAGGTATTTTTCACTGCAGCAATAGTTGCCCTCATCGGTTCACAGTTCCTCGGGTACTTCGGGCTGCTGAATCTTAACCAGGTATATGTCAATGAGTTCTACGTCACTGCCTCAATAATTGGCGGAGTCATAATGGGCGGCGGCTTCATAATGGGCGGCTTCTGCCCGGGAACAGGGCTTTGCGCCATGTCAATCGGTAAAATTGACGCCATGGTCTACATACTCGGGGGTCTCACAGGAGCTTTCCTGTTCGCCGAGACCTACCCTATGATTGAGAAGATGGCCACGGCCAATTACCGGGGGCCGGTGAAGATCAACGAAGCTCTCGGCATGTCAGCCGGCCTCTTTACCCTGATACTTGTGGCCGCTGCCGCGGCAATGTTCTGGTTTGCCGAAAAAGCCGAAAAGAAATTTGCCAGACCTGATATCACCAATGAAATAAAATGACCTGCCATGGAAACCAGGAAACAATTAACAGTACTGCTTCTTCTCCTGAGCCTTATTCTGGCCCTGCTTCCGCTGACGGCAAACCGGTCGTTCAAGGGCCGGCCGGCCGCACTGCTGGAAGGGGTACTGCAGAGCGAAACGTCATTTTCAGCCGACCAGGTGGCCGGATTCATCGTGAATGAGGCAGGAGATGTTCAGCTCTTCGACCTCAGACCTTCCGTTGAGTACGGGCAGGCATTCATCCCCGGTGCAGTCAGCGTGCCGTATGCCGGCTTCATCCGGACAGATCCGGATACCTGGCTGCGCGACAGGAACAAAAAAATGATCCTGTATTCATCGGATGATACGGAAGCGGCAGCAGCCATGACATATGCCAGGGGCCTGGGTTATGACAACACCTTTTTTCTCAGGGGAGGAATGGAAGAATGGATTAAAACAGTCTCTTCCACTGAGTTCACCGGCGAAAGGCTCACCGCCAGGGAGAATGCGCTGCTGGAGACACGGCGGAAGGCAGCCGGCATGTACAACGAGCTTCGCAGCCTCCCTGACAGTCTGAAAGCAAAATATCTTGAATCAAAGAAATTTTCAGCACGGAAACTTGACGGCGGTTGCCAGTAATTATCAGCATCATGAAGACACTGAAAAAATACAGATATGTACTGGCTGCGGTTGTGGTGATTGCAGTGATGGTTTTGATCCGCGCTTTTAATCCCGGCTCCTTCAGGTATGATGCCGCAAAGTGGGCGGAGCCGTCGGTCACAGGCAGGAATATAGTCACTCCTGAAAACCTTCCGGAAATCGGTGACAACATTCTTTTTGTTATGCTTGACACTGAATGCCAGGCACCTGACATACCCGGTGCGGACAAACTTTCAGTTGATCCCGCTGACCTGCTTTCAGGTGAGATCATTCGTAAGATCAGAAAGAGCAAGGGCCCTGTAGTTCTTTGCTCAGAAGACGTTTCAATATCTTCACGTGTCTGGATGGCGCTAAGTGAAATGGGAATCAGGAAGCTCCACATATTAAAAAATCCGGTCTGATTACCTGGCCGGATTAGTATTTCTGAAGTTCGGAGGAACTATTTTTTCACCACGGGATAATCATTTGATTCCTCCAGCGTGAAAGGAAGCCATGACAAGGTGTTTCTGTCCTTCACCATCCGGTCATACATGAAACTGTTGTTTCCGTATCTGAGGGTACGGGCATCATAGCCGAAGAGTCTCAGGAATGCTGTTGCAAAAGCCGAGTTATGGCCTGTGCCGCAGTAGACGACTGTGATTTTGTCGGTGGGTATGGTTGCCATCATATCCGGAAAACCAAGTGTTGCCTCGGGTTTGTACCTTACCGCGCCGGGAATGTGCCCGGCATCGTATTTGTCCTTGCGTTCCAGGTTTATCACAAAGTACTTCGAAGGATCAGCGTACACTTCATCTGCAGAGATGAGAATATTCCCCGCTCCCTTTTCGAACAGTTTCCTGAACCTTGCATCACTGATCTCACTTCCGGTCTGAAGTCCGGTTCCCGGTACAGGCATTCCAACTGCAGCCGGAGTCTCATTGGATGTGGTCTCCAGCCGGTCCTCGTATGCCGCGGATAACCCCTTCATCCATCCGGCTTCGGCGTACTGCCTGTTCCAGCCTCCCATACCCCATCGCATTGCGAACACATTACCATATCCCATCATCCTGAGAAGGGCGGTGGTATAGCTGGAGAGCTGACCGTCTTCGCAGACGAGGATTATCTTGTCATATTCAAAAGGCTTTATGCCCGCCTCGAGGTATTCCGGGATCCCTGGGAACTGCCTGTTAACAGCCCCTTTTATGTGCCCTGCGGCGAACTGTTCCTCCGGCCGGAGGTCAATGACCAGGTTGTTTTTATCCAGCTCTTCAAAGACGATCGACGCCTTGATAAGGCTCGGGAAGTACTGGCTGTTGACATAATCGCCGTTCTCCTCGAGGTCCTTCAGCAGAAGCGTTGTCTCCGGGTCAATTACCGGTGCTGCCTTTTCTGCCGGTGCTGTGCTCTCTTTTTTCTTTTCGGTCCCCTTGCCTGCACATCCTGCAGCCAGGAGTGCGACAAGCGATACAGCCATAAGCCCGATAAATATCCTGCTTTTCATATTTGAAGCGGTATGAGCATTACTGGGCAACTGCCACCCGGTCCCTGTCAAACCTCAGGGTCTCGGTGCGGTTCCCCTTTTCGTCATATTTGTACTGGGTGATTGCAACACCGTTATCAGGATTGTTGATTATGTTCCTGTCCTTGTCCATATTCCTGACCTCGGTCACTGAGCCGTGCCTGTCATAGGTGTACTGGGTGACGGGAATCATTTTGCCGGCGACGTATTCATTGTCCTGGTCAAACATAGCCGTTTCGAGCACGTAGCCGTTTTCGTCATATGTGCTTGCGCGGCGCGACCAGCCCCAGTACAGGTTAGACATCTGTCCGGTCACGTTGTAGACTGAGAATTTAAGCAGGTCGCCGTGTTCATTCGATTCGAACTGGAAGTATGATACTCCAATGTCACCGCAGTTTTCTGCGGTACAGTTGTAGAGTTTATCATCCATGTAGTTGGCCATCTCGGTGATATAGCCCTTGTCGTTGTAAGTGAACCTGAGCTCATAGAACGGGCAGAATGGGTTCATGACGGTTTCCTCTTTGGCAAGATTGTAACGTTTCTCCTGCAGTTTGCCGTCAGGTAGGATTCTCCAGATGTAGTTATGGATCTTATTTCTGTTCTCAACCGGGTTTCCGTCTTTATCGAGGAACCTGAGTGCCGTCCTGGTTCCCTTTTCATCGAGGGTATACTCATATGTAAAGACTCCTCCTGATTCAACGGGCTGGCCGTTTTCGTCAAAGAAGCGCTTGATTTGTTTGTCGCCTGTATATTCATAGGTGATTTTCGCGGCTCCGCCGAGGGATCCATAGCCAAGCGGCTCGTCGCCCCTTACGAATTCTACCGATGCAAGGCGGCCGGCGTCGTCATAAGTGAATTTGTAGTTGTTGATATCCTTTGCCTGTGCCGGAGTCAGCTCATGCGATCCTCTTTCGGTATCCCACGGTGTCTCGCTGAAAAGGAGGTTTCTGAAATGAACGGTTCCGGTGTTGGCTTCCTTTTTTGCGGGTGCCTGGTTGCATGCTGTCAAAGCCGTAACTGCCAGTGCCACAATGCCAATCTTAAACGATGAGTTTCTTGATTTCATACTTTCTTTTTTGTTTGATACCAATAGAACAATGTCAGGGTAAAAAGGTTTCCGCAATTTATGACTAAAATCGGAGTGGAGCAAGCAGATAAAGATGCCGGAGAGCACCCGGATCAAATTTTGCCTGATTCCTTCGGATTTTCAGACCTGTTGTTCCCCTGCAGCAACTTTTCCTTATTTTTGGATGACCGGGGATGTGTTGCAAATCTCCGTTCCTGCCGAGAGGCAGGGAAGAATTTTTAACAGAACAATTACTTTACAGTCAATGCTATTTTTACCTGAGTCAGCATCACTGCTTCATAATGAGATAATATCCGCAATTCTGCCGGTTGTGCTGACAATTTTATTCTTCACCATGTACTGGCTGGTGGCAAGTTCCCGGAGGCTGAAGGCAAAATTGTACGGGGCGTATGAGCCACTCAGGGCAAATAGCCTTCATGTGGTGCTGAAAAGGTCGGCTGGATTCGTGCTGCTTGGAGTGCTGCCCGTGGCTGTGATGGTTTTGCTCAATGACAATTTTACACTGGCCGGTGCCGGGGTCAGGTTCAATCCGGAGACCACCCGTTTTACCGTTATCAGCATAATCCTTCTTTCCCTGCTGGTCATTCCGATAGCCTTTTTCAGTGCCCGGAAGCCGGATGTTTATTCAATTTACCCTGAAATTCGGGCAAAGTGCTGGACGATTGGTCTCCTGTCTGCCGAGTCATTTACATGGGCTGTATATCTCCTGGGCTATGAGACGCTTTTCCGTGGTGTTCTGCTCTTCGGCCTTGTCGGTACCACAGGTCCTGTTACAGCAACTGTAATCAATGTCATATTGTATTCTGCTGCACACCTGCCGAAAGGTAAGACGGAGACGCTGGCAGCAATTCCGTTTGGAATTGTCCTATGCATACTGACTCTCCGGTCAGGAACCATCTGGATTGCATTCATCGTGCACCTGGTCAATGCAGTGACTGCAACATTCACTGCGATCAGCTATAATCCCGAGATGAGATTTGCCCCCGGAAAAGCAAGATTATCGGGGTTCTGACGGGAAGGTAAAGGCAGTCACCGAATCCTGAAAATCCTGATATTCCGGGATTAAAGAAAAGTATTCCTGGGGGCATGATTTTTTTGACGAAAAAAGGTGCATTTTTTCATTGAAATTTCTCCATTTTTCGAACATTTATTTTAGTTTCGTAACAAAGCTTTTTTGTTGAGGGTTCTTATAGTATATGATATTGATCATACGTGGGATGCGGCCGAGATCAGCGAGACGCGAAGATCGAACCGCATTCTCTTTGACGCACTCAGGAAAGAGGGTTTTGAGACCTATCTCGAAGAACTGCGTGACCCTCATCTCGACAGGATACTGGAAAAGCATGATCCCCGGCACACAATTGTCTTCAATCTCTGCGAAGCCCTTCCGGGTTCCTCGCATCCCGAAAGGAGAGTGACGGAGATATTTGAGAACCGGGGGTTCACCTATACCGGGAACACCCCGGAAGTCATCGACCTGAGTTATGACAAGCAGAAGACAAAGGAGCTTCTCACGACGCTGGGGATTAGGGTTCCTGACGGAGCGGTTCTGAGCGCTGAAGAGGCACATACCTGGACTCTCTTTCCGGCCATAGTGAAACCCTCGCGTGAGCACTGCAGCCTGACTATTTCAGAGAAATCCGTTGTTTTTGACACAGCCTCGCTGAAGGAACAGATAAGGCTTGTAAACAGTGAACTGAATCAGCCTGCCCTGGTGGAGGATTTTATTGACGGCCGCGAATTCCATGTCTCTGTCTGGAATAATGGTCCGCCTGAGATACTGCCTGTGGCTGAGATGGACTTTTCGGCCTTCAGCGAAGCGAAGGAGAGGCTATGTACGTATGATTCAAAATTTCTTCCCGGCTCATGCCACTATGAAAAGATAGAGACGGTAATGCCTGCGCCTCTCGATGACTGGCTGTATAAAAAGCTGGAAAAAAAGACCATTGATACCTGGAACGGATTCGGGTGCACGGATTATGCACGGTTTGACTTCCGGCTGCGTAATGACAAGTTTTACCTTCTCGACATCAATCCCAACAATGATATAAGCTTTGACACAAGCTTTGCGATGGCAGCGGGGATGATGAATTACTCCTATGGTCAGATGGTAAAAAGAATAGTGATGATGGCAGCCGGGCGGCACCCTGTTTTTAGTGACGGATTCTGAACCGGCAGGTACAGCTGCCAGGACCGGTTTGCAAAACAGTTGCCCGGTTTCCTATCTGGCCAGGCAGTTCACTATCTCAGCGATGTAAATTTTGTGAAGTCCGCCTTTGGTGCTGTAATGGGTTTTCAGGGGTTCGTTGTCAAGGAATGCCTCCCTTGTCAGCTGGCTGGCGTACAACTTACGGCACTCCAGAACAATTCTTGCTTCGGCAAATGCCGGCAGGCCTGATTTGGTAAAGAATGGCGTCAATCCTGTTTCTGCCACCTTGTCACAATCCCTTCCGCTTTTTGTGCCGCAAAGGTTAAGGGCATCCCGGTATCTGTCGTCAAAGAAAGTCAGGGTGAAACCCTCGTGACTCTCCATGAATTCATAGGTATACCTTTCCGGCCTTACGAAAACGAAAACCACGTTTTTGTTCCACAGGTAACCCATCCCTCCCCAGTTGGCAGTCATGGTGTTGAATTTGTTCCTGTTGCCGGCTGTCACCAGCATCCAGTCAGATGCGATGAGCCTGATCAGGTTGTCAGTAAGGTCTGACGGTTTCACTTCCTTCAGCTTCTCTGTCATTAAACGAAAAATTTCCGGCTAATATAGCAATTGCTGATAACCGGTGCAAAGGAAGGATTAATGCCTGCAGCAGGGCAGTCACTGAGACCGTTCCGATAAGAGGTTGCTTCAAATGATTGAAGCTGTCACCTCGAACAGCGGCGAGTTGTTGATGGTCTTTTTGACCAGACACAGCTCTGCCGCATTGATGACGGCTGCGCGGTACTTTTCGGGAAAATCAGCGGGAAGCTGGATATTCAGCCTGAACCGGGAGGGTACCCTCTTGTCAGGATCAAACTCAACCGACTGGATTATTCTGATTCCTTCGGCCGTGATTCCCCTCTGGTCACAGAATGATTTGACGTAGATTCCCGCACAGGTCCCTATTGATGCAAGGAACAGCTCAAACGGCTCGGGGGCGGTTCCGCCGCCACCGTTCCTTACCGATTGGTCGGTTCGAATCGTTTTGCCGTTTATGTGGGCGGTGACCACCTTGCCACCGTCGAGAGTGATTTCAATGTTTGCCATATGTTATAATGCTTTTATCAGGTGCTTTGGTCTGCTGGTAATACTTATTTCTTCACGGCTGTGATCAGGAATACCCCGAATTCTTTCCTGGAGCCATCAGGGGTAATTTTCCTGATTTTGTATACGGTTCTGTGTCTTATCCCGGCATAGCCGTGTCTTTCAAGCATGGTTGCCAGATTGCCGGGGTCAAATCCCCTGTGGCCCGTGAATCCATGCCCGTGGAAGGATCCGTCCTCACTGTTAAGGTCGGCAATGGCAAGGTATCCGCCGGGCCTCTGCATGGCGCTGAATTTAGTGATTATCTTTTCAACATCATTGACGTGATGAAGAACCATAAGTGTATAAATCAAATCAAAGACTTCATCAGGGTAGTCCTCCTTCTCCAGGTCAGCTTTAACCACCTTCATGGCAGGCGCATCTGACAGTTTTTCTTTCAGGACATTCACCATTCCTTCCGAGCTGTCAATCAGGGTAACGGGACCTAGCTTATCCCGCAGCATGAAACTCAGCAGTCCTGTCCCGGCTCCGAATTCCATAGCTGTCATGTTTCTTTCAAGCGGTATCTGGCCGGCAAGTGCAATGGCTACAGCCTCTGCCCGTTCGCGGTGCATCTGGTTTTTGTCCCATTCCGCCGCCTTTATGTCAAATTCGCTCATTGGTATTCTTCTTCTTCTTCTTTACTGTCCTGCTCTTCAACAGATGAAGCCTTATTTTGTTTGAATATAGATGATTCAGGTGGAGGAAAGATATGAGTTACAGCAGAAATATCCGCCCCTGTTCCCGGATCATTTCAGACAAACTTGTCAACTGCCCGGTGCGGATCATCTTTTTTGACTTTGGCGGCTTCATAGTCAGCCGAAAGCTTTGCCTCACGTTTTTCAATCATCCTTGTCTCCAGCACGGAATAAAGAATTGATATTGCCAGGGTTGAAAGGATCACTGTCAAAGATACCCATGAGTGTTTTGCAAAAAACAGGCTGACTGATTCTATGCCGCTGAGAAGCATTTTCGCTCCCACGAAGAAAAGGATGAAGCAGATTCCTGTCTTAAGGTGCCTGAACAGTTTCATTATTCCCTTGAGCGCAAAGAACAGTGATATAAGACCCATCAGGGCAAACGTATTGGATGAGATTGCCAGGAAGTTGCTTTCATAAAGTGTAAGTGCCTGGTTTCCCTCACGGATAACCCCTATCACAGCCGGAACGGAATCAACGGCAAACATGACATCAGTTGATCCTATCAGCAGGAATGTCAGGGCGAAGGGGGTAATTGCAAACCTGCCATTTAAACGGGAATGGAATCTGGGGTTCTTGTTGTTGACGTCTACCTGGAATACTTTCTTTGCTGCACGTATAAGTGTATTTTTCTCCGGATCAATGGTATCTTCCTCATCGCTGCTCTTCATCATCTTGAATGTCATGTAGATAAGGAATGCGCCGAAAAGGTAGATCAGCCACTCAAACCGGTTTATGAGCCCCATTCCCACAAGTATGAAGAGGGTACGGAAGAATATCGAAAGCAAGATACCGTACTTCAGCAGTACAGGTTGTATGTCTCCCGGCACCTTCATCATGGTGAAGATCATGATGAAGACGAATAGGTTGTCTATTGAAAGCATATATTCAGTGAGGTAGGCGGAATAGAATTTCATTCCCATAATGTTCCTCGTGCTGATGGCGCTGCCTTCGTTCTGCGGATAGAACAGGAGTATGGCCAGTCCGAAAAGGAATGCTACCGTAATCCAGAAACCGGTCCATCTGAGTGCAGTGGCAACGCTCTCTTCCGAATGCCTGTGCTTCGCAGCGCGCATATCCACCCAAAATCCTACGATGAAAATCAGAATAAAGGCAAACCAAAAATATAATCCGGGATTCATTGTGATGATTATTTTAATGCGCTAAAGTATGTTGCTGTCATGATAAAACTGAGAACATTTGTCATGGTTAGGGCTTGAAATGCTGTAGAGCTCCTGCTTTCGGTGCTGTATGGCATTGGCGCCAATTCATCACTTTTTCGTATCATTAATGCGATTATTTGCGAAATTGCATTCCGGGAGGGAGCCTGTTCCTGCCCCGGAACAATGATAGTCATTATGAAGAGATCTGTTTTATCCATCAGTCTTTTAAGCATTTTCATCATGTCATATGCACAGTCTTTTAATACATTTCCGGTTACCACCCAGAAGCCGCCGTTGCATGGCCGGCACTGGATGGCCATCACCGGCAAACCTCTTGCCGCCACGGCGGGGGCAATGATATTTGATCGCGGCGGCAACGCAGTGGATGCCGCATGCGCGATGCTGGCAGCTACATGCACCATGTGGGATGTACTTAGCTGGGGAGGCGAGACCCAGGCGCTGATCTTTAATCCGAAGACCGGGAAGGTGCTGGCAATCAATGCCCTTGGAGTGGCCCCGACAGGTGCGACAGCAGAATTCTACAAATCGAAGGGTTACAAATACCCGCCTGAGTATGGTCCGCTCGCTGCAGTAACTCCGGGCACACCCGGTGGACTGATGGTGATGCTTGCGGAGTACGGCACCATGAGCCTGAGAGAGGTTCTGGCCCCGGCCATGGAGATGGCAGCAGGCTACCCGATAGAGGCTCAGACAGCCAATTCCATCGAGCGTGCAAAGAACAGGATAAAGGAATGGCCCTGGTCTGCGAAGGTGTTTCTCCCGCACGCCGGGGAAGAAAGGGAGGCTCCCTCAGCCGGGGAAGTCTTCGTCCAGAAGGACCTTCTTGCTACCCTGACAAAGCTGGTCGAGGCCGAGCAGCAGGCACTGAAGAAGAAGAAATCGAGGCGTGATGCCATCTATGCTGCCTATGACCGTTTCTATAACGGAGACATTGCAGCCGAGTTTGC
>Ga0209201_1000994_pt1 | contig 35295 bp, 18 predicted proteins | sample AD_UKC055_MetaG_FD_184411 | JGI IMG/M metagenome (GOLD analysis project Ga0209201, IMG submission 184411) | Active sludge microbial communities of municipal wastewater-treating anaerobic digesters from USA - AD_UKC055_MetaG (SPAdes) (version 2) | ecosystem: Engineered > Bioreactor > Anaerobic >... | reverse complement strand
CGCTCCCCGGAGGTCCTGCAAAAGCAACCGCAAGCCTCAAAAGGGTTGTCCTCGACTCCTATCTCCTCGCGCTTGGTGCGTCGTGGCCACAGTTTGGGTCACTCCGCGCGTTCGCTAAGGATTCGGGGCCCTCTTCACCCAAACCGCGGGGCTTGACCTCAGAGCCGCGCTTGTTAGGGTTGCGCGATGCTTGGTGAGACGAAAACCCAATTCTCGCTCACCCGCGCAACGCCCAGCACTGGCGGGCGGGCAACAGGCAATCTATCAGTTGCGATGCGACGCTCGATTGCTGTTCCGTGCGGACGTTGGGCGATCCGTTCCCCCTCACGCCTGCCCTCTCCCCGGGGGAGAGGGTTAGGGTGAGGGGGAACAGGCCGCACAATAACCACACGTGTGCCCAATGCTCAGACGCTCGCATTTGATAACAACTTATGAAGACCCCGCTCTTGATTACTCTGATCACACTGACGGCGCTGCCGTTCAGCTCCCGCGCCGCTGACGCTCTCCAACGCGGCTTTGCACAACCGCCAGAGTCCACCAAACCGTGGTGCTATTGGTATTGGATCACCGACAACATTTCACGCCAGGGCATCACCAAGGACCTCGAGGTCACGGAGCCCTTTACGGCGCGGAGCCTGGTGCTGTGGCCGGCCGAAATGGCTTTCGCCGCCCAATGCGAGCTGCAGGCCGCGGCCGAAGACAGCGTTTTCCGCACGGTCCGCGAGTTCCCGCTTGATCGCTCGAATACGAATGTGCACGTGGGGCCGAATCGGAAGACCTGCATGAGGATGTGCAAAACCTCGGCGTGCTTCTTTCGCTGGTGAAATCAGGCAAATGAACTGGTGCCAGGTGCGATCTCAGTGATGCCCGGTCCATTCCAGCCGGCTCGTTTCGTAGTAATCATGGTTGGTTTTGGTTTGCAGGTGCGAGAGAAGAGCTGTAAGCATCTGCGCTCGATGAAACGTCTTTGGCCTGTTCTGTTCGCGTTGCTGATGATCGCGGGGTGCAGCTCACTGAGGACCACCGCGCGTCATAGCGGCCCGTGGAACCTGGCGGCGCTTAAGCAACCGCCCGCGGCGGAGTGGGGCGGGCGGACCGGGTTGGTGCAGGAGGTATATTACCAGGGGGAGCCCTATCGAGGCAGGGCCACACGCGTCTTTGGCTATCTCGGACGGCCCGCCGCCGGCGAGGGGCCGTTTCCTGCGATGGTGCTGGTGCATGGCGGGGGTGGCAAGGCCTTCCGCGATTGGGCCGAGCATTGGGCCAGACGCGGCTACGTGGCCCTCGCGATGGACACCGCGGGGTGTGGTCCCAATGGCCCGCTGGCTGACGGCGGACCCGACCAGAGCGACACCACCAAGTTCCGCGATTTCACCGACGAGGACGCGCGTGAGATGTGGACTTACCACGCCGTCAGCGCGGTGATTCGGGGCGTGTCGTTGCTGGCCGCGTTGCCCGAGGTGGACCGTCGCCGGATCGGCATCACCGGCATCAGTTGGGGTGGTTACCTCACGTGCATCGTTGCGGGCCTGGATGACCGGCTCAAAGTGGCCGTGCCGGTTTATGGGTGCGGCTTCCTGGGAGATAACAGTGCCTGGAAGTCGGACTCGCTGGCAAAGATGCGCCCTGAGGTCCGTGATCGCTGGCTGCGGGACTTTGATCCGTCGCAGTATCTCGGCGGGGTGAACTGCCCCATCCTGTTCCTGAATGGGGCCAGCGACTTTGCCTATCCGCTCGACTCTTATCGCGCTTCGTATCGGCTCGTGCCTGCGAGGCTCCGACACCTCAGCGTGGTGCTCGATTTGCCTCACGGCCATATCTGGACCTTTGATGAGGTGGACGTATTCGTGGACAGCGTTCTGCGCGGGGGCCTTCCCCTGCCGCGCCTGGGGCCAACGAAAACCGACGGCGACCGGGTGAGCGCAAAGGTGGTATCCCCCGTGCCGCTCAAAGGAGCGGCGCTGCACTATACAACCGATACGGGGGAATGGCAGAAGCGCCGCTGGCAGACAGTTCCCGCGGAAGTGAAAGGCGGCACGATTACGGCCCGTCTGCCCGGGCAACGGCCGGCGGCGTGGTATCTCTCAGTAACCGACGAGCGGGGTCTGCGCGTGAGCACCGAGCATGAGTGATTTGGCGGTTCAACGTGTCACCGCTGCCGCTTACGTCGGCGCGAGGGGTGGCGTAGCGGCCGTTCCCCCTCACCCCAGCCCTTTCCATGAACCGAAGCAACATTCAACATCCAACATCGAACGCCCAACATCCAATAGCGGCCCAAAGCTCGGCCCTTGGACGTTCGATGTTGGATGTTGGATGTCCCCTCACGGTGGTTCAGGGGTTCAAAGCGCGAAAGGTTCTGTTCGGCGAATTCTCTCCCCGGGGGAGAGGGTTAGGGTTAAGGGGAACAGGCCGCAGAATAACCACACGTGTGCCCAATGCTCAGACGCTCGCATTTGATAACAACTTATGAAGACCCCGCTCTTGATTACTCTGATCACACTGACGGCGCTGCCGTTCAGCTCCCGCGCCGCTGACCTTCTCGAACGCGGCTTCGCGCAACCGCCGGAATCCACTAAACCGTGGTGCTATTGGTATTGGATCACCGACAACATCTCACGCCAGGGCATCACCAAGGACCTCGAGGCCATGAAGCGCGTCGGCATCAGCCAGGCCTTTATCGGCAACATCTACCTCGATGAAGTCAAGCATGGCACCGTGAAAGCCTTGACCGAAGAATGGTGGGGCATGGTCGAGCACGCCATCCGCGAGGGCGGCCGGCTCGGCGTGGATGTCGGGCTCTTCAACTGCCCCGGTTGGAGCCAGTCCGGCGGGCCCTGGATCAAACCCGACCAAGCCATGCGCTACGTGGTCAGCACCGAGCGGCGCGTCAAAGGCCCGCTGCGCTTTGCCGAAAAGCTGATTCCGCCGAGCGAGCCGTTCCAGGACATCGCCGTGCTGGCTTTCCCGGCGCCGGAGCATGACGCCGATACCATCGCCGCCCGCTCCCCGCGGGTGACTTGCGCCCCGGAGGCAGCCGGCGCCGGGCAGTTGGCGGACGGCGACCGCAAGACGACCGTGATGTTCCCGAAGGGGGCAGGGCAGGGAAAAACACCGTTCACGGTGGACCTCGAGGTCACGGAGCCCTTTACGGCGCGGAGCCTGGTGCTGTGGCCGGCCGAAAGGGCTTTCGCCGCTCAATGTGAGCTGCAGGCTGCGGCCGAAGACGGCGTTTTCCGCACGGTCCGCGAGTTCCCGCTTGATCGCTCGAATACGAATGTGCACGTGGGGCCGATCCAGTGCGGGCCGGTGGCAGTCGCCTTTCCCGCGCAGACAGCGAAGCGCTTCCGGCTGGTCATCACCGGGCTGCGGAACAACGGCGGGCTGGCCGAGATCGAGCTATCCGGCGCGGCGCGCCTGGAACGTTTCGTGGAGAAGCAGCTCGGCAAGATGCATCCCACGCCCCTGCCCACGTGGGACACTTACCTCTGGCCCAAGACCGCCGAGCCGGATTCTCCGGCCCTCGCCGTGCCGCCCGGCACGGTGCTGAATCTTAGCGACAGGCTGGCCGCCGACGGAACGCTCACCTGGGAGGTGCCCGCCGGGGAATGGATCATCCTGCGCACGGGCATGACGCCCACAGGCACGCGCAACGCGCCCGCCTCGCCCGAAGGCCAGGGACTCGAAGTGGACAAGATGAACCGCGCCGCCGCCCAGGCCCATTTCGATGCCTACGTCGGCAAGCTCCTGCAACGCCTGCCCAAGGCCGACCGAAAGGCCTTCACGTACGTCATCGCCGACAGCTACGAAATGGGCTCGCAGAACTGGACCGACGGTTTCGGCGGCCTCTTCCGCGAGCGCTACGGCTACGACCCGCATCCCTGGCTGCCGGTGCTCACGGGCCGTCTTATCGGCAGTGCCGATCAGTCGGATCGGTTCCTCTGGGACCTGCGGCGGCTGGTGGCCGACCGGGTGGCTTACGACTACGTCGGCGGGCTGCGGGATGCCTGCCATCGGCACGGCCTCAAATTATGGCTGGAGAACTACGGGCACTGGGGTTACCCGGCGGAGTTCCTCCAATACGGCGGACAGGCCGACGAAGTGAGCGGCGAGTTTTGGGCAACGGGCGATCTGGGCAGCATCGAGCTGCGCTGCGCTTCCTCCGCCGCCCACACCTACGGCAAGCCGATCGTCCATGCCGAGGCATTCACCAGTGGCGTGTTGTTCGAGAGCACGCCGTGGTCGCTCAAGCGCCGGGGCGATTGGGCGCTGACCGAAGGCATCAACCACTGGGTGCTGCACGTCTATATTCACCAGCCGTGGGACGACCGCCGACCGGGCGTCAACGCCTGGTTCAGCACCGAGTTCAACCGCCACAACACCTGGTTCGAGCAAGGCCGCGAGTGGATTGATTACTACCGCCGCTGCGACTTCCTGCTCCAGCAAGGCCACCACGTCGCGGACGTCGCCTACTTCATCGGCGAAGACACCCCCAAGATGACGGGCACTCGCAAACCCGCACTGCCGCCGGGCTACAACTTCGACTACATCAACGCCGAAGTCATCGAGCAACGGCTGAAGGTGAAGGACGGCCGCTTCGTCCTGCCCGACGGCATGAGCTACCGGGTGCTGGTGCTGCCGGGTTTGGACACCATGCGCCCCGAGCTGCTCGCCAAGATCAGGGACCTCGTCAAGGCCGGCGGGATCATCCTCGGGCCGCCACCCTCGCGGTCCCCCAGTCTCAAGGATTATCCCCAATGTGACGTGCGCGTGAAACAGCTCGCCGCCGAATTGTGGGGCCAGCAAGCCCAAGGCTCCGCCGGCCCTTCCGCACGCAACACGCAACACGCAATAGGCAAAGGCCGCGTGCTCCAGAGCACCGAACTCCAGCCCGTCCTCGACGAACTCGGAATCCCCCCCGACTTCTCCGGCGCCGACCCGAAACACGTTCTCTGGACCCACCGATCGAGCAAGGAAGGCGAGATCTACTTCATCTGCAATCAAGCCGAGCAGGCCGCCGCCATCGCGCCGGTCTTCCGCGTCAGCGGCAAGCTGCCCGAGCTTTGGGATGCGGTGAGCGGGCGCATCGTGAAGGCCGCCGCGTTTGCGCCGGCGGAAGGCGGAACGCGCGTGCCCCTGGAGCTGGGGCCACGTGGGTCGCTCTTCGTGGTATTCCGGGAGCCGGCTGGCAAGACTCCGGCAGTGACAGCGGTAACCAGGGACGGCGGCGTGATTCTATCCACGGCGGCCAAGGCCGCCGAGGCGGCATCCGGCACAGAGACACGCGACGCCGTGAACAACTTCACGATGACCGGCTGGCTGAAGCCTGCCGCCGAGATCGCCTTGCCCGCGCAGACCAATTCGGGCGTGTTCATGAACGCCGCGCGCAATGACGCGGTCTTCCCCTCGCATGGCGCTTCCGCGTTCTCCGATGTAACGCACGCCTGCGCGGGAATCTCCGCGGGCCGCAACGGCGTCTGCGTCTATGAACACTCGAGCGACTACTTCGCTCCGCTGCTCGCACACCGGGCGCCGCTCACGAACTGGACCCACATCGCGGTGGTTTACCAGGACGGCACGCCCAGCCTGTACCTCAACGGCACACTCGCCCACCGGGGCGTGCGGAGCCGCTTCAACGTCCATTCCGGCCTCAGCGTCGAGCCTTCGGGCGGCGGCAACTTCAAAGGCGAGTTGTCCGGCCTCCGCGACTTCGGGCGTCCGCTCGGGGCGGCGGAAGTCGCCGAGTTGGCAAAGGCGAAGCCAGCCGCTGGTTCCGCTCTGCCGGCGATCATCGTGGCCCGTGCCGGCAAAGGAAGCTTCGAAGCCGAAGTCACAGCTTCCGGCAGCTACGCCGTGAACTTCTCCAATGGGCAAAGTCGAACTCTCGAGGTGCCTGCTCTGCCTCCGCCGCTGGAAATCACCGGCCCATGGGAGGTGCGCTTTCCCGCGCAGATGGATGTGCCCGAGCGCGGCACGCTGGACAGGCTCATCTCCCTCACCGAGCATACCAACGAAGCCATCCGGTATTTTTCCGGCACGGCCGCCTATGCGCGCTCCTTCGACCTGCCAGCCGGCCGCCTGGCCGGCGGCCAGCGCCTCCTGCTGGATTTGGGCCGCGTCGAGGCCCTGGCAGAGGTCTCCCTCAACGGCAAGAACCTCGGCGTGCTCTGGAAGCCGCCCTTCGTCCTCGACGTCACGGATGCGGCCAGGCTTGGACGAAACAGCCTGGAGGTCAGGGTCACTGGTACCTGGCGCAACCGGCTCATCGGCGATGCGAAGCATCCCGCTGGCTTCCCCTCTGCAGAGCGTACAGCCGGCGGGCCGGCACAGTTCAAACCCTACCTGGGGGTCGCGCTCAATCTGCGTGCCGATGAACCGCCCGCCCCCTTTGGCCTCATGGGCCCTGTGCAGCTCCGCAACACCCGGCGGATCACCTTTTCCCCCTGAGCTTCTCCCAGGGGCTGATGCCAGTGCCGGGAATTGTATTGGGGGCGTTTGCTTGTGCGCTCGCTCCACCACGGCTACCTTTACAGCGTCCATGACCGATCCCTTGCTGGAAACCGCCATTCGCATAGCCGTCGAGGCCCACGCGGGCCAAAAGGACAAGAACGGCCAACCCTATATTCTCCACCCCCTCAGAGTGATGGCCCGGGTTCTCACCGAGGACGAGAAGATTGTAGCCATCCTCCACGACGTGATCGAAGATACGCCCTGGACCGCCGACCAACTCAAAGAGCGCGGGTTCCCTCACCACATCCTTCACGCCCTTGACTGCGTGACGAAGCGAGAAGGCGAGCCTTACGATGACTTTGTCACCCGCTCCGCCTCGGATCCCATCGCCATCCGCGTGAAGCTCGCCGACCTGGAGGACAACATGGACCTCCGGCGCCTCCCGCATATCACCCCGCAGGATCAGCAGCGGCTCTCAAAATACCTCGCCGCCTACCATCGCCTGCTCCGCGTGCAGCAATCTCACTAACTGACTCTTTATGACCCCGTTACGGCGCCAGTCCTACGGCGAGAGATAGGGCGCTACCACCCGATAGTATCTCTGGGTGACGGTAATACTATTGTTGGTGTCCTGGTAGGTGTGCGCCGGGCCAATGACCTCCGGACCGAGGTCAATCCAGAAGATATTTGAGACGTAGTTGCCTCCCAGATCGGGCGCATAGCGCACCTGGTAGTGAACGTCGTTCTCGTAGGTCCAGGCCAGGTTCACCAGTTGCGTGTTGGCATTGACGTTGGTGACCCAGATGTTGGTGATGACGATATTGGTCAGCGGGCGCCGCTGCCGGATGACCATCTGATAGTCCTCGACCTCGCCGTCCTGGGCCAGGCCCGTCGGGGCCAATCCACCCGCGCTGCTGAGGCGGAAGCGGGCGAAGTTGGTGCCCAGGACCGCATTGGTCGGCACGTTGAAGCACAGCCAGTTCGCGCCGCTGAGCAGCGCCTGGCTGGCGAAGATCTGCTCGGACGGATGATCCCAGGCGCCGTTCTTGTTGAAGTCCACCCAGGCGTCCAGCAGGCCGGCTGGGCCGGTCAATGTCACGGTCACACAAGCCTGGGTTCCCGCCAGCACGGGCGGCGTAAAGGCCACGCCATCCTCGTCGGCAAGGTTGTTAAGGTCGTCGCCCAAGGCTTGCGGGTGCGGGAGACCGTTGGCTTCTGCATCTTCGGCCGGTCCGAGTCGAAAACCCGGCACAGCATAGTGCTGCGCGCCGCCGCCGGCGGCCAGCGTCGGGTAAGGCTTCGGCGCGTCACCGAAGTCCGAGTCAAAGAGCGACTCGGCGCCCGAGAGGGCGAAGGCCAGGTCAATGGATTCCGGGGCTCGCGGATGGCCGTCTCCGTAGTACAATTCGCGCCAGACCCAGCCCGCATTCACATCCAGCCAGCAGGCATCGTCATTAAACGAGGGGCGGTAAGTTGTCTTCCAGCCGAACGAGAAGTTGGCCCCGCCGGCGGCATTGTTGCTCACCCCCAGCCAGTAGATGGTGCCCTCGACTTGCCGGAACGCTTCGCCCGGATCAATGTAGAAGTCGAACTGGTACATGTTCGTGTCGGCGTTGGGGATCCAGGCGGACACAGCAGGATCATGCCACCATTCCTGGGAGGTGAAGTTGTTCGCCGCCTGGTATTGGCCCGGGGCAAAGGTTTGCCCCCACAGAGGTTTGCCGGGATGGCTGTACGGATTGCCTGGGCCGACCGGCACATCCTCGTAGATGGTCAACGTAAGTGTGAGGCTGCCCGGACCGCCCGCGGGGAGCAGGTCATTAAGGAACGACGCCCAGAAATGAACGTCGGTAATGGGACCGCTCTGCGTGCAGACGAAGTCGTCGGCCAACGGCGTGCCCAGGCTCACATCCACGCCCTCCGGGCCCTGCTCCGGCTCCTGGAGCCATTTGAGCGGGTACAGGGTCACCTCGTAATCCTCCACCTCGCCGTCCCCGGCGTAGCCGGTGTAGCCCAGACCTGTAACGGTGCTGAGGCGGAACCGGGCAAAGGTCTTGCCCGAAGGCACATTATTGGGCACGAAGAACGTGATCGTGTTTGCACCTGCAACGACCGGGGCATTGGCAATGATCTGCTCGTTGGCCTCGGCCCAGGAGCCGTTCTGGTTCCAGTCAACCCAGCCCTGGAGCAGCCCCGGCCCGCTGCACGTCACGTTGACTGTGGCGGGCACGCCCGCGATCAGGGCCGTGGTAAAGACCACGCCGTCTTCGTCATCCGCTCCGGCCAGGTCATCGCCCGATGCGAAGGCGTTGGGCTGGCCATCGGCTTCGGCGTCCACCGTCAATCCCATGAAGAGGTTGCCCGGGAGATGGTGCGCGCCATTGTTGGCCAGGAGCGTCGGGTAGGCCGGGTCGGGGGCATCGCCGAAGTCGAGTTGTTCAATCTTCCACAAGTAATCCTCGACCTCGCCGTTGGGCGCCAATCCTGCGTCGGCCAGCGGCGGGCTGGGCATCGTGCTGAAGCGGAAGCGGGCAAAGACGTTGCTGCCAGCAGCCGCCGTAGGCGGGACAATGAAGGCGACGACATTGATGCCGGGAAACAGCACCGTATTGACGCAAATCTGGTCGCCCGGTGTTGCCCAACTGCCGTCCGCATTGAAATCAATCCAGGCGTTTAGCGGGGCGTTCGCCAACCCGCCCAGCATCGTGGTGATTACCTGGACGTTCGCCGGTTGGCCCGGCACCAGCGGCGTCAGGAGTGTTACACCGTCCTCGTCGCTGAGGGCCATGGGCGGATTATTGTCGTCGCCGGTGGCGGTGGCGTTGGGCTGCCCATCAGTCTCGGAATCAATCCGCGCCCCAAGGAAGATGGTCGGCGCCAGAATGTGCCGCGCGCCGTTGCTGGCGTAGAGCGTCGGGAACGTGGGGTCTTGCGCGTCGCCGAAATCGAGCTCCTCGATGCGCCATCGGTAATCTTCGACCTCGCCATCGGGCGCCGGGCCGGTGAAGGCGGTGACCGCCCCGACAAAAGTGCTGAAGCGGAAGCGGGCGAAGGTATTGCTTCCCCGGGCCGCGGTAAGCGGCAGGTTGTAGGTGAACACGTTAAGGCCCGCACTCACCGGGAAGTTGTTGAAGAGTTGATCGCCCGGCGTCGCCCAACTGCCGTCGGCGTTGATGTCCAGCCAGACCGAGAGGAAGCCCGCTGCCGAGGCCGTGACATTAAAGGTGAAGGGTTCCCCGGGGACGAGCAGGCTGGTGAGGGTGACACCATCCTCGTCTGCCAATGCAGCGAGGTCGTCGCCCGTGGCGGCGGCATTGGGCTGGCCGTCAGGCTCCGCGTCAATTTGGTTGCCGAGGAAGACGCCGGGCACGACGGTGTGTTGCGCGCCGCTGTTCACCAGCAGGGTCGGGTAACCGGGGATCTGAGGATTGTCGGGCGCGTCGCCGAAGTCGTCGGTCGTCTGCTCCTGCATGATTTGGATGCGGTAGTCCTCCACTTCGCCGTTCGGCGCGGGGCCGGTGGGGGCCAGGCCCCCCATGGTGCTGAAACGGAACCGGGCGTAAGTGGGCCCCGCCACGGCGGTGGGCGGCACGAGGAAGGTGATGACCGTAGGGTTGGGCGGGGCGACGGTAAGTTGATTGAGGGCGATTTGGTCGCCGGGCGTGAGCCAGGAGCCATCGGCCCCGAAGTCAATCCAGGCATTGAGCGGCAGTTGCCCCGCCGAGGCAAACACGTTGATAGCGGCGTTCTGCCCGGGGATCAACGGCGTCACGAAGACCACGCCATCCTCGTCGGCAACGTTGGCGATGTCATCTCCCGTCGAGGCGGGGTTGGGCTGGCCGTCCCATTCAGTATCAATGAGGGTGCCGAGGAAGAGGCCCGGTATGACTCTGTGCCGCGCGCCGTTGTTGACCCGGAGCGTCGGGTAGCCGGGGACGAGGAGCGAATCCGGCGCGTCGCCGAAGTCGTTCGTTCCCGCCTTGGTAGTGAGGACGAAGGAAAGGTCGAGGCTGATGGTTGGGTCGCGCGGGTCGCGCAGTTCCTGCCAATCGCCGACCGGATTGCCCTGGAGGTCCACGTGACCAAACACGGCGTCGTCGTTCCAATGGTTTGTAGAGGTCTTCCACCCGATCTGTGCGTCCACCGGTACCGTTGCTGCCAGCCAGTAAACGAGCGGATTCTGCGGCGTGCCTTCCTGCTCAAACGGCTCGATTGGATAGAAGTTGTATTGCCAGATAATGTGGTCGAACCCGAGGAACATTCCCGGCGGCTCCGGGGTCCAGAACTGCTCGTCGAGCACGTTGGTCCACTCGCGGAATTGATACTGTCCCGGGTTTGGTCCCAGGAGGAACGTCTGTTCCCAAAGCTTAGTCCCCGGGTGGCTGAAGGGAACATTGGGAGGACTGGCGGGGACGTCCGACCAGATGCTCAGGGTGATGGGAATTCCTGGTTGTATCTGGTCTTCCAGCCACGAGGTCCAGAGGTGGATGTCGGTGATCGGGGAGGAGTTGGTACATAGGAAATCATCCGCGAGAATCAATGGCACGCTCATCAGCACGTCCAGTCCATTGGTGTCGGGATACTGTACCCATTTGGTGGCGTTGGTGTTAGGCCAGTCCGCACGAGCCGTCATCGCTCCGATGAGCAGCATGAACAGCAGCGACAGAAACCGGCCGTCCCTGCGCGTGACCGATGCCGTAAGGCAATTGCGATTGTGTTTCATATGTGATGTCTCCTCAAGGTTGATGGTGCAAGAAAGAGCTCTCCCGGCAACTCGGAGGGACCACCTCCGGCCGACTTCCGCACTCTGCAATTTGCGCTCGTGCCAGCAAGAGACCTTTCCAGCCTGGCGTGACCTGTTGAGCGCCGCAGCCGCCGCCAGGCAGGCGGCTCGACACTCCTTCTCCAAAGGCCGAGTATAAGGCAGCCGCAAAAAGCTGGGTATCCGGAGTTTGGCTGATTCTGACTCCGCAAAAGACTGAGGGGGGGTCAGCAAAAAGCTGAGGCCATGTAGGGGCGGCGTAAGGCTTGTTGCCGGGTTGGCTGGCGTGTGTTGGCTCATGGGCGATGGCAGGTCCTTTAGTTGCCATGCTTGGAAACCGGGGCGCGGGGACTTAAAGCAGCACACCACCCAAGGGAAGGCGGCCAGAGGGAGCAGCATGGCGGCGAGGATGAGCAAACGCCCGCCACCACGGGACGGCTTGGGCGGCGGTGACAGCCAGCCGGAATTGCAGGTCGGCAGCCTCTCGCGTTGTCCCGCTGCTACCTGTTGCCTTACTCCGCAGGAGGAGTGGCTATCGGCACAGCCCGGTAAAACCGGCCTGGCAGTTCCGGCGCCTCGGGATACACGAACTGGATGGCCCCCTGCACCACCTGGCTGGTGCAGACCGGCACCCAGTCCACCAGGTCAGCCGAACACTCCACCCGATACCACGCGCCGTCCACGGCATCGCTCCCGACCAGCAAACACCGGTCCGGCAACACCGACGCATACGGCAGCGGGCGCGGACAGCGGCTGTCCACAATCACCGCGGCAGCGCGGCTGGGATAGCCCACCAGATAGGGCGGGCACGCGCTGCGATTGGCTGGCGGCTGAACAAGCTTCAAAATGACCGTCTGCGGCGGCTCCGGGTAATTGTCCAGCCGGGTCCCGGCAGGAACCAACCCGCGCTATTCCGCCCCGCGCAGGGACAACCGCCTGTCCCCACGGCACTTCCGCACCTTCTTTGCCCCCCGGGCTCCACCCTCTCGCCATCGTCCTCCCCCCGTCCCAATACCGTAGTACCTCTAACCCGGGGTTAGAGGTACTACGGTATTGGGACGGGGAGGCCACGGCGTGGCCGCCAACTCATGGGGGCGGTGGCAGCGCCCTGCAACTGCTGTCGGGAGGGGGCGAGCGTCCGTGCCGAAGGGCGCGGGAGACGGACGGTTATGGGCGGGTTTGAGGGCTGGCGGGGCGGAACGCGCGGGCGGCCCCGGCCAAGGCGGCCAGGACCACGAGCGTGACGGCGAGGATGATCAGGCGCGCGCCCCACGAGGCGGCTTTGGCGGCGGTGGCGGCCAGGCGGATTTGGAGGTCGGCCCACGGATCCACCACCACGGCGCGCTTGAAGGTCAGCACGCGGCCTTGCTCGGGGATGTTGGCGCGGATGGCGGCGGGGCTGGTCACGGCGGCGTCCTGTTGCTGGATGAGGCGTTCGGCCAGGCGCAGGTAGGCGGCGTTGTCGTCGGCGGTGTTGCGGTCAATGATGTCCTTGGCGTCCTGCTGGGTGTAGGAGAGTTCGGAGTTCGGAGTTCGGAGTGCGGAATGCTGAGCAAGGAGCGAGGCGGGTGGAGTGGGCGATTCCGCACCCCGCACTCCCCACTCCGCACTGGTTCTGGCCTGGCGGACGTTCAGGCCGACCAGCGCCTGCTGGAGCTTGATGTTGTGGAGTTGCACGCGGGCGTCTTCGTTGAAGGCGGCGTCGCCGGCGGACAGGCCGTAGGCGGCCTGGAAGGCGCGGCGGGCTTGCGCGGGGTCGCCCTGCTGGAGCGCGGTGTTGGCGGCGGCCATGAATTGCTCGGCCTCTTTGGTGCGCTCGCGGCGCTGGGTGGCTTCGCCCTCGAGGTAGGTTTGCAGGTCCACCGCGGCGGCGCGGGCGACGGCTTGGTCCTGCTGCAACTGGAGCGAGCCGGTCCAGTTCTTGAGGCGCCATTTGTCGCTGAGGGAGACGCGCCAGGTGAGGTCCTCGAGCGGCAGATCGAACTTGGGGGCCACGAGCGCCAGGTCGAGCGCGCGACTGCCGGCGGCGCCGGCGCGGGCACTGTAGAAGATTTCCACCGGGATGGCCTTGCCGCCGCGGGATTGTTGCTCCAGGGGGATCAGGATGCGGTCCTGCTCGCGCCACGGCCAGACGCCGTTTTGGTTGACGAAGGCGAACCAGAAGCGGGCGTCCTTCGGCAGCGTGAGGTTGAGGAGGCGCTTGTCGCCGGGAACAATTTCCAGTCGCGCCTGGGTGAGCATCTCGCCGTCGTCGGAGATGACCGAGGTGAAGGTGATGTGGTTGACGCGGGCGGGCAGGAGCCTGGCGGCCTCGTGGCGTTGGAGCTGCAAGGGAAGGTCGAACGCGGGCTCGACGAGGCGGTAGGCGAAATTGGCCGACGCCGCAGGCAGGTTTTGCTGGAGCGTGCGCGGGATGCTCTGCCACTCGGTGGCTTGCAGCGCGGCGGGCGGAGCGTCCACTAGCACCTGGAGCCGGCCGCCAGCCTGAACGGTGACGAATCCGCGCTGGAGGTTCACCTCGGCGGCCTGGAGGCCGCGCAGGACGGTTGCGCTGGCGCCCTCGGGCACGGGCGTTTGGTAAGTAGCCTGGAGCAGATAGGAGCCGATGACGCGCCGGTGCAGCTTGACTTCCCACTGCTGCAGGCCGTTGGTGAGGGTGCCGGGCACCGGCAGAAAGTCGGCGACCTGCTCGCCCTGGAAGCGGAGGCTCTCGGCGTTGGTGGGCACGAAGACATGGAGCGCCTTGAGCCCGGTGTTTTCGATTTGGTACTGGAGGTTGGCGGCTGTCTTGACCAGGGCTTCGCTGACGGTGGCATGCTGCAGGCTGGTGACTTGTATCCACGGGTCAACCCGCTCCAGGCTGAGCGCGAGGTTCCAGGGCGTTTGGAGGATGCGGAAGGCCAGCACGCCCTTCTGCCGGATGCCGGATTTCTGCGGGTCGAGCTGGGTGAGGCTGTCGCGCGTGACGACCTGGAGGCGCAGGCCCTGCTCGGGGACCAGCAGCAGCGTCCCCTGCTGTTTGCCGGCCTCGCGCAGAACCAGTTGCGGAACGGACCAGGCGTCGGCGGCTTTGACGCCGGGGCCGGCGAGGCTGATAACGAACTTCTGCTCGCCTTCGGTCTTGCCGCGCAGGTGCAGCGTGATCACGCGCCCGGCGTCGCTCTTGAGCTCGGTCCAGTGAGTCATTGCGGCGCCGCTGATGGACTCGACGTCGAAGCCCTCGGGCATGACGAAGCTGAGGCGGAAGATGCCCGCGCGCGTGATGGTGACGGTGGCGTCGGCGGCGAGCACGGTGCGATCCTCGCTGAGCGAGAGGGTGTCGCGGGTTTCGACGCGGACATCGGGCTGGACCGCTGAAGCCTTCAATGAGGCGGTGGCGCGGGCGTCGGCGTAGCGGAAGGCGCGGCGCACGGCCAGCCCGGGCATCTGCGGCTGGAGCACGGAAACCGGGTACTCAGGATAGTCTTCGAGGTTGATGGGGGAGAAGGGCTCGGCGCTGACGGTATCGAGCTGGACATCGTTGCCGGTGGCGATGCCCAGCAGGCCGATCTGGCCGGCGGCATTCTCGACGGCGATCAGCCCCACCGCATGCTCGAAGGGGAGCGGCCCCGTGGCGAGCTGCGACCGGACCAGGATAGCGAAGGGGCGCGACTGCGGCGGGTTCAACGTCACGCGCAGCTTGCGCGTGTCCGGGTCAAAGCGCCACAGCGAGACGATGGACGCTGCCGCGGCATTGGTGGCCGCTTCTCCCGATGCGGGCCTGGCCGAGCCGGCCACGTCGGTGATGGTCGCGCCGGCCGGCACCTCCAGGGTCAGCTCGCCCAACTCGCCCTGCGCGGGCCGGATGGAGACATAGTGCGCGCCCTCGATAGCCCCGGCGGCAGGCACGTAGAGCTGGGCAATCTCGGCGTAGAAGACGGGCTTCTCGCGCTTGACGTCGCGGCTGCGCGGTCTCCAGGCGATGCGGGCATCGTTGACGGGCGAGAGCACCAGCGCGGCGACGGTGTTGCTGCCGGCGGCCTCGCGCTGGATGGCGACGGCCTGCGGCGAGAGCACGTCAACGTCGAGGTTGACCAGCGTGAGGTTGAGGCGGTTGACGACGCCGAATGGCACGGGCAGGACAATGCTGCTCTCGCTGTCGGCTTTGGCCACTGCCAGTTCGTATTGCACCTGGATGTCGAAGGCGCCGCTCTTCTGGGCGAGCAACTGGCGGGCGGCGCGCGAGCCTGCCGGGGCCTGCACCAGCTTGAGGGCGTTGGTCGGGTAATCCACGCGGGTCAGGACGGTGGGTTCAAAGAGCAAGGGGAGCATGTCGCCCGGCTCGGCCCGCCAGCGCAGTTTGGCTGTCGCCAGCGCGAACCTGTCCTCGATGCGAATGTCCTGTTCGACAGACTCCGCCAGGGGCGGCGTTTTGGCGAGCAGCGCGGGTTTAGGGGCGGCGGGCGGCGCCGCGGCCCGGGCAACGCCACAGCAGCCCAGCCAGGCCAACCCGGCCAGCAGCAGGGTGGCCGCCGCGGAGGCGGCGCCGCTTTGCGCCGCCGGGCGGTCGGGCCCCGGCGGAGGCGGCAATTGGCAGAGCCGGCGCAGCGCCGGGATGACCACCTGCAAGAGCAGGAACACGAAGAGCACCACAAAGAAGAGCGGCGCGCCGTTCGGACAACGCAGGGCGGCCCACGCCAGCAGCGTCCAGCCGACGACCCAGCCCACGGTCCGGGTGCCCGGTCGCCCGGTGGCCCATCCATAAGCCCACAGGGCCAGTGCCAGCATCGCGGGCCAGGCATAGCCAAGGTAAGTCAGCATGGAGGTCTCGTCCACGACGTTGGCGACCTCGACGGTCAGGGCGCTGCCGGGCTGTTGCACGGGCGCCAGCAGGGTAACGTCCCGCGGGATGGTGCCTTTGAGAGCATGCGCAGCTCCGCCCAGATAAATAAAAGCAGCGACCACCAGGCCGAAGGCGATCAGGCCGAGCAGTGCGCCTGAAAGGTGGTCCGAACTGAACCGGTAGCTCCCCTCCCGGACCGCCCAGCGCCACGCCAGCACCGCCAGCGCCATGGCCACCAGGCCTCCGAAGAGCGTGGGCAGCGACTTGGCGCGACGGTCTCCTTTGAACAGTTGCGCCAGGCCGGCGAAGCCCGAGATGTCCGGCACGCCGCCGGCGGGCGTGAGCGAGCCGTGACGATAAACCAGGCGCTGGCCGGCGTCGGGCACCAGTTTCCATTCAGTGAGCATTACAGGCGCGTGGACGACAGGCACCGCCACGGCGACTCGTTTGGCGTCGTTGGTGCTGGCCAGCTTCAGGTCCAGTGTCAGAACGGCGTTCGGGTCCGCCTGCTGCGGCAGAGGGATGAGGTTGGCCTGCGCATCGGTCACCGGCACCACGGCGGCGCCGTTGACTGCCGCCGACCACAACCGGGTGCGGGGAGGCAGCGTGAGGCGGAAGTGCGGGTTGCCGCGGTTCTTCACGCAATAGCGGACATCGGTGAGGGCGTCGCCTTTCTTGGAGATGTGTGTGGTGAGGGATGCGCGGTCCACAACCTGGCTGAGGGAATCGCCCTGGGCCAGCGGGGTGAGCGCGAGCTGAAGATCGAACGGGCGCGAGGTGTAGCGATAGGCCGCGAGGATGGGGGCGTCGAAGAAGAGGCGGTATTCGGGCGGCACTTCGCCGGGCTCCAACGGCAGAAGGCCGGGGGAGACCTGGCCGGGCTTCACCTGGAACTGGTAGGCGCTGATGACCAGGGTGTAGCCCTGCTCGGATTGGGCGTCGAGCGGACGCGCGCCGGTGAAGCTCAGCGTCTCGCCCTGCGATTTGAACGACCGCTCATAGGTCGCCAGCAAGGCGTAGGCGCCCGAGACCGGGGTGTGGAGTTGCACCACGTAGCCGCCGTCGGTCTTCTGGAAGCTGCGGATGTCCTTGCCGGTGAACTCGACATTCGGATACTCGCCGGACAGCTCGATCTTGAAGGCCGAGACTGGGGCGCCGGAGACGACGTAGTTGATCAAGCTGCTGCCGTAAGCGACGCCCTCGCCGATGGAGAAGAGGTTCAGCGCGTCGGCCTGCACCGTCTGCGGCAGGCGTTCGACGCGCAAGCCCGCCTGCCAGGCCGGGTCGCTGATCCGGTAGGCGCTCTGGATGCCGGCGACTTTGCGCGGGAAGAAGGCGGTGGCGATTTCCGTGAGCCCCTGCGTGGGCTCGGCCGTGAGCCGAAAGCCCGCGTCGGCTGCCACCGCGAGGTTGCCGCGGACCGACTTGGCTTTGACCACCTCCAGGCGCGGCAGAGCCCAAGCGGTTTCGCCCAGCGGCTTGTTGCGTTCGAGTCGAAGCTGCACCACCTGGCGGCCCGACACGGGCTGGCCATAGACCAGCCGCAGCTCGGCCTCGGCCTGATCTTCCGGCTCGCGCAGGAAGTAGTCGCTGAGGCCGGAAGCGTTGAGGCGCGCGATGGCATAGCCCCTGGGCACGCGCAGCAGCAGCTCGCGCAGCGGCGCCTCGCGGACCTCGACCTCGATTTCGCTGTCAATGGCCAGCTCGTTTTCGCCCAGGTGGTAGGCCAGCACGTGCGAGACGCTCAGCTCCGGCAGAACCTGGTCCGCCTGGATGCGCAGGGCGAAGTCCGCGCCCGAGAAGCGGTAGGCGAACCGCTGGCCGCCCGTCAGCCGCAGCGCCGCGCGGGTGGCCTCGCTCTCGGGGAATTGCTCGGGCGAAATCTGCGACAGCCCGCTGGCCTGGACCACTTCGAGCCGCACCGCCCCTTCGTTGACGATGCGGAAGCAGCCGGCAAAACGGGTGGCGTCTTCGGGCCGCAACTGCACCACGTCGGCCGCCTGCGGGAACGCGCCCAGCGGGGTGTGCATCTGCACCTGGACGGAGAACTGGTCCTTCTGGGGCTGGTTGAACTGGAGGACGAGCCGCCGGTCAGCCGAGTCGGCGGCCGGCTCGGCATTCCAGGCGAGCACCTGGTCGCCCAGCACGCGCGTGACTTCGCCCGCGCCGCGCAGCCGCAGCGTCACGCGGCTCATCTCGCCCTGCATGACTTTGAAGTCCACCAGCGCGACTTGACGCATCAGCCCCGGGCTGACGGTGATTTGAGAGAGCATCTCGGCGGCGTAGAACAATTTGCCCTCCGCCTCGGCCCGCTTCTCCTTCCACGACAGCTTTACCGTGCCGTCCGAAGGCAGGTAGCTGGCGAAGTCGCTCCCTTTGCGCGCGGGCCGGGCGGCGCCCGCGAACTCGAATTGCGTGTCGGGGCCCAGGCCCTGCAGCACGATCGGCTGCAAGAGGCTCGGGGCGACGCGGAAATCAACCGAGTTCCAGGTCTCGTGGTGGCGAACGGCGGCGTTGAACTTGAGCCGGATCGGGAATTCGCCCGGCCCGTCGAAGACGAGCACGAGGCGGTCCTGGTCGGGGCGCACGCGCCAGCCGGGCTGCGGTTCGAGTTCGGTGAGGGCGACGCCACCCGAGAGCAGGGTCAGCGACGCGCCGCGGGGATTCTTCACGCCCGCGATTGCCGTGAGGGTGAACGCGGCGTTCTGATCATCGAGCTGGCCGGTGAGCTTGAAATTGCGCAGCACCACGCCGCGCGCCTCCGGATCGGAGGCGGCGATCCTGAGCGGCAGGGAGTAGGCCGCGCCCTGGAACCGGAAGGCGAGCGCCGCCGGCTCGTCGGGTTTGGTCCCGGCGCGCAGCGGCTCAGGGAGGAACTTCAGCTCGATGGGGATCAGGCCGGAGATGTCGCCCGGCTGCACGTCCAAGCCGGGCGCGGCTTCGACCTTGAGGTAGCCGCTGAAGAGCGCGGGCTGCGCGGGGGTCAGGGTGAGAGGCGTGAGCGAGCCGGGCGAGTCCTTGAGCTCGTGCTCGGCGGTGATGGACACGGCCAACTGGGTGATGGGTTTCTCGGCCTTGCGGGGCCGGAGGACCAGGCTGCGCACGCCGTTGGTTTCGAGGCGGATGCTCCAGTCCGCCAGGGCGGCGCCGGTCACCTGGCGAATTTCGCCGTCGCCGGTGATCGTGAGCGGCAGTTCCTTGGGCTCGCCCGCCAGGATGTCGAAGGTGGCGGCGATGGAATCGGTCAGCTTGTCGCGGGTGACCTTGATGTCATGCTGGAGGGCGGTCGAGAAGACGGCTTTGTCCTGGTCACCGGGCAAACCCTTGAGAATGGCCTCGATGACCAGGCGGGCTTTGCCGTCTTCGAGGCCGCCGTTAAGGGTGAGGTTTTTGATCTCGGCGGCGGAGTCGGCGGCACGGGCGACTGCAAGCCCGGAGCACAGCAGCATCGTAATCAGCAGGACCAACCCTGCGCCTGCGTACGCGCGCGGGCATCCTGCCCGCTTATGCGGTCCGGATGGCCAAAGCGGGCAAGATGCCCGCGCTCCGGGTTCAAGCGTGTGGAATACCCGGGCCGGGCGGGTGTGCCGGGCGCGCGATTCAGAGGAGGCAATGGGAGTTTTCATTTTGAGCGTGGTGCTGGTGGTTCGGGTGCCGGCTTGGCTGGCTTGGACTGGCGCTTCGCCACGAAACCGTCAATTGCCGCCACTAATGCGGCATTCTTTCCTTCCGCCCGGTAAGCCGCCGAAACAGCCGAGGCCACCTCCACCGAGGGCGGGATTTTCAGGGCCTTCAAATCAATCGCCTGATTGCCGACGTAAAGCGCCAGCGTGGGCGGGTGGGCTTCGGGTGGCTTGCGGAAGCGGTGGACGCCGAATACCCGGACGCCTGGCTCTCCTGCTTCCAAGTGCTGATACCACTGGTCTATCCGCTCTTGGCTGCCGATGGAAAACACGGCTGCCGCCCCATTTCGCTCGTCCAGCACAGTGGTAAATCCCAGTCCTCTCGGCTCCTGGTCCGGATACAAGAGGACCTGGACCTTCGCGTGCTTGATCGCGGCCAGCTTCTTGAGCAGACGGTTAACGTCGTTCGTGCCGCGCACCTGGAAGGTGTAGTGCTTCACATCGTTGGGCCATTCCGAGAACCAGGGGCTCCATCCTTCGGTGCGCAGCGGATCGTTGACAAGGTCAAGGACCCCCTCCGGCCAGTCGGGTTGAGCGGCAACCGGCTTGCCGGGCCAGGCCACCTGGTCGGTGCCCGACATCGCCGGGGCGGTGATGGACGTCAGCGCCAGCACGCCCAGGGCGGCGAGCCAGCTCCCAATTCGGTAATTCGACCATCGAGGATTATTCATAGATCACCTTCACTTCTGCAGGAGCGCCGGGAGCCACAGTGACGATTTGCTCCGGCGCGTATTGCCGGTCCGAGTTGTAAGGGTTGGGGTGGCTCCTGATGCGATATTCGCCCGGCGGCACATGGTTGAACTCGAAAGTGCCGTCGCCCTTCACCTTGGCGCTGCCGCTCCACAAGCCGATCTTCGAGCCTCCTTTGGGCTCCACTTCAACCAATATCTCATTGCCCTCGTAGCGCGACAGGGCGCGGCCTTCCTTGTCCGTCACGCTGATGCGGATCGCTCCCGCGCGACCCAGGCGCACTTGGACCTCCGTGCCCGGCACATCGTGGATGGTGAACAGGTCGCTGAAGTGATAACCGTCTGCCGCGGCGCGCAGTTGAACGTAGCCGGTCGGCAACCCGGTCAGCGCAAAGCGCCCGTCCGCGTCGGTCGTGACACCCGGTTCATCCGGCCCTTTGTAGCCGAGGCCGTTCAGGGCCAGGATATTGACAGGGGCCACCCGGACGTCCTTGAGCGGCCTGCCTTCGGTGTCGGTCACCCGGCCATCGAGGACTGCGGCCCTGGCCAGCTCGACGGTGAGTTGCTTGCAGGCGCGCTCGCCCAGGCGCTCGCGCCGGAACATGCGGGCCGCGTATCCATCAGCCCCGAACGTGAGGCGGTAGTTCCCGGCGGGAAGCCTGGTGATTTCCACGCGGCCCGTGGCGTCGCTCGTTGCCTCGGTGACCTTCTCGGGAACCGCCGGCCGCCCGTACATGGTGTCGTAGATGACGGCCACAACCACCCGCGCGCCCGCCACCGGCTTGCCCGTGGCCATGTCGTAAATGTCCGCGCGCAGGACCGCGCCGCCGTCCGGACTGACGGCAGAAGCGGCAGTCCGCTCGTCCCGCACGTTGAGCCCGGCGGGCACCTTGACCTTCGCCCAATCCACGCCCTCGCCGCCGACATAGACCTCGAGCCGGGGCGGGTCCACCGGCCGGCGGAACTGGGGCTGGTCCGCCGCGTCCACGCTCCTGGGGTTGTTGAACAGGCGATGCCAGTTCGCCGGCACCCACACATTAAACGTCCAGTCGGCTGGCTTCTTGAGGACGCCGTCCTCGTGGGGGCCGTCGTGAACGACGAGCTCCAGCGCCGGTGCGCGGATGGCGGCGAACGCGGCCAGCGCCTCCTGGAAAGCGGACGTGTCACCCCGATAAAGGAAGTGCCAATCGCCTCCCCCGAACGGCGGCCCTTCCCACCAGCCAATCCGGGATTCAAGATTGGCGACGGCCAGCGCCCCTTCAGGCCAGCCCGCATCGCGGACCGGCTGGTTGCCGCTGCCGGTCATGATCAGTGCCGGCGCAGGCAGGGAAACCAGCAACACCAGGCCGGTAATAACCAGGGTGAAAGTGAAGCGTGGGACGTTGCTCATAGTCAGCTCACTCCTTGTTCGCGACATTCACTCTCACTTCCCCGAGATGCTCTTGGCCTGGCGGAGCATCCATTCGAGTTTCTTGGGGCGGGCATCGGCGCCATAAACCTCGGGCACGCCGCCCAGGTAGCCGAGCAGGCGGTCGGGAGTGACCTCGGCGGCGTAGGGACTGGAGACGAGCCATTCGGAGAAGGCGCTGGCGGTGGCGGCGAGGCGCAGGGCAGGGCTGGCCTGCTCCAACGCCTCGGCGTTGCCGGTGTAGGGCACCGGCCATTCCTGCTCGCGGTAATCGGTCGTGCCGGGGACCTTGTAGCGGACGCGCACGGTGGCGAGCGGGCCGCGCCCGCCCGGGTTCACCTCGACCACGTAAAGCGCGTTGCCGGACTCGGCGGCGCCGATCTCGGCGGCGTCCACGGTGTTGTCGCGGAACTGCTCCTTGGTGAGCTGATGCTTGGCGTAGCCGATCTGGCGGTAGGCCGTCACGCGGGCCGGGTTGAACTCGACCTGCACCTTCACGTCCGAGGCGGCCACCTTGAGCGCGCCGGCAAGCTGGCCGGCGAATTCCGTCGCCGCTTCCTCGGGCGTGTTGATGAAGCCGTAGCGGCCGTCGCCGTTGCGCGAGAGGACCTCCAGCAGATCGTCGTTGTAGCCTTCCCAGCCGATGCCGAAGCAATCGAGCGCGATGCCCTGCTTGCGGTTGGCCTCGACCTTCTGCTTGAGCGCCTCGGGCTCGACGTTGCCCAGGTTGGCCGCGCCGTCGGTGAGCACCACGACGCGGTTGATGCCGTTGGCCAGGTAATGCCTCACCGCGGTCTGGTAGGCGAGGTTCATGGCGTCCTCGAGGTTGGTGCCGCCCTGCGGGGTGAGTTCAGTCAAAGCCAGGGCGACGGCCTCGGCGTCCGTGCCGGGCGCGCCGTCGGCGAACAACCGGGGTGTGCGCGCGAAGGCGACCACGCTGAGCTTGTCCTGCGGCTGGAGTTGGCCGGCCAGCACCCGCAACGCCTCGCGGATGATCCGCACGCGGTCGGCGCGTTCCATCGAGCCGGAGTTGTCGAGCAGCAGCACGAGGTTCAGCGGGCGGCCCGGCTGGCGGCCCAGCGCGGCGGTCTTGATCGAGAAGCGCAGCAGGTCGCGGTTCTGGGCGAACGGATAGCGCGCGCGCTCCCACGCAAACGCGACCGGGACGCCCGGCGGCGGTTCGGAGTCACGGTAATCGAATGCGTTGATGAACTCCTCGCTGCGCACCGATGCCGGCTCGGGCATGGTGCCCTTCTCGAGGCTGGCGGCGGCGAGCTTGAAGGACACGTCGCTCACGTTGAGCGAGAAGGTGGAAAAGGCATTATCCGCGGTCTGGACCTCAGGCTGGGGCACCGGGGCGGGGGCGAGTGGTTTAGGGGCCGCTGCATCGAGTTCCGGCGCGAGGGTCTGCGCCTTTTTCTCCAACCGCCCTCGTTCCTGCTCCTTCTGCGGCAGTCTGTCGCCATCAATGAGGCCCAGCCTGCGATCCAAACCGCGCGACTGGGGGCTCCGGGCAGCCGTTTCAGCCTTCTCGGACGTGACGGTCAGCGCGTGGCTGGGTTCGGCCGGCACAACCGCATAGCCAAACGCGGGCGCGCTGCGGCGAAGAGTCTCGCCCAGCTCCCTGAGCTCTTTCGCATCAACCTGGGAGTGGAAGCCTCGCCCTTCAAGCCCGGACGCGTCCTTGTCCGCCCGCTCCGCGTCCTTGGTCTTCGCCTGGACCTTCTCGCGGACACCGGCCACCTCCTGCTCACCGAGTGACGTACCCAGCAGGGGCAGATCTCCGGTTCTGGGTGCGGGAACCTTCGTGGCCGCCGCGGCGGCGGGCGGGGCCCGGCCGTCCATGTCCGCGTACCATTGATACTTCTGGGAGGTTTGGCTCTCGTCAAAGTTGTGCGCTAGATCCGACCGGCTGAAGAACAGGTCGCCCGCGGCGATTTCCACCGGCCGGCTCTCTGCCGGCGCAGCTTGGCCGGGAGCGTTTACTCCGAAACCGCCATAAGCGCCGCCCTCGGATACGCCGGCTTGCCGGCCGGAGGAATCGTCATAGAAAACTCTGGTGCTGGCGGCGGGGCTGCTGGGCGGACGGCCGGCGTAGAGGGCCGCGGTTTGTCTGGAGTCATCGGCGGGTGAACCGGACTTGGGCAGAACAATGGCTGCGCCGGCGGAGGCGGCCGGTTCGGGAGGGGGCACTGCCGCCGATGACGCAACCTGGACTGCCCCGCGGGGCCGCCCTTCCATGGCATACCGTTCGACGCGTTGCTCCGGGCCTTGGTCCAGGAGGTAGTCTTGCACGGCGTCATGGCTGAAGTCTTCGACGGCGGGCGCAGGCGCAGATTTGCTGACCCCCACGGACCCGCCAAGCATCGTCACCCTCCGCGAGCTCGCCTCCCGTTTTCCCAACGACGGGACCAACAACGCGCTCAGGATGAGCATCATGCCCGCGGCGCAGGCCACCGGCACCAGCCAGTGGGCCGCGCTCCGACGCGGGGGGGCCAATTCCTCCGGGGCGGCGGTCTTGAAATGCTCGAGCAGCTTTTGGCGCCGATGCTCTTCCAGCCTGAGCGGAAGCAGCGGTTCGGCTGGTTGCTGCGCCGGAGCGGCAAAGGTCTCGCGCACCAGGGCAATGGTATGCTTGAGCCGCTCATAGAGCTTGGCCAGTTCGGCGTCCTGCGCCAGCTTCTGGTGCAAGGTGGCGGCCTGGTCATGCGGCAGTTCGCCCAGCAGCAGCGCGGTCAGGCTGGCCTCGAGCGCCGAGCGCGGGTCTTTGGGAAATTCGGGGTTCATAGTCGGGGCAGCGACGCAGCGCAAGTCTCCTCTGCCGTCATCCTGAAAGGATGAGAGCGCTCAGCCCAGGGTTGCGAGGCACGAGCTACCCTGGGTGTGCGATAGGATGAAACGTCAACCCTGAAAGGGTTGGATCGTCTGTCGCCCACACAGTCAATCCCACGGCAGGGCGGCGAGAACAGATCGGTCGAGGCGGTGAGGCAACCCTTACAGGGTTGGTGATTCTTGCGATCCTTGGACCCAGGGTAGCTCGTGCCTCGCAACCCTGGGCTGAAGGATGCAATACCTTTGGGATTGCTCAGGATGTCCAAACTCCCGAGCAGATTGGGAATCTGCTGCGCCAGACCTTCGGGGTGCGGTCGGTTGAGGAAGAAGTCGAGATTCATGGTAATACTCCATTCCGGGCCAGTTCGTCCGCGACGGCTTTCAGGGCGTGGTGCAGGAGGTAGCCGACGTGGCCGACCTTGAGGCCGGTGCGGGCGCTGATTTCCTTGTAGGACAGATCCTCATTGAACTTGAGGCGGACCAGCTCGCGGCTGCGCTGGTCGAGGGTCTCCAGGCTGAGGCGGACCAGGCCGATGCCCTCCCAGCGGGCGATTTGCTCGTCGGGCAGGGGCTGGGGATCGGCGGGATCATTGGCGGATGGGGCGCCATCGTCGCCGGGCGGGTTGAGCGGGACGACTTTGCCGGCCTGCCGCCGATGGTTGAGCGCGAGGTTATGCACCGTGCGGTAGAGCCATCGCCGGGGCTCGCGGACTTCGTCAAACTGTGCATGCAAACGCATGAATGCTTCCTGGACGATGTCCTCGGCCGCGCCGGCGTCGCCGGCCAGGCGCAGGGCGTAGCTCAGGAGGGGCGACTCGAGGGCTGTGAACAGCGCTTCGATTCTCTCCCCTCCGGGCGGTTTGGCACTGGCTTGATTTGCTGGCATCAGGGCCATGCTGGGCGAACTTTCTCGCTTTGGCTTAACTCATACAACCGCTCCGGCGCTCTGTTAGCAAGAGAACATCTTAGTCTCGCTTAACACGACACCGGGCGGCCCTGTTTCTTAGACGAAAGTTCAGGCGGATTGCTCCGCCCGGCCCTGGGCGCCACGACCGCGCAACGCGTCTGGCATCCTACCGCTAATGCTATTGCCCCCGAACCAAAATGCCAAAGAGGCGGCCCCCACTCCCTTCCTGCCGCGCCGGTGGCAGCCAATACCGCCACAGCGTCGGGCCGGAGCCGAAATACACCGCCTCGTCGGTCAACGCGAAACCGCAGCCGATATGCACCGGCGCGGCGGCGGTGTGAACGACTTCTGCTTTTGTTGGATCAAAGGCATACACCGCCCGGCTCGTCAGCCCCACCAACAGTCCGCTGCGATGCCGGCCAAGTGAAATCTGCGCCTGCGGCCCGGGCAGGCTGTTCGTCCGCACGGCCCGCATCGTCTGCGGGTCGAAGACAATCAGCCGGTCGCCCGCCGTGGTGAATACCTTGCCGCCGGCGGCGGCCGTGGCCGGGTAACTGCTCGCCCCCGGGACAATGGCAGCCTCGAAGACCTTGCGCTTTTGCTTCGGGTCGAACGCAAAGAACCTGGCTTCCTTCTCGGCGGGGCGCGTGCCGCCGCCGCCCCAGTTGCCGCTGCCGCCGAAGATCAGGCCGCTCGCGGGCTCGTAGGCCAGCGAGACGATGCTTTGGTTGGTGACCACGTTGCGGTGGTTCTCGAGGGTCCGGTTCTGCCGCGGGTCCCAGGCCGCCAGCGCGCCGCCCAGTTGCCCGTAGGGCGGCTCGCTGCCGATGTAAATCAGCCCGCCCGGACCCCGAATCATCGCCCGCGGCCGCAAGTGCCCGTCGCCCACCCCCCCGAAGCTGATCGGGTTGCAGTCCGCGCCAGTCCCGAATTTCCAGAACGGCCTGGCGGGATCATAGAGATTCATCACGGCGCCGCCGTAATAGCACAGGTAGAGCTTGCGATCGTGTTCCAGCAGTGAATAGACCTCGCCGCCGGGCATCCCGCCGAGGTGCTCGCTCCGGCCCGCCCGAGGGTCAAAGCGGAAGATTTCCATCGGCAGCGCAGTGCTGCCGTAAACCGCGCCACCGGGCCCGATTCCCACCACGAAGATCATATCGCCCGCGCCGCTGTACTTGAACGTGCGCTCGACGACGCGCCCGCCGCGCGCGTCGCGCAGCGCGAAGGAGCCGCGGTCGAAACGCGTCACCAGGCGCCCGTCGCGCAGCTTGAGCGGCGGCAAGTCGGGCGCGTCCCGGACGGGTGTGACCGACTCGTCCGCCACGCGGAGCAAGTTTGTGCCGAACGCGGCATACACGTTGCCGTCGCTCCGGCGCGTCACGGCAACCGTGCTCCAGGTGGGGGCCCCGTGCAGCCCCGCGGGCAGGATGCTCCGGTGCGCGCGGGTCGCAGGGTCATATTCCACGAGGTCGCCCCGGGTGGTCCCGATGCCGACATAGACCTTGCCGTTCGGCCCGACGGCGAGGCTGCGCGCGTACATCTCGGTGGGGTGCATGCGGCCCAGGTCTTCCATCTTGCCGGTTGCCGGGTCGAAGCTCACCAGCTTCGCGCGCGGATAGGTGCAGGCGTAGAGCTTGCCGTCCTTGCCGAGAGCGAATTGCCAAAGGTAGGTCTCGTCAGGTGAAGGCTTGCCGACGACCTCGATGCCCTTCTCCGGCTGCCGGGGATCGAAGCGCAGGATCAGGCCGCCATCCCATGTGCCGAAGTAAATCTTCTCATCCGGCCCGGCAACAAAAGCCCACGCCCCCGGCCCCTGGGGCGCGGTGAACTGCCGCGCCTCGCCGGTATCAGGATCCACCTGCACGAGGAAGAGCGGCGCGCCGGCCTGGTTGAAGTTGAAGTAGAGCGCCTCGCCGCCGCGGCCGTTGGGGCCGACGATGCACCCCATCAACCCGCCCACACGCACAGGGATGCCCAGCGACTCGAACCGGCCACCCTCGGGCTGCGCCGCCATGGCTCCCAGGGCGCAGGCCAGCCCAAGGGCGCCGCAGAGCTTCCGCGCTGAAATGCCCCGGAACCAGCCCAGGCGATTTCCGGTCAGCGCGATCAGCGCCTCCGCCGCCCAGCCGCCCAGGCGGTAAGGAAAGCCGCGGCGCACCACCCGGTCATTGTTGGTGATGAAACGCTCCATGCGGATATCCGTCAGGCCCAGCGGCGCGAGCATCCGCTCCAGCTCCCGGTCCGTGAAGCCTTTGGTGCCGGGGCTTTCGACGTGGTTCGACAAGACCCAGCGCAGGCTCTTCCAGGGGCGGCCTTTGAGCAGCGCGTGCTTGACCCACATCTTCCACGCGTAAAGGCCGCGGCGGTTATAGAGCATGACCTTGATTTCCCCGCCGGGGCGCACCACGCGGACCAGCTCGGCCAGTGCCTTCCGCGTATCCGGCGTGTGATGCAGCACGCCCCACGAGTAGCCCAGGTCAAACGTGTTCGACGGGAACGGCAGGTTCTCGGCGTCGGCGACCTGCAGGCTCTCGGGCTGCGGCAGGCCGTACACCTCGATGCGATGGCGAACGTTGGCCAGCGCTTCCTCGGTCAGGTCAATCCCGGATGCCCGCGCCCCGGCCCGCAGCCACTGGATGAAATCCGTGCCCGCGCCAAAGCCGACCTCCAGCACGCGTTGGCCGTGATAACGGGTGAACTGGGCAAAGGAATGAATGAAGGGCTGATCCCAGTAGCGCCACTGCTCGATCTGCTCGAAGTACTGGCGGCTGAATTTCTCGGCCTGCGCCTGGTCGGCGTCGCAGCTCTCCCGGTTCCAAAACGCCCTGACCCGGTCTTTTAGGGCGCAAGACGGTTCTGAGCCGGCTGGCCGGGATGCTCCCGCCGGCGCCGGACGCGTCGCGCCGGTCCGGGCGTCTTCACTGTTCTGGGCTCGGTCCATATCAGGCGCCTGCACGCGCCACCCTAACAAGCAGTGTTTTCCGCGGGCAACAAGTTTCGCCGAGCCGCCCGCGGTTGGGCCGGAACCAACGCCTTCGCGCGGCGCCCCAGGCCTGAGTCTCTCCCCGGGGTTGAGATTGCGGGCCGGCGGACAACCTTGGTACAGTGAAGCCGCATCGCAGCATGACGCACCTCATCTATGGCTGAAGCTCCGAAGATTTCGGTCGTTACCCCGTGCCTCAACAGCGCGGCCACGATTGGTGCGACGATCGAGAGCGTGCTGAGCCAGGACTACGCCAACTGGGAACATATCGTCATGGACGGCGGCTCGAACGACGGGACCGTGGCGGTGCTGAAACGGTATCCGCGCCTGGCCTGGGTGTCCGAGAAGGACGAGGGGCATTACCACGCCATGAACAAGGGCATTGACCGGGCGACAGGCGACGTGGTGGTGATTCTGAACGCGGATGATTGCTTCCGGTCGGGCGTCCTGGGGAAAGTGGCCGAAGCGTTTCGCGCACACCCGGACTGGGACGCGCTCTTCGGGGATGTGGTGTTTGTGGATGGGCAGGGCCGCGAGATTTACCGGCGGGAAGAGGCGGTTTACGACTTCCAAATCCTGCTCTACGGGGTGGATTACATCTGCCACCAGGCGCTGTTCGTGCGCCGCTCCGTCTATGGCCGCCTGGGGGGCTATCGGTACAAGGACTTTCGGAACTCAACCGACTACGAGTTCAAGCTCCGCCTCGGGCATGCCGGCTGCCGGGTCGGACACCTGCCCGAGCTGCTGGTGGATTACCGCTACCATACCCAGGGCCAGTCCGCCGACCTGCGCATCATCCGCAACATGATCCAGGAAGCAGCCGTCATCCGGCGCGAGTATGGCCATCCCGGCGGCTGGCGGGGCCGCGCCTTGCGGATCGTGTTCAAGGCCAAGCGCCAGTTGCAGAAGCTCTGGTTCCGGCACACGTGCGACCTCATCCCCGGTACCTGGCGGCTCAAGCCCCATCTGCGAGCAGAAACCCAGTTCTCCTCCAACGCCGGCCTGGACAAGCTCTGAGCCGTTGGTATTCCGAAGCCACCCCCATAGCACCCCCATAGCACCCCCGTCGCACCTCCGTCCTTCCTCCGTTCCTCCTCCGTCCCTCCTCCGACCGGCGGTGGGAGGTGGAACGGAGGAGGGACGGAGGAGGAACGGAGGAATCACGGAGGTACGACGGCTGATGGAGGGGGTATGGTGAGGGGAGGAATCAGACCCACGTCGTTTCCAACGGGCCAGGATGTCTGAGGCTACTTTGCCGGCGCATTGTCACGGGTCAGCAGGTCGTCCACCGCCCCGGCCAGGTCCGCCAGGTATTTATCGCCGTCGGGATGGCGCGTCATCGCCACCAGGATGTAGTGCCGGCCCGGGCCGGTGATCACCGCCGAGTCGTGCAGCCAGTCCCTCCAGCTACCCCACTTCCGGATGATCTGGACATCCCGTCCGGTCAGGCCCTTCACGAATTTGATGTCGTCGTGCGGGATTGCGGGCGAGGCGAAGATCTCGCGCATGGTCCGCGAGGCCTCCGGCGAAACGAGCTTGCCTTGTTCGAGCAGCAGGAAGAAACGCATCACCTGGCGCACGGTCATCGCGTGCGAGTGATCGCCGAGCGGGTCGCCAATGCGCTCGCCGTCCACGCCGTAATGCCGCCCCACCCAAATCCCGCCGCCGTGGTTGGTGTCATAGAAGTGGTATGAGTTGAGCACCTCCTGTATCTGCCGCAATCCCATCTGGCGCGAATACTTTGCGGCCATCTCGTTGCTGGACGCCTTGGCCATCTGCCCGAGCTCATGCCGGGTCTGCGGGTCCAGGCGGGTGGCGGCGTCGGGATGCAATTGGAAGTAGGCCAGCAGGATGCCCACTTTGGCCACGCTCGCCGCGTAGTCAATCCGGTCCGGGTGGATCATCGCCAACCGGAGGCGCGTCAGGTCCAGAACCCCCGCTGCCGCCTGCTCTGTCGTCAGCCCGTATTGCCCGCGCAGCCTGGCGTCCACCGCCTCGAGTTCGGCCTGGAGCGCGGGGTCGGTTGGGGTGTTGTAGTCCAGCGTATAGGACTCCCAGGAGGCCCGCGTCCGGACGCTGGCCGAGTGGCAACCGGATAAGCAGATCATTGTCATTAACAGCAGGCAGTGGCGCATAGACTTCTCTTCGGGCATCGCCCGTCGCGCACGGATTCTCATTCGACCGGCGGGCGGTGGCAATTGGAAAAGCGCCGCGGCGATTGATCGTGCCCTGAATTCACGGGGCAGTGTCCAGATTATGGACGGCTTGCGGGGCGGGCTTGACTGGCTGAATTCCCGCGCTTTCCGCCTCCCTGCAGCCTGTTTGCTGGCCGCATCTGGCGCTCGATTGCACCCTCTTTTACGGGGTCTGGCCCGACTGTTGCGACGGGCGCCAAGGTGGCAGGGAAAATGCGGCACACCAGGTGTAATGATCAGAGTCTTCCTATCGTTGTTAGTCCTGGCAGTGTTAACAATCTCCTGTTCAGCCCCGCGGAGCGCGCAGACATCCCGATTTGAGGGCCAGGAGCAGGCCAGCCTCATTGTCCGCTATTACACAGACGACACCAGTTACCTGTTGAAGCCCGAGGCGAAGGAAGGGCCGTTTCTGTCCATCCTCAACAAGAGTGATGTCCTCGAGGTTGCCAAACGGCAGGCAGGCCGCGATTTGGCCGTAGTCGTGCTGATCCATTACGGCGCCGAGAGCGAGGCCAGGGCGGTGAAATCCAAGTGGCAAAACCTGCTGACCGAGGCGGGTTACCAGCGCGTGGTCTTCCTGCGCGGCCGGAATGGCATGCGCGTCAACGGCCTTGCGGTCCTGTCGAGTCCGAGCTAGCGCCCGACGGGCCATTTCGTGCCGGTGGTTCCAGGCCAACTGCGGCCTTTAGGCTCAATGCCCGCGGCTATTGGGCCGCGTAGGTTTGCGTCTGGCCGGTAACGCGGCGCGTGACCTGGAGGGTGTGCGGGCCAAGCCGCGCGCCGCCGTATTGGAAGCTATCCCGTCCGAAGTTGGCAACCACCTCGATGCGGCCGCCGAAGACGGCGCGCTGGGCCGCCCGGTCGGGAGTGAGCCATTGGAAATCGGTCAGCGGCAGCAGCGCCGTCTCCCGGTGCAGCGGCGAGAAGAACTCGTAATGCCGTTTGATTTGCGCCCGGCGCTTCTGGAACTCCGGCAGGTTGAGGTGGTAGAGCGGCGGCACCTGGTAGAGCAACTCCAGCAGTTCCACCGTCCGGGCTTCATCCCGGGCCTTAAGGCTGGCAAAGGACCAGTGATGCGTGGCGATCACTGAGTCATGAAACACCGTCTCGAAGAGCGGCAAGCGGAATCTCGGGTCGTAGTAGATACGGCGGTATTCTTCTTTCATCGGCACTGGCTTGAAGAAGACCTGCGGCTCATCAGGCGGGTAGTACGAGCCAAGGTAATACCTGGATTGCTTGCTGGTCAGATCGGGGTCGCCCCAGCCGATGACGGGCGTCATGACGCCGTGGGCGAAATGCACTGTCGCGGCGACGCCCGCGGAGCAGCCCTCGGTGCCGACCACCGCGCCGAACGCGTCGCGAATCCACGCCATGCGCGAGACGCGGGCTTGCAGGTCGGATTGCTGGGTCGCCGGGTGCCGCTCCGAGTAATCGTCAAAGTAATCCCCGAACCCATCGCAGTCTATGAACCACGAGTTGGCATGGAACGCCGCCATCAGGGCCGAGACGCGCTTCTCGACGTAGGGCCGCGCCGCGGCGGGGCTGAGCAGAAAGCCCTTCTGTTTGAACCCGGGGCGCCGGGCGCCGTCGGCATTGACGATAGCTCCCGTTTCGTAGAGTGCCGCGTCGAACTGCGCGGTTTCCCAGGTGTCCGGCTCGCCCGGACGATGGATGCTGTGATAGGAGTCGTACGGGCCGATGAGGAAGCCGGCCTTTTTCGCCGCTGCGACCGTTTGCGGGCGGTCCAGGAAGCCTTTCCACCCGTCGCTGCCCAGCCACAGGCGGTCCAGGCCCGTTGCTGCAAGCTGCCGGATCATTTTGGGCGAGGTCCCGTTGCCCCAGGCATCAGGTCCGGCCAGCAGGCCCGGGAATGCCGCCGCCAACAAATGCGAGTTGAGCCGGCAGAGGTCCGCCGGGCTCAGCTTGCCGTGGCCGGACGCCAGGAGTGAGGCTATGTCCGGCTCCAGCGCGACGGCTTGCCATGCCGCCGCTTCACAAAACTCCGGCTGCCGGAGCAGGCGGTTGAGGGCCTCGGTGAGTTGCGACTTCTGGTAACGGTCCGGCCACTGGGCCTCGAGGATTTGGCTGACCACCGCCCTGACTTCGGGCTCTAACAAGCCCCAAATCCGCCGGGCGGGCGGCGGCGCGGAGGCTGCGTCCCCGGCTTTGAGTGCCCGGGCGAGTCCCTTCCAATCGGCGACATCAGACAGGTCGAGCGGTTCGCTGCCCCAGAGGTAAATGTGCGCCGCGCCCGGCAGCTTTCCGGCTTCGGGCGTCTTCCGAACCTTCTCGGTGAAGCTGACGAATTCGCCGCGCTCGATCAGCCATCGCCGGTAGCGCCGGGCCGGCTCGACGGGTGAATTGGTTCCCAACTCGAAGACCACCGCGTATTCCTTGACCGGGTGGTTGCGGGTGAACTGGTGAGTCAGGCTCGCCTCCAGCGTGTTGTCCGGGGCGCGCGCGAAGCGCAGTTGGTTATTGAACGGATTGGTCAGAATGCACGTGAGCGTCCACAGTCGCAGCGGGGCCGAAGACTGGCACTCCAATCCTATGAAGGGCATGATGAGGTCGGCCGTGGTGTTGAGCGCGCCGCGACTGGTCAGGAACGCCTGCCAATTCGTGTCGGCGCACGGCGCGTAAGCGCCCTCGAAGAGCGGCAGAATCCAGGCTTTGGCCGGGGCGCCGGCGGGAATGATTGGAAAGGTGAACTCGCCCGGTTCCGCCGCCAGCAGATGGACCACCAGGCGATCGCGCTCCGCCGCAAAGCTCAGCGAGACCTTCCGGTCGGGGAGCGACCACCTGGCTTTGCATGGCTTGCCGTTGCCGCCCCAATCCGCGCTGGCCACGCGGCCGAGGTTGGTCTGGGCGGCGGACACCAACATCTCCGGGTGGTTGCCGCACTGCAGCGTGACCTCCAGGGTGGACGGGTCAATCCGGGCCAGGCAGGACTTGCTCTGGAGGACAACCTTGTCTCCGGCGAACGATCCAACCGCGCAGAGCAGCCAGGCGGACACCAGCAGCGCGCTCTTCCCGGGGTGTGTCGGCTCTTCTCTCACCCCTGCCCTCTCCCGCGGGGAGAGAATTCCCCAACCAGAACCTTTCGCGCTTTGACCCCCTGAACCACCGTGAGGGAACATCCAACATCAAACATCCAACATCGAACCTCCAAAGGCCGAGCTTTGGGCCGCTATTGGATGTTGGGCGTTCGAGGTTGGATGTTGGATATTCCCCAGGTTCATGGGGAGGGCCAGGGTGAGGGGAAACAACCCGTGCAACTGAATAGACACCGCTTAGAGCTTCGGGCGCGTCGCGTGATCCTGCATCCAGCCAATGTCCATGTTGTTCTCCTGGGGGATCGGGGTGGAGCCGTCAAAGATCACGCCCTGCTCCTTGATCGGGCGCGAGGTTCGCCCGTCACGCCACTTCTTGATCTCGGAATGGCCGTCGGCAAAGCTAAGCCCGCCGGCATTGCCGTGATAAGCGGCTGGCAGGTCCAGCCATCGGTACATCCTTGGGTTCGAGGGCGAATAGCCGGACATGTCCTGAAGGTAATTGCCCCAGTTGATGGCGTCCTCGCGCTCATCAATAAACACGAAGATTCGGTCCGGCCCGGGCCGGCTCAAGGCGGAGAATGTCGTGTAAAGCGTGTAGGCCTTCATGTTGCCGGTGTTGATGGCCGTGCCGGCAAAGCCCCCCACATACGCGTTCATGGCCATGCTGCGCAGCCGCGTCTTCCTCTCCCCGCCGACAACCACATACGCCCGGTCGGCCGGACAGTGAAAGATGCCCAGGCTCTTTCCGCAATAAGGCCACATCGGACTCCGGTGAATGTCCACCGTGGGATCCCAATTGGAGCGGTTGCCGGCGGTGAAATCCATCCTGCCGTTGCACCAGGTCTCTGCCATCCAGGTGCCGGTCGGCCAACTGCTGGCATAGGGCAGCTTGTCGCCATTATCCTCGGTGTAGAGGCGCCACGCGAAGGCGAGCTGCCGGTGGTTGTTCATGCACTGCACGCCCTGGGCCTTGAGCTTGGCGCGCGTCAACGCCGGCAGCAGCAGCGCCGCCAGGATCGCGATGATGGCTATAACGACCAGCAGTTCGATCAGGGTAAAACCGCGCGCAGGCCGCGCGCTAACCGGGGGAAACAGCCTGGGAGTCCTTGCGTTCATGTCTGGTATAAGAGTGGGGAGCCCGGGCATCCGCAAGCGCTCGGGAGGCGCCGCGTGCCCGTTGACTTCCGATGTCTTCTTTGTCGGCATAAGATGGCGCAGCAATGACGGCCGGTCAGCCTCACCCATTCACTCGCAGCCCGGGAGACAGCACGGCGCGCCGCCATCGATACAGGCTAGTTTGCATTCACGGCGGCCCGGAGGCAAGGACAAATTTCAGGAACCCCGGGGCGATTTGACTCAAAAAGATTGTTACCCGGGCGAGGAGAAGATGGTCGAGTAAGCCATTGGTTGCCTCAAAAAGGGGTGTTACCCGAAGGGAATGGACCCTGATATGAGTCAACTGACACGCAAAGAGGTTCTGGCCAAGCTGCAAAGACATTACCAGCGGGCCGGAG
>Ga0209201_1000992_pt1 | contig 35338 bp, 31 predicted proteins | sample AD_UKC055_MetaG_FD_184411 | JGI IMG/M metagenome (GOLD analysis project Ga0209201, IMG submission 184411) | Active sludge microbial communities of municipal wastewater-treating anaerobic digesters from USA - AD_UKC055_MetaG (SPAdes) (version 2) | ecosystem: Engineered > Bioreactor > Anaerobic >... | reverse complement strand
AAGGCAGATGGCCTTTAAAGTTGATTAGTTTTGCCGATTCCTGAATAAGTCTTTGTGTTTTTGCAGCGTATATCTCAGCATCAAAATCTTGTCTTTTAAACTCTTCGAGATATATTTCATAAATTTTATTCAGCCAAAGGTATTTTTCACGATGCTCCCTGAGTTTTGGATGGGGTGATATAGATTCCCAAAGTTGGACAACTTCCCTGAAAGAGTTCTCAAACTTTCCGTGGTCTAATTCTGAAAGCTTACGGATAATATTCATGGCACATTCGTAGGTATCTTCCAGTTTAATATCTTCAAAAGGCTCAAAAGCTTCATTCAGCACTTTAGGGAATGTCAACACCAGGCTTTCAACATCTTCGAACTCTCCAATATCTTCCGGGTCGTAGTTCAAGGCTTCTTTATAATTTTGGAAAATACCCACATAATCGACTATACGGCCAAATTCTTTTGACAATTTGGTTACTTTGTCATCATAGGGGCGGTTTGTCCGGGCAACAGCCTGTAAAAGATTGTGGTCACGGATGGGGCTGTCGAGATACATGGTTTGCTCGATGGGAGCATCAAAACCGGTAAGCAACATATTACATACAATGAAGACTTTAAGATTATTACCTGATTTTTGCTCTTCCTCTGTAATCCTACGTTTGAATTGTTTAATTAGTTTTTTACGCTCTGCATCTTCTTTGTAATGGTCTTTGTAGAGTTCATATTTTTCTCCTTCATCGTAAGCCCCGGTTGAGAATATAATTGCTATTTCGGAGCGGTCGAAATATTTAAGAAGTTCGTTATAATATAAAACACAGGCTTCTTTGTCGCAAGTAACAATTTGAGCTTTATAGCCTTGCGGTTTAACAACATTTTTGTAATCTTCAGCAATATCTTTCGCAATGCACTCAATTCGTTCAGGATGTTTTAAGAATACTTTCCAGGGCTGAACTCTTTTTTCAACCAATCGTTTTTCTTCTTCATCAAGTTCTGCAGTAATTTCTTCGTAGCCTTGTTTTAGTTTGTCCTTATCAAGAAACCATTCCTGTGGACCAAAGGTATAGCGAATTGGTTTAGTTGCACCATCATCAATAGCATCCTGAATACTGTAGCGGTCTAAGTAATATTCATGGTCGCCTTTAGGACGAATGATTCCAAATTCCTGATGTGTTTTTGGGATTGGAGTACCTGTAAAGGCAAAGCGTTTTGCATTGGGTAAAACGGCCTGTAACTCCATTTGAAAATCGCCATATTGTGAACGGTGGGCTTCATCAATAAGGATGATAACATTATCCCTTAAATCCTGTCTGTTTCCCAACTCACGAAACTTCTGGATAGTTGTAATAAATACACCTGCCGGGGCTTTGTCGATAATATATTTAAGGTCACCAATGTTATGGACTGGCCTTGCATTAGGAAACTCACAATCATCGAATGTGCCGCCGATTTGCTCCCTTAAATCTTTTCGGTCGACAACTATATAAACAGTCGGGTCTTTAAGTTTTTTGCTCTGGCGTAGTTTAAAAGCCGTATAAAGCATTGTTAAACTCTTACCGGAACCTTGAGTGTGCCAAATAACCCCTTGCTTTAAATCGGAATTAACTACACGGTCAGTTATTTTGTTGGCAGCCCTTAATTGCTGGTAGCGGGCGACTTTCTTTATTATTTTCCCTTCGGTTCGCTCAAATACCATAAAATGCTTAACTATATCCAAAACCCTTGCAGGTTGGAGCAAACCTATTATTCCTAATTTCATGCGCTCCAGTACTTCGCCATTGGGTAAACGGTCAACATCGAAATTCCAAAGACCGTCTTTTTCATCCTGATAAGTCCGGCATAAATCGTTGGTGGATTCTAATATCGGGTTAGTTTGGCTAACATCCAGCAGTGTACTTTTCCATTCATTAAAATAGGAGGTTGAAGCACCGGGAATGCCATATTTTGCAATGCGTCCATTGCAGGCTACACCAAAGGCATGACACATAAACAATTTATCGGCTCGCTGGTCGTAGGTTGAAAATTGGGCAACCCCTTCGAGCCAGTTTGTTCCTTTACGGGCACGTTGTTTGGCTTCTATTGGCACTAATGGAATACCATTAACGAGTAACACTATATCGGTTTTTACCATTTTATAGCCCTGTACCCAATATTGGTTGGTAACAATAAAGTCGTTGTTCCAAATGCTTTCGTAATCAATAAAATGAACATCAATATCATCGCCTTCAACAGTAATAGTTACATGGGTAGCCAATTTATCCAGAAAAGCCTCGTTACCTAATATGGGAATGGGATTATTGAGGTTTTGGAGTAGCTGGTCAACAGCAATTTTCGCCACGCCGAGCGAAATATTGTTTATAGACGCTGTTTTTTCTATCAATATACTATCTAATACCGGATTAGAAAATGGACGGTTATAGCATTTCAACTCATCGTTGCTTTTGAATGTCCAGCCCATTTTGCTGAGCCACTCTGTTACAGGGCGTTCAACGCCTTTCAGTTCTGATAGTTTGCCCATTGTTTCACTATTTTTTTTTCAGGTCTTTCAGGTCTTGCTCAAGCTCTTTCAGGCTGTTTTCTTTTTCGGTATCCTGTAATTCTTTTTTGAATTTACCATATTCCAGGGCCGATTTTTCAATGGCCATCTGATGGCTGATTGAACCGGCATGGGTAAGGAGTTCGCGCCCGTTGAGCTGTAAAATCACATCAAGGCGTTCTATCCAGTCTTTCATGTACATGGGGGTTTGCTGTTGTGCCATGGTTTCGGCAAAAGCAAGATATTGTTCTACCAAAAGCCCCAAAAGCTTTATTTCGTCTTCGTTCAGGTAATTTTTGGCAATATTTACATCGGCTTTTTTAATGGCTGCTGCTGTTTTCTTGTCAAACGACTGCATACCGAGCAAAGGCAAGGTGGCGTCAACACGCCTGTACACCAGTTCTGCTGCCGTTTGCTGACTTATTGCCCAAAGCAATTTGTTTTGTACTACTTTAAAAAACAGGATGGTTTTTTCATCATTTGCATCGTAATCTATGCTTGTTTTATAAATGTCTTTGATTTTTTGGTAAAAGAAGCGTTCGGAAATCCGTATCTCCCGTATCCTTTCCTGAAGTTCAGTAAAATAATTCATTGAATTGCCAGACTTGAAACGCTCATCGTTCAATGCAAAGCCTTTTACAATATATTCTTTAAGCCTTTGAGTGGCCCAGATACGGAACTGTGTGCCCTGTTGCGATTTTACCCGGTACCCAACTGAAATAATGACATCGAGGTTGTAATGTTTTACCGAAATTTCTTGTGTTTTTCCTTCAATAGCGCCATGTTGAGTGGTTAGTCGGAAATTCCGGCATACCACTTCTTCGGTTAACTCACCTTCTTTAAAAACGTTTTGAATGTGTTCGGTAATAGTTGTACGTGCTTTTCCGAATAAAGAAGACATTTGCTCCTGTGTAAGCCACACGGTTTCGTCTTCGAGGCGCACATCGATTTTGATACTGCCTTCGGAGTTTTGATATATGAGTATTTCGCCGGTGTTCATATTATGCATTATCAATCCAGTTGAACAAATATTCGTCTTTAAAATCAATTTCAAAAGCTTTTAAAAAGGTCAGGTATTCGTCTTTGAATGTTCGTTTTTTATGATGTTCTTTTTGTTTTTCGATATATTGAATTACATCGGTGAGTTGGGAATGACTGTAAGAAAAAGCGCCGAAACCTTCCTGCCATTGAAAAGTATATGGAGTGAATTTTTTTTCTTTTATAAAAGTGTTAGATGATTTTTTTACTTCCCTGACCAAATCGGATAAACAGCACGATGGTTTCATGCCAATAAAAAAATGGATGTGGTTTGATGTGCCGTTGATGGCAAGCATTTTTTGCCCTTTGTTTCGCACAATGCCGGTAATGTATTTGTACAATTCTTCTTCCCACGATGGTAGAATAAGTGCGTTGCGGTTTTGAACGGCAAAAACGGTTTGGATATAGATTTGTGAATAAGTATCGGCCATGATATTAATCTTTAAGGATTTATGTTCTGTGTTTTCAATCCCGGAGGGATTGCATGTATACAGAATGGTGCCAGGCAGGGTAGATGTACGACCCCGGTCGGGGTCGAATTGTATTTGTGGAAATGTGTTTCTATAAACATATAACCCCTCTGGGGTTGTGCCGTGCCATGCCATGCGAATGGTTATATTCATATTACTTTAGAAATTTTGTTAGAAATCTGATTTGTCTTTTCTACCTCAACTCTAACTTTACCTGTTAAAAGGTTCTGCATTAGGGATTTTTTAAGACGTTGAAGCATCTGAATTCGACTTAACTTTTCAACTTTTACTTTTTCAGTGGAGAGTATGGCACTTGTTATTGAATTTCTTTCCTCGTCAGTACTTGGTATTGCTAATAAGAATCTTTTTATATCTCTATAACTTGCCCTTGGATGTTGAGTTCCTGCAGTAACTGAAGTAGTGAAATCAAGAAACCTTTTTGACTGAAAAATTAAGTACACCCAATTTGAAAATTCGCTGTTTTCAAACACCAAAAACTCAGTTGAACCAACTCCGTCAATATCAGAAACCCATACTTTATTTAAATAAGGTCTCAGTTTGCCAATCAAAACATCTCCTTTGGAGAATTTAACTTTCAAAGCCAGTGTTTCATTAGACTTACCCATGCCTTCTCTCCTAAATTCGTTAGGTAATATATGCTCTAATCCAATATAATCTAATATCTCAGAAGATTTAAGCGGGTCAAAAGAATCTGTTTTACGCATTACCAATTCATCAATTCTTTTCACTAACCAACCTTTTGGCACATTCCCAAACTTCTCATCTTTATAAAACTCGTCTTTGGTTCTCCATCTGCCGTCGGGTTTAAGTTTTCCGATAAGCAGGTTTTGCATCAGTCCTTTTTTAAGCTTTTCGGCTGCTTTTATGCTATTTTGGGTGGCTTGAATGGCAGAATCGACAAGAGATAGAATATTTGTTATTTGTATTTGTTCGTCCTCCGGCGGCTTGGGAAGGTAAATCTTTTTCAATTCGGTTTTTGAAACGCTATAAACTTTAATGCCGGTGGCAATGCGAAGGATGCTGTTTCGTACTTTCTCCTGGTTTAATATATAGCCTTTAAAACCAGTAATAAATTCATTGTTCTTTACCCTTAAATGCAAGGTGTGTAAGCCTGATATAATAACTTTTTGGCCTATATTAATCACTTCAACCGATTTGCCAACCCCTTCATAATCCTCGGAAGCATCGGAAATTATCAAATCGCCATCGGTAATTGGGGTGTATCTTTTTACCATTTCCTCGCTAATACATGGCAAAGTATCAGTTTTGGCATCAATAAAACGGTCAAAACGGGTGTGTATATCGCCATAATGAATATATCCACAATCGCCAGTTTCGCTTAATAATGCACGTGAATAGGATGCTGTAGGGAAAAAATCGAAATAATCGCCAAGTTTTACTACATCCCAACCAATGGGGACAAGTCCAAACTTTTCGTGCGTGTAAAAACCTTTTGTCGAGCTGTCCTTATTATTCATGAGAAATTACTTTTAGAAGTTCGACAATGGCATTATCAATCTTGTTTTCCTTTTTAATAAAATCGGAAAATTCAGTAATTGCAGTTTTTAAATCAATTTCTTCTTCCGGTTCAAAAGTATCTACATAACGGGGCAGATTGAGGTTAAACTCGTTTTCTTCAATTTCTTCCATATCAACCACCGAAAAATAGGTTTTATGTATTTCAGGGTCTTGCAGCATGGTTATAAGTTCCTGTTCCACATCGTTAATAGACTGGCGTTCTTTTTCGGCTTTTTCACGGGCAGCCTGTATTTTACCTTCTTTTTCGGCTATAAGCTTATCAAAGGCAGCCTGGGCAGTTTCAAGATTTTTAAATTCCGATTTTGAGGGCTTTTTATCTTCCGTTTCCTTATCGGCAATAACCTGTTTAACTTTTTCAAGCCTGTTTGTGAGTAAAGTCAGGTTGTCGTGATAATATTCTTCAATTTCAGAAAGTTTAAATTCCAAATCTTCCTGTATAAGCTTTTTTAACCTTGTTTTTTGGGTGGTAATCCAGGTTTTGCCAGTTTCAAAGTCACCCCAGCTTTCGAGAATGGTGGAGATTCGCAAAATATCGTGCGGCAACAGCACGTTCATATTCGGTTCTTCCTTATACCAGCCCGGTTTGGCAGCGTAAACCATCAAAACCTTGTTTTTACGTTCTTCTGCTTTGTTTTTATTGATAAAAAGAATAGAACCCGGAATGGAAGTGCCGTAAAACAGGTTGTTGGGCAAAAACACAATAGCGTCAATGATATTGTGCATTTGGGTAAACTCCCCGTTACTGTCCATAGGGCCTTGTAAGAAACCACGGCGGATAATATACTCATCATCGGCCTTGCGGTTCTGACCATCTTCTTCTTCAGTTTTTTCGGGCTGTCCCCTGAACATAATTCCTTGGGGACAAACTACGCCAGCTTTGCCATTCTCTTGTAGGGAAGCAACAATATGCTGGATAAATGCAAAATCGCCGTTTGAAAATGGCGGGATGCCATAAACAAAACGTTCGTGAGGGTCGGTAAAATCTTCCTTGCCCGGGTATTCCAATTGGGGCGAACCGTCTTTTTTGTTTACAGTCTTGCCTTTTGCATCCTTTTTAGGTTCGCCGTTTTTCCACCAGTTTTCCTGTGAGAATGGAAAATTGGCCATTACCAGGTCGAATTTCTTTATGGCAAGTTCATCCTCTTCATCCCTGAATTTTGGGTCGAGCAGCGTATCGCCTTTTTCAATTTTGGCATCGAGGCCGTGTAAAATCATGTTGATATTGGCAATTGCCCAGGTTATTCCAAACATCTTCCTGCCCGAATAGCCGAATAGATTTCTGGTTACCCAGTTGATTTTGCAGTATTTCGCCGAATTAATTAAAAAGCCCCCTGAACCGCAGGTAGGGTCGTACACTATGTTACCCTTTTGAGGTTTCAGGTAACGGACAATAATATCCACAACCTCCTGCGGCGTATAGAACTGTCCGGCTGTTGTACCGCCTTTATTTTCATCGGCAAAGCGTTTAATCAGGTATTCGTAAGCATCGCCCAAAACATCAACCGAAGCATTTTTGTTGCTTAAATCAACAGCATCGAGGTAATTTATTAATAACGAAAGCACATCGGGGCTGAGTTTTTTACCACCAGAACCATCGGGTGCGGGTTCGTTCCATCGGACCGTATTAATAATCCCTTTCAGGAAAAATTTACCATCTTTATCAACGTTGGCTTCAGCAATACCATTTACCGCTTTATGTAAAGTTTCATTTTTCTTGTCTATAGAGGCATCCCGTACATCTTTCCAGAAACAACCTTCAGGTATTTTAAAGTCGTGTTTCTTTTTATAAATCACCGTTTCCTCACGTACTGTTGGCATTCTGCCTTCAGCTACAAAGAACTCATCAACTGCATTCTTGTTTTCCCATTCATAATTGTCGGAAAGCCGTTTAAAAAACAAAAGAGAAAGAATATAGGCTTTATAATCTTCAACCTTATCCCTTAAAATATCGGCCATACCAAATAGGGTGCTTCCCAATGCTTGCTTTGTAATCATTATAATACGTTTCTTTATAAAATTTCAAATCTTTCCTTTGTGTTAAATATTCTCAATCAATTTCGGTGTTTACAATTACTTTCCAACGATTGTCGGAAGAGAAACCTTTTGTTTGTGCTGATGCTTTCAACGGTATCCGGAACAACCTGGATTTGTTCTTCCCCATCGCTTTGTATAAGGCATTGGCCAATTCTATGTTGGAACAGGCAAACTCAAGCAGGTAACCCAATCGTTGAAGTGTGGTAACAGCTGAATGAGCCAGAATATCTTCATTAAAATCAGATGGTTTAAGCACTTCCATCAATTCAAATAATACTGTGGCCGCACGGTTTAAGCCCCCAATACGCCTTTCGAACTGTACAAGGTCGGTAGCTGTAAGCATCGGGTTGGAAATGGTAAGATACCCGGCTTCGGTTTTACGTCTTTCCAATAGTTTTTCAGGAATTTTATCTATACTTACATAGTTGATTTTTAACCCTTTTTTTTGAGTTGCACGCATGGTCGGGAAATTAGTCATTACATAATATTCCTGCGGTTGCTGGTGCAAAGCGCCATGATAAGCGGCAGCATTCAAAAGAGATACATAATAAGGTCTTTTAAGAAACTGAAAGAAAGCATCTAAAAACAGGGAAGGGGGTAAGATACCCTTTAAAGCATATTGTGGTGGCAGAATCAGATAATACCCTTTGTAAACAGAAATAATTTTCCCTTTCTCCGATAAACGACTTAACGCTCGTTTTAGGGCAATTTCACTGTAAGCAGGCAATTCTTTTTTAGCCGATTCAATAGAAAATGCGAAAGCTCCCCTTGATTGCAGCAGCTCAATCCATTTCAGCATCCGTATTTCTTTTTGTCCATCCATAAAAGAGTAAATATTTGCGAAAGATACCTTTTTTCGGTGATTATCGCAAAAAATCTATTTATTTTTTTTAAAATACGGCTTATTTTCCTATACAAAAATTCTTAAAAATATTGCTAAGTATCTCATCTGTAGTGATTTGCCCTGTGATCTCTCCCAGGTAATGGATCGCGTGACGGATATCAATCGCTATAAGATCTTCCGGAAGAGAAGCGTCAAGTCCCGACCTGACTCTCCGAAGGCTTTCCGATACTTTAAGTAATGCATCGTAATGCCTTATATTTGTTATGATTACATTTTCGGAATTCAGTCTGTCACTTTCAACAATCCTGCTAAGGACACTCTTCAGTTCATTAATACCTTCACCGGTTTTTGCCGAAATGAAAAGTAGTATTTCCGAAGCCTGCTTTAAAAGAATCTTAAAGATGAATTTCCTGTTTCCATTCTCAACGGTATCTATCTTATTTACAACTACAACAATTTTCTTATCCTCAACCGGAAATTGTTTTCTGATTTTTTTGAGAACATCATCTAATGATACTATTCCTTCATTGATATCAGCTACAAGAAGGATGATCGAAGAGCTTTCTATCTTTTCATGTGTCTTCCTGATCCCCAGGTTTTCAATAATATCTGTGGTTTCTCTTAAACCGGCCGTATCGGTAAAACGAAACCTGATCCCGTCAATAACAACAGTATCTTCTATGGCATCTCTTGTTGTTCCGGGGATTTCGGAGACTATTGCCTTTTCTTCTTTCAGCAAAAGGTTCAGCAATGTGGACTTTCCTGTATTCGGATTTCCTGCAATAACAACCGGAACTCCTTCTTTCACAGCATTCCCAAGACTAAAAGATGATGCAAGCTTCTCCGAAATGTTAAGCACTTTATCAACTATTTCAACAAGCTTGCTTCTGTCGGCGAATTCGACATCCTCTTCCCCGAAGTCGAGTTCCAGTTCAATTAATGATGCAAAATGCAACAAATCAGCCCTCAGCATGCTTATTTCATCGGAAAATGAACCGCGTAGCTGATTTATTGCTATCCTGTGAGCCATCCGGGAATCTGAAGCCACAAGGTCTGCAACAGCTTCAGCCTGTGACAAATCCATCTTGCCATTAAAAAAAGCTCTTTGTGTAAATTCACCCGGTTTAGCCGCCCTTGCTCCACCTCTGATCAGTAACTCAATTATTCTTTGCTGAATATACGGTGAAGCGTGACATGATATCTCAACCGAATCCTCACCGGTGTAGGAGTGAGGTGCCCTGAAGACACTTATCAGAACCTCATCAATTATTTCTTCATCCGAGCGGATCTCACCAAACACAATTGTATATCCTTTTTGTTCACTGAACCTTATCTTACGGTCTGACGGAAAAAATATCCTGTCACAGACCGGAATGCTATCCGGACCGCTTATCCTTATAACGGCTATTGCCCCTCCGCCTGAAGTTGCCGGCGCGCATATTGTTTCCTCATTCCTGATCATCTGAACATACCTTTTAGTGGCAAATTTAGGAAACATTATCGCCTGTCAGATAAATTTTTGTATTAACTTTATTACGTTTTCATTTAAACCATTCCTATGGCAAATTATACCAGGCGGGATTTTCTCAGAACTTCACTTATCGGCGGAGCAGCTCTGACATATTTCAATCCGCTGAAAGCTTTTAATTCATTTAATAATTCCGGCGATCCGGCTGCGTCCGTATCGCTTACAACTGGTAATGATCGTGCAGACATGGTTTTCAGGGCTCTCAGGCCTTTTTCCGATGAGATCCGCCGGGCAATAGGTAAGCGCAGGGTTGTTCTTAAACCTAATAATGTCCTTATTTATGTTCCACTTGCCTGTACTCATGTGGAAACGCTTGAAGGTATTCTTGAGTTCCTGAAATCTATCAGGAAGCTAGATAATGTCATAATAGCCGAATCATCAGCCAGTTGTCCGACACTGGAAGGATTTGACAACTATGGATATTTCAGACTTTTATCAAAATACCCCGTAAAGCTGGTTGATCTCGATGATGAACCATTTGAATTATTGTATGTAGTAAACGAGAAGGATTTCAGGCCACAACCAATAAGGGTTTCAAAAATAATCCTTGATCCTGATTCATATATAGTTTCGGTTGCAAGGATGAAAACACATAATACAGTAGGGGCAACCCTGTCCCTGAAGAATATTGTCCTAGGTTCGCCAATAAAAGACAAAGGCTTTACACTGTATAATGAAGATCTGAGTTTTGCTCCGGAAAAAGCAAAAGAATCAAGACAGGGTAGCGTAAGCCATAAGAGAGCGATACACGGCAATGGCTTTCATGCAGTAAATTTTAACATGGCTAACCTCGCTCAGAGCCTGCACCCTGATCTGGCTGTAATTGACGGTTATGAAGGGATGGAAGGTAACGGACCAACGCTTGGCACATCGATTGATCACAGAGTCTGTATTGCAAGCCGTGACTGGCTTGCTGCCGACAGGGTGGGGATTGAACTGATGGGAATAGACTTTGCAAGGATCGGATATCTGAATCATTGTGCCGCAATGAACATGGGGGTCAGCGACCTAAGCAGAATTGAAATAAAAGGGGAGAATCTGAAAGACCATATAAAGAAATACAGGCTTCCTGATAATTTTGAAAGACAGGGTGCCTGGATGAATCCAAAAACTTAAACAACCTGAATATGAAGAAGACTGAAAATCAGAAAGAACTAAGCCGCCGTGATGCAATGAAACTTATGACGGCAGGCTCGGCAGCCGGTCTGCTGGGATTATTTGGCACAAAAGAATCGAGGGCAGCGGAACATATAACTCCCCAGTATGCCAAAGGTTTGCCCCCGGTAAAGATCAAAAGCGTAAAATCCATTGCCACTGCACCGGAGGGATCAAATCTTATTGTTGTCAAAGTAGACACGACTGAACCGGGACTTTACGGTCTGGGATGTGCCACCTTCACCCAGCGGGCCGTAGCGGTGCTTCCGGCAATCGACAGCTATCTGAACGACTTCTGTGTCGGAAAGGATGTCGATAATATTGAAGACATGTGGCAGGCTGCGTATGTGAGTTCATACTGGCGTAACGGTCCGGTTCTGAATAATGCCCTCAGCGGACTTGATGAAGCTTTGTGGGATATAAAAGGCAAGAGAGCAAACATGCCTGTATATCAGCTTCTGGGAGGAAAATGCAGAATTGCCGTAGACTGTTATGCTCATGCCAGCGGACCTACATTCGAAGCCCTTGCTGAAAGGGTCCAGCAGTTCATGGACCAGGGATTCAGACACGTCAGGATCCAGCAGGGAGGCTACGGCGGTGTAGGAACTATGCCGAAAGAACCCGATTTCAAACAGGCAGGATTCGGCAGATCAGAAGATATGTATATGGACCAGCAGACATACCTGAAAAGAGTCCCTGAAATGTTCGAATATATCAGGAAAAAATGTGGTGAGGATGTTGAACTTTTACACGATATCCATGAACGGGTAGAACCGGTAGATGCCATCAATATGATCAAGCGGCTTGAACCTTACAGACCTTATTTCATTGAAGATCCTTTTTCACCCGAAAATATGGGATGGTTCAGGCACCTCAGAAACCAGACCACCGTGCCGATAGCCATGGGCGAACTCTTCAATAATATCAACGAGTTCAGGGACTATATGGTTGATCAGTTATTCGATTTTATTAGAGTCCATCTATCACAGATCGGAGGAATAACTCCTGCCATGAAAATTGCAAGGCTCGGTGAATGGTTCAATGTACGGACAGCATGGCACGGTCCGGGAGATGTATCACCTGTCGGACATGCTGCAAATGCACATATAGATCTCGCAGTATGGAACTTCGGTATCCAGGAATCACATTTCTGGAACGAGAGGGCCCAGGCAGTATTTCCGGGCTGCCAGACATATAAGAACGGCTATATGTACATAAATGAAGCGCCCGGACTCGGCGTCGATATCAACGAGAAGGAAGCTGCCAAATATCCTATCGGAACAAAATCGAACTGGACACTCAGAAAAGGGGATGGGACGATTATAAGGCCATAAAGAAAGACGGAAGTCGGAAGACAGAAGTCGGAAGAAAGAAAACTTTGATCTTCGTTCTTCGGCCTTCTGACTTCGGCCTTCTGACTTCGGTCTTCTGACTTCGGTCTTCTGACTATCTTTCCAGATTCTGCAGACTGAAAAACGAATCCTCCACCTTCACTTTTTTGTTGATAGTGGTAAAATTGATCTCGGATTTTCTCTCAGTGATTACATTACTGGCTATCATATTCCTGATCATATATTTACCGTCCGGGAAAGGATAGACACTTTTAATTTCAATTGTCTTAAAAAGTTCATTATCAAAATTATAGAATTCCATCTTCCGTACCTGGTTGCTTTCCTTATCAAGCCAGGTCACCTTTCGCGAATACCCATACTGATCGGCTATATCCTCGTCCTTCGGAATACTTTCAATGATCCAGAGATTGTCTGATCCTGAATTCGCAAGATGCCTGTTACTAAAATCGGAAAGGGGAGGAGAGCTCATGTCGGCATTTGTAAATTCAGAGCTCATAAAGCTCTTCCCTTTTTCAGATGATACTATCCGGCGTGTTTTTTTCAGAGCCGGAAGGTATATCCACATTTCATCAGCCTGATCTTTATTATCTACCACCAGCATTGATGTACCTCTTACTTCAGCCGGTTCGATAATCCTGATAAATCTCTTTTCAAGCCCGTCAGAAAAACTTTTCGACGTCATTGTGATTGTCCGGTTACGAATGGAACCGTTTTTTTCTGTTATTGTCAGATTAATTGTGGCACTCATGGATGGTATAAGGCTTAGGTCACGGCTTTTCGCCATGATCTGACCGGCATCCGGCTGTTGGGACTTCAGCTGCAAAAACGGTAGCAGCAGGAATGTCAACGGTACTACTATGTTTCTCATTTTTATTGTTTTTTGGTTTACTCATATTATTTACAGCGAAGGCCGGCCTGTACTTCATTATTATTGTCGGGATCAATATTACAGCGCCAAGAAGGCAGGAGCTGATTGAAATAAGGACCAGGTATCCAAAGTATCTGAGAGATGTGAAACCTGAGAACATCAGCACTGAAAAGCCTGCCATAACGCTGAAAGCATTGATTATGATACTCCGGCCCATTGTTCTCAAAGCCGCTTTTGTGGAATCCTCATAAGACAATCCCATACGTGCCTGAATATTAAAGCACCATATATATTGTATTGTAAAATCGACTCCAACGCCTATCATTACTGATGACAGCAAAGCGGTAGCGCTGTCAATCGCGATACCGGTAATACCCATGAACCCGAAAACTATAATTATCGAAGCTGCCAGTGGAATTGTACCGGTCAGTCCGCCCCGGAATGATCTGAATATAACAGCAAGCAGAAGGAAGACTGTCACCAGGGCAAAAAGAAGCGAATAGATCTGTCCTTTAATTATTGATAAAGCAAAGTCAGCCATTATCAATGCATAACCACCGATAGTTGTCTTCGCAGGGATCTGTGCAGAAAAAGCCCTGAGCTTTGAATTTACATCTTTTATCACACTGTTCTCAGGATTTGAAAGCCGTATGAGAATATGGGCCTTTGTGTTTTCAAGATTCATCAGCTGACTGAAATCGTCGGGGCTTCCGCTCATATTATAAAGTTCAAACATCTGAGCTATACCATCCCTTGTCTCAGGGATCTCATCATAAAACTGCTCATCAGGACTATAAATAGCCTTGCTCATTTCCCTCACTGCCTGTGATATTGAGAAGACACCACCCACACCTTCCGTTTTTTCCAGTCCTGAAGTCATCCTGTCAATTCTCTTCATGACCGCAGGATCCTTAATATCCCCCTCAATCATTACAGACATTGTCTGTGACCCTCCGAATTCCCTGTTAATGACCGCAGAAGCCTGCCTTATCGGATGTTTTTTAGGAAAGTATTTCTCCTGGTTGGTTTCAATTTTCAATAAAAGCATTCCCAATCCCGACAGGATGGTGATAATGACAGCTCCCGCAATTATCTTCCCCGGATATCTGATAACTTTATTTGCAAGCCATGAGATTAACCTGTCGAACAAGGGATATCCTGCCTGTTCAGGGACTGAGTTTTTCCTGATTTTATTTCCCTGGAAATAAATGAGTGCAGGGATAAGCAACAGGCTCATGACAAGAGCTGCAGTGACCCCGGTAGCTGCAATAGCTCCGACATACCTTGCCGGAATAATTGAATGAGCCATCAATCCGAGTATCCCTGCGATCGTTGTAAGACCGCTGAATATTATTGGTTTGTTCAGTGAACCGGTAAGTTCCCGGATAATACTTTTTATGGAATCATGCCTTCCCGAACGTCGGATTTCCTGAAACCTGGCAACAAGATAAATACCATAATTATTTGCAACAGAGATCAGTATTACCGGAGCCAGCAGTATAATTATTGACATCTTCCATCCTATCAGAGGCACCATACCCATACAGATTGCTGTTGACAGAAGAACAACCGTGAAAGGCATAAGAACTGACCGCCATTCCCGAAGGTTAAATTTCAGCACAAGAAGCATAAACAGCAAGGCAAGCGGTAAAATCAGCATAGCTTCACGGTTGATATCCTTCAGGATATGCTGCCGGATATAAGGCAGTCCACCGGTAAGAACCCTGGCCTTCCCGGGATGCACAGCAAGGACGGAGTCGATTCGCTGCAGTGTTATCTTTTCCTTTTCTGCTTTATTTATAGTTACAGTAACAGATGCCGATGTCATATCAGAAGAAATGACAATATCCCGTGCGAACCGGTTATTAAGAATGTCATTTTTCAGCTTCCGGAATCCGGCTGAATCAGCAGGAATCCTTCTGATAAGGGGGTCAGCTGTCATCATCCCTTCTGAACTCGTTATTGTCCGGACAGTGAAAGGAGATATCCGGCTGGAAACACCTGTAAGTTTTGAAATATCCCGGTCGATATCTTTGATTCGCTGGAGGTTTTGTGTTGTAAGGACGGATGTATCGGTAAACAGCAGCATGACAATATCCTGAATACCGAATTCATTTTCAATGAGGTCTGTGTTGATCCTTGAGTCCAGTGATGCAGGGACATAATTCCGCATTTCAGGGTCAGTTTCCGAAAACGGGATTAGTGAACCGAATGCTATTCCCAGGAGAAAGCATATAATAATAATTGCACGTCGATATTTAATAATAAAATCGGTCATAATCTCAGAAATCAACTCTTAGTGAAATCCTTATGCAATTCATGAATTCGTTTATGAGGTCATAAATGGAACCCTTCCTGCCGGAGTAAAAATCGCCCCCGGCGACTATTGTCAGGCCGTCAGTGGGTTTATATTTCAGTTCCGGCATCAGTAAAAAATCATGGGAAGTGAAATTATACTGAGTGAAAACAGAGGGGGTAAGCCTGCCATACAAAAGGTCCGTTTCAATCCTTAGCCCGGCTGAATGATATGATCGTTCCAGCTGATAATTATACAACCTGTTGAAAGAGCTTATCTGCTGGCGGACATATTCATTAAGGTCGAATCCGGGAACAGGATCAGATATCATGATTGCCAGCTTTGCAATATCTATTTCTGTTCCGATTATCGGATCAACCAATGGTTCTTTATAGCCGATGACTGCCTTTCCCGAGTATTCGACTGTAAAGCGCCAGTTTCCCGGCATCCAGTCGACCCCTGCAACATATTTTATTTCACCTAAGGGAACATATTCATGTCTCTTTCTTTTCATCCCCGTTCATATCAATTACCTGTCCGAATATGGCTGGCTGTTTTATCCCATAAAAACTGTAAACAAAGGAGAATAATGCAATAAATGTAAAAACAACGAAATAAGGATCGAAAGGAATTATATCGCCGATCATGTTCAGACCGCCAAGAATGAACAGGGTAAGAAAAGCCACATAAAAGCTTATTGATAATACCTTCAGCCAGTTAAGGGTTATTATGCCTGAAGTATATGATAACAGGTCCTTAAGATTCTTCTGGTGACGGTTTATCTCAACAAAAGCGAGAATACTGTAAACAGTCACTGACAGAAAAAAACAGGTACTGTACACTATCCTTAATGAAATGAACCTGTCGGGTTTGAAGAAACTTCTGAGGTCACGAACCAGAGGCTCTGCCCTGAAGATCACCGCAACGACAAAGAAAGTTATGAAAGGGACGAAATGTATGGCAGCCAGCCAGCTAATTTTCTTTTTAGGATTGGTCATTGTCTGTACATACAAATACAACAGAGGTCCATATGTAAAAGCAACAAACGGAAAGGCATACATTTCAATAACCCGTGAATTGATAAGGGCAAAAATAAGTTCAATACAGATCAGGAAAAGCCAGGCTGCCATTAACCTGTTTGCTGCTGTAAATGGTTTTTTTGTCGAGATCAGCAATCCAGCAAAAAACGACTGTGAGATACCTATATAGAGTACGGGATCTATATTTACCATACTGCAGAACTTAAATTATCTCAAAAATAATAAAAAGGAGTCAAAATTCAGGTATCTTTAGCTCCCTGGCATCAAAAGTCATAACCTGCTTACTACTTGAAGTATTCAGCAAGTACATAACCTAATATAAAATTTCCCGAATTACTCAGTAAATATTAACTTTAGACACTCTAAGTACTCTAAGTATTCTAAGTACTTTAAGTACTCTGATTACTTTAACCACAGCTTAGCTTCAAAACAACTAACTTATGAGTATTCTTCTTAATAAAAATTCGAGGGTTATCGTTCAGGGTTTTACCGGAAGTGAAGGTACATTCCACTCTCAACAGATGATTGAATATGGTACAAGGGTCGTGGGTGGCACATCTCCCGGAAAAGGAGGACAAGTCCATCTTGGACTTCCTGTTTTCAACACAGTTTCAGAAGCGGTATTATCAACAGTGGCTGATGTGTCGGTCATATTTGTCCCTCCGGCTTATGCAGCTGATGCAATTATGGAAGCAGCTGCCGGTGGTATAAGACTTATTGTGGCAATTACAGAAGGGATACCCGTTTCGGATATGGTAAAGGTGAAGGAATATCTGAAGTCATTTGACTGCCGGCTGATAGGCCCGAATTGTCCGGGAATTATTACCCCCGGTGAATCAAAGGTTGGAATTATGCCTGGGTTCATTCACAGAAAAGGAACTGTTGGGATAGTATCACGATCAGGGACTTTAACATATGAAGCAGTTGACCAGATTACTAAGCTTGGGCTTGGTCAGTCGACCGGCGTCGGGATAGGAGGGGATCCGGTCATAGGAACGAGCACCCTGGATGTCGTAAAATTGATGATGGCTGACAATGAGACGGAAGCAATTGTAATCATTGGGGAAATAGGAGGCAATATGGAGACCGAAGCTGCAGAATGGATTAAAAAAAACGGAACTAAACCTGTAATTGGTTTTATTGCAGGACAGACAGCCCCCAAAGGCCGCAGAATGGGTCATGCAGGTGCAATAATAGGAGGGAAGGCAGACACTGCTGCCGCTAAAATGAAAATTATGAAAGAGTGCGGCATACATGTTGTTGAATCCCCGGCGGACATTGGGGCTACGGTAGTTACGGTGTTACGGTGTTAAGGTAAGTCGTGCAGTCATGCGGTCATGCAGTCTGGGGTCATTGTAAAGCTGTAATGCAATATAGCCGACTGCATGACTGCATTACTGAGCGACCGCATGACAATTTCGGACTTTCTTCTATCTTTGCACCAATTTTAATCTATACTGCCATGGGACTATTATCCGGAAAAACAGCCGTAATAACCGGAGCCTCACGGGGAATCGGAAAAGCTATAGCACTTGTCTTTGCACGTGAGGGAGCCGATATTGCAATCACAAATATCGCTGACGATGACGAATTCAGAAATGCCGTTAAGGAAATTGAAAGTACCGGCGTTAAGACCAAAGGCTATGTCGGGAATGCAGCAAGTTTTACAGATTCGCAGAAAGTAATAAATGATATTGTGAAGGACTTCACAAGAATTGATATTCTCGTCAACAATGCAGGAATTACCCGTGATACATTATTGCTAAGGATGACAGAGGAACACTGGGATTCGGTAATAGCTGTTAACCTGAAGTCTGTTTTCAACATGACCAAAGCATCTTTAATGCTGATGCTTAAACAGATGAGCGGGTCCATAATAAACATGAGCTCCGTAGTAGGGGTCTCAGGAAATGCCGGTCAGAGTAACTATTCAGCATCAAAAGCCGGCATTATAGGTTTCACAAAAAGTATAGCAAAAGAGGTTGGATCCAGAAATATCAGGTGTAATGCAATAGCACCCGGGTTCATTTTAACTGAAATGACAGAAAAATTACCGGAAAATGTTAAAAGTGAATGGGCAAATAAAATACCTCTGAAACGTGGCGGAACCCCTGAGGATGTGGCAAATACAGCCTTGTTTCTTGCATCTGACCTTTCATCTTATATAACAGGACAAATAATTCATGTGTGTGGAGGTATGTTAACTTAATTTTTTTTATTATATTTACACCTTCGCAGGGTGTCTATCCTTTTAGCACGAGGAAATGCAGCGAGACATATTTATTCCACACTTATTTTAAACAGACACCCTGCTTCTTTTTTTATATCCCCTTTAAATAATGTATAACACAATATTTTTCCTGATCATTATCATTCCTGTTGCAGGGTTTGTACTTGAACAATACCTGATATATCTGAACCGCAGTATGTGGTCAGAGACTCTTCCCGAAAAACTTAAGGGAGTCTGTCCTGAGGAAGATTACAGGAAATCACAGCTTTATGACAGGGACAATGTAAAACTCGCATTCTGGTCTTCTTCCATCAATCTGGCAGTTATACTTATAATGATAGTTGCAGGAGGTTTTTCGCTGGCTGATGATCTTGCCAGGAGTATGAGTTCAAACCTTGTGATCATTGCCCTCATCTTCTTTATAATAATAGGGCTTGCTTCTGAAATAATCAATATTCCCTTCAGCTGGTATGATACATTTGTAATTGAAAAAAAGTACGGATTCAATACCATGACTACCAGGACGTTTATCACCGATATGATAAAATCGTGGTTCATTGCTTTAATAATCGGAGTGCCGGTACTTGCAGTGCTTACCTGGTTCTACTATAAAGCCGGAGCTTCATTCTGGTTTTATGCATGGGGGCTGGTTACCGTGTTCTCAGTGTTCCTGAACTTTTTCTATTCCGAGCTGATCGTCCCTCTGTTCAATAAACAGACTCCATTGCCGGAAGGTACGCTAAGGGACAGGATAGAAGATTTTGCCGTTAAGACAGGGTTCAGACTGAAGAATATCTATATCATTGACGGCTCAAGGCGAAGTACAAAGAGCAATGCCTACTTTTCAGGATTCGGGAAGAAGAAGAGAATAGTGCTCTATGATACACTGTTAAAGGAATTCACAGAAGAGGAGATAGTCGCAGTTCTCGCCCATGAAATCGGACATTATAAAAAGAAGCATGTCCTGATAAACCTGTTGTTTTCTGTAATGCTGACAGGGTTTATGCTGTTTCTCTTTTCACTTGTAGTTGACAATCCGGCATTATCCCAGGCCCTTGGAGCAAAGGAATCAAGCTTTCATCTCGGCCTGGTGGTGTTTGGAATTCTTTACAGTCCGCTTTCACTACTGATAGGACTGATAACCAATATTATATCACGGGAGAATGAATTTGCTGCCGATCAGTTCGTGAAAGAGAATTATAATGGTAAAAATCTCGGGGATGCCCTTAAAAAGCTATCAGTCAAAAACCTGTCCAACATGATGCCGCACCCTCTATATGTCTTTTTTCATTATTCTCATCCGCCTTTACTTCAAAGGTTGGAGAAACTCGAATGATTTTATAAATTTGCAGCCTTGATAACGCCTCCTTAGCTCAGCCGGTAGAGCAGCTCATTCGTAATGAGCAGGTCGTGGGTTCGAGTCCCATTGGAGGCTCAGCATCTGTGCCCCTGTGCTCTGCGCCCTGAGCTCTGAGCTAATGACAGAATAATCCAGGAATTTCTGCTGATCTGGTTCGAAATAAATATCTCTGATCTTTATAAGGGATGTGTTGCAGATTAATTTGACTTGCATTACTTAATTTCCTAACTTTCAATAGAATTTTACAATTTTCACCCATTTTATCGCAGGTTTTCACCTGATTAAAATATGTTTTAATTAATCCGATTGCTTATGAAAACAATTTTATCTCTTGTATTTTTTTCTCTCCTGACCACAGTTGCTTTTCCACAGGAAAAACCTGTTTCAGGAGGCGGAGTTGCAGCAGGTAGCCTGAATAAACCTGTTATCTCTTTTGGATTAACTGATGAGCCAGGAACAAAAGCGCTGAATGCATTTGTTTATGAACTCGATCTGTTACCCGGACAGGTATGTGAAGGATGGTATTACTTCTGGTCAGTGGAAGGAACTCTGAAGTGTAATTTCAAGGAAACACCTGAAGCAAACTGGGTAAGTATCAGTCCCCGGAAATTTACATCGACCGGCTGTTCCAATATTATTCCTGTAAAAGTTTCTCTTAATGCGCCCGTTACAGAAGGCACCTATGAAGCCACATTGAAAGACAGTCTAAGCCACTGGTCTGATTTCATAATCCATATTAATGTGACCAGGAAGCCCACAGAAAATACAATAACAAGAAGGATTGGAATTTATACAGATTCTGTCGTTTACGAGGACAATCTGATGCACTATCCCATGAACTTCAGTAACAACACATGTGTCTCATATTATTTTCCGGGTGATTCCATGAAATTCAACTTCCAGATAGTTCCTCCTTCAGGCTGGCTGAAAATCTCTCCGATGTCAGGAAGAATATATAAGAATGAATTGGAGAAATATCTGATTACGGTAAAAAAGCGTGTTTATGACAGCACCTGGGTGACACTATCATGGAATTATCATTCCCCTGAGCTTTACTATTCATATGTAAAAACTGTTGTGCCGAAAGAGGGATTATTGCGCTTTAATGGAACTAATTATATAAATACAGGTTATTATCCGAACAGTTCCACAAAAACACTTATGTACTGGGTCAGATTTGATGAAGTAACCACTGCTCAGGCATTTGGTGTCCACGACATGGAAGATCACAGATTTTATCTCGGGCTTCAGGCAAACAACAGATTGCTTGCAGGTCTGGGAAACGGTTATACCCCCGTAACTGATCTGAATCTTGTTGCCGGGAGATGGTATCATATGGCGATGACCACCTCGGCAGATAATGATTCTGCTAAAGTGTACATAAACGGAACTGAAGTTTCCAGATTCCCTTTTATTTTTTCCGGAAAAAGCAAAAGTAACTTTCTGATAGGATGCAGAAACGATTACAGTGATTATACCGGACCTGTCAAAGGCTACATTGAAGAAGTCCAGGTCTGGGAAAAACCGCTGACCAGAAATAAGATAATCAATTATATGTTCAATCCGCCCGTTGGAAACGAAAACGGATTGATTATCAATTACACCTTCAGTGAGGGTTGGGGAGATTTTACAAGGAATCTTGTTAAAAATAATTACTCAGGCATGTTTGAAGACCACCCGGAGTGGATTGACAATATTAAAAGGCCGGCCAATATGTCTGAACTCATAACTTCAGTTGAGAAATTCAATCATTATAAAAACAAGGTCATTAAAACACTTCCGGGTGTTTCCCTGAAATAGGAACAGAGATAAATGTCCCTCCTTGATTGAATTGACATGAGTATTTATTACTTTTGTGCCTGAACTTAAAAAGGAACAGACTGCAAGACTGCAAGACTGCAAAACTGCATGACCGGGATAAGCGGGAGTAGCTCAGTTGGCAGAGCATCAGCTTCCCAAGCTGAGGGTCGCGGGTTCGAATCCCGTTTCCCGCTCTTAATAATCAGGGACTTACGAAAACATCAAAAGTAAGTCCCTTTTCTTTTGCACCAAAATTTGCACCACAACTATATCCAAAAATCATAAACCGATTTCAATTTTTATAAAAAAATTTTTATAAAAAAATTTATTAGTAAAAAGACTATTTCTTGTATCACCCCTTCCAGATTCAGGCCCCCTGTACCTTCCTACGGGGGTAGTATGGGATACAAGCATTATCGGAGATATTACTCACATTGTACAGTATTTATATTAAAACTTACGATATGAATACAAAGAATGCAAAACCGGATGATAATAAAGTTACAGAAGATGAATTGTTGGAATCAATGGCCAATTCTGATAACTACTCTCACCTGCGTATATTACTAAGTCATAAGCCATTTAAGGCAATACTTCCACATTTATTCCTCATGGTTACACCTTCAAGCTTTGGTGTTGTAAAATTGCTGGATATTGATTATGAAGAAAATAATATCATTGTTCATCTTCAGGATTTTGTCACAGAAGTTATTTCTAAAGTCTATCTTGATATCCATGAAAAGCGTTACAAATTTCTTTTAATCGAGTGGCAAGATGTTTTAGATATGGCTATCAGTTATCAAAAGAATAAGGAAATCAAAAACGAAATGCTTGAGCTTGACGAAAATGAATATAATTAAAAGTTATGATAAAAAAAAGTTAATATGAAATGAAGATTGATGGCCAACATAGTAAATCAAAAAACTGTTGTATCTGACTGATAATTCTGTAGTACTGGATATGCCATTCATTTAACTAAGATATTAAAATACAGCCTTTTATATTTATCGTAGCCAAAGTGAATTTTATATGAAATAACTGACGCTGTAATTGAGGAAATTCCAAGAGCAAACCATCCTATCCCAAGTGCCTTGTGGTCTGTGAAATAATAACTTGGACCAGCTATTAGGCCAACAACACCAAGTACGCCACCCCAAATCCATACCTGTTCAGTGGTTTTATTGTATGTCCGTTGCACGCAAATTTCAGACACATCGGATAGAGGTATACGAAATTGCATTTGGTATTTTTTGATAGAATTTTCCCAATAATTTGGTAGCTGAAGTGTTATACTGTCAAATGTTATCCCCCTGTATTCGTAAGGAGTGCCAATATATCCTGAATCAATCGGAAATTCTTTCGCTTGAATTGGCGGCATTTTAACCTTATCAAAAATTTTATTTGCCGGAATTACTTTTAAATAAAGTTGATGATGCTCTTTTGGTAGTATAAATTCCTTCTTGTTCTTCTTATTAATTAAAACTATATCATTTTGACATTTGGCATCAACTCCAATGAATGTTGAAAACAAAAACATCAAGCAGGTTACGCTAAAATGTTTACTTATGTTTTGGTTGGTCTTCATCACAATACGTAAAATCAATTCCGTCTGAGTTGGAATTCACCTGTTTCATCACATAAATATGGTTTGCCTGAAACAATTTTTATTTTTTTCCAACCATATCCGGTGAAATAATAATGTCCCTGAACAATTTCTGGACCAGTAGTAATTACGGAATTCTTTAATCTACAATATTTTGATGAAGGCATAAACTTTACTACATAATCTTTACTGCCTACTGTAAACGGTAATCCACCACGTCCTTGGTCTATTGTTACCATCCGTATTTTAATATCCTGAGTCGAAAGAAAGGATAATGTGTCTTTTATAATTTGTTCCTCTCCAAAGAATTCCCAGTTTTTAGAAATTTTAAAACCCAAACTGTTGATATTCAATAATAATGCCTGAAAATATTTTTTACCATCGATAATAAAATCATATACCCCATTCTCAATAATTTGAAAACCATGTTCTTGATAAACAGGCAATATTAAAGAATCTGGAACAGAAGAATTCTTTTTTTCAAACTGAATTACAAAACAATCATTATGATAATCCATGTCAATCTGTCCATAACAAGATTGACTGATAATAATTGCAGTTAAAATCAGAAATCTTGTAATTTTTCTTTCACTTTTTCCGTAAATAAATCTGTTATTGTTATCTGTCTTCCACATATTTGAAGTTTTTATGGCCGTCCTGAACTTCAATCAATATCACATTATTTATTGAAATTCCTTTACGAAACCGTATAAACCTTGACATTTCTCCAATAATTAGAGTGTCTTGCACGAATAATCTGTCAAAATAGAATATTGTACGTTTATTATTTTTTTCTGTGAACCGTATTTCTATTGACGGACTGTTTTTCAATTCAAGTGGCATATCACTCTTATCAACGCATTTAATATATTCAATAGGATTGGCAAGATATTCTGCCACGTCACCTGCAGGCCCACGTGTTTTAACAAGTCTTAACTTTGTAGAATCAATACCATTAAATTGCTCCTTAAAACTTTGCACTGGAATTAAGTAAGTTTTGCATGCATTTAAAACCACAGATAAGAATAACAACATCAAGATGAATGAAAAGAATTTGGTACTCATAGATGATTATTTAAAATACATTTGTCTCCTGAGATTGGGCCGTATTGCTTCTAATTTAAATATTAATTCAAAAAATATCAAATGTGAATAATGCACTTTGTAGACATTGCCATCAGGCAAGTTTACCGATGGATAATAATTTATACCAATACTGAAGCCGTTCGAAAACTTATATGCAGTCGATAATGCGAAACCGATGTTTTTTTGAACCTGATAATATCGCAGGGTATCGGATTGGACTGGATATGTCGGTAGTGTATCGTATTCATAATATTTTGTCCTGTTGAACTGAAGACCAACATCGTAATGCAGCATTTTGAAATCGCTACCCACCTGAACATCCCCATATAATGCAAAAGACCTGTCATAATTGCCACTGTACCTAACTGGTGCAGGTATTGGTAACATAAAATCAGTTAATGTTCCAATATCTGAGTTGATGCAATATTTATCAGTAAAATAGTACTCAATTCCACCCGATATTCCCAAAAAACCAAAAGAATTGCCGTATCCCTTACCCTTGTTGATATAAAGATGATTGCCCTCAGGAACTGACAATTTAATGTTTATTAAACCTTTTTCAGGCATAATCCAACGAACATAATCCCTGTTCGGTAGCATTTTTGATTTTTCCAGATTAATAGTCATGTACCGAGGATACGTAAATCGCTTATGGTTCGTCAGGTCAACTCCATAACCAATTAGGCCACCAGTATATAAATTTCCAAACCAGAAGGCGTTTGATAATCTACTTTTTACCCTGATTATTTTTTGAATACTATCCCTTTTAACATATAATGTTAAGTCTTGTTTTGAACGAGGTACAGTGACAATTGCAGGTGTATTGCACCAACCATATACGTCGCTATCGATACAGAATTTAACAGAATCTACATCAGAATGTACATTCAAATTCACAGTAGGTTGATGGAATAAAGTACAACAAGAGCTTACTAATAAAGACGTTATAATAAAACATATAAGTAGCTTAGTAATACCCCTCATTGTGAAAAGACCCGCCATTAAATGATATATTTAGTTGTAATGTAGATAAAACGTATTGCCAGACCCAGATAATGTATTTCAAATCTATAAAAATATTCAGAATATTCTTTGTCATCCAAATGATATAGTGAAAATTGAATATTCGAACTTTCAAATTCATGTTCAAATAAGCCAGGTCCAAAATCCTAATTTTAATCACTTCCTATTTTAATCCCGTTCCGCAAATAATTTGCAGCACTTTTTGTCAATGAAATATCACAAAATAACTCAAAGGATTATTAATGGATTATTCGTATTTTTAATCTCTGCAATTAATTATCCTTTATCGAGTGAATAACCAAACAACAACTATTGCTTTTTCAATATACTCCAATAAAGGTGTATATGCCCTTTTCTTGGGTTCAGGAATTTCAAAATCTTCCGGTATACCGACAGGCTGGGATATTGTTATTGATTTAGTTAGGCAACTGGCCAAATTAAAGAAGCAAAAATGCGAACCAAATCCAGTCGATTGGTTTATATCCACATACGGTGAAGAACCAAATTATTCAAACATTCTGGCCAAGCTTGCAAAATCTTCCGCAGAGAGGGTAAATTTGTTGAAACCATATTTCGAACCAACCCAAGAAGAAGTCGAGCAGGGTCTCAAAATGCCTTCACCTGCACATAAGGCAATTGCACAATTAGTTAAAGACGGCCACATTAAAGTCATTATAACTACCAATTTTGACAGATTAATTGAGAGGTCACTAAATGAGGTCGGGATTGAACCAACAGTGATACGACACCCGGACGATATCGATGGAGCCATACCTATTGTACATAATGCTTTCACGCTTATTAAAATTAATGGAGACTATCTTGATTCTCGCTTCCTGAATACACCGGAAGAACTGTCAACCTATCAACCCAAACTTCACGACTATCTTGTACGAATTGTCAATGAATTTGGCTTATTATCATGTGGTTGGTCAGCCAAATGGGATAATGGATTTATCAAAGTATTAAAACAGTGTGAGAACTTTCGCTTTCATAGTTACTGGACCTATTTGGGTGATTGTGAAATCGAATTAAAGGAGATTGCAGAATTCAGAAAAGGAGAGGTAGTCAAAATTTCAAGTGCAGATGCTTTTTTTACTGAAATTTTGGAAAAAATCGAATCCTTAAAAACATTTGATAATCATCCGCTTAATACCGAAATATCAGTTGCACGTTTAAAAAAGTATATCGTCCGGGATGATGCAAGAGTTTTGCTGCATGATTTGGTCTTTAAAGAGCAGGAAGAGGTCTATGCGAAAATAAGGGAAAAGATGGATGTCAGTCTTTATCCGGATAACAAAAACCTTATGCCCTTGTTGGAATATTTTGAAGCGTGTTTGTCAACTCTTATTCACCTTATAATAAATGGGGTATTTTGGGCGAAACCTGAACATTATTATTTGTTCACAAACATCTTATCACGATTGGCAGGGCCAATACCAGAAGCAAATGGGTCTTTTTATAAGGAGACTAAAGCTTTTTACTATTTCCCGTCCCTTTTCACTTTATATACAATTGGAATTGCTGCCGTAAAAAGTAAAAACTACAAAATACTGTGTGATTGTTTCCATATTAAAATTGAAGAGAGTGAATCAGAGCACTCAAATCAATACTACCTCATTGAATTTGTAAATGCATGCATGATTGACCTGAGATTAATGAATAAAATACTTAACCATGGTCAAAATTATCATACGCCAATAAGCACCTACCTGTGCAAGAATTTAAAACCTTATTTTTCTGGTTTCATCTTGTCCGATAAAGAATTTAATGACATTTTCGATGTATTTGAATATTTACTGGCCTTGAATTACGTGCACATTGTTGGTGATAAATACGGTAGCACATGGGCACCTTTTGGCCAATTTCAATGGAGAAAAGGAATAACCAGTCTAAGAGATAATTATTTCAAAGATTTTTTTGCAGAAGCTGAAAAGGTCAAATCAAATTGGAAATTATTGGAATCAGGAATGTTTGATGGCTCTTTCGAGAAATATGTAAATGCAAAATTGAAGCTTGATGAATTCCTTAAAAACATACATCTTTATTAGTCTTTCATGTTTAATTTATGAGCGTTGCAAGTAATTTTGAAGCATTTTGTGGCAGCCTAATTATTGGAAGCGAAATGCGTTCCACAATATCTACACGGTATCTTGCAATCTGCAGAAGACTAAATTTGGATTTCTGGAATATGGATACTACAGGGGGTGGAAGATATGTTGGTTCATATGGCCGGAATACAGCAAACAGTTGGGTGAGTGATATTGACATGGTTTTCGAATTACCGTGGTCATTATATAATCAATACAATTCTTATCAAGGCAATGGACAATCTGCGCTGCTTCAAGCAGTGAAAAATTCTATAATAAAAACATATTCAAACACTGAATTAAAAGGTGATGGTCAAATTGTTAGTGTCCGTTTTAGCGATAAAATGACAATTGAAGTTCTCCCCGTTTTTCCTAACAACGATGGTTCATATACATATGCTGATTCTAACTCCGGTGGTAGTTGGAAATCTACCAATCCAGTTCCGGAAATAGACGCAATAGCAACAGGTGATAGTCATACGAATAACAACCTTAGACCATTGTGTAGAATGATTCGTTCGTGGAAATACTACTGCAATGTTCCAATTAAAGGACTTCTTATTGACACTTTGGCTTATAGGTTCCTGACAAATTGGAGCCATAAAAATAACTCTTACCTTTATTATGATTGGATGGGCCGGGACTTTTTCGAATTCCTTAAAAATCAAACAACTAATCAAACAATCTGGTATGCTGTTGGCAGTAACCAGATAATCTCTAATCCGGATAATTTTCGTTATAAGGCCAATCAAGCTTACAATAATGCAGTTGAAGCAATACAGTATCAAACAGATGACAAAGAGTGGACTTCAAAACAAAAATGGAGGGAAATATATGGATACAGATTCCCACAGTAATATTCTTGAGTCACAAATTCGAGAATTGTATGCCAGATTAGTCTGGACACATAAAACGCAGGAAAAATGTGCGGATATATTATTTCGCAGAAATAACAGAATCAAAATTTTACAAATAATTTTGTCAGCTTTAACGACTACTGGCATAATGGTTGCGGTATTCGGTGATAATAAAATTGCAGGTATAATTTCGGCTGTCCTGTCGGCAATTTTATTTGGTATTAATACATATTTAAAAGACTATGATTTGGGTGAAATTGCACAAAAACATGCAAATTCCGCATCCGACCTTTGGAATATGAGAGAACTGTATCTTTCACTGCTTACTGACGTTAAAATGGGCAGGTTGACGCCAGATGAGATAACTATTAAAAGGGATACTCTTCAGGATGAATTATACCACATTTACAAAGGCTCTCCAAGAACAATCAGTAAAGCATATAAAGAAGCAACATTGGGATTGAAAACCAAAGAAGAGATGTACTTTACTGACGATGAAATTGATACACTTTTGCCAGCTAACTTACGTAAACTGATTTAATCCTTTCCTAAGCGAATAACTTTCTGAGTTTTGTAAGTGTGTTTTTATTTGTGCTGGTAATCTGTGATATGTGCTGGTAACTGTATCCTTTCTTCAGCATCTTTATTTCTTCAGCATATTGTTCAGACATTGCTTCCCGGCTCTTTCGATAACCGTTCTTCCTTCCTACTTTGCCGCCACGTGACCGGAAATTATGATACCCACTTGTTAAACGGCCTTCAATGTTCCTGCGCTCCATACGTGCTATTTCTGCCAATATTGTTATCAGAAACTGACTGATGGGATTAATTTCCTTATCAACAGTCAATGTTTCTATATTATAATTCTGGATGAACAGTGATATTTTATTATGGTTCAGAATTTCAATGGTCTGAAGGATTTGGAGAGGGTCCCGGCCAAGTCTTGACAGTTCAGTCACCAGAACCTTATCGACTTCATTGTCCTTCACAAAGGTTACCATTTTTATTAATTCTGCTCGTTCATGGTTTTTGGCTGCACCAGATATTTTCTCTGCAAACACACCAACAATCTGATAATGCTGTGTTTCAGAAAATGTTGTCAAGTCATTTATTTGACGTTCATAGCTTTGTTTGTCTCCAACTGAAGAAACCCGGCCAAAGAGCACAACTTTTTGCATATTGCTGAAATTAATTGTAACAAATTCGATAATATGGATATTTTGTGTCCCGAAAAACAAGCCAATCAGGAATGGGAACTACATAAACGCCTTCAAGCTTCCCTTCACTCATGAAAACAAGAATAAGGTGCCTGTCTATAAAATCATTGTCCAAGCATATCGATGTTTGCAGAATCTGACATTGTTTCGGCATATTATGATTTTTTGATTATGCTTCAAAAGTAATTATATTGAATATATTTACCAATTAAATCAGTAAATATTTTAAACATTACTACTGAAAAATCGAATCGTTTGGTTATTTTTCCATACTTTAGCATTTCAAAATAAGAAAATATGGTTTCTTCTGATAAGAACAGACAGGTTATTCATTTGTATATGATTGCATCAGATGAACATTACTACTTTGGAAGCATCATGGCTATGTTTGAGCATTTCACCCGTGAACAGTTGGGTGTAGCTTCACAGACATTGTATAATACTTGGAAAGATGACCCATATATCACTGATTTAGCCATAATCAGAAGAGGACGGTTAATACAGAAAAGACAGAAAAACATAAAAGTCGGAAAGAATTAAGGCATGGCGAAACAAAACGGAAATGGCGAAAAAGTAAAATCCATGGAATCATGGATTTGGGATGCAGCTTGTAGTATAAGGGGTGCTGCGGATGCTGCAAAATACAAAGATTATATTTTACCCCTAATCTTCGTTAAACGTCTCTGTGATGTCTATGATGACGAAATAGACCGGATTGCTGAGCGTGTTTCTTCAAGGACAAAGGCACTTCAATTGGTGGAAAGGGATAAGTCTCTTGTACGGTTTTTTATGCCTGTTAAACCAAAAGACCCTGAAAAAGAAACCACTTGGGATGTTATTCGGACTTTAAGTGACAAAATTGGCCAGCAATTAACAGATATATTGCGCTCTGTGGCAAAAGCTAATCCCAGCTTACAGGGAATCATTGACAGGATTGATTTCAACGCAACCACCCATGGCCAAAGAGACATCGATGATGACCGTTTAAGTAAGCTTATCGAAAAAATCGCTGAAAAACGTCTGGGTTTGAAAGATGTTGAACCGGATATTATTGGAAGAAGCTATGAGTACCTTATAAGGAAATTTGCTGAAGGAAGCGGACAAAGTGCTGGCGAATTCTATAGTCCTGCCGAGGTAGGCTTTATTATGGCCAAAATAATGGACCCTGAACCGGGGATGGAAATATATGACCCTACTTGTGGAAGCGGTGGTTTACTTATAAAATGCGAATTGGTCTTAGAAGAGAAAATGAAATTTAAAAGCAAGGCAAAATTTGCACCATTAAAACTATACGGTCAGGAATTCATCCCCGCTACATGGGCAATGAGCAAAATGAATATGGTTATTCATGATATGGAAGGCGAAATCGAGATTGGTGACACACTTAAAAATCCCAAGTTTAAACTCAATAATAAACTTAGGACTTTTGACCGGGTTGTGGCTAATCCAATGTGGAATCAGGGAAGGTACAGCTTGCCATATGTAAACGATGATTTTTTTATTAATGATGAAATGGAAAGGTTCCCGGCTGGCAGTTGTGGTGGAAAGTTTGATTGGGGGTGGGTACAACATATCTACAGTAGTCTTAATGAAAATGGACGTGCAGCGATTGTTTTAGACACAGGGGCAGCAAGTAGAGGTAGTGGCAGTCTGGGTAGTAACAAGGAAAAAGACTGCCGGAAGTGGTTTGTTGATAATGACCTTATTGAAGGAGTAATTTACCTACCTGAGAATCTTTTTTATAATACAAGTGCACCGGGGATAATAATATTTCTTAACAAATCCAAGCAAAATAAAAACAAGATTTATCTTCTTCATGCAGGAAAACTGTATGAAAAAGGGGACCCAAAGAACTACATACCAGAAGAAAACTTAGAGCATATTGCCAATACATTCAAGACATTTAAAGAGGAAGAAAAATTGGCCAGATTTGTAGATATTGCGGAAATTATCAAAAATGATTACAACATCTCTCCCAGCCGCTATATTCAAATTAATGAAACTGAGATATATCGACCACTTGGTGAAATATTAGATGAACTAAGTGCATTAGAAGAGGAAGCATTATTTATTGACACTGAATTGAAATCAATACTAAAGAAAATTGGTGCATGACAAATGAATGGCAGGTAAAACGGATAGAAGAAATTGCCAAAACTACAAGTGGGGGAACACCGAGTAGGACAAACAAATCATATTATTCTGGTAATATCTTATGGGTAAAATCAGGAGAACTTACAGACAACTTTATTTTCGACACTGAAGAAAAGATTTCAGAAGATGCGGTCAAAAACTCATCTGCAAAATTATTTCCAACTGGGACTGTACTAGTTGCAATGTATGGAGCAACTGTTGGGAAGACTGCTATATTAAAAAAAGCAGCTACAACTAATCAAGCGGTATGCGGAATATTTCCAAATGAATCAGTTTTTAATAACGAGTTCCTTCGCTTCCAACTCATGTTCAAACGTGAAGATTTCTTAAAACAAAGATATGGTGGTGCGCAACCTAACATAAGTCAAACAATAATTAAGAATTTTGAGATTCAGCTTCCATGCCTAATGGAACAGAAAAAAATAGCTTATGTGCTCTGCACTTTAAGGCAAGGAATGGAACTGCAGGATAAACTTATCCAAGTGGCATTGGAACTAAAAAAATCTTTAATGAATAAGCTCTTCACGGAAGGTACAAAACCCGAAAAACGGAAACAGACTGAATTCGGATTGGTTCCAGAAAGTTGGAACGTTGAGCCATTTGAAAATACGGGAGAGGTTGTTTACGGAATTCAAGCAGCAGTGGCAAGCAATTTAAAGCCATTGGGACATAAGATTTTAACTAATAAAAACATTACTCTTGAAGGTAAGCTTGACTTGGGTAAAATTAACTATTATCAGTTAACTTCTAAAAGACATTTTAATTCGATTCTAAAAAAAGGTGATTTACTTTTTAATTGGAGAAGCGGCAGTAAAGAACATGTCGGTAAAACAGCAATTTTTGATTTGGAAGATGGGGAATATGTCCATTCATCATTTATTCTAAGAATCAGGGTTAACCATAACCATAATTCCAGATTTCTTTTCTATTATTTGAACTACTTACGGGAAATCGGATACTATCAGAAAGTTCAGACTTTTTCAATTAACGCCAAATTCAACAAAAGTGCAATAAATGCAATGCCTATTGCTTTGCCCAGAAAAGAGGTCCAAGATGAAATTGCTGAAACGATAAGGATTGTGGACAAAAAAATTGACAACCTTAAAGCTAACTATGAACTAAAGTTAAGTCTATTCAAAACGCTCTTGCACGAATTATTGACTGGAAAGAGGAAGATTAAAGACATAAACTTTCCAAATATAACAAATGAATATGAAATAATTAACCAACCCGTTAGCATTGCAGCGGAAAGATAGTCCTTTATGGAAGCAAGAAATAGAAAAATTGAAGATTGGTATGGCAAAATTCATCGTGGTGAAATTAAATTACCTCGATTCCAACGCTACGAAGCCTGGGACTGGAAACGAATAAGCAGTCTTTTCAATACCATTACACAAAACCTACCCTTAGGTATAACACTTGTTTTGGAGGTTGGTGAAAAAGAACAATTCATTTCCCGGTACTTGGTATCTGCTCCAACGACAAACAGTCGTGTCCTTGAACAATTATTGGATGGACAGCAACGACTTACAGCTTTGTGGCGTGTTCTCCATAATAACTACGAATTTGAAACCTTTTATGTGTATATTCCTGAATTCGATATTTACGGGGAAAAAGAAAGCGATGAACAATTCATTTTTTGCCGGGGCCGGTATTATCAAAAAAATGGGCAACGTTATCCTTTGTGGTGCGACAATCCTGAAGATTGCCTTAGACGGGGAATGATACCTACTGAACTGCTGCGACCTGAAGATATTCAACCCGATATTGACACTTGGATTACAAAGGCAACAAACTACCGCAAGCCAGCTAATCCGGAAGAGTTGGAAGGTTTTTTCAATTGGAAAAAGTCGGTCAGTGACAAAATAAATGAACTGAGGTCTATTATAAAGAACTACAACCTTCCATATCTTTCATTACCAACATCTACAGCCAAGGACATTGCCCTTGAAGTGTTTATAAATATGAACACCAACTCCAAACCATTGTCAACCTATGATATCATAGTGGCTGAGATTGAAAGCATTAAGGGCAAATCTTTGCATGATTTACAGGATGAACTGGATTCTAAGTTTCCTGATATCAAATGCTATTTTAACCTTTCCTATCTCATACTGAATACATCAGCATTGTTACAGGAAAAGCTTCCAAATCAAAAAGGATTATGGGACATGGACAAATCTGTAATGGTGGACCAATGGGAGATTATGGAGAAAGGATTGAATGACATGGCCATTTTCCTAAGAAATGAAGGAATCATTGACCATGACAGATTACCCACTAATGCTGTTTTAGCTGTGATTGCTGCATTGTATCCTTTCATTCCGGACAAAGGAGATAAACGAGGTCTGTACGAAGTATTGTTAAAGAAATATTTGTGGTCAGCATTCTTTACCGACCGTTATGAAAACTCTGCTGCCACTCATGCGTATTATGATTATATCGCACTGAAAAGAGTAATTACAGAAGTAAAAAAGGAAAGCGGATTAGCTTACACTGATGGCGATGTGCCTATTTTTAATCGTAACAGTCACCCGATTGCATCAGCGGATGAACTTATATTAGCTGGCTGGCCAAAACGTGACACAATAAGAGGAAAGGCGATATTAGCTGTTGCCTGTCGTTTGGGTTCCTTTGATTTTGCGACCGGACAAAGGGTTGACAGGACAAACATTTCACAAAGACATTACCATCATATTTTCCCCGATGCATTGTTAAGAGAGGCTGAAATTGAAAGTTTCCTTGCATTAAACTGTGCCCTGATTACCGATGATACAAATTTGAATATTGGCAGGAAAGACCCTTTGAAATACTTAAAAGATAGGTATCAATGGGTATCTGAAGAAATTGTAAATGAAAGACTCAATTCACATTTGATTCCGATAACAGAGCTGGCCAATGGTGGATATGAGGACGGTATAAGCGAAATTGAGCGAAAGGAGAAGATTAAAACTGACTTTGAGGAATTTGTGAATAAAAGAGCTTCCTTTTTTGCGTATGCGGCTGAGCAATTGACTGAAGGCAAAAACATATCTTCATCAGTAATAATTAATGCTATCAATGGTAAAACCAACTGAACATAAAAGCATACAAGCTCGTATACTTCAATATGCTGCCGAAATCGGCTGGAATTATGTGTCGCAGAACGAAGCCGAGAAACGCAGAGGTTTTGATACTACGGCTGTTTCACCAAGAGAGCAAGCTAAAAA
>Ga0209201_1000991_pt1 | contig 35437 bp, 29 predicted proteins | sample AD_UKC055_MetaG_FD_184411 | JGI IMG/M metagenome (GOLD analysis project Ga0209201, IMG submission 184411) | Active sludge microbial communities of municipal wastewater-treating anaerobic digesters from USA - AD_UKC055_MetaG (SPAdes) (version 2) | ecosystem: Engineered > Bioreactor > Anaerobic >... | reverse complement strand
ACCATGAACCCTGAATTGTACGATGCCTACGTCAAAACCGTGACGTACCTCCTCCGGTGCGAAGATGAAATCCAGGCGCAAGGCGCCTGGCAACCGCCCGCGCAACCGTTTGTCGGCAAGACGGATACCAACGCGCTCTGGGTTGCTCATCGCTGTTTACAGTTGGCTGTCCTGCTTGAGAATCCCGCCATGGCAGGCAAATGGTCGGACCGCTCGTTCGGCGAGATGGGCGAACCCGGCGATGGTTTTCTGCAGGCTGACTACAGTTACAAGTTCCACGGCGCAATTCCCATGTGGGCGTACGGCCGCTCCTTTCTCCAAGACTATGCCGAGATGGTCAAGACGTACGAGGGAACGTATCTCGGGCCCAATGGCGCCCAACTCGGCCGCTACGCCGCGATGACCGGCCATTTCGTCGACGGATTCCTGTATCGCGGGCGTATCTGCCCGGCCCTCATCGGCCGCGAGATCAGCCGTGGACCCGAAACCTACCGATCTTCCTGCGGATTTGCCGCCGCCGATGCGCTTGCGGGTTCCAGCCATCCCCAAGCATCCCATTTTGTTGCGCTTGCCGCACGCGAGGCGGGCTATCTCGGCTGGACGCCGCCACAACCCGCCATCGAACCCGCGCCGCCCAGCACAGGCGTTTTCGCTTATCCCGACAGCGATTTCCTCCAAGTCACCCGCGCGGATTGGGCCCTGGGCATCAAAATGCACTCCGCGCGTAACAAAGGCTACGAATCCATCAACCAGGAAAATCTCCAGGGATGGTTTTTCAGCCACGGAAGCATGTTCTATTTTCTTGACGGCGACGAGTGGCGCAATTGCTGGCCTACCATCGATTGGACCCGGCTTCCGGGCACGACCGCCGCCGTCGAGCGCAAAGAGCAGAACGAGTCCCCGTTTGTTGGGCTCGTTCCCGTATCCGGCGACACCGCGTTCGCCGCTGAAGAGCTTCGCGCCGGCGGTTTTCAGGCCCGCAAGCTTTGGCTGGTTGACGGCGGCGTCATCCTGTGCGCGGGCGCAGATATCGCAGGTCCCGGCCGGGTTGAGACAACCATCATTAACCTGCCATTGCCGCTCGATGCCGAAGCCGTCGTCGATGGCCAATCCCTCCCGAACGAGGCCTTCGAAACAGACGCCGTGGCCTCCTGGATATGGGCGAAGAATGTGGGCTATGTCTTCCTCGAGCCCACCAGACTCCATCTGTTGCGTGAAACTCGGCAATCCGACTGGCATTCAATTCGCGGCGACCATGTGGGCGGCAAGGGCAGCGTCGAGACGCAGGCCTATTTCACCGCGGTCATCCCTCACACCGCGGATATGCCCGCATACGCCTACGCGTTCTGTCCGCGCCGCGCTTCCAGTGAGATGGCCGAGGCAGCTCAGGCGGTCCGAAGCTCCTATGCCCTCGATATCAATCCTCACGGTGCGCGCGTCGAGTATCCCGCCGGCAACGCCTTCGCCTTCTGGGAACCGGGTGTGCTTCAGAACGTCGAGACGGACCGAAGCTGTCTGCTCGTTATGCAAGGCGAAGACATCCACGTGGCCGACCCCGCATGGCGGGACGGGCCATTCACGCTCAAAGTCCATGGCCGCGCTCTCGAACCCGTCATATGCCAGCGCGGACGTTCCGTCATGGTCAAGAGCGCGAAACCATAGTCCAATCCATCTTCCGAGAGCCTGTTCAGCGGGCTGCCGACAGGTCTTCTCCGCCGTGGCGCCGTGTTCTGACCGCGCCACTCTTGCGGCCACAGGGTCGCCATCGTTCGAGCAGTGCAGGACGGGATCTAAGCGGCCAGAGGGACTCAAAGGATGCCGAGAGGGCAGGGGGTACCTCGGGTTGCCGCGGGCCGGCTCGGCTTCGTCGCGAGTCCATGCGGGCGGCGTGGAACACCTGATTGACGAGAATGCATGCCGCTCTCTATTCTAGCCTTGCTGTACGGGCTGCGTATCGAAGGCTTCCCGTGTAGTGGGCTCAATACAAGTATGGGGAGCGCTCTTGATCACTCTTCATCTGTTGCGGGGCCCAAATCGTTGGCCGGTTGTGCCGTGAACGCCTTGACTGCCTCGGGCTTCTTCGGGGCTGTCCAACCGGCATGCGATTCAGCACCAGCAAACAGCATCCGCGGAACGGGAGAAAGCACGGAAGACGTGAATAGCCAAAACGTCATGTTAATGCTCCTATCCTTCGGGATCTTGCTGGCCGTGGCACGTTTACTCGGCGAGTTGGCGGAAAAGCTGCATCAACCGGCAGTTCTGGGTGAGCTTCTCGCCGGTATTCTCCTCGGACCGACCGTATTGGGCAACATGGCTCCGGCCGCGGTCCAGTTTCTCTTCCCCCCACAAGGCCCGAACGCCGTTGCCCTTGAAGCCCTGTCTACTCTGGCCATTGTGCTGTTCCTTTTGGTAGCCGGCATTGAAGTGGATCTGTCAACCGTCTGGCGGCAAGGAAACGTTGGGCTCAAGGCAGGCGTTGTCGGCATGGCCGTCCCATATACCCCAAGCGCGCGTCGCTGGCGTAGGCGATTCCATGGTAGCCACGGGCTTCTCGGAAACAGGAGTGGACTTCGACGCTCCCGACGGGATGCCCGCGAACCTGATATTCTTGATTATTACTCCCGAAACGGATCCTGCCTCGCAACTCGAGCTTGGGGCGGACATCGCGCGCAGCTTCCGGAACCCGTCCATGCTCGAGCGCGCCTTGCGCACTTCGAGCTATACGGAATTCCTGGCGTTGTTGAAGAGTGCGAGTGGAGAAGAATAACGTTGGCGTCAGGATCATCGGTCCTGCTTTGGATGGCTTCCTGAGATGGGGGAGAAACACAATGCTTATTGGAGTACCAAAGGAAATCAAGGCAGATGAACGCCGCGTGGCCATCGTCCCCTCGGGCGTGGCGGCCTTCCGTAAACATAGTCACCGCGTCATGGTAGAAAAGGGCGCCGGACTCGGCAGCGGCATTTCCGATGAGGCGTATGCCGCCGCCGGCGCCGAAATCGTCGCCGAACCCAAAGACATCTGGGCACGCGCGGAGATGATCGTCAAGGTAAAAGAGCCCATCGGCGACGAACTCGAGTGGATGTGGTCCGGACAGATTATCTACACCTACCTCCATCTCGCCTCGAACGAAGCGCTCACCCACAAGATGCTCGAGAAAGAGGTTATCGGCGTTGCTTACGAGACCGTGCAGTTGCCCGATGCGTCGCTGCCCTTGTTGGCGCCCATGAGCGAAGTCGCCGGACGCCTCGCCGCCCAGATCGGCGCGCACTGCCTCGAAGCGAGTTCCCGGGGGATGGGCATCCTCCTCGGGGGCGTATCCGGCGTCAAACCGGCCAACGTCACCATCCTCGGGGCGGGGGTCGCGGGCACCAACGCCTGCCACCTCTGCGTCAGCATGGGCGCACACGTCACGGTTCTCGACATCAATCCTTCCCGGCTTCGCTACCTCTACGACATCATGGCATCGCGCGTCACGACCGTCATGTCCAACACCGCGAATCTGGCCGATGAAGTGGCCTGCGCCGACCTCGTCATCGGCGCGGTCCTGATCCCCGGCGCGCGGACCCCGAGACTCATTACTGATGACTTGGTAAGCCAGATGAGGCCCGGCTCGGCCTTCGTAGACATTGCCATCGACCAGGGGGGATGCAGCGACACATCGCGCCCCACCACGCATCACGACCCAACCTATGTGGTGCACGATGTCGTGCACTACTGCGTGAGCAACATGCCTGGCGCGGTCCCGCGAACGTCCACTTACGCATTGACCAACGTCACCCTCGGCTACGGTCTTGCCATCGCCAAACAGGGGATCGACGCGGCTATCGAAGCGGATCCCGCCGTGAAGAAGGGCGTCAATACGTACAAGGGCAAACTGACTTGCAAAGCCGTTGCCGATGCGTTCGGCATGCAACATAGCGAGATCTGACGTGAGCGTTCCTGAATTGCGGCGGGATATGGAGTACCTGACCGGGGTGTTGCCCCATCGCGGTTCGAACACCAGAAGCGAACGGTCCGCCGCCGAATACCTCGCCCAGCGGTTCAAGCAGTTCACGCTCGATGTCGAGATTGACGACTTTCACAGCATCGACAGCGAGTGGCTCCTCTATGCCTCGTACTACGCCGAATTCACCTTGGTAGCCATCCTGGCGGTCTGGTGGCCGTATATCGCCTTCGGCTACGGGCTCACCGTCTTCCTGTGCTACCTTGCCGAGTTCACGGGCTACCGCGTTCTCGGGCGTCTACTGCCCCAATACGAGTCCCAGAACGTCATCTGCCGTTTCATCGCGCCGAAACCCCGCCGCCTGTTCATCGTGACCGCCCACTACGACTCGCCGAAAAACAGTGCCTTTCAGGATACACGGGTGCAGCCCTGGCTCCGCTCTGTGCACCTCTTCCTCGTATTGTGCATGGTCGTCGTCGTGGTATCGTGCGTCGTGCAGGGTCTCGGCATCCTTGACTCGCTCGATTTCGCCTACGAAGTGGCCATCCGATGGACGGCCGTCGGCTGCCTTCTCGGAGTGGCCGCCTTTCTCGCGTTCTCTGAACTCACCTCTGATTACGGCCGCGGTGCATGGGACAACGCCTCCGGCGCCAGCGTCCTCGTCGAGCTGGCGCGCCGCTTCCAAGTCAGCGGGCTCAGTCAGGCGGACCTGTGGCTCGTCGCCACCGGCAGCAAGGAAGCGGGGCTCAACGGCATGCGCCATTTCATGAGTACCCACAAGCTCGACCGCGCGAACACGTTCTTTCTCAATCTCGACGCTGTCGGCGCGGCAAACCTCCACTATATTACCGCGGAAGGGCTGCTCTCGACCTTCGGCAGCTCGAAAACCATGCTTTCGGCCGCGGAATCCGCCGCGAAGCAGATTAACGCCGCCCCCTCATTTCATCGTGAACTGCCCTCAGATGCCCTAATCCCGCTCGCGCGCGGATTTCATGCGCTCACGCTCACCTCGTCTTACGAGAATCCGCCCGACGATCGGCTGCTGTCGGACGACACACACCTCGATGTCCGCGACGACGCTCTTCTCGCCGCCTCCGCTTTTGCGGAGGACATCCTCCGGCGTCTGGACCGCGAACTTGGCGCGGAGCAGTAGTCTCTTGTTTGGCTGCCCCGAAACACTCGCCCACAACCCCCGGTGTCGTGCCCTATAGCCTCGCCAGAGTGCACGCGCGGGATTCATTCACCGCGAAGTCACGACGGCACAGACCATCTTGAATCATCCACATCATGAGGGCTTCTCTACAGTCATGAGGTCAGTTCCACGACCGGCGCCCTCGCCGGTTTTTGTGGCGCGGGCTTCCAGCCTGGGATGGCGTCGCGGTGTCCGTTTGGCATACCCGGCGGCGCAACGATGCTTGTTTCTCGATAAGCGGCTCCGTAGAGTTCAAGACGTGCGTCGAGTTTCAACACCATTCTCTTCCCCTGTTTGCTCACGCTGTGAACCGGCGGAGGGACCGGGTATCGACGAGAACTGCGGGCTCTCGCGAGCCCGCCTCATTTTCGAGTCACGTTTCTCTCAAAACGGGGTATCGTTCGCCGGTTTCCTTCCGGTGTCCACTCAGGACCCGGACCGTTCGCCGAGCTTGGCGTTCATCATGAAGATGCCGTGCGGATGTTCGCCGATCATCTTCAGCTTCTGCAGGATGCCGTCGGCGGTCGCTTCTTCTTCCACCTGTTCCGCGACAAACCATTGCAGGAAGTTGTCCGTCGCAAAGTCTTTCTCTTGGCGCGCAAGCTCCACCAGGCCGTCGATGAGCTTCGTAACCTTGCGTTCGTGCTTCAAGACTTCCTCGAATACCTTGACCGGCTTGCCGAACTCCGCCTGGGGCTTGTCGATAGCTTCAAAGATGACTCTGCCGCCCGTTTCGACGATGTAATGGTAGAGCTTCATCGCGTGGCCCATTTCTTCTTTGGCCTGGGCTCTCATCCATTTGGCGAACCCGTCGAGGTTCTGGGAGTCGAAATACGCGCCCATTGCGGCGTAGAGGTATGCCGAGTACATCTCAGCGGTGATCTGTTTGTTTAGTGCTTTTTCCATCTTCTTACTGACCATGGTACTTCCTTTCGCGCTTGGCGGGGGCGCTACGTCTTCACACCCCGACCGTTTCCGCCGTAGCGGCTCGCCTCCCTGAAGTTCCGCTGCGGAACCCCAGGATTGCCAGCGACGTAGAATGTTTTCCTTCTTGCGCCGTACCGGCCTACTACCGCGCCGGCAGCGGCATAATACTACCAACCGTTCAGAAGAACAAGAAGCGCAAGGCATTCATTCCATTGACCTTGCCCGGGACCCTAGTACACGAGGTCCCGAAAATGGCGCACCGTGTGAAACGTAATAATGTTGCCGTCGTGGGCGCTCTTGGCCCGTTCGTCGCCCGACCTCGACAAAACGTGCAAATCGTCCCCGTCTATCGCCATCGAGGCGTAATGGCGCGCTTGGCCGTAGGCCTTCGAGTCTGCCACCCGCGCCGCAAAACACCAATCCACGCAATTCTTCGAAAAATGCAGCACCAATCGATGCCGCTCGTTATTCGGCAGGTCGAACCGGTCATCCGTCAGCCGGTCCGGGCGCGTCATCGAGTCCGTCGCCTGCGAAGATAACAGCCAGAACAGCGTTGTCTTCTCGTCGTAGACGATATGAAACTTCATCTGCCCGCCGGGGCAGGGCACGAACAGCATGGGTTCTCCCGAGGGCGCATGCTCGAGCGATACGGTGAGACTCCCATCCTCGGACTCGACTGCTCTGGCGATGGCTGCCAGATTGGTTGAACCTGTATGGGCCCGCATCCACAAATGAAATGTCCGCCCCGCCGGGTCGTGCCATACGTGGTTGGGATCCACAAACTGCACGACATTCGTCTCCAACCATCCCGGAGGCGCCATGGGCCGGCGTATCTTCGCGTTTTCCGGGGCCGTATTGCCTGGCGTGAAGAACGGCACGCCGAGCAGGTGGGGCGGCCCGGCCGCGGCGATGGCGTCGCGGTACGAAAGAGCGTTCGAAAACGTCCACGCGTCGCGCCTGGTCAAATCATCCGTTACATTCGCGGCCATCACCACGGGCGCAAGCACCGAAACCGGCCACACCGGCAGCGAGGGGTCCGTATCCTTCTCCATTACCAGGTAGACACGGCCATTCGCATAATGAACGTTGCAGGGGGCCTGGTGCCAATGCTCGCGCTCCGTCAGCCAGGAGACCTCGCCCCACGTCGCGCCCGAGTCAGTCGAGCGCACAATGCCCAGGTCTCCGCGATGTCCCAATACGTATACCGCATCGCCCGCGACAAACGGCCGCGCATGAATCATGGGCGTACTTGCCCGGATGGTCCAGGTCTGTCCGCGGTCATCGCTGGTGTAGATGCGGCCACGGTATGCGTCTATGCCCGTCTTGCCAGCATAGGCGGGTCCGTTCAGGTCGAGAGTCGCTACAAGCCTCCCGCCCGGCAATACCGCCAAGCCCGGGCTGTACGAAAATACCTGAAGCGCATCCGGAGACTCGTACACCTTCACGAAGTCGTTGGCTACCAAGGGGAGCGCTTCGGTTGTCGAGCCCTCGCCGCCGAAAGCAGCACCCGCCAGGGCCGGACCCAAGACAGCGGACTGAATGAACGTTCTGCGGCGCATGATGCTTCTCCCGGGTTCCCCGACCGCTTATGCCGACAATAGAACGTACCCGTCAGCGATCGCTTTCTTGCCCTGATCATTGAAGGCTTCGTAGAACAGATGCACGCCCTTGCCGGACGTGTTCTTCGCCAGCAGCCGAAGGTGGATGTCCGAGCCTGGTATGACCATCCCGCGGAAGGTGCAGCTCAGCTCTTTCAACCGTGCGGGCTCGCCTGCCGCCTCCCGGTTGACCAGTTCGCGCAGGGAGATCGCCAGCGTCGCGGTGCCCTGTAAGATCGGCGCAGGAAGACCCACGCCCTGAGCGAATTTCTTTGATGTGTGGATGGGAAACGAGAGGTCCGTACAGCCGTCGTAGACGTGCGCCGTCAGCGGATCGATGTGGATCGTCTCGTCCCACACCACCCCATTCGTTTCCGGAACGGGTGGAGCCGCGTAGATTTCCCCATCGGTGCGCCCCTCATCAGCACAGCGCACCCCGCGATAAAAAGCGCCTCCGTATTCCGTGAACACCGGTTCACCGTTGGCGTCCTCGGCCTCGAACCGTACGATCGACAACGTGCCTCCCCGCTGGGGCAGCACCCCGTAGATCTGGCCCCGGATGGCCAGACTATCTCCAGGCCGGAGAGGCCGGTGCATGATAATTGCCTCCGTCAAATGGACTTGGCGCGCGTAAACCTCCTCCGGCCACCCCTCCATGCCCCAGAACTCATGGCGCTTCACGTAGATCGGCCAGGTGAGCGCTGCCACAAGCATGGGAGGGGCGATGATTCCGCCCTCACGCGTATCGTCGAAATAGTACGGGTTGTTATCGCCCACCGAGGCGGCAAAATTCATGGATTCCCGCCATCCCACCTCAACAAAACGCGGTTTTGTCCAGCAGCCAACATGTTGTGAGTCAAGTTGTAATGCCAATGCCAATACCTCCTGAAGCGGAACCTTATCACGTCAGGCCATCAAAATAAAAACTTGAGGGTTGTGTCCCCGGATGGCCCTCAAAGAAGCATGGGGCGCCGAAAACCCGTTTCAGCGCCCCAGTGAAGATAGTTGAGCAGGAAATCAGCTGTGCTTCGTCAGATATTCCGCTACGCCATCCGCCGTGGCCTTCATGCCGTCTTCTCCGGCTTTCCAGTTCGCCGGGCAGACCTCGCCGTATTTCTCCGTAAACTGAAGCGCGTCGAGCATGCGAAGCGCCTCCGAGACGTTCCGGCCCAATGGCAGGTCGTTGATGACGGCGTGCCGGATCACGCCATCCTTGTCTATGAGGAACAACCCGCGCAAGGCGACGGTATTATTGAACAGCACGCATAGCTGCGGGCGATGTCCTTGCTGAGGTCGGCTACCAGCGGGAACTGCACGTTGCCGATGCCGCCCTTCTCTCGCGGGGTGTTCTTCCATGCCAGATGCGTGAACTGGGAATCGACCGAGACCCCGATCACCTGGCAGTTGCGCTTCTTGAATTCACCGAGCGCCTTGTCGAAAGCCAGGATCTCCGACGGGCATACAAAGGTAAAATCCAGCGGGTAGAAGAACAACACGGCGTACTTTCCGCCGCGCAGGTCCGACAGACTCTTCGGCGCGATCGAGTTGTCGGGCATTACTGTTTCCGCTGTGAAATCCGGTGCTTTCTGTGTAACCAAACTCGTCATGGCCGTTTCTCCTCGCTTACTGCTTTTGCCATTTCACGACACCCGGCGTGTCTTGCCACATGGGTACCCCACTGTGCTCTAAACAATTCGCAAACGCGATTCATTTCCTTCCGCACGCTCGAATGAACCCGGCCACGTCGCCGTCTCGCCGGATCCCGAGCCGCGTCAGCCCGAAATCGAAGCGCACGGGGTCTGCGGGGTCTGCCGCACGCAGGGCCCCGGTGATCTCGAGCGCGCAACGCCCATCCGGCCGTGCTCTCCGGGTAAAACCCAGGGCACGCCCGATTCTGTGCATGTGCGTATCCACCGGGCATACCAGCTTGCTCGCCGGTATGCTCTCCCAGCCGCCCGGGTCCACCTCGTCGCGGCGTATCATCCAGCGGAGAAACAGGTGAAGGCGCTTGCATGCGCTTCCGCGTTCCGGTTGCGGCAAGAGGTAGTTGACATCGCATCCGCATGACGCGCGCAGCGCCGATACAAACCGTTCCGCGGCTGCCAGTACCGTCTCGTCAGACTCCTGGAACCCATCCAGAAACGCCGCTTCGAGCGTTCCCCACCGTTCCGTAATCGACTTCACCGCGTACAACAGGTCCACCAATTCCCGGCCGGCGACAAACCGGTGCCTGAACCCCGCGAATGCTTTCTCCAGCCCCGAGCGCGTCGCTCTTTCCAGCGCCTGCCGGGGTTTCCCCAGCTGCGACAGTACCGCCCCAGCGCTGTTCAATATCTGGGACACTCTGCCGAACGCCAGAGTAGAAGCTACCATTCCCGCAATTTCACGATCCCGGGGATCCTTGTAGGCATACAGCAATTCCAATGGGTCCGGATGAACGAACTCCCGATGGTTGTAACACCTGTACAGCGCTTCCAGGCGCATTCTCACAAGAGGAGACAGGCCGCCCGCGGGCAGGGGAGGGGGCTCGTGCACACGTGACGAACGATGCCGCGGCATACCGTGCTCAGGGGGTCTCGCGCGTGGCAGTCTTTGGCTTTGCATCTTCTTCGAGAACGGCGCCGGTCTCCGGGGACGCATGGAGACCGCTCTTTTTCCGGACGCCCTCGTCCGAGAGTTGAAGGAGGTGCAGACCCTCGAGCTGAAGGCATCCCAGACCTGTGACAATCACCATGCCCGCGTTGATTGCATGAGTCAGTATAGCCAAGGCAAGGGCGTCGTCGTACGACACTTCGGGCGACACGAGCTTCAGGGACGCGACCAGCGGCACCTGGAATTGGCCTACGAAGCCGGGCGTGCCCGGCACGCTGATGGCAATGGCCAAAGCCGCCTGCATCACAAATACCGTGTACCATGGAGACTCGATCCCGAAGGCAAACAGCATGCACTGAAGCACGGCCACGAAACAGGCCCATGTCGCCAGGTTGTAGCCCACGGATTTAGCCATGTCCGGCGCTGACCGGAATACGTCAAGTCCCTGCGCGAACTGCTCAAGCAGGTGGTGCGACCAACCGCCCAATCTGCCGCACGCCGAGGCCGCCGGCTTAAAAAACGACAAACGCGCGCTCAAGAACCCGAATATGCCGTCTGACACGCGCAGGACCAGCTTCTTACTGACATACAGCAGCACGAACACGGTTATCACGGCAACCAGAAACACTGCCGCGCCCAAGGCGCCCGTATGGTACGCGCTGGCCGGAATCAGTATCGGGGAATCGCTGCGAAACAGCTCGCCCGGGATCTCGATGTTTTTCTCGGGCCGGTATGCCAGCAAGGCTATCGCCATAACCGCAATAAGCCCGATAAGATCGTTGACCCGGTCCAGCGCAACCAATGCGAAACTGCGCGCCACCGCGAGGCCCGTCAGTCTTGCCAAGACGATTGCCCGGACAAGTTCCCCGATCCGGGCCGGAAGCGTGAAATTGGCTAGAAACCCAATTTGCGTTGCCGAGAACATGCTCCGGAAGGAGGCCCTGGGCTCGGCCGCTCGCACGACGTAGCTCCAGCGTTTCACGCGGCCAAGGAAACTCACCCCGATAAAGGTCACCGCAAGCACAATCCAGCCCCAGCGCATCTCTCCAAAGGAGCGCTTCAAGCCGGCCCAACTCGTCCCCTGAAACATCCACCAGAGAATGAACACGCCGATGGCCAGGCCGATAGCGCCCTGTATGGTCTGCTTGATTCTTGTGCGCAACGAAGAGTCTCCCACCAAATCGAGCTGGGCTTCCGGGGCACATCCCGGCAGTCTCGGACGGCGTAATCTTTCAGGAACGGAAACGGCTTTTCGGAGTCGGGTCCAACTTGCGCAAAGGCGCTTTTCCACGCTTTTTCTTGAAGGCTTCCACGACAGTGGAGCGGCTTTCTTCATCCGGAGGAAGCCACCCCCGCTTCTGCTTCCGTCGGCGGTCTGCTTTGTGCCGCAGCTCATCGTACGCGGTTCGCAGCCGCTCAAAAAGGAGCAGACGGCACGATAGGCACAAACTCGAATCCTCTTCCACCGCCTGTTTTTGGCAGCGGGTGCAAAGTCGAGGGGATTTGCGTTCCAAGTCCCGGCGCAATACCGACGTCCGGCGCACCAGCTGCTTCACGACAGCCGGCGAAAGCCCGGAGGCCTCCGCCAGTTTGTCCAGACTCAGCTCGCCTTCGTCTAACTTATCCAAAGCGCGGTATACGGCTTCCAATTGCTCGACCCGGCGCAATGCACAGGCTCTGCACAGTCCCTGATTCTCGTCAGCCTGGGTTATGGCGCCGCATTGCCTGCAATTTGCAAGGTTAACCTTCATCAGCTCTCAGCTCCAAAGCCACGCGCTCCACACTTTCCAAAAAGTCCTTCACACTACCCTCATTGTCCAACACCCAGTCCGCAATCGCAAGTTTATTCTCGGGAGGGGTCTGCGCCCGAACCCTCCGCAGGGCCTCGTCACGGGTGAGCTCGCGCGCTTTGATCAGCCGTTGCACGCGGATCTCTTCCGGGCACGTCACCAGGATGACACCGTCAAGGCAGGGCTCCCGTTCGCCGGATTCCCCGATCAGCGCGGCATCAACGATCACGGTCCTATGGCCTTCTTCGGCCAGGGATTGAATTCTGCGTTTGATCTCCTTCTTAATTCGCGGATGAACGATGGCGTTCAGTCTTTGTCGCGCATCGGGGTCGGCGAAGACCCGCGCGCCAAGCTTGCTCCGGTCAATGCGCGCATCGGATACGATATCGTCCCCGAAAGCCGCAATGACGCCGGCTTCGGCGTCTCCGCCGGGAAGGAGAAGTTCGTGCCCGATCGAGTCCGCATCGAGGATGGGGAAGCCCAGCTGCTCGAATCGGCGCGCTGCCACCGATTTTCCGCTTCCCGTGCCGCCCGTAAGCCCGATGACGCGAGTCTTGTGTTCGCCGCCCATCATGTTCCCTTTTCTTGATTCGTCATTGGGGAGAATCCTCTCGGGCCATGTATCGTTCGAGCGCCTCTTCGTAACGGCCTTGTGCCCTCAATATGTGCTCGATAAGCTCGCGCACGGCGCCTTTTCCGCCGGCCCCGCCGGTCACGAAATGCGCAGCCTGTCTGGCCTCGGGCGCCGCATCGGCCACCGCCACTCCCAGGCCCACAGCCGATATAGCCCGCACATCGATGATATCGTCGCCGATAAAGGCAAGTTCTTCCATGGACAGGCCGTGGCGCGCGGCCACTTCTTCACAAACACGCAGCTTGTTCTTGACCCACATATGGCATTCCGCGCATTTCCACGTCGCGGCAATGGCTTCGAGGGCCTTGCTGCCAAGACCGGATACCAGTGCCGTCTTGCCCTCCACAAGATGCCACATGGTAAGCGCAGTGACGTCCCTGACGCATACCGTCCGAAAGGGACGGCCTTCGCCATCGAACGCTATTGCGCCGTCAGTCAAAACCCCGTCAACATCCGAGACGAGGAAACGAACTCGCTTCAGCCTGGTATCCAACGTGGTCGACATCACGTGCTCCTGTGGCGCGTCAAAACATGCGGTTATTTTCGTTTGCCTTTTGAAGATATGACGATAGAGAGCATCCCTTGCACGACCGTCGGACGTATCAGCCGGACGTGCAGGAGTTGTTCTCCCTTCCCTTCCGCACGGTCAATGGATGCCTCTACCGCTTCTGTGTCCGTCAAACACGTCACTTCACAAGGCATGGAAGCCAATTCCGCCCCCAATACGATCTTGTTCAGAAGCACCGATTGCTGGAAAAGGAGTTGAACCTGCGTCTTGTTCGATGGCGAGGCTTCCTTTTCCATGCGCACCCACGACAGCCCCGCCGGCGAGAAAAGAGGAACGTTCAGAAAACGCACTCCTTTGGGCAGGTGCGGACGTACCCAAAGCACGTGTTCCAAGGCGTCCATGAAAACCCCGTGCAGCGATTCATACGCATGCCAAACGGACAAAGCGGTCATGTGGCGGTCCTGGCCTCTATCCCGTGGCTTGTTGGCGTTGCAGTCCCAGCTCAACGGATGATTGAAAGCGCGCGCACCCTTCATCCAGACGCACCTGAAAATGTTCTTGATCATGTAAAGGCCGTGATCCGGGCGTCCGCTCTGCAACAACAAGCAGGCGAAATGCGCAAGCGTCATTCCCGGCCACCCGTGTTCGCTATACGGATCCTCCTCCGCGCCCGGGGGATTCTCACACGGATAGCCGTCCGGCATAGTGGCCTTGACCATCCCGAATTTCCGCTCGTTCAACCGTTGTATGGTGCCTAGTGCGCGGAGTACCCGGCCCGGCTCGAAAAGGGGACCGGCGCCCAGCCATCCCGCGTACCATTCTCCGGCGAGCTGGCCCGTGTGGCACCCCAGTTGCCACTCCTCCGGTTGTAAGCGCTCCCTCGAACCCGGCGCACAATGCAGGTAGTACCCGTGTTGCTCATCCCACAATAGCGACTCAAAGCGCTCGACCGCCTTCGCGGAAAGGGCTCGGTAGCGCTCCGCCTCACTGGTTTTGCCCAGAACCTCCGCAAGAGCGGCGTACGCCCCGAGCGTCGCGATCCAAAGTCCTGACGTATAGCTGTTGACGCCTTCGGCCACCCACCCCTCGTACATGGTCGAGCATCCGGACTGCTGCGGCAGCCCGGCCCCAAGCTTGTCCAGGGACGCCACATGGGCCATGGCCGCCTGCAACCTTGGAAACAGCTTTTCGGCCATCTGCCGCTTGCCCGTAATACGGAAGTTCCGGCAAGCCATCAACACGAATTTCGGCCCGAGATCGGCTAGTTCATCGGTGGCCGGTCCATCGCCCGGAGCGTCCAATCCCATCCGGCCCAGGTACCGCACGCAGCGGCCCGGCTCGGTCTTCCGGATCGCGCTGGCCAGCGCCTTGAACTCCGCTTCCTCCAATTCCGGAAAGAGCAGGAGCGTAGCCAGCGAACTATACAGGCGTTTGTCGAGGCATCCCGTCATTGGGTCTTCCGGCGTCTCGAACATGCCAAATTCGCCTTCCCGCGTCAGCAGCGTGTTCGTCGAAAACGTCGCGCAACTGTTGATGAGCATGCGCGAGAACCAGTGGGGGAGCGATGAGGCAAGAAGGGCATTCTGCCAGTTCTCGACCGACCGGAAGTAGAAGTTCACGTTCCGAAGGGCGCGCTGCCCCACGTCAACCGCACTATCAAACGTCTGGGTGTATCGATTGCCGTAGTCCCTGCCCTCGACTTCAAATCGCGGACAGTACCAGCTCAGCCCGAACAGATAACGGCACTCCTGGTGGGGCGGCAGTTCCCGGGTGCAGCACACTGCGGCCGAGTGCGCGGCGGGACTTCTCGAAACCTGGTTGGCCAGGCGGCCGTCGTAATGGAACTGCTGCCAAAACGTGTCCAGCTCCGACGGGTCGCCTCCGTTCCATCCCAGGACGCTGATCTCCTGGCCCAATTGCGGCTGGGCCATCAGTGCATAGTTGCCTTCGGCATTGTTCTCGAAATCGCTGCTTTTGCCGAAGCTCAACCCCTGGAAGTGCGCTGCGTCCGACTTGTCGCGGTAGTAAACCGGGGAAAAGCTCCCCCGGCGCGCCGGATAGTTGCCGCGCGAGCAACCGCACAGGTTCTCCCAGTTGAAGACAAATGAAACGTGGACTGGCGTAAGACCGGGGTTGCGCACCGACACGCTCAAGAAGAGCACTGGGATGTTGGATGCCGCCACGTCATGGGGCACGACCGGCGTCATGGCCCGCCACGACAGTTCCACCGGCGCATCTTGCGCATTGAGTTTGTAAAGGGAACACGGGTAAAGGGCACGCCACGTCAACTCGTTCACCGGGGTGAAGGCGGGAACAACCCCGGCCTCGGCAAACGGCAATTCACATGCCGGCTGAAGAAAACGGGTCTGGACCCGCCCTTGCCGAACCGTGCGTATCGCCAGAAAGGCCCGCGAACTAAGCGAAATACGCGTCTTCACGTCCCGATTATTGTTGATCGTGATGTTGCGGAACCGGTTGTCGCTTCCGAGCTCAATACATCCCGTGCCAATGCCCCCGAGGGGCACGCCCCACGTTACCGGAGGAGCGTCCTTGTTCGAATTCTTGGATATGGCCGCAGGTCGCGGTCGCCGCTGGTTTGCTCTTGAGTCAGCCGCCATGTCCCCCAGCTTTCATCTTATTTCATTTCCGCTCTCACGCCCCGCGGTACGGCCGGGTTGAGGACCCTTGCCCAGTTCAAGCAGCATCACAATCGCGTCCTCGCCGCTTCGGGGATAGTATCCTTTCCTGCGGGCGATTTGACGGAACCCAAACGTCTCGTAAAGGGTTCGTGCCCGGATATTGGATTCGCGGACCTCGAGCGTCGCAATGCGCGCTCCCGCTTGCCCGGCAATATCCACGAGGTACTGCGTCAGTTCGCGCCCAAGACCAAGTCCGCGAAACGTATCGCGGACCGTCACGCTCGTGATGTGCGCCTCGTCCAGCACCAGCCAGAATCCGCCATATCCCACCACCTGTCTGCCCAATACCATCACATAAAAATACGAGCGGTTGTTGCGAAGCTCATCGTAAAACATGTTGCGCGACCACGGTTCGGGATATGCTTCCACTTCAATATCCATGATTTCGTCGAGGTACTTCTCGGCAAGCCTCAAAAAGACGGGCCGGGCTGTATTCGGTGCGCTCATGAGCCGGTCGCTTCTTCCCGGTTTTGCTCTGCTTGTGATTTTCGAAGGTATACCGGTTGCACAGCCGCCGGATCGGCCTTGCACCCTGCGAGCAGCATCTCGAGAGCTTCGCACCCCACAGCCGACGCCCGTGGCGCCCAGAATGTCTCGGGAAGAAGCCGGATGCCGGGAAGACACGCCGCAATACGCTCTCGATATGCCCTGACACCGTCTCCGAACATCGTCACCCGGCGGCCCTTCAATTTCTCGGCCACCGTCTCAATGCTCGCCACGCAATCCGGAAGCACCTGCTCCCGGAGGCCTGAGTCCACTTGGTACGCCGCCGCAAACACCTCTCCCATACGCGCGTCAAGAACAGGGCAGACAAGCCCTGCAACCGGACCCGGAACCCGCGACAGAGCTGCCAGCGTAGGGACGCCAACCAGGGGAAGTCCCCGCCCGAGCGCCAGACCTTTCCACGTTGCCACTCCAACGCGCAACCCCGTGAACGAGCCCGGTCCTTTGCTGATAGCCAGCGCGTCGACGCGTTCCAAAGCAACGCCCGCCTCTCGTAATACCCACGTTACCGTGTCCAGCAGCCGCTCTGCGTGGGTGCGTCCGCACGTTACCACCGATTCCGCCAGGATCTGGCCGTCCTTGCATACCGCGACCGAGTTGACGCTTGTAGCAGTATCTGCCGATAGGATTATCATGGTTGGATCATACGGTTGTAAGCGTTCGTAGGTCAATGATTTGGAAGTGCCGCCTCAGGCGCCCGCTCGAGACCCGCCTCATGGCCATTGCCCGCCGCGCAGGCTGCGGGCAGACCAAAGTCAAACAGACCACTTCGACATCAGGAACGGTCCTGAAGTACAAAAACGGCCGCATAACCCGTCCGGGCTTGCGGCCTGGCAAACAACGGCATCTCTTAAGCCTTTAGAAGGTAGGAGTTTCCGGGGGATCACCCGACGAGTCCCCGGGTGCGGCTTCCTGCTGGCGGCCTTTCTGCTCAGCGTATGCTGTCGGCTCCGTGCCGCATATCAATTCTTTCATCTTCTTGCCGGGCCGAAACGTAACCACCTTCCGTTCAGGCACGGGGACTTGCTCCCCAGTTCGCGGATTGCGGCCAATGCGCGATGCGCGGGTCTTCACCTCAAAAACCCCAAAATCGCGCAATTCCCAACGTTTGCCTTCCGCAAGTGTCTGCGAGATGGTCTCGAAGGCCCCTTCGATAATCTTGGCCACTGTGCTTTGGGTTATCCCAAGCTTATTGGCCACTCTGATTACCAACTCGCGCTTGGTCATTGTCACGGAATTAAACCCTCCTCGCCAGCCTGAACGGAAACTTCATGTCTCGTGACAGGCTGACTCGCTGCACCGCGGCTTCGCGTACGTGCATTATACGAATACTGCCGGTTCTTTGCAAATCTTTTCGTACAGTCATCTTATCGATGATTGTCTACGAAGTCAACCACTTCTCGCCAGCGTATGATTCCCGCCTCCATAAAGGAACGGCGGGAGGTTGAATCTTCCTAAGTGATTGATTTAGAATCATTTCTTGACATTTGGGCCCTGCGTGTACGCTCATGGACGTGCCAATCGCTGAAATACTTGCTGCGTATGTCTGCCTCCTGTTCTGCCTTACCCTGCATGAGGCTGCTCACGCCTGGGCCGCTGAGCGCGCAGGAGACCCTACCGGACGCCTGCTGGGACGCATCACCCTTAACCCCTTGGCGCACATAGATCCCTTCGGTACGGTGCTGTTTCCCTTGACCATGATGATGACGGGGTTGCCCGTATTCGGCTGGGCCAAACCGGTACCGTTCCAGCCGACAAATCTCAAGAACCGGCGCTGGGGACCCGTAGTTGTCGCCCTGGCAGGACCGTTTTCTCACCTGTTTCAGCTGCTTGTTCTGGTCTTTGGGGCACGCGTGGCTTTCTACCTTCTTGACCCGGACATCTCAACGCTTGCGGATTCGCCATGGGTCTTCCTCCTCATCCTCTTGGTGCACATCAACCTTGTCTTGATGTTATTCAACCTGATTCCTGTGCCTCCCCTCGACGGCCATCATGTTCTCTATGCCTTTCTGCCGCCCGCCGGCCAACGTGTCATGGATAGGATAGGGCCATGGGGAATCCTTATCGCCCTGCTAATTATGCGGTACGGTCTCGGCGCGCCACTGGCCTTCCTCCGGGACTTTGTCATGTTTCTCCTGTTTGGGGGGCTCGGCGTGTCAACCGCGGGATGAGGAAACGCTTCACATGACCGCTCAAACTTGGCGCCGCCGGTTTGTTCTCGTGTAGGATCGCGGCCAGTGTCGACCAGCAAGGAGTAACCTTCGCATGAGCATTACCGTAGTCGGTTCCGTGGCCCTGGACACCGTAGAAACGCCCGCGGGCAGGAATGAGGAAGGCCTCGGCGGAGCCGCCACCTATTTCTCGCTCGCCGCCGTCCACTATGCGCCGGTCAACCTCGTAGGCGTGGTCGGAGACGATTTCCCGCAAGAGTACGTTGACCTCTTCGAGCGGCAGGGCATAAACCTCGAAGGGCTCGAGCGCGCTCCAGGAAGGACCTTTCGCTGGACGGGCCGCTATCACGATGATGTGAATCAGCGGGATACCCTCGAGACACAACTTAACGTGTTCGAAGATTTCCACCCCAAACTTCCTGGCGCGGCCCGGAAGGCCAAGTATCTTTTTCTCGGCAATATTCATCCGTCGCTCCAGCTGGAGGTGCTCGAACAAGTCGAACCCACGTTCATCGCCCTCGATACCATGAACCTGTGGATCGATATCGCACAGGAAGAATTGAAACAGGTGATGGCGCGTCTCGATGCAATCATCATCAACGACTCCGAGGTCAAACAACTCACGGGACGCAGCAATGTCGTCAAAGGCGCCCGGGAAATCACCGCCCTGGGCCCCCGCATCGTCGTCGTAAAGAAAGGCGAACACGGTTGTCTCCTGTGCATGGAAGACGGTTTCTTTGCAGCGCCCGCCTTTCCTCTTGACGAAGTCCTTGACCCGACCGGCGCGGGCGATACATTTGCGGGCGGGTTCATCGGGTACCTCGCCCAGAAAGATTCCGTCGACAAGACCACCCTGCGCCAGGCGGTAATTCACGGAAGCGTCGTGGCGTCGTTCGCATGCGAGGACTTTGGGCCGGGACCGCTCGTGACGCTTACCCGAAAGCGGATCGCCGAGCGGTATGCGCGGTTCAAAACCCTGGTGAAGTTCTAAGACCCGCACTTGCTCGCGCATCCGTCCACAGGCCTGCATATCGTCCTGTCCGGCCCGACAAGACCTCAGGATTGTCCCGTTGTGGCATAACCTGTTCCGCGACGCGCGCAGCGCCCCGAGTGTTTTGCGATACAAGGTTTGTGCTCTCTAAGCAATTGGTTTGACAGATATTTGGCTGGTTTCTTGGGCGCCGCGCAAGAACCTCTTGCCGAAAACGCTTCTGGGTACTATCATAGAACATGGATCGGCGTATACCTGACAACATGTCAGATGGTTGGCAAGTGCATTTCCGGAGTGTTTCCGGCGGCGATAGATACATGGTGTAGTTATCGCGAAAACAAACCAAGGGAGGCAGAAATCATGCGTAAGAAAGGATTCACACTTATCGAACTGCTGGTAGTCATCGCTATTATCGGCATTCTGGCGGCGATATTGCTGCCAGCGCTCGCCCGGGCGCGCGAATCGGCACGCCGGGCAAGTTGCCAAAACAATCTCAAGCAATGGGGCCTCGTGTTCAAGATGTATGCCAACGAGGCCAAGGGCGAGAAGTTCCCGCCGAACCAAGTGTTCAAAGACCATGTAAACCCATTGGATCCGACCAGCCTGTGCGCGCGCACAAACTATCCGGAACTGGTGCCAAACGGCACGTCCATTTATCCTGAATATCTAACCGATCCGAATATCGGCGGGTGCCCGTCCGACTCGGATTCCGAATTGGATAGCTGGCACGAACTCGGGAATCCGGACCTCCCATGGGATCCATGCAGATTCCGCGGGACGTCATATGACTATTTTGCATGGGCAATCAGCGTGAAAGAGTTTCTAAACGCGGGCGTTGACGAGAACGACGCCGTTTTCAACGGGCCGGATTTTGTCACGGCCCTCATAACGGGATTCCAAATGGATTTTGTAACGGCGCTCAACGACTTGATCACTGATTGGGAGGACGGCACGGATACAACCTTTGCGGTTTTCGAAAGCGAACCGTCGGTTGGCAACAAGACGCTCTACCGCCTTCGCGAAGGCATTGAACGGTTCTTCGTCACCGACATCAACAATCCCGCAGGCAGCGCGAAAGCGCAAAGCGAGATCTTCGTCATGTTCGATGACATCAACCCGAAGAACGTGGACTTCATGAACCACGTTCCGGGCGGGTGCAACGTTCTGTACATGGATGGACACGTCGAGTTCATTCGGTACCCTGGCGAGAGCCCGGTGTCGAAGGCCTTTGGCGCTATCATGGGCTCAGTGTGACCTGAACGACAGAGCTATTGGATACGGACTTTTCGGCGGCGCTTCTTTCGAGGCGCCGCCGATGCTGTGTCCACGCGCAACCGTTCGCAAGGAACCTACTTGTTGAGTTCGTTCACTTTCCGCTCGATCAGGTGCTTGATTTCTTTCAGCCGCTTCGGAGAGTCGGCTTCGCAACGCATCACCAGAACCGGCGATGTATTCGACGCGCGCAGCAGTCCCCAGCCGTCCTCGAATTCTATCCGCGCGCCATCTATGGTGATCACTTTCAATCCCAAATCGTCTTTGAAGTATCTGGTCGCCTTCCTGACGATATCAAACTTCTTCGATTCCTCGGTCGCGATCCGAATCTCCTCGGTGACATATGTTTTCGGGACATCTCCCAGCAGCACGCTCAAGGGTTTCTTTGTGTTGCCCAGGATCTCGAGCAGCCGCGCGCCCGCGTATACGGCGTCGTCGAAGCCGTACCAACGGTGCTTGAAAAACATGTGACCGCTCATTTCGCCCGCGAGCTGGGCATGGAATTTTTTCATCGCCGCCTTGATGAGCGAGTGGCCAGTCCGCCACATGATCGCCTTGCCCCCGTGCGCCTCGATGTCCGCGTACAACGTCCGCGATCCCTTCACCTCGGAGATGATGGTGGCGCCCGGCTTGTGTTTCAGGATGTCGCGCGCAAAAAGTATCAGCAGCTTATCGCCGAAGATCACTTCACCTTTCTCGTTCACCACGCCGATGCGGTCTCCGTCTCCGTCAAACCCGATACCGCAATCCGCCTTGGTGCGTTTCACGGTAGCGATGAGTCTGGTAAGATTCTTCGGCACCGTGGGGTCGGGATGATGGTTGGGGAAACGGCCGTCCACGTCGCAATACAACGGGATGACCTCGCATCCCATCTGCTCGTACAAAGGCGCCCCTACTGGCCCGCTCACGCCGTTGCCAGCATCGATCACGACCTTCAGTTTGCGCTTTACCGTGATGCCGCGCAGCACCCTGGCGAAATATTTCGGCAGCAGGTCCATCCGCGTAATCGTAACCGGTCTCCGCGCCTTGGGAAAACTCTCGCGCAGGGCTACCCGGTATAGTTTTTGGATTTCCTCGCCGTGAATCGTTGCCGTGCCGACCGCCACCTTCATCCCGTTGTACTCTTTCGGATTGTGGCTGGCCGTGATCATCACGCCCCCGTCGACCGGCAACGTAAACAGCCCGAAGTAACACAAAGGCGTTGGGACCTGCCCGATGTCGATCACGTTCACACCCGCCCCCGTGATGCCGTCCATGACCGCATGGGCATACGCGCGCGAAGTCAGGCGCCCGTCGTGGGCAACAACGAGACAATTGTGCTTGCGTTTGCCGCGCATGTACGCCACGATGGCCTGTCCGAGGCGTTCGTAAATCTCCTCGGTCACATCCGTGCCGGCAATGCCCCGGATATCGTATTCACGGAAAATCTGCGGGTTCAATTTCATAACGGCAACGCCTCCCCTGTATCTGGTAGTCTATCGGTTAAGAGGGTAGCAAGCCCGTGCTCCGCGCGCAACATCCGTGTTGATGTGCCGCGGCGCATCTCCCGAAGTCTCGCTGCCCCGCAATCCCCCGCAGCTCAGCTTATGAAACCCACCAACACCGTGCTACACTGTAATGCGCCGAGAGAGGAAACGGTTTATGACGGCAAGCACTCCGGCACGAGATGTCTCGGCGGGATGGTATGGCTCAGGAGTTTTTTCAAACGCGCTGAAGGGCGGTACGGCCCGGAAATCGCGAGAAGGTCAATACGCCAACACGAGTTGGAGTCGCTCAGGAGGACACGACGTGAGCATGCGGGCGCCCGTCTATTCAAGATTTGCCGACACCCAGTTGATATTGAGGGATGAACTCGCCATAGACCGAACGCTGCTCGCAAACGAGCGCACCCTTCTCGCATATCTTCGCTCAGGGGTAGCCCTGTTTATCGCAGGCATCACCATGGTCCACTTCTCTGAGCAGGGATGGTTCATGCTCATCGGGGCGGCCTGCATGCCCGCTGGAATCATCTGCGGGATCATCGGCATCATTCGATTTTTCAAGATGAACAGTTCCATCCTCCTGATTCGAGATACAATGCCCATCACCGGCGCCCCTACGGGCGAATCCCAATCGTCAGCAGCCAGCGGGCAGGAAAACGCGGCTCCCTAAGCCCCGTACTTCGCGCCACAAGTTCAGAAAATGCCGGACAACCGTGCAGACCTCCAGGCACATGCACTTGCCCCGCGACTAGCCACAAGGCATGGTCTCCGGGCTTTCTGGGCGACATCAATGTTCGCCGTCTTCGGTGGCCAGGATACGGCCATCTGGAAGGACCCGAATCTCCTGCTCCTTATCTTGAACCTCGAGCTCGATTTCGTAGTATGTTACGTGGACAGCTTCTGCTTCTTCGATCTCCGCGCCGGGGAAGTGTTCTTTCACAGCTGCCGCAACAGCGGCCGGCAACTTCGCCGCGGCTACTCGTTCCGAGGTCTCAAGAATCTGGCCGTCTTCCAACACCTCTGCCTCGCGGGGTGTCCCCTCAACCGTGTATTCGGCCTCATATACCACCACGCCGTCCTCGGTCTCCCGGGTCACTCTGTCAATCCGAATCGCGGGGATCGCCTTCGTGAACGCTTCCTGGACAGCCTTCGGCAAACGTCCCCACGAAATTGACGCCTCATCTTCCGCGTCTTTATCCTCGACTTCGGTTTCGGTCTCGAGGAGTTCTCCGTTCGCCGAGACCTGGATTTCGGTTTCTTTGCCGTTTACGACGATCTCTGCTTCGTAGACGACTCGCCCATCCTCGGTCTCTTTCTCAATTTCGACAATCTGCCCTTGCTCCGCGTGCTGTTGGATCATGGCGCGGGCGGCGGGAGGCAACTGATCCAGGGCGACTTCCTCCTCCGCGAGTGCCCCTGAGATCGCCACAACACCAGCAACAAGGGCGATGACCATGAGCGCACCACCTGTCAGATAACCTGTTTTCATAATCTTCTCTTTTCAATCAAGATCTCGTGTATGCTCCGGTGTGTGAATACCCGAACGTTCTGGGTGTAATTATACTCCGCTTCGCCTGTTCCTGCATGGCTGATGGGGCGTATCCTGAGCCGCATTTCACCGGGGCGCCAGGGGGAACGCTCTGAAGCTCGTTCAGGGCCGCCCCCGCAGATTGAAACACAAAGTGCGGTACCGGAGGGCGTTCTCACGAGAAAAGCGAACGGAGCCGGGCGAAGAAACCAATCTTTCCCAACGCAGCTTTACGCGCGCCATGATGAACCGCCGTCTTCTCTGGCGCTCGCAGCAGCCGGACAAGCGTCACCGTGATATTGTCGGGTCCGCCCTTCTGGAGCGCTTTACCAACCAGCATGCGTGAGGCGCCTTGCAGGTTGTCGATGTCCATCGATTCGCGTATTGCGGTGTCCTCAAGGACGCCGCATAGACCGTCCGAACAGAGAAGAAGCGTATCCTTTTCCCTGACCGGAAACGTGAACAGGTCGACCTTCACGTCTTCTTTTGTTCCGACGGCGCGGGTGATCAGATTCTTCAGCGAATGGTTTCGCGCTTCCTCTTCCGAGATGATGCCGCCCCGGAGCTGTTCAGCTACAAGGGAGTGGTCGTGCGTGATCTGAAAAAGCGGCTCTCCCTTTCGGCTCAAGTACACACGGCTGTCCCCCACGTGAGCGACGTAGGCGTTGCTGCCATGGAGAACAAGGGCGGATACGGTGGTTCCCATCCCATAGTATTCCGGGCGGTTCTCGGCCTCCTCAAAAATCCTGTGATTTGCTTCCCGAATGGCGGCGCGCATCCGCACGGGAATAGACTGCCCCTCTTGCCCCGAATAATAGACATCAGCCAGCGTCTGAAGCGCCAGTTTACTGGCAAGCGCGCCCCCACTTACCCCGCCCATGCCGTCAGCGACCGCAAACAGCCGGCCTCGATCATGCACCATGGAAGCATCTTCCGGGACACAAAGCATACATCCGTCTTCGTTGTGTTCGCGCTTTTCACCCACGTCCGACAGCAGGTGAACCTGGAGCTCGGGGCATTTCCAGGAATACTCAAAATTCTCCGCGTTTGCCGGGCCGACTTCTATAGTGCGTTTGGGGGCCATATGGCCGCGATTTCCTTTAGGAAGCCGGCTGCTTTCCGGCATTCCGGGTGGGCTGTTTCACTGAAACGATCACAATATTGTATTCCGACGGGGGGCCTGGTGCAATTTTATCAGTTCCCGTTCACGCTTCCTCCCGTCCCGGTGGCGCCATTCATTCCGGTGGCGGCTCGATCCCGAGATTATCCATTTTGTACTTCAGGACTCGCCGGGTCGTTCCCAGAATCTCCGCCGCACGCGACTGCACGTAATTCGAGCGCTCCAGGGCGCGCAGGATCAGATGGCGTTCCAGGCGAGCTGTTGCCTCGTCGATCGAGAGCCCCTCGAATTCCGCTATGCCGCCCGAGGCGCCCGGCTCCTGGATGTGCGCCAGACCTTCCAGATGAGTCACGTCTATCGCGGTCTTGTCTGAATGGTGGACGAGTACGCGCTCGATGGCGTTTTCCAGCTCGCGCACGTTTCCCGGCCATTCATGCGAAGCCAGCTGAGCCAGCGCATCCGCCGTGAACCGGGTTGCCCGGGCATTGACGCGCGGCGCGTGTTTCTGCAGAAAATGGGCAACCAGCAGCGGGATATCCTCGCGGCGCCTCCGCAACGGGGGCATTTCGATAGGAATGACGTTAATCCGGTAATACAGGTCCTCGCGGAACCCGCCCTGCTTGATACGCTCCAGGAGGTTCCGGTTTGTGGCGCAGATGAAGCGCACATCCGTTCCGATAGCCTTGCTGCTTCCTACCGGATAGAACTGTCCGTCCTGAAGCACCCGCAACAGCTTGCCCTGGGCCTCGAGCGGCATCTCTCCGATTTCATCGAGGAACAGGGTTCCGCCGTCGGCCACCTGAACCTTGCCCGTGCGATGCTCGAAAGCGCCCGTGAACGCGCCCCTTTCGTGGCCGAACAATTCGCTTTCCACCAAATGCTCGGGAATGGCGCAGCACGAGACCGGCACAAACGCCTCCGCGGCGCGCGGCCCGCCGGAATGGATACACCGCGCCAGGAGGTCTTTTCCTGTCCCGCTTTCCCCGGTAATAAGCACCGTGGAATCCACGCGCATGGCTTTCCGGGCCAGTTCCAGGGTATGCGTGAGAGCCGGGCTATCTCCCACGATCGCCTCGAACCCGCGCACGCCGTCTTCCCTCAAGACATTCAACGCTTCTTCGTGGCGGCGTTCCGTGAGCGCACGTTGAACGATGATTGTAAGCTCGTCCACATCGAACGGTTTGAGGATGTAATCGCGCGCGCCCCGTTTCATGGCTTTCACCGCGGTATCCACGCCTTTGTGGGCCGTCACGACAACAACGGGCGTCCGTATACTGCGAGCCGTGATCTGCTCGAGCACCTCCATCCCTGGCAAGCCCGGCATGATAAGGTCCAGGATTATCAGGTCAACATGGTTGGTATCCAGCAGGCGGAGCGCGGTCTTCCCATCTTCCGCCTGAATCACACGGTAGGAACCTGACAGAATCAGGTCGTACGACGCGCGGACACTCGGTTCATCGTCAATCGCCAGGATGGTCTGCATCTTTTGCTTGGACCGGAGGAACGCTCAACGCAAACGTGCTGCCGCCCTCCTCGCTGGACAGAAGCCTCAATTCGCCGTGGTGCTGTTTCATGATGCGGCTTGCCGTGGTCAGCCCCAGCCCCATGCCCTGCTCGCGCGTGCTGAAGAACGGCATGAAGATGAGGAGCGCGTCTTGCTCCGGAATGCCGGGGCCAGAATCCTTGACGGTGACTTCGCAGCCGTCTCGGCTGCTTTGGGTCGCCACTTTCAATTTCCCCCCGCCGGGCATGGCGTCGATGCTGTTCTGGACCACGTTGTGCAACGCCTGAGAAAAATACACCGGGTCGAGTTCCACATCGGGCAGATTGGGGTCATACCTCGCCTCGACGTCGATCGATCTGGCGCGCAACTCCTCTTCAAACGACCGCAATACGCCCTTTACAGTATCGTTGATGTTAGCCCGCTTCATGGTAAGGCGCGGATGACGGGCAAACTCGAACAGGGTCTCGGCAACGTTGTTGATCCGCGCGATTTCCTGCTGCACCGTCTCGCTGAACGCTTCCCGGAAATCCTCGGTGTCGTATTTCTTGGGAAGAAGCTGCGCAAACGTGTTGATGGCTACCATGGGATTCTTGATTTCCTGAGCCACGCGCGAAGCGAGGTATTCCCAGAACGGGCTGTATGCGATGTCTTCCCGGCGGGCACGTTCCTCGGGCAGACGCGAGAATACCACGACCACGCCGCCGTCCCCGAGCGGAGTCGCGCTCAGTCCCAACGTGGCGTCGATAGCGGGGTCGTGGACTTCCTGCCGCAGTTGCGGCTTGCCTTCCTGCATGGTGCGCAAGATCACGTCGGCAAATCCCGAACCAAGTTTCTGTGCGCTGCGTCCCAACACATCGGCGCCGCGCACCTGAAGGATCCGTTCGGAAGCCTGGTTCATAAGAGAAATGCGGCGGTCCGGAGACACCACCAGCACGCCCGTGCTCAGATTGCCCAGTACCGCGTCAAGGCGGCGCTGCTGGCCGCAAACGTCCTGGTACAGTCTGGCGTTCTCGAAAGATATCGAGGCGCTTCGTGCAAGCGCTGTCAAGAGCTCCCGCTCTTCCAAGGCGTAATCGAGGCCGGACGATTTCTCGCCCAGAATGAGCGCTCCGCGCACGCGTCCGCTTACCAGGAGCGGAACTGCCAGACGCCCCCCAAGGACCTCGAGCTCTTTCGCTGAATTCTCGTCGGCGGCATTCACGAGCCGGTCGAATAGACAGGCATGCTGTTCCAGCCAGCGCATCAGGCCTTCCGAGAAATCGAGCCGGATGGACTCCGACAGCCCTTCCGGAATTCCCGCGCAGGCAACGACGCGCACGCCTTCCTTTTCCGTTTCGAGCAATACGCCGCACCGCGCGGCATGAAACACGTCGGCCAAGGCGTCCGACAGGCTCTGGGCCAGCTGGTGCGGATCCTTCATATGGCCCGATAGGCGGCTCAACCACCGCAATGCCGTTTGATGTTGGCCAATGGCAGCCGCCTGAGACGGCTCCATCATGGCGGGAGTCCGCGCTTGCGGGTTCTGCGCCGCATGAACCCCATTTTCGCCCAGACACTTTTGGACGGCTTCACGCAGCCCCATGCACGAAAACGGTTTGGGCAGGCACTCGCGTGCCCCTGCAAGCAGGAAATGGGCGCGTGTTTCTTCGTCATTACGGTTTGAAAGGACGATGAGCGGGACGCCCGGAGTGGCTTCCCGCAAGCGCGCGAACGCCTCGTCGCTCAACGTAGGGAACTCATCTACAATCACCGCATCGGCCCGGATCGAAATGAGCCTTCGCAACGCCGTTTCTACCGAAGTCTCGAACAAGACCAGATCAGTTTCGGGCATGGCAGCTCTCAGGGAGGCCCGCAATCCCTGATCTTCCGCTATCGCCAGCACCACCTTCATTGCTTACTTCTCGCCCCCTAATGAAGCCATTTCCCGCACCATCGGAAATGCTACGGTAAAGGTTGCCCCCTGACCAGTCGTGCTTTCGACGCCGACCGTCCCTCCGTGCTCCGAAACAATGCCATGCACGACGGACAACCCCAGACCACTGCCATTCTCCTTCGTCGTATAGAACGGGTTGAAAATGAACTCTACCTGGCCTTCGGGAATGCCCGGGCCAGTATCTTGCACGCTTACGACGACGCTTTCAACATCCTGGGCCGGTCCATGCCATCCTTGCTGCAAGCGCATGCGCCCGCTAACGGCGCTAACCCGCAGAACGCCTCCATTAGTTTGACTCATAGCCTCAAATGCATTCAAGATCAAATTCAAGAAAACCTGGTGAAGCTGTTGCTCGTCGCAATTTACCAGAAATTCCGGTTCCGCGAAATCCATTTCCATCGTTATACCGGCTTTAACCGCCTGGTTCTCCGTCAGCATGAGCACGTCCCGCAGGATCTTGCATATATTGCGCGGCGCGAAACTCGCCTGCCGCGGGCGTGCGAAATCGAGGAGCCGGCTCACGATGGAATCGATACGTTCCACCGCGCTCAACACCACCTCCGTGAACGTCGTGCGGAACTCCGAGTCCATATAGCGCTTTGGAAGCAGTTGGGTGAACGTCTTGACCGAAACGAGGGGATTCTTGATTTCGTGCGCCATACCCGCCGCCAGGGTGCCAATCGAAGAAAGCCGGTCCGCCCGCTGCACGTTTTGTTCCAGGCGTTTGACCTGGCTCAAATCGTAAATCATCACCATGGCGCCCTTCAGGTTGCCATCCGCCGACGTCAAACATGCTGAAGACAGTGCCACGGGGGTTTCCACGCCGTCCGGACGCCGTACCTGGGTCTCATAGTCTTCCAGGTCGTGGCTTGTCGCCAAGGTTCGCTCGAGAACCTGCGCAATCTGTTCAGGCAGGTCCCGCAGGAAATGGCCCGGCTGGATGGCGCCCAGCAAGTCCAAAGCGGCTTGATTGATGGTCTGCACCGTGCCGTTCGTATCCACCGCGAGCACCCCGCTGCGCATACTCGCCAGAATTCGCGCACGGTGCAGGTTCGCTTCCTCGAGTTTCCGGTATAAACGCCCGTTCTCGATCGCGGCAGCCAGGGGACCTGCCAGGGTTGCGAAGGCGCCCATGTCGTCGCTGGTAAAAATATCCTGCGACCGCTTCTGTCCGAGAGTAAGCAGCCCGACGAAATCCGCCATGGACCTCAACGGCACACAGAGATAGGCCTCCAGCTCGGCCAGATGGTGCGCGACGCGGGCATGTTCGGGCGTGGGTTTTCCATGGATCATCTCTTCCAGAGCCACCGGGGAACGGCGCTGCCGCATATAGTGCAGAAGTTCTCCAAAACCCTCGAGCGCCATGCCTTTTTCGGATGTCTCGTTCGAGTATTCCGTGACGAGCTGGTCCGGCTGGGTTTCGCTCAACAGCAAGATGCGCACCGTGCGAACCCCCACCGTTTCGCCGATATCCTCCCCGACCCTCTCGAGCAGCTCGTCCAGTTTCACGATGTGGCTCGCCGAACGGCTGACCCGGCCAATCAACGCTTGCACGTCGTAGCGGCGCTTGAGCACCGTCCGCTGGAGAAAGAGCTGGAGATACTCCTTGATGGGTTCCAGAACAAGCGCCACGATAAGCGCTGCCAACAGCGTGGGCACAATGTTGATCTTTCCCATGCCGCTGCTGAAGGTCCAGTGGACCACGGATATCGTGCCCACGAAGATCAGCGCCACAACCGCCGTGGAAACAGCGTAGACCGTTGTGCGCGAGACAATGAACCAGATGTCGAGAAGGTGGTAACGCACCATCGCGTACGCGAAGGTCCCTATCATCAGCACGAGAAAAATGGGGCCGTACGTTTCGGTGTTTTCCAAGCCGATGGCGGGCCCGAGCACGTTCGTTACGGTGGCCAGAGTCGTGAAAGCCGCCGTGCCCAGAAGGACATGCTGAACTTGACGCCGTTCGATTCCCGTGCTGCGCAACATCTTGCGGACCAACAACGGGAAACCGTAAAGCATGGTCAGGACGACGGACGCAACCATCAGCATGAAAACGCGGCCGTAGGTCACGACCGGAGGGCTGTCTGGGTAAAGGCGCAGACGGGAGGGATCCACGTAATAATCCGTGAATACGCCCACCGAACAGCCAAGAGCCAGCAATAGGAGAATGCCCAGGATAGTGGGCGAGCCCTCGAAACGGTGCCCCGGAAAAACACTGACGAAATACTGGTACGTAACGGGTATGAAACTCGCAATCACAAACGTGGCGCGAAGCCATAACAAGGCCTGGCTTTCTTCATGGGCGTGGGTGATGAATACGACGCCAAATGTCCATAGCCCGAGATTCAAGGCGAGAAGCGCGAAGGCCCGGTGAGCCCGTTTGTAGGGATTGCGGCCCAGCACCAGGGCGCCGAGCCCCAAGCAGGTCACGCCCGAAATGATGTGCAGGATTGTCGCTTGAAAAACACTCATTGCTCCGGGCGCCCCATCAAAAGGGCGCTGTGGGTACCTCCGAAGCTCATGGCACTGACCAATACCGTTGCCACGTCATTCAACCGGGCACGCTGCGGAACAAAATCAAGGTCGCACTCCGGATCGGGATCCTCGAGGTTAAGAGTGGGGCAGATGCACCCCTTCTCCAATGCCAGGGCACCCGCGGCCACCCCGAGCAGGCCGCCCACCGCGTAGGGCTGCCCTGCCATGGACTTCACCGCCGAAATGGGCACGCGGTATGCCCGGTCGCCCAAGGCGCGCTTGTACGAGTTCGTCTCGCTGCGGTCATACATTTCCAGCGACACGCCGTGCGCCTGAACATGGTCGACATCGGCCGGGGTGGCGCCCGCGTCCTGCAACGCATTTCGAATGGCCTCGGCCAGACCCTTGCCCTCGGGGTCCATAGTCAGAGCACTGAGCGCTTCCGATGCCGACCCAGATCCGAGAATTCGGGCAAATATGCGCGCGCCGCGTGCCCGCGCGCGGTCTTCGCGTTCGAGGACCACGGCTACGGCGGCTTCGCTCAAGACGATCCCGTCACGGTGGCGATCGAACGGCCGCATCGCCTTCTCGGGTTCGGCATTCCGTTTCGACAAGATTCCGAGAGAACAGCCCGACGCATACGACATGGGGAAAATCGGGCATTCCGTGGCGCCTACGAGGGCGGCGTCGGCACGCCGCCGGCGGATCTGCTCGGCGCCCCATTCCAAGGTGTCGAGTCCCGTCGCGCATCCGCTCGATATGGTTATTGCCGGCCCTTTGAATCCAAAGTCTATGGTAACGTTGACCGTTGCGGAATGCCCCGAGAACTTCGACGACGCCAAACGGGGCATTTTCCTGAAGCCCCCGCTTTCGTAGGCCAGATTGGCTTCCCGGTATCCCTCGATGGGGTCGCCGATGCTTGTGCCGATGCCCGTGGCGATGTGTTCGGGATCGTAACCGGCTTTTGACAGTTCCGCATCCTCGGCCGCCATGCGCGCGCTCGCAATAGCCTGGTGGACGTGCCGGCACCAGGTCCGCACCACGCTCTTCTTCATGAAATCGTCCGGGTTGAACTCCCAAAGCTGGCCGCCAATCTGGCAAGGCATCTCTGAAGCGTCGAACCGGTCAATGGTGCGAATACCGGAACAGCCCTTCGAGATGGCATCCCAAAAGGCTTGGCGTCCCAGACCGTTGCACGCCAGGACGCCTATTCCGGTGATCACAATGTTTGTGCGCATGGTCTCCTTAATTGCCAACAGCCGCACGCAAGTGCGCGCTCTGTCCAAGAACCGCTCCCGTGGCAGCACGCACGTTGAAGTCTTTCACCATGCGGGCAATGCCGTGTATATCCCCCGTCAGGAATTGCCGTATCGCCTGGGTTCTGAAATCTGCAAGGCTACTATACCATCCAAGAACGCGCGCTACAAGGGGCGTCTCTTCCAACATATGCGCGACTATCCCTAGAGATTCTACCTCACGGAGCATGCTCTCGTGATGCTGAATTGCCTGAGTCGCCGTCAATTCGCCGATTCTGTACGGCAGCGAACGCCATCTGCCCGGCGGCGTTCCAAACCGGGACCGTGTGCGCAGAATGTGGTCCAGACGGTTCCCGAATGTGAGGCCGAACCCATACCGCCAAGGCTGCTGGTACCATAGCGTCCGGGGAAGAACTTCCGGCAATTCCACCAACCCCGCATCAGGACGCGCCCGTTCCAAGAGGCGGAGGGTTTCAGCCCGGGTATGGTGGTCGTCCGCCGGCGTAGGATAGGTGAAGCGGGCCAAGGCGATCAACCCGGCATCTTTGCAGCTCCGCAAGAGGCTTTCAATGCCCGAGACCCCCGCGTTCTGCCCGAAGTAGTCGCGGAGCAGCCGTTGGCTGCCGCTCCCTACGCGATACGACAGCGAGACGCATCCCGAGGCTTTCAGTACCTTCAGCAATGCGGGATCGGCCGAAGCAAGGTTGCCGGCGCGGGAATAGGCTACTTTGGAGCCGCATTCGAGAATATCGTTCGCGACACTGGCCGCGTGGGCCATCGAGCCGCCCGCGCCCACAATGCGGAACGCGCCTACCCCGTGAGACGCCACGATGCGCTGTATGTGTGACATTACCCGGCCGGGCGAGTGCAACCGCAATCCTCCATCCTGAGTGGACTTAGGACAATCGCTGCATGTGTTTTCGCAACCGCGGCTCTCTTCGATCGGGAACAGCTTGAGTTTACGGTTGTTGCGCAGCGCCCGGTAGACGTCAGGGTCATAGACAGGCTCGGGCAGGGCATCCAAGTCCGGTGCGAACTCCTGTTCAGTGTGACAGGGACGGTCCGTTCCCGGAAAGATCAAGTTCGGGAGAGACGGCCACCGGTCGCGGTGCCGGATGTTGTCAGCCAGGGCCGTGATCCCCACTTCCGGGTCGCCCACGCAAACGCCGTCAAACGCGCCCGTGCTGCTGACGAGTTGCCACCCATACAGGCCTGCAGCCTGTCCAAAAGCCAACAGACACACCTTCGCGTTGTGTTGGCGTATTCGCTTCGCCAGGAGAATAGCGCTGTGAAGGTCGTCCGCAACATCGATTTTAAGGGCGATGAAATCAACTTTTTCGGTCTCCGCCAGTTTCTCTGCAAGTTCTTCGCAGCAAGACACTTGACGTGTCTGGAACGCACGGTCGGCCGCACGAAGCTGCCACAGGAGATGAAGCGCCCGAAGCGGGCTCACCGGGCTGAAATCAAGAAAGCGGTCCGCAATCTCGCTGACGGCGCCCCGAACCGTTTCTGGAAACAGCCGGTCCACCAGCCCGACCGTCCCGAAGTCTCGGATGACCGTCTCGTGTCCCTCGGCTAACAGGCACGCCGCAGTGGACGCCAGTTCGTGGTCTGGCATAAGCGCTTCGAACGAAAACGGATACCCCGGAAACCGGACGAGAATGCTGCGCGATTTCATAGCCTCTCCTTCGTCATTTTTCCCAGCATAGTGTCCGCGGGATACCACAATATCTTGCGAAAATCCCTCCCCTGAGCGAGACACTACACAATATATTGCCCAGATACTATCACGAACCCCATATGTATGCAAGAAAAAAGGGCATACCACAACATTTTGACATTCAGCATACATTCGCGAACCGTTCCGCCCATCTGCGTCTACGAATTGTGGTTTCTGAGCCTGTCGGAAAGCAGGTCTGTCTCTTATAGTGGTCTCCGGACCCTGTCCTCATGCTGGAAATTTCAAGGCCGGTTCGGTATGCTTTCGGCCATGGTACGAAACGAGACAGGGATTGCTTTCTTGTTGCTGGCTTTGCTTCCTGCGATGGCCGGAGCGGCGGGGGAGTCTTCGGGGGTGGCTGCCGATGTAGAAACATTGCGGACCAGTCTCGAAAAAGCGTCTGAAGTGCCTGCCATTCCGGAACTTGTGTCGCGTTCGCGAGAGTCGCTTCTCGAGACGCCGCAGGGCCGGGAAATCCTGAACTGGGCACGAAGCGCCGAACGAGAAATCCCCCAGACGACCCAGGAGCTCTACAGCCGGTACCGGGAAGCAGGCGAGCGGTTCCCTTACGAAACGCCGTATTTCGCGAAAAGGGAACGGCTGACCCGGGCCGCTCTGGCCGCATGGCTCGAGCCGGACGCGGGCGGCCTCGAACATCTGTGTGCTTTACTCGCAAGCGTGCTTGACGAACCCACTTGGGTGTTGCCCGCTCATGAACGGCCCGTGCCCTGGAACATCGACCTCTTTTCGGCGGAGACCGCCTGCGAACTGGCTCATGTCCTGTTACTCCTCGAGGAGCGGCTTCCGGACGACCTTGCCGGGCGAATACGGATCGAGATACGGGTCCGCGTGATGGACCCCTTTCTGGAACACGCACACGAGTACTGGTGGAACAACGGCAGAAACAACTGGACGGGCGTCTGCGCGGGAGCTGTCGGGCAGACGTTCCTTCTGCTCGAACCCGACCCGGAGCGCAGAGCCAGAGCGGCGAGCCTTGTGCTGGAGCAGATGGACCGATTCCTGGCCAACGGGTTCGAGGAGGACGGCGCGTGTCTCGAGGGCATCGGATACTGGGGCTACGGACTGTTGCACTGCGTGGCATTCGGCGAAATGCTGCAGGCCAAGACGGGCGGCGCGGTTGACCTGCTCTCCCACGCGAAACTCAGGGCGATTGCCCAATATCCCGCGACCGCCGCCATCGACAAACACGTGTTTGCGTCATTCGCCGACAGTCATGAGCACCAGAGTCTCACGCCGTTCCTGGCGGCCCGGCTCGCGCAACGCACCGGCGTCGCGTCTCTGCTGCCGCAAACCGGCGCCCTGTTCGATTGGCGGCTGACGAGCGTGTTGCGCAACCTTCTGTGGTGGGATGAATCCGCGGCCGGGGAGCCCCTGATTGAAGACGCCTATCTGCCCGCAGCGGGTATCGTGAAATTCGTATGGCAAACAGGAGGGGGGCGCGCGGTGCTGGCAGCCAAGGCGGGTCACAATGCCGAGCCGCACAACAACAACGACGTTGGCAGTTTCGTGCTGCGTATCGGCGGCGCCACCTACTTGTGCGATCCTGGCGCGGGCCTGTACAGCCGCGAGTATTTCAG
>Ga0209201_1000987_pt1 | contig 35603 bp, 28 predicted proteins | sample AD_UKC055_MetaG_FD_184411 | JGI IMG/M metagenome (GOLD analysis project Ga0209201, IMG submission 184411) | Active sludge microbial communities of municipal wastewater-treating anaerobic digesters from USA - AD_UKC055_MetaG (SPAdes) (version 2) | ecosystem: Engineered > Bioreactor > Anaerobic >... | reverse complement strand
CGCTTCAGCACTCCAAGGATACACAACCCACATGGGCGCACAGCCGTGCGCCCCTACGGGCCACGGGCGGGACGCCCGTGCGACGCGAAGGCCCCTCACCCAAACCCTCTCCCGGTGGGAAAGGGAATAACGGATAGAGAATTGTGAAAGAGCCAAGGCGACAGCTACCCTGCTCCGCCTTGGGCAAAGGCTGAAGCTCCACTTCAGCACTCCAAGGATACACAACCCACATGGGCGCAGCGCCGTGCGCCCCTACGGGCCACGGGCGGGACGCCCGTGCGACAATTCCCCACCGGCAAGATGCCGGCGCCACCCCGACAGGAAACCTCCTCACCCTAGTCCTCTCCCGGACGGAGAGGGGATGGGCATGCGCTCCTCTTTGCTTGACAACATGGGCACAAAAGGACATGGTGATTCTCACATATTTCCTTGAGAGGTGAATACCATGGGACCGACACCGCCGAAAAGTCTGAAAATCATCGCGCATATCCACGCCAAACCGAGCAAACGGGACGAACTGGAAAGAGTTCTGCTCTCCCTGATCGCACCGACCCGATCCGATGAGGGCTACCAGGAATACGAACTGTTCATTTCGCAGGATGATCCCTGCCATTTCATCTTTATCGAGACTTGGGAGAGTCCCGAAGCGCTTGACAAACACGTTCAAACACCGCATTTCCAGGGATTTGTCAGGCGAGCGGAGGATCTGCTGGATGGAGCGCCGCAGGTTCTCAAATTGAGTCGCCTGGGATAAGAATAGAGGCTGGAACCGTCTTAAAATCTCTCCCCGCAACTTTCTCCCAGAAGGAGAGGGAGTAGACCGGTCCTTTTCTGGGCGAGTCTGTGCTAGAATCCGCGTAAATTCGTGTTGGGCACGATGACGGCGCCGACATGTGACAATCTTTACCGTCAAGGAGATGCCGTGATGTTCCGCAGGATTCTCTGCTTTATCCCAGTTCTTCTGTGGATTGGTTCCATTCTTATCGGCGCTCAACCGGAGACCGGAAAGCAAACGGTTTCATTCGAATCCCTGCCACGCCATATCGTGGCCAGGGCGTACCCAAACGATTTTCCCGGAGCGGACAGTAATTACCACTCTCTCACCGCCGCATCCGACGGCAACATCTACTTTTCACTTAATACACACAATTCAAGTTTCGGTGTCCGTCTGTATCGGTTCGATCCGAAAACCGAACAGACGACACTCCTTGGGAAAATCGACGAGGTACTCAAAGAACCGGCATCGGAATATATGCCCCAGGGGAAAATTCACACGCCTTTATTCGAGCATAAGGGAAAACTGTGGTTTGCCACACATACCTCGTTTTACAGCAGCGGCGAACTGCCGGGTATCGATACCGGCGGTCGGAAGACCTACCCCGGCGGGCACTTCATGAACTACGATCTCAAGACAGGGGAGTTTCAGGACTTGGCGAAAGTGTTTGACAACGAAGGGATCATTACCGCCATTCTCGATCCAAAAAATGAAATCCTCTACGGACAGACCTGGCCTTCGGGACTTCTTATTTCATATAACATTAACAAAGCCGATCTGCGTTACTGGGGCGCCGTCCAGGGCCGGGGAGAATGGGGACAGCATCCGTATGAGTGGGACCGGATCTGTCGCACGCTCGGGGTGGACCCGGATGGAATCGTCTACGGATCGACCATGGATGGCGCAATCTGGAAATACGATCCTGCAGAGTTCCGTCCCATTCGCTTTCTGGAGGGACTGGACCTCACCCATCTTCCTTTTGCCCAATCGACCGGGGAAACTCTCAAAGGCGATTTCCAATATAATTGGCGCGTCATTGAATGGAATCCGTCTACGGATAGTTTTTGGGGGATTCAATGGGAAACTACATCCCTGTTTGAGTTTGTTCCGAAAACCGGCTACCTCCGCACGGTGGCGGATTTGAGGCCGGAAGCGTATCGGGGACAGCCGAGAAATCCTGAAATCAGCCAGTTGGGATTTATGATCGGCCCGAAGAATACCATTTTCTACCTGGCGCACGGTCCGGCGGTAGTGATCAAGAACAAGCCGGAAGTGCAGTCCGCGCTTTATCTCATTACTTATCAAATCGACAGCGATACCTATACAAACCACGGTCCGATCTTTACCGAGAACATGGATCGGGTTTTCTTTTCCGAAAGCATTGCGATCGGTCCGGACGATTGCATTTATACCGTGGCCTGGGTAGAGGTAAGCGATCCGAAACGGATTCAGACTCTCCAGGCGGCTCGGAAGTCCGGAGCGCCGGCTGAAACCGAGAAAATGGTTTATGAAATGCAGCTGGTTCGGTTACCCCAATGGCAGGAATTTGTAAACTAGCCGTTCATCGGAAACAGGAGAAAAGATTGACGTTATGAAGAAAACCCAAGTTCTACTGATTCTTGTGTGCCTTGGTTTGTGGAGCTGTGCGAGCTTGAGTCCATCGCAGCGGGCGAATCCGGTCATTACGATCGAGCCAGGGGCAAATCCATGGACCCATCTGGAATTCAAAAACGATCCGGATAATTTCCAATTCGTTGTGATTTCGGATCGTGGAGGCGGCGAACGGCCCGGCATTTTCGACAAGATGATGCCCAAGATCAATCTGCTGCAACCGGAGTTTGTGATGAGCGTGGGGGATTTGATTCAAGGTTATGAGGAAAACAAGGATGAAGTCATTCGGCAATGGGATGAGCTGGACGGCTATGTCTCCCAATTGGAAATGCCGTTTTTCTACGTTACCGGCAATCATGATTACACCAATCGGATGATGGCGGACTATCGACATGAGCGGCATGGTCGGACCTATTATCACTTTGTTTATCGGGATGTGCTGTTTCTGATCGTGAACTCGGAGGACCCCACGGAGAAACGCCCCAACATGACGGATGAGCAAAATGCTTACCTGGCGAAGGCGCTCCGGGACAACCGCGATGTCCGCTGGACTTTCGTATTTCTGCACAGACCGCTATGGGAGGAAAAAGAAGTGTATGGCTGGACAACCTTTGAACAGAATCTTCAGGGTCGCCCGTACACGGTCATTGCGGGTCATGTCCACAATTACACGAAAAGCATCCGCTACGGACGGGAGTACTACACGGTGGCAACGACGGGGGGATCCAGTCAGCTGCGCGGTATCGAGTACGGCGAATTCGATCATATTCTCTGGATTACCATGACAGACGAAGGCCCGCGAGTAGCCATCTTAATGTGTGAGGGGATACAGGACACAAATATACGGGTAAAGGAATAATCGGTCCTCTGGTTCTTTACCGGCGGCAGGGTCGCGCGACCATGCGCCTCTATACCGGCAAACTCAGTGAAACTCGTCTCCCCAGCGGGGCTTGCCGTCTTTGGTCATCATATACCAGAGGCCGCCGTTGCTGAATGTGCCGTTGCTTGCCGCATAGATGTTCGCGTAGCCGTTGGGACCGTGCAGGAAAAGCATTCGATCGGACTCCTGATAAGCGGCGAGGTGTTTTCCATCGGGACCGCTCTTGAACCAACCACAGCCCGATTCGAAATGGGGAATACCCCCATGGATCATATCTTTGGGGGCTTTGCTCTTATTGGAGGGGTCCGTTAGAGTGAATACATCATAGATCAGCGTGTTCAGATAGGCGATCGGTGTCGTGAGGGGATTCATTGCCCAGGGGAGGTCGCTGTGGTCGGGCCAGCCGTTGTTGTCCAAAAAATACATGCGATAGGCCTGCACGACCGAGCGCATGTCTGCCAGCCCACGGGAAATCATGGCCCGGTGTTGGGCCTTTCGGAAGTTGGGTACGGCGATGGCGGCCAGGATGCCGATAATCGCGACAACGATCAGAAGCTCAATGAGAGTGAATCCAAGACGGTTCCAATATTCTTTGTAAAAGCGTTTCATATCCGGTCTCCTATTTGGTGAAGCGCTGCTTTATATTAAAGCTTATCGAGGGGAGGGAGAAGAGCGGAGGAGGCAAAAAGAAGAGTCGTAGGGGCGAAGAAAGGTTCGCCCCTACTCAATTTCATCGCTCTTGAGAAAGTGGTGATAGAACAGCGCCGCTCAGTGGATACTGAGGAGTCTTGCGATGTCCGGTCAACCCCCACCTCACTTCCCCCGATCTTCGAGGGAGGTAATTGTGATGTTTAATCGCTGAAATAGAAAAGACTGCCGTCACTGCGGACGCCGTTTGACATATCGTAGATAATCAAAATGCCGCCCGGGACGCCCTTGCCGGTGTTGTTGGTTACCGTAGTGGAGTGTGTATCCGGACCGTAGGAATACATCATGAAGTCATGCCCCGGACCGTACGCCTCGAAAGCGTTGAAATAGGCCTCGTTCGCGCATCGTTCTTTATCGGTGAAATAGTAGGGAGGAGGGTATCCGAAGATTTCTTTGTAATATTGGTTGAAATAATCAAGCGGAACGGATGCGATGTAGGAAATCGGAGTGGTGACACGGGGGACATAGCCGTAAATGATTTCCGGCAGTTTGTTGTTGTCGATGCGATAGCAGGAAATCGCATGGGCGACGCTTTTCATATCGGAGATCGCCCGGACCACTTTCGCCCGCATCTGTGCATTGAGGAAATTCGGCACGGCGATGGCCGCCAAGACACCGATAATCGCAACCACGATCAACAACTCGATTAACGTGAAAGCGCACCGTTTTTTGAACATCCATAAGACTCCGTCGAAACACCCATCCCGTTTGAGGGATTGGGGGCAGGCGCTGCCCGGCGGTTTGCACAAACAGCGCCTGCCCTTGTTTCTGTTGTCACGGTCCGCCGAACAGGACCGGCTCTCGGTCTCATTCATACAGCGCCCAGTCGACTTCCACGCTGCTGGCTGTGGGCAGATTTGTCGCAATGGTCACATCATCCAGGAGGACTACGGCATCTTTGCCGTCTTCGTTCTTGTCTTCACTGAAGTAGGCGTGGCAGGGCCGCATGTCGATTTTTCCCACCGTGGCATCGGGGAAAAAGGGCAATCCCTTGGCATCATACCCGATCTTAATGGTATGAAATCCGCGGACCCAACCGGCATCATTGTAAGCCGCGCCGATTGTGGAACCCTTGGTGTAGTCCAACAGCGCCCATTCGGGCGACCACTGGTAAATCCACACCTGAGCGATGGAGGAAGCATCCAGTCCGGTCACCTTAAACCATACGGATACTGTCAGCATTGCTCCATCGGGACCGAGAGAGGAGGCATCGACCTGGCGGATCAGGTAAGCCTGCGAGTTGGCTGCGCCGCCTGCCTTGGCACGTATTTCGAGGACTCCGGTTCCGCTTCGGGCTTTTGAGGCATCCTGGAGGATTTTTACGGTGGCATCCCCATACACGCCGCTGCTTGGGAATCCGGCCGGCAGTCCGGCGGCGTCCACACCTGCCTCAAACCCCAATTCTGCGGCGGTTTGGGCCTGCGTTCCCGGTGTGACGATCATCAACACCGCCAAGATTCCGAAACCCACCACTAACTTTGTTTTCATCTGCTGCAACGTCTCCTTTCGCTGAGAGGTCTGGCGTTCTCTAGTGGAGCATCCAGCCGGAGACATCCTGCTGGTCTGATCCTGACGGGATAACCAATTTCAGATCGTCGATCCATACGTGGCAATCGCCGGTAAGTTCAAACTCCGGCTGGTCCGTTCGTTGGCCATTGTCCGTATTGTTGTACCATGCAGTCATTTGAATGAAGAAACCGTAAACTCCGGGGTCCTCGATGGGGATATTTTCGAGACGGTATTTGGTCCAGGGGGTTGTGCCCCAGATTGTGTTTGCGACCATGCGGGCCTGAACCGGCTCATTGAGCAGTTCATTCCACCGATCCGATGCCGGGCCGAGGTGGATTGCCCACGGGCTTAAGGATTGCATGTTATCGAATACAATTCCGTCATAATCAATCGGCATCAGCCAGATATGAAAATAATGGCTGTTGCTGCCCCACCAGTCCTGTGTTTTCACCCAGACTTCGGCATCGAAGGTCATGCCGGTCAGTTCGATTTCGCTGGTAGCGGAGGAAGCGAGGTGGCTTTGATATCGAGTGGGGAAGCGGCTTGGCGGGTGTTTGATATGGAGGGATTGTTTGCCGGGCGATCCGGGGCGAACGTTTGTGGGGTCCAATTCAATGATCGCGTTGATATCACCATACGCGCCATCATGGGTGAATCCGTTGGTGACACTCCACCGGGCAGGATAGATTGCGGTCTGGGTCCCGTCGGACGACACCTGCTCGGTTGTTTCTTCAAAGCCGCCGTTGGGGAAGTCAATCGGCAGGCGATCCACCGCGTAAGCAGTGGGCAAGAAAAACAAACCTGCCAGAATTGCCGGACATGTCAAACCCTGGTGTTTCATTGTTTGTGCCTCCACGCGCAGCTTGATTCTTCACGGATCATCCGGTGAGAATGTGTCCCGTACGGTTTCGCTTTTGGGGGTCTTGCCCTGCTTTCCTGTTCGATGTTTATTTTCACCTTGCCTTCTGTGCATTCTATGATATAACAACTTTTCCACGCTTGTCCATAGGGTAAAAGAAATTTCTTGCTCTTTTTTTTCAGAAAATCGATTTATTGAATTCGCTGTGTGTTCGAATCTGTCCACGGGAAGTGAAAACCCAGGGATGATGCCCGTTGCGGTGTCTATGCCGATGGATGCCATTTTCTCAAAGGCATCTATGAAAACCACTCATAGACATAACTAATTCATAATACAGGAGATATGAAATTATTGCACAAATGATTTGATAAGGAATCATCTTGTGGAAAGGTGAGCGGATTTTCGGAAAATCCATTTTTGAGTTCCTGTTTTCGAGGCGTATTGGAGGTTCGCGAGGTTTTTCTGTCTCGATTCTCGCGAGGTTTTTGATGTGATTTGGTTCGGCATGAACAGGTCTTGATTTGGAGATGTTTAAAGTGTATATACACAGTAGCACAATGAACCGGAAACATTTATATACAGAAATAGCCGACGAGATTCGGAAACGGATCAGCCATGGCGATTATGCGCCGGGATCGCGCATTCCGGGACATACCCGTCTGGCGAGGGAATTCGGGGTCAGCCCGATTACCTCCAACCGTGCGCTTCAGGAGTTGGTGAAAGAAGGCCTGGTGGAACGTCGGGAGCGAATTGGGAGTTTTGTATCTACGCAGGCGCTTCGGTTGCGCAAGATTGCGATCGTGGTTTCGGTCCGAGCGGGGGATACCAACAGAGCGCTCAGCGATTACATTCGAGGGATTTTGGGGCGCACAACGGAACTTGGAGTGGAATCAAGTATTCACTATCTGCTTGGGAGCGATATGGCCTCTGCGGAATGGATGCAGCTTCAGGGCACAAACGCCAACGGTTTTATCTGCATTGGGCCGACGCAGTACGACACGTATATCACCGCTGGGAAGTTGGGCCGTCCGCTTGTGGTGGTGGGAACGAATGTCCCGCCGGGAGACTATTTTGTCACCGAAAACCGGAAAGATTGCACACGGGACCTGGTTCGCGCCATGCGTGAGGACGGCTATCGGCGAATCGGGTTTATCGGAAATCTCTATCGTCCTGATCACCGGACAAGCCGTGATGGATACCTGGAGGGAATAGCGGATCTCGGGCTGGGATTCCGATTGATTCGGGATGCCAACGAAGAAACAATCGGTGCGGTTGTGAAGGACCTTCTCGCAGAGGATCTCGGAGTGGAGGGGGTGATTGTGATGGGTGGGAATCTTTCCATTGCCGCGCTGCCCCTCATTATGATCCAACGTCCGCAAGTGAAGTTCGGATGTCTTCGGGAGAATGCCTCAGTGGCTCCGCTGGCCGATGTCAGCTATTATGGCGAATATTTCCAGGAGGAAGTGGGCCGTATGGCGGTGGATCTGTTGGTTGATGTGTATACGGGGAAAGTGAAAGGCTCCTGCCTGAGGTTTTCTTCGTATCGGATACAGCGGCCACGGATTGCCACGCACGGGGGTGACAATTAAGAATTAAAAAACAAATAAAGAATCCCAAAAGGGGGGAAGGAAGCAATGTCATTAAGTTAAGGGGAAGACAGCAGGATGGGAAGGAACGGCCTCTCGATAAGATTGAGAACCGGCCCGTCTCAGGATGGTTTAACCTAATGACATTGCCACCTGAGATCCGCCGACTTTCGGGGGAGGGATTAGTCGACCCCGACCCTGCCTCCCATACGCATTAACCTGAGATGCCGTCATTCCGGAGTTTTCCTCGTGAATTACAGGATTGTTTAACTGAATGACATTGGGGAAAGAGGCAGGGGGAGAGGCGAGAGGGACAGGGAGAGGGAATCAGGAATTAAAAATTAAAACACAAATGTATTATCCGGTCATCCCTGCCGTACAAATGTCATTCATCCGCACTGGACTCCACAACGTATTGGATGGGAACTCTGCCATTCCTGCCGTACGAATGTCATTTATCCGCACGTATCCAATGCCGTTTCGCTGTAAGCCTTCCATTGAGGCTTTTGGTTTTTTCATGGATATTTAAGAGATTGAATTCATTCGAAACAACGGGAGAACAGGAAATGGATGTTCAAAAGAGACGCAAGAGTCCACTTGTGAAAAGATGTGTGCGTTTTCTGATGGTGTTTCATTTGGTGGGATGGGTGATTTCACCACCTGCCTTTATTTCGGCGGAAGATACGGCGACGGAATGGAAGGCGGGGGTTGCCACGGTGACAATCACACCCGAGCAGCCGATGTGGATGGCGGGATACGCCGCCCGCAATAAACCCTCGGAGGGGAAAGTCCATGACCTTCACGCGAAAGCGCTGGCATTGGAGGACGCGCAAGGGACACGGTTGGTGATTGTTACGATGGATCTATTGGGAGTGACACGAAGTATGCGTGACTTTGTGGAACGGGAGGCCAAGCGTCTTTACGATCTTCCACCGGAAGGACTGCTGATGAACGCCTCTCATACACACTGCGGGCCGGAGTTGCGGGCGGACGCTGCCGAGATTTCCGGAGTGTCTCCGGAGTATGTGGAACGCATCAGGGAGTATGTCCCGTTATTGCAGGAGAAGATTGTGCGGATTATCGGGGAGAGTTTGGCGAACCTGGCTCCGGCGGAGCTGGCCTACACCCATGCCCGCGCGGGATTCGCCATGAACCGCCGCCAGCCGACCGAACACGGGGTGGAGAATCGACCCTATCCTGATGGGCCGGTGGATCATGATGTCCCGGCGCTTCGGGTAGACAAGCCTGGCGGGGAGCTACGGGCTGTGTTGTTCGGGTATGCCTGCCATAACACGACGCTGGATTTCTATCAGTTCTGCGGCGATTATGCCGGATTTGCGCAGCAGTATGTGGAGGAATCACATCCGGGAGTGACGGCGATGTTTATGATCGGGTGCGGGGGTGACCAAAATCCGCAGCCCCGTGGGATTCCCGACCCTGCACGTTTCAGAAGGCTGCAACATCCGGAAGATTCGGTTGTCTACCTGGTTCCACGGGGGGCAGTGCAACTTGCTGAGCAGCATGGGCGCGCGCTGGCCAATGGGGTGGAGGCCGCGCTGCACGCCTACCCCCGCACGGTTCACGCTCCCCTGCGGGCCACGATTGATACGGTCCCGCTGGATTTTGCGAAGATTCCCACGAAGGAGGACCTGGAGAAGCAGGCCCAATCGCCCGGCAAGTATGAGCAAGACCATGCAAAGATGCTGCTGGAGGAGCTGGAAAAGACCGGAAATATCCGAATCAGCTATCCGTATCTGGCCCAAGTGGTCCGATTTGGCAATGATCTGACTTTGATCGCCCTGTCCGGTGAGGCGACGGTGGATTATTCTCTGCGTCTCAAGAGAGAGCTTGCAGGGTCGCCGGTCTGGGTGGCGGGATACTGCAATGATGTGTTCGGATACCTTCCGTCACGCCGTGTGCTGGAAGAGGGCGGATATGAAGCGTTCCATTCGGCAGGATTTTACGGGCTGCCGGGCGGATTTGCGCTCACGATCGAAGAAGCGGTGGTGGGGAAAGTGCAGGAGCTGGTGAAGAGGACAAGGTGAGTTGAAGGTGTGAGTAAGTCCAATGAATTCAACCCTCATTCTGTTTTCCCCTATCTTGGGGGAGAGGTTTGTACGCATACTTGTGGTTCTCGACATGGATTTGGGTTGGGATTGGCCCATGGTCTTACATTGGACACGGGAATTGTGAGATGATACCAGGTTGATTCTAAAAACGAATACAGCAAATTATCGCGGATAATGAGAGATAGCCCGGAAAGGAAAACAGTAATGCCGTTCCCGATTCTGTGCAGATTTCTTTTGCTGATTTTTCTCGTGCCCCTGATGATGGGGTGTGGAACCTGCCCATTTTGCGGGTTCGGAGAGAAGGAGACCAGGAATTCCCTCGGAGTCCGGCTCGCCAGCTATGGGAAGTACCAGGATGCCGCGTGGGATCATCTGGAGTCCATCGGGGTACATTCTGTTTTTATCAACGTGCCGACACCCGACGAGATGGACGCGATCGTGCAGAAGTTGAAAACGCACGCTCTCAAGATTCCTGTAATGCGGGGGGACACGGATCTTTCCAAGGAAACTTGTATTGCGGAGCTCGAGGTCCAATTGGAAACCTGTGAGAAGATGGGCGCAAAGTATATGTTTTTTTCTCCGAAGCGCCATGATGCGCCGAAAGAGGTCATTTTCGAGCGTCTTCGCCGGGCCGGAGATGTTGCCCGAAAACACGGTGTGATTATCGCGCTGGAGACGCACCCGGACCTCGGGACAAACGGCGATGTGCATCTGGACACGATGCGTCAGATCAATCATCCGAATATTCGGGTCAACTTCGACACGGGCAATATTCACTATTACAACAAAGGAACCGATGCGCCGACCGAGTTGAAAAAGATAATCGACTACGTTGCGACAGTGGAGTTGAAGGACCACAACGGCGAGTACGAGACCTGGAACTTTCCGGCGCTCGGACGCGGGGTTGTCAATATTCCGGAGGTGGTCCGAATTCTGCGGGAACACAAGTACAGGGGACCTGTTACCATTGAGGTAGAGGGGATCAAGGGAGTGGAGTGGAGTGAACAGGAGACGAAAGAATACATCGCGGAATCGGTTGCGTATGTTCGTTCGTTAGGAGATTTCGAGTGATTTCAATTTTACCATGAGGAGCGAGACGAATGGATGCAATACAGGGCCATGTACAGACACCGGACCACATTATGCTGATCGGCTATTTTATTTTGATGCTGGGGATCGGGATATATTTTTACCGTTACATGCATGGGATGAAGGACTATTTCAGCGGGGGAAACACGATTCCGTGGTGGTTGAGCGGGACATCGTTTTACATGACGAGTTTCAGCGCGTTTGCGTTTGTTTTTTATTCTGCGCTGGCCTACCAGTACGGGTGGGTGGCGGTGACGCTGTACTGGGTGACGGTGCCGGCCACGATTTTCAGTGTTGTGTTTTTTGCGAAGCGCTGGCGGCGCGCGCGGATCGACAGCCCGGTGGAGTACCTCGAAACCCGTTACAGTCCGCTTCTGCGCCAGCTGGTTGCCTGGCAGGGAGTGCCGGTGATTCTGATTGACGACAGTCTGAAACTGGTAGCCATCGGGACGTTTCTATCTGCGGGTTTGGGCCTGCCCCTGGCCTACAGTATGTTCGGCGCGGGTGTGATCATGCTGGCGTACACGTTCATGGGCGGCCTGTGGGCGGTCGCCGTCACAGATTTTGTCCAGTTTGTGGTGATGGCTGTCGCCATTTTTGTTCTGTTGCCGTTAGCGATCAGTAAAGCCGGCGGATGGGACGTGCTTGTCCGGACGGAGAGTTTCCACCAGATTGTTAATGAAGAATATAACTGGATTTATGTCGGGTTGCTTGTTGTGCTGTATTGCCTTGCCTGGAGCAGCGTCAAGTGGCCGCTGATTCAGCGGTATTACTGTGTGCGGGATGAGAAGGAGGCTCTTAAGACCGGCTGGTGTGTTGTGGTTCTGAATATCATCACTCCGCCGTTAATGTTCATCCCCGCGATGGCGGCCACGCATTTTCTACCGGATATCGCTCCCAAAGAAGTCTATCCCCGCCTGTGCGCTTTTCTTCTTCCGGCCGGCATGTTGGGACTGATGGCGGCCGCGATGTTTTCCGCGACAATGTCTACTTTGAGCGGCGATTACAATGCCTGTGCCAGCGTATTGACGAACGATGTGTACCGACGGCTTATCCGTCCGAATGCCTCGCAGAAAGAACTCGTATTTGTAGGACGCATTATGACTTTGCTTGTGGGTATCGTTGCGCTGGGGGTGGCATTCATCATGTTGCGCGGAACGGGCGAGGGCCTGTTCCGAACAATGGTAACCCTGTTCGGGATTGCGACGGCGCCGGTAGCCGTTCCGATGATCCTGGGGCTGCTGTCCAAGAGAGTGACCAATCTCGGGGCGATTGCGGGATTTGTCTGCGGGTTTGGAGTCGGTCTGTACCTGTTTCTCCGGTTCTATTTTTGGCTGCCGAAAGGGCAGGAGACTCCGATCTGGGGGATGATCTGGAATCCCGATAAGGACGAGCTCTTGATTGCAGGCCTTCGTTTGAAAATGGAGGTTGTTCTATTCGCATGTAATGCCCTGGTTACTTTTGTAGTCATGATGGTTGTGAGTATGCTCAAGCCGATGAGCGCGGAAGATCGCGCCCGGGTCGAATCCTTTCGGAAACGATTGGAGACCCCCATCGGGGAATTGGAAGAAGATCAGATCAAGGTCGGTGAAGGCCGTGAGATTCTGTCTCCGTTCTTCGTTGTGGGGATTTGCATCCTGTTGATCGGATTGATGCTGCTGGGAATACTTCCCTGGATCACGGGCGCGATGTCTATCGGGCTGAACCTGTTTTTCGGATTAACGCTGTTCATTATCGGCGGCTTGATGAGCTGGAAGAGTGGAAGAGTTCGGATCGGGTAATGGTTATCCGCACCCCCCGGCGGCGTCTATCCGCACCCCCCGGCGCCGTTTATTCTCACCCCCCGGCCACGTCTGTCCTCACCCCCCGGCCCCCTCTCCAAGAATGGAGAGGGGGGAATCTCTGATGGAATTGCGAGAGAATTAGTTATGATAACATTGACTGAAAGACAGGAATGGAAACATCTACAGGAGCATTACGAGCGGATACGTTCCGTGCATCTTCGGGATTTGTTTCGGGACGATCCGCAGCGTGCGGAACGATTCACCATCGAGGCCTGCGGGCTTCTGTTGGATTACTCGAAAAATCGAATTACCGCCGAGACGATGGGCGGGCTGTGTGCCTTGGCGGAGAGCCGCGGTTTGAAAGATGCTGTTGAGCGGATGTTTACAGGGGAGAAAATCAATGTTACGCAGAAACGGGCTGTGTTGCATACGGCATTGCGCAATCGTTCGGAAGAGCCGGTCTATGTCGATGGAGAGGATGTCATGCCGGGTGTGCGCGCGGTGTTGGCCAAAATGGCGGATTTCTCTACTCGTGTGCGCGCGGGCGAATGGAAAGGATACACGGGGAAACCGATTCGGAATGTAATCAATATCGGGATCGGCGGATCGGACCTGGGTCCGGTTATGGCATACGGAGCGCTGCGGTATTACAGCGACCGTCGGCTAACCATCCGTTTTGTGTCGAATGTGGATGGAACCCACCTGGCGGAGGCGGTGCGGGATCTCGATCCGGCGGAGACGCTGTTTATTGTATCGAGCAAGTCATTTACCACCCAGGAGACTATGAGGAACGCGAATTCGGCGCGGGCCTGGCTGGTAAGCGGTTTGGGGGCCGATGTGGCGGTAGCGAGGCATTTTGTCGCATTGTCTACAAACCGCGAGGGTGTCAAGAGATTCGGTATTGATGCAGATGCAAACATGTTTGAGTTCTGGGACTGGGTCGGCGGGCGGTACAGTCTTCCCTCCGCCATCGGTCTTTCCGTGATGATTGCCGTCGGTCCGGAGAATTTCAACCGGATGCTGGACGGCTATTACACGCTGGATTGCCATTTCCGACGAACGCCGTTTGAGAAAAATGTACCGGTCGTTCTGGCGCTATTGGGAATCTGGTACAACAATTTTTTTGGTGCGCAAAGCCATGCGATTCTGCCGTACGATCAATACCTGAGCCGTTTTGCCGCGTATTTCCGGCAGGGAGATATGGAATCGAACGGGAAGTCGATTACAGTAGACGGGAGGCGGGTGGGTTATCAGACCGGCCCGATTATCTGGGGGGAACCGGGAACCAACGGGCAACATGCCTTTTTTCAACTCCTGCACCAGGGAACCAAGCTCGTCCCGTGCGACTTCATCGGTTTTGCGCGCAGTTTGAATCCCATCGGGAATCATCACTCGATTTTAATGGCTAATTTGTTCGCGCAGACCCAGGCACTGGCGTTCGGCAAGACGCGCGAGGAGGTTGAGACCGAGGGCGTTCCCGCCGATCTCGTTCCGCACAAGGTTTTTGAGGGGAATCGTCCGACCAACACGATCCTTGCGGAGAAATTGACTCCGGAAGTGCTGGGATCATTGATTGCCATGTACGAACACAAAATCTTTGTGCAGGGTGTGATCTGGGGGATCAACAGTTTTGACCAGTGGGGAGTGGAATTGGGGAAGGTTTTGGCGAATCGCATTCTGCCCGAACTGGAATCGGAGACACCGCCGGAGTTGCGGCATGATTCCTCGACGAATCAGCTGATACGGTGGTTCAGGAAATGGAATTGATTTGTGAATGGGGTCGATAAGTGCGCCTGACATTAAAGTAAAAGGGACGTCGGCGGGTAACGGAGTTCGCACGGGCCGGACCTGCGCTACAACCGTGTCATTCGGCATTACGGAGCGGCATTGCGCCTGACGGGCGGCGGGGGGGGGTATCGACGATTTTGGGAGTTGAGATCAGACCGGCACACCACGCGCCCGAATTTCCGCGAGTTTCTTCTCACTGCATGTGAGACAGCGGAATTCCGGTATTTTTGTGAGGGCGTTGTATCCCTTTGCCTTCACGAGGCGACGGACCCGGCCTTTTGCCATGCAATCGCAGCAAACACCTTCCCGTTTTTCATGCCATTCCTCGATCATGGAGGAGTCCGGTTCCGGAGCGGTTCGGGCGCCGCAAGACGGACATACCTCTTGAATGGCGAATACGGTCAATCCGCACTTGGTGCACACACCATACTCACTCATGGTTTTAAGTCTCCCGTAGTCGGTTGAATTCCCTGTTCCGCGCCTTCCTCGACTTTAAGTTTATTCATTTTGAGCAAAGGCAAGGGACCTAGAATAATATATCCCGCGAAACAACAGAAGAGCGTAATTTGGGGATGCAATGCACCCAGCCCCAGCCCCAACGCCAGAACCACCGAATGATTGAACACATTTCCCCGCTCCACGTACCGGACGGCGAGATCGACATATCGGATACGACTGACCATCAGAACGGCGAGGATAACAGTCAATACGTGGATTCCCACGCGCAGGGGTCGAATATGAGCCAGGTCCACATTATAGAAACTCAGCATCAGCACGAGGGAGGTCAATAAACCGGCGGCAGCAGGGCAGGGCAAACCGGTAAAATGGGGCCGCCGCGCGATATGAGCCATGACATTGTATCGGGCCAGTCGCAGAGCGGTGCACAGCACATAAACCAACATGAGCGAGATTCCCAGTTTCTGCCATTCCGGGTACAGCATCCGTCCGAGCAGAAGTGACGGGGCTACCCCAAATGAGATCACATCGCCAAGTGAGTCCAACTCCACTCCGAGCGGAGAACTTACCTTAAACAGCTTCGCCACTTTCCCATCCAATCCATCGCAAACAAAAGCGACGAGGATCATCCAGGATGCCATCTCGAATTTTCCATCCATGGTATAAATGATTGCCAACAGTCCACAGGCAATGCTGGAACAGGTGAGCAGGTTTGGGAGCAGGTGCGCTCCGCGATACCGTTTCGGTTTCAAAGGTTTTTTCAATCCGTTTCGGAAGGGTCGCATGGTTTTTCCCGCCGTCAAAATCACTATTCTCTTATTCTTACTATACCCTCTATTTGTGCATCCGTCACTGCCCTATGCCTATTTTCTTTCACCACCCGGACGGTGAGGGATTGGAGCAAATTTCACAGGTCTAATGAATTCAACCCTCTTTCTGTCTTCCCAATCCCTGGAGGAGAAATCTGCGGACATTCGTGGGTTTTTGAGGATTCCCCTCTGTGACTTGGCACAATTGCCTCCGGGCGGGGAGAATCCTTGCCTGGAATCCTGTCGGGGCGGATTATTGTGGAAGGAGCGGCGTGTGATGACCTGGAATATCCCCCGGGTGATGCGATATGCGGCGCTGATCGGGGTTCCCCTGGCGCTTCGAGCCGGAGTCCGGCTTCTCTGGCGGCACGGATTTCCCTGGGGAGACGGGCTTTTTTATGCGGCCATTGCGGAGCATTTTTATCGGTTTGGGACGGCGCATGATTATCTGCTGCTGTTCCCGCCCGGATATCCTCTTTTGGTGGCGGTTTTTCGGCCATTGTTGTGGTTGGAAGGGTCCCTGGTTCTGGTTTCTGTGTTGTTCGGATCATTGATTCCGTTTCTTGTGTGGGGAATCACCAGGATTTTTGCTTCCGAGCGGACAGCCTGGACTGCCTGGGCTTTAACGGCGTGTTCGCCGCTGTTGCTGGGTCTCTCGGCGGAATGCCTGGCGGACTCCCTGTTTATTTTTCTTATCACCGCAGCTTTGTGGGCTTTCTTGGAGGCCTGTCGCACCGACAAGTACGGGTTGTACTTTCTGTTTTCCGTGTGTTCCGGCCTGGCTGTACAAACCAAGCCGGAAGCGCTTGTGCTTGTGGCGACGCAGTGTGTAATCGGCATGTTGTTAATTCGAAAGATTCCATTGGGGCCACGGGTGTGGCTGTGGGTGACGGTTTGGGCGGTTATTTTCCTGATGGGCATGCCGTACGGGATATTCCTTGGCCGGCGAACCGGCCACTGGATGATATCGGGGAAAGCCCCGCTCAATTTGCTGCACGCGCGCGCCAAGGCAGAAACGAAGGATCATGCCGAAGAGCTGAAGTGGGTTTACGAGCAGGCTTTTTCCCTGGATTCGCAGGGCAATTTGTCTTTTTTGTCATCGAAGGACGGATTTGCCGGTTATCTGTTGGAAGACCCGTTTCGTGCTATGTGTGTTTATTGTCGGAATGTGCGGGAAGGAATGTCGATTTTGTCGCCGGGGGCCTTACCGCTGTTATTGGCGGCTTGTATCGGAGCTGTCTCATTGGGCAGGGAACGCCGTTGGGTATTTCTGGCGTTGTTGTGTTCGCCCGTTGTATTGATTCTCTTTCCACCGTTTTTTGTCTCCCTGGCGCAGCCTTCGTTTCATCCCGGTCGAATGGCGGGTCCGCTGATCCCGGTTCTGGCGGTTCTGGCGGCGGTGGGCCTGTCTCACCTGAGGCGTCTGCCGTTTTTTTCGGCGGACCGTGTTATGCTGTGTGTACTGGTTTCCTGGGTTATCGGCTGCCTGGCGTACGCCGGCCTGGAAACACACCGGCTGGATATGGCAAATCGCAACGAACGGCGGCCTCTGGATTTACACCGAATGCGTGTCCATGACTGGCTGGTGGAGAATACCTCACCGGATGAGATAATCGCTTCGACAAGCCTTCTGGATGATGCTTTCGGTGAACGCAGAACGGTTTGGCTGCCATGGGAAAAGAATGGCTCCCGCCTTATGGAGTACCTTCAATCGAGAGGTGTGGCCTATGTGTTTCAGCAGCGTGGCGGGGGGACCCATACTCCCGGAGTGGAGGCGTTGGATGTCGATCCCGAAGCGCTCGGACTGATGAAAGTTGCTGAGTTGGACGCCACGCCACCCATCACAATCTATCGAGTTCCCGGAAAACCTTCTTTGTAAAATAAAATCCTGTCCAGGCATGTACGTTCAATCCGGGTCGTATTATGATGGATGAGGAATCGGTATCCATGCCGGTCCGAACGGTCCGGCAGCGATCGTACCCGATTGTGGCAGGTTTCACCCGGTACGCAACCGGGGGAATTCAAAGAGAAGGAACACACCATGGAGCAGAACAATCGACGGACATTTCTGAAAAGTACCACCGGCACGGTGATCGGGTTTGGGGTATTGAGCGGTCTGAAAGCGCTCGGCGATGCCAATCAGGTCGTTCGCGTCGGGGTCGCGGGCATCCGAGGCCGGGGGAGAAGCCATATCGAGGCGTTCGGTGGGATGAAAGACGCCGCTGTGGTGGCTTTATGCGATGTGGATGAATCCGTGATTAAGCAGCGTCTGGAATCTCACGCCAAGTATCTCAAGCAGCCTGTGAAAACGTATACGGACTATCGAGAGATGCTGGAGGACCCGAATATTGACGCGGTGTCTATCGCCACGCCGAATCACTGGCATTCCATCATGGGAATCTGGGCCTGCCAGGCGGGGAAAGATGCCTACGTGGAGAAGCCCTGTTCGCACAATCTTTACGAGGGCCGAAAGCTGGTTGAGGCCGCGCGGAAGTATGATCGCATTGTCCAGCACGGAACCCAGGCCCGCAGTTCCTCCGCGTTTAAAGAGGCGATGCAGATGCTGCGCGACGGGACAATCGGAGAGGTCTATTACGCGAAAGGTCTCTGTTACAAATGGCGCGATACGATCGGACATGCGCCGGAAGAGCCGGTTCCCGATGGTGTGCATTACGATTACTGGATGGGACCGGCCCCCAAGCGGCCGTTCACACGCAACCGGTTCCATTACAACTGGCACTGGCAGTGGGACTACGGGAGCGGCGATATCGGCAACCAGGGTGTGCATGAGATGGATATTGCGCGGTGCGGCCTGGGTGTCGGGCTTCCCAAACTTGCCCAGGCGGCCGGGGGGCATTTCATGTTCGATGACGATCAGGAGACCCCGAATACGCTCGTGGCCACGTTCAAATATCCCGATGAGAACAAGATGCTGGTTTTCGAGGTGCGTCATTGGATCACGAATGATGAACTACAGCTCGGCAGCAAGGAGAATGTCATCGGCAATGTATTCCTCGGCTCCAAAGGGATTATGATTTCAAGCGGTTATTTCGGCTACAAGGTATTTTTTGGAAAGGAACGGACACCGGGACCGGCGAATCGTTCGAATGGAGATACGTTCACGAATTTCATCCAATGCGTTAAGAGCCGGAAACGCGAGGACCTTGATGCCGAGATTCTGGAAGGACACCTTTCCGCCGGATTATGCCATCTGGCAAATGCCGCTTATCGTGTTGAGAGTACGCTTCATTTCGACCCGGAAAAGGAGCGATGTCTTGATAACCGAAAGGCTAACGACATTCTTCAGGATAAAGATCGACGTTACCGCAGCCCGTATGCGATTCCGAAAAAGATTTGACCGATGATTGCACTGCAACCTCCCGAACGCCGACTGCTGCGGGAATTCGCCTCAAAAGCAGCCGACATTGCGGCCGAACCCATCCAGGAAGAGCGAAGGAATCTGTGGACCCGACACAACCGGCTGGAGAAAGTGGGACCGCTGATACTGTGTTCCCCGGAAGGGGCATGGCGCGAGATTCTTCCGCATGATTCATTAACCATTCGGGACCCATTCTGGGCAGAGATCGAGTGGGAACTGAAGGCTCTCGTTCGGCATTTTGAATTGCTCCATGACGACCGTGCTATCGAGCCGGTGTTCCGTATTCCCAACGAGATTCGGGACACAGGCTGGGGTATGAAGACTCCGCGAAGAGGCACGGGGGATCCGACACACGCCTGGAAATGGGACCCGCCTCTTACGGATCCGAACGATCTTTCCAAACTCCATTTTCCCGAAATTGTTTATGACGAGGAAAAGGCGAACCGCGAGCTGGAAGCGGTACAGGATGCGATCGGAGATCGGATCGAGGTGAGGCGGCGGGGATGCAGCTGGTGGAACCCGGCCAGCGTGGTCGGCTGTTTCGCGGAATTGCGCGGGATGGATCAGCTCCTGCTTGATCTGTACGACCGCCCCGAATGGGTACATGAAGCGATGGCTTTTTTCTCCGAGGGGGCGCACCGACTGCTCAAACAGGCGGAGGCTCTGAACCTGCTCGAGCTGAATAACCGGGATCATTTTGTCGGATCGGGCGGGCTGGGGTACACGAATGAATTACCGTCTTCGGGGTTCGATGGGGTTCATGTTCGATTAAAAGACACGTGGGGATTTGCCGAGGCCCAGGAGGTGTCGGAGATTTCTCCGCAGATGCACGAGGAGTTTTGCCTGCGGTATCAGATCCCGTTGCTCGAAGAATTCGGCCTGAATTGCTACAACTGCTGCGAGGATATTTCCCGGAAGTTCGCGGGAATCAAGAAAGTCCCTCGGCTGCGGCGGGTCTCGGTGAGTCCGTTTACGGATCGAAGGATCGCGGCGGAAGAGTTACAGGACCGCTATGTCTACTCCTGGAAACCGAATCCTGTCATGGTAGCCGGAGACTATGATCCCGACCATATCCGAAGGATCATCCGGGAGACGCTTGACATCACGAAAGATTGTGTGGTGGAAATGATTCTTAAGGATACGCATACGGTACAGGGACAACCGGAACGGCTGACTGTTTGGACCGACATTTGCCGGGAGGAAGTCGCGCGGGCCAGAGAGGGGCGTTAGTCACCCCCCCCCTCCGTGACCGGCTACTATGCGCTCTCGTTCCGAGACATGCGCTCGCAATGTCTCGATTTCATCCGGCGGTTGGGGATAGCTTTAACCCTCTCCCGGAAGGACAGGGCGCAGCCCCGAGGTAAAGGAGGCGGGAGGGCGTAAAGACTAAGCTGGCCTGTCGCAGCCAGGGAGATCGTTATGACTATGACCGGTCGAGAACGGGTCAGATGCGCGCTTGAATTCGATTACCCGGACCGTGCGCCCCGGGATCTCTGGGCCTTGCCGGGTGTTATACTTTATCGAACCGAGGAATACCGGGCGACTCTTAAACGATTTCCCCCGGATTTCGATTGCCCCCCGGTGAAGTACGGGAAATCGGAACGCGCCGTTGCTCTTGCGGGAAAGACCGGACGGTATGTGGATGAGTGGGGCTGTCTGTGGGAGGTCGCCGAACCCGGTGTCGTCGGCGAGGTAAAACAGCCTCCGCTGAAGGATTGGGCGGATTTGGCCCATTACCAGCCTCCGTGGGAGGTACTTGACAATGCGGACTTTTCCGAGGTTAACCGGGCCTGCGCAAATAGCGATCTGTACATGAAAGTCGGCTCCCACGCTCGGCCATTTGAGCGAATGCAATTTCTTCGAGGCTCAGAGAATTTGTACCTCGATTTGGGGTACGCCTGTCGAGAGGTCTACCAATTGCGGGACATGATCCATGAGTTTAATATGCGCGATATGGAAAGGCTGGTCAAAACCGATATTGACGGGATTTCATTTATGGACGATTGGGGGAGCCAGACCACGCTGCTGGTCTCTCCCGAACTCTGGCGAGAGTTTTACAAGCCGCTCTATAAAGATTACTGCGATATCATTCACGGAGCCGGAAAACATGCGTGGTTTCACTCCGACGGGCATATTGCGGCGATTTATCCCGACCTGATAGAAATCGGCGTAGATGCGTTGAATTCACAATTATTTTGCATGGATATCGAGGACTTGGCTGCGAAATACAAGGGGAAGATTACTTTTTGGGGCGAGATTGACCGTCAATGGATTCTTCCACGGGGAACGGTAGAAGATGTGAGGGCCGCGGTTCGTCGCGTGAGGCGGGCGCTGGATGATGGAACCGGCGGCGTGATCGCGGAATGCGAATGGGGCGTAAACGATCCGCGGGAGAATATCGAAGCGGTATTTGAAACCTGGCTGGAAGAAATGGATTAGCCGCAAACAAAATCTCTACTTTGCCGGGCGAAAGCGACGGCCGCATTGGCCGCATTTCCATTCTTCTCTGCGCAGGGCATACAAAACAGCAAAAACCGGGATCAGCAATACAAAAGGGTTGGGAATCAAATAATACAGGAACAATGTCAGGAGGCCAAACGCCATCACGGATCGACTGAACGGCGCCCGGTGTGTTTCCTGAGAAAAACAGTCCGGGCAATGCGGACGGGTTTCGTCCCGTGCAGGCCGCAGCGCCCCCTTCTCCCAGTTCTGTAAGATGACTCCGGCGCGGAAAGCATCCGAATTGTAAACCTGTACTTTCACCCCGCCCACGGCATTGGACAGGAATGTATTCGTGTAGACGGTTTCTATGTCCGCGAGAAAACACTCGATTCCCTGCGCTTCCAGCTGAGCCTTTGCCAGCTGGGCCTGGATCGGATAGCTGTATGTTGCTACCGTCTGCAACTCACCGGCCATTTCGCGTCTGCTTATCCACCGCTGTATTCGCCGAATCCGGTTATTTTCCTTTGGAACCTTCGTTTACCCAGCGGATCGCCTGAAGGACCAGTTGGCGGTAATTGGGATTCTCGTAAGCGAGATGATCGTGCCCCAACTGAATGTACACGGTTCGCCCCTCGCCGTAATTCCCACACCACGCCAGGGTCTTCCCGCTCAACGGATGATCTGTCTCCAGTAACGGATGTATCGTGTCCAGCACGCGAAATCCGCCATAGGTCTCATCGCGAATTGTGAAGTCCTGGATACCCTGGGTGATTGGGTGAGTCGGATCGAGAACACGAACATTAATATCCTGATCATGATTGTATGTCGACGGCGGAATTGTTTGACCGTTCTCTACTGTTTCCTTAAGGAAATAACGCGCTCCGATGATCTGTTCGTATTCCGGCCAGTTGTTGTAGTCGGCGATGGAATGATGCAGCGCCACCAGGCCTTTTCCATTTTTAATGAGATCGGCAAAGGCTTGCTTATCGGCATCGGTGATATCCTGGTACATGTCGTACAGAACAAGTACATCATAATCGCCGCTCTTTTCCGGGTAAAACATCGCGGCGGCATTCGGGTGCTGGACCTCCTGCCATGTGATGCCCTCCATGGCATCGAACATTTTAAAGAAGGGATCCCGTTCAAAGTCATGCCCACCGGTCACGATTAATACATGAATCGGCGCGGCGGCCTTTTGGCCGCCGCATCCGATTGCGCATCCGATCAAGACACCGGCTGTAGTGATTAGAAGGAATCGTTGAATCATGTTACACACCTCGCATTCTGTAATCGTTGCAAATTGTATGATTTAGAGATGCCATGGCTGACGGTATGTCCGGCCGAGGAGCTCACACGCTTCTTCGTCGCCCGGAATCGTTTCTTTGTCCGCATCCCACGCGATTCGTCGCCCCACGCGGTATGAGATATTCGCAAGGTGGCTTGGGATCGCGGCAAGGTGACCTGTTTCCGGATCCGCGTTCGGACGTTGGCGGGTTCGAATACAGTTCAGGAAATTCTGTTTGTGCGGTAATTCCATCGGCTGTGACTGGACGACTTTCGGATGTTCCCGGTCGTTCTCCGGATAGATGCGGTATTCATCGCGATTGATAAATAGAGATGCGTCCGTTCCGGAGAACTCGATTCCATGATCCATGTTGCCGGTCACGGGGCGCCCGTTCGAGTGACGAACGGAGTAGGTAAAGGAATACTGCGGGCATTCGAAGATGATATCCGCCGTATCGGGCGTATCCCGGCAGTCATCGAATGCGAATTTTCCACCGGTACAGGTAACGGCTTTGATATCGTATCCCATTGCCCAGAGTACGATATCGTGTAAATGAACGCCCCACGCGGTTACCATGCCTCCGGAATAATCCCAGAAGAAGTAAAAATAAAAATGGAATCTTGCAGGATTGAACGGTCGAAGCGGAGCGGGACCGAGCCATAAGTCGTAATTGACCCCATCGGGTGGAGGGCAGTCTGCGGGGTTGCCGATGCCCTGAAGTCCTTTCCCGCCCATTTCGTTAATTCCCCAGGCGTTCCAGCAACGGACGACGGCAATCTTGCCGAGCGTTCCGGAGCGAACAATCTCGACGGCCTCGATCCAGTGCGGTCCGCTGCGTTGTTGTGTGCCGATTTGTACAACGCGGTTGTATTTTTTCGCCGCCTCGGCAAGCGCGCGTCCTTCTTTGATGTTGTGTCCTATCGGCTTCTCGACGTAGACATCCTTGCCGGCCTCGCAGGCCAGCATAGCGGGAATAACATGCCAGTGATCCGGTGTGCCAATCACCACGGCGTCGATGTCTTTCTGATCGAGTACCTGTCGGAAATCCTCGAACAGGGCGGGTTTCTGCTCCAACTGGGAAGCGGCTTTCTCCCGCTGCGAGCGATCCACGTCGCAGAGCGCAAGGATTGCTACATCCGGCATCTTTTTGTACTGGCCGATATGAAATTGATTTCGGCCCCCTGTCCCGATGAATCCCAGGTTGATGCGGTCGTTCGCGCCGACCACGCCGTACGCCGGGGCGGTACCGGTTGCCAGGCAGGCGGCAAGGGTACTTCCCGCGGTGTGTTTCAAAAAACTCCGCCGATCGATATTCACGCTGTTAGTCATTTCTGTCTCCTTATCCGATTCGGATTTATTTTGCCTGAAAGTGTTTATTCCTCCGTTACGAGTGAGGGCCTCTATTTTCTGAACTGTGAGTGGTACGGTGTGATAATTCCGTATTGTTCGCTCAGCCGATTGATCGCGCCGATGATCGGCGGCTGTTCGCCGTGCTGGACGATGAGAGAAATCAGGTAGTAAATTTTCCGCAACGCCCACCCCTTTGCGATTTCGGGTCCGCCCAGATCCTTGTCGGGTATCGGCAGATTCACAAGCAGTTCTTTCTGCTCATCGAAGGCCTCGCCGACCAGTCGGACGGTCAACTCTTGTTCATCGGAAAATCTTCCGTAGATTTCCATCGGCATGTCCCGGTACAGATCGGGGAGGTCGTGCGGATACACCTCATCGCGGTTCACCTTACCGAAATCCGCGCTCACCCGGAGAAGTAAAGGATATTTCAGTGTGCGCACAAATCGCACGGATTCCTCGACGATGGAATCTTTTGATTCGATAAAACAGACTCTTCCCCGGTTTCGATAAGCCAGGAAATCCAAGAGGTAGCGGTTCACATCATCCCCCGCGCTGATTGCAAAGACCGAGGTACTGGGGCCGCGGCGTTCCGATAATCGGTTAATAATCGCGCGGCTGTTGACTACGCCCAATGTCGGACGGCCGTCGGAGAACAGATAGATGGAGAACGGGCGTGCCCGTTCTGTTCCCATAGTCATCAGGGGTTCGAGGGAGGTATAGATATCGGTCATGCCGGAGGCTTCCAGCCGACTGATGAAGGTCCATGCTTCGGAGATATTCAGCGGAGTGGCCGGGACCAGATTCTGGGAGAGGATTTCGACACGGCTTTTGAATCCGACCAGGTTGAACCGATCCGATTCGTTCAGTTCGCGGAGGGATTCCTTAACGGCCTGTTTGATTATTTCCAGGGTTCGACGGCCCATACTCGCCGAGGCATCCAGCACGAAGATTACATCTTTCGGCAGGGGCTGCAAGCGGTCGGCCGCTCGTCGCGGAGTAATGCGGAGGAGAAAATAGCCGCTGCCGGGGCGCTCTCGGTAGGTAATGATTTCGACGTTCATTACATTATCCAGGCGAACGAATCGGTCCTTGATATCGTTCTTGACCTGGTCTTCGGTCGGCAAGGATCCGGGGGAGATTGCGCTGAGATCAAGGGGTTGTCCCGGCAATTCGGGTTGCGGCGGGGCGAGATTCAACAGGGTTGGGCGGAGGTTCAAATCGGGAATAGGGACTCCCATCGGCGGCGCGGCCAGAGCAGTGGATGGCTTGTCCGACGGCACTTCGATGAGGTTGGAAGGAAGGCCCTCCAGGATTCGTTGCTGCCGATAGGCGCTGCCGGAACCGAGTGTCGGGCGGTTCACCGTAATGGTGTCTTGGATGGCTCCCTGTAAAAAACCATCGGCCAGGCGACCCAGTTGACGCACCCCGGCCTCACTGGTAATGACTTCGGGGACACCGACGGCTCCACCGGCGGCCAATCCCTGGGGGATTTCGCCGGGAGCCAGGGGAATTCCGGCGATGGTTCCACTGGCGGCTTCCCCCTGAGGAGTCTCGCCGGGAGTCAGGGGAGTTTCCATCGGCTCCCCCGCCTCCGACAGGAGATTTTCCAATTCTTCTTCCAACCGGGGAGGTGGGACCGCCTGCGCCTGTTGCAAATTCTCGCGAAACACCTGATCCCGTTCTCTCTGGATTTCTTCCGGCGCCTGACGTGTTGTCGCCTCCGGTATGCGGCCGATATCGTCAAAACGGACATTAAAGATATGCCCGATCTGTTGCTCCATTTTGCCGACAATACCCACGCGAATCCGCCTGGATTCGAATAGGAACAGAACATGAATCAGGAGAGAAAGCAGAAGGGAAAGAATCAGCAGAACGTTTGTGACCGGCTCGGCCAGTGAGGGCCGCTCGAGAAACGGCTTCCGTTCTATGTGATATTCATACCGCATCGCTTATCCCGCCGTTTTTCCGAATTGTTCCAGACGCTGGGCGGCTTTCTGGGCTTCGGGCGTATTGGGGAACATTTCGACTAATTGCCGAAGCGTTGCTTTGGCCTCTTCGATCCGTCCCAATTGTTCCTGGCAAGCGGAGGCGCGGAACAAGGCTTCGGGTGAGGTTTTGGGACCGGGAAACAGAATGTCTACGTACAGGTATTCTTTCAGCGCGTCTTCCGGGCGATTCCGCGCTTCGAGCAGCTTGGCCCAATCCAAATGCAAGGTTGCCTCGAAAGCCGGATCGGGACTTCCAAGATTTGCCAGAGCCGCAAGGCCTTCCTGGAAAGCCTGTTCGGCCTCATCAAGCCGGTTCAAGCCCTGGAGTGCGCGGGCGCGGATCCAGCACCCTTCCGGGCGATATGGACTGTTGGGGAACTTCTCAAAAAACTCATTTGCCTGGGCCATGGCCTTTGCCCATTGTCCGGTTACAACCGCTTCCCGGCCCTGTTCGATCAAAGCGCGTTCGATGACTTCGGGCTGCGGGTGTACCTCGGTTACACGATTCAGCATCGTCAGCGCCTCATCGTGTTTTCCCTGATCGGAGGCATAAATAGCCATTCGGAAGTAGATTTCCGGGCCGACTTTTTTGGCTTCCTCGGTATCCGCAAGCACTTCCAGCAACATGGGAAGGGCCAGATCGAGCCGACCTGCGTGGATATTCCCAATAGCCAGGCGTCTGCGGGCGATGGGGGCGTACTCGGACTCCGGGTACTCTTTCAAGAGTCGTTCATATTCCTGTAATGCGCGTTCCTTGTTTCCGGTTTCGTCATCCTGCCAGGCCAGCCAATACAAGGCTTTCTGAGCATCGGGCGATTTGGGAAACCGTTGCAGCAGGTCCTCCAGCGGTTTCCGCATCGCTTCCTTCTGCTCGCTTTTATGCAGGGCCAATCCCTGGAGGTACAGGAATCGGGACAAATCCGGATGATCGGGACAGCGCTGAATCAGTTCCGAAAACCGTTGCGCGGCCTCTGCCGCCTGGCCGGCCTGCAAGAGGGATTCGGCCACCCACCGTAAGGCTTCATTGTATAGTGAACTTTCCGGAAAGGCTTTTAAGAAAGCAGAAAATGCCTGCGCGGCGCGGTCGAACGCACGGTTGGAGTATTCCATCTCGCCGACTCCGTATGCGGCTTTTTCGATAAACCGGGAGGCGGGGAACTGTTCGACTACCGTGCGATACTGCACTGCCGCTTCCGAGTACTGTTTCGCGGCGGCGGCAATCTGCCCCAGGAGAAAATGTACATCGCCCGCGAGGGCGGGGTCGAGTTTCAGTTTCAGCAGTTCCTGCGCCTGCTGTTTGGCTTCTTCGTAGTCTTCGGTGAGAAAGAGCGCCCAGACCAGTCGATACCAGGCCTGGGTGCGGAACTCGGCGGCTTTGGGATGGACGGTTACCTGTCGAAGCGGTTCGATGGCCTTCTTGTAGTTTTTGGTTTCATACAGGGATGTTCCCAAGAGGAACAGCACGCCGGCCTGGTGATCGCCGAGAGTGGGTTCCTCAAGTAGCTTTTGAGAGAGGTCAATGGTCTCCGGGAATTTCTGTTGTTGAAACAGAGACCAGGCGCGCAAGTATAAAGCATTGATTCGGTGACGCGGTTCGCGGCTTGCTTCTTCATAAAGTGCGGCGGCGCGCGCGTGGTCGCCCATCTGCGTATAAATCTGCGCGAGAAGGATCCGTGAATCGCCCGGGATCGGACTGTTTTCGGGTAACGGGAACGGAGGATTGGCCGTGATCAACTCGTTGAGAAGCGCGATGGCCGCATCCGGCTGAGATTTCTGTTTTTTGATCAGCGCCAGGGAATAAGTGGCGGGCGCGTACAGATTTCCTTTGGGGAATTTTCGGCGAAGGGTTTCCCATTCTTTTTCGGCGAGCGGAATCTTGCCTTCGGCGTAGTAAGCCTGTCCGAGATGAAAACGGACCGCTTCCTCGACCTTTTCGGAAAGCGGCGCTTTCAGCAGCTCCGACAACAGGGGTGACGCTTCTGCTGCGCGATCCAGGTGGCAAAGAATCTCGCCCCGACGCAACAGGGCCTCCGTACGGCGTTCGTTCTGGGGATACCGTTCCAGGAGGGTTCGTAAAGTCTCTTCCGCCTGTTTGAGAAGATCCATACGTTTGGCCGGGTCTTTAAAGGAAGCCTGATAGAGACATTCCGCGCGACGGAACAATGCGACGGGGACTTTCTCGTGGTTGGGATACGATTCGATGAACCGGGCGTATTCCTCTGCGGCGCCGAGGAACAGGTTTCGCTGATACTGGCCATCGGCGAAATCCAACTGGTTCTGTGCCTTATCCGGTGTGGGGACAGACGGGACCTGTGCGGGGCGTGTCGTGTCCTGGGAGAATCCCGGAACGGCGACAACGACCATTCCCGGAACGGCGAAGCAAAGAAACAGCAGGACCTTGTGTCCCATATTGACCTCGAACGCTTTGTCGATCCGCCTCCCTGTTTCGATTCCAGGGGGAGACCATCATCCCTGAGAGGCTCCGAGTTCGCTCTGGACGGCGGCGAATGACACGTTCCAGATCCCGGCTTTTGCACAGGCATCCAAAATGGCAACAGCTCGACCGAACAGGGCGTCCTTGTCTCCCCGAATAATCACCGACTGATCCTTATATAGTTTACCGATCTTGACCAGGATATCCTCCAGCTGGTCGAGTTCCAGCCGGCGTTGATTTACTATAATGGTTCCCTCTTTGGTGAGGTTGATGATGATCTCGCCGGGAGTGCGGCGAGGGGGCTGCGATTGGTCTGCTGTCGGCACCGTGATGGAGAGCTCATTCTCCATTCGGGCAAAGAGAGAGGTTGTCAAAAAGAATATCAGGAGCAAGAAAACGATATCGATCATGGGAGCCATCATGAAGATCGGTTCTTCCTCCATCATGTGTCTGCCGAGTCTCATGATTGTTCATCTCCTGCCCGGTGGTTCCTGGCGAATCCGATCGGCCAGCTCCTGCGCGGCTTCCTCGATGCGAGAGAAAATGGACTGGACTCGCCCGCGAAAATAGAAATAGAACGCCATGGCGGGGATGGCAATAATCAGTCCGACGGCCGTGGTCACAAGAGCCTTGGCGACCGCCATGGCAAGCGTAACGGGCTTGGCCATGCTGATATCGACCGCGATGAAACTGAACGCATCAATCATTCCGAGCACCGTTCCAAGCAGTCCCAGGAGGGGGGCGATAGTGGCCACTTCGGAGAGATAACGAACCTGGCGCATAATTTTTTGCACTTCCCGGTCTCCGGCGTTCTGCATGGCCTCTACAATGTTATTGGGGTCTATTTCCGCCTGCCGGATACCGGACATAATCATGCTCGGCAGCGGTCCGCGTGTGACATTGCAGATCCGGTACACATCATCCCATCGCGCATCACGAGCCAGCCCCCGCAGTTGGAGAAAGAGATCGTTCGGCATGAGACGGCGTTGGGTCAATGCGAAGAAGAAGTAGAAAATCAGCCCCAAGGCAAGCAGCGAAAGCAATGCAAGAGGAACCATGGTCCATCCGCCGGCTTTTAATAACTCATAGAGAGTCATGCCCTCGTCGGCCAATTCGGGTGATGACTCCTGACACAGGCCGGGCAATGAATAAAACAGCATTGCCGCAATCCAGAAAGTTCTCCGTGGGAATTGCTTGAAGATCAACAATTTGCCGTCCATTTGGTTCCCGATTTCTGTCCGATCCGGCTGCCCCCTGCGCGGGACCTTGGCGCCTGCGGTTTGTGAATTGCACGTGCTTATCGAAACGGATTGGGGGACCGCTCCACGGTGCGGGCGATTTCCCCCGAATCTTTTGCCTCGCTGTCAGGCAAACAGGTGCATCGTAATACATTCTAACGCCAATGACAACTGGGAGTAACGTCAACTCAAGTTTACGACCAAAATCCGAACGCAGCCCCCAATTTCAGCCCACAGGCCATATCTTGAGGACGTGGTTTCGCGAAAAAGGCTTGAATGATATACTGAAAAAGTGCCCGGTTTCCGACGAACCCGGGCTATGTGTGTTTTCTAGTTGTCGTATTACTCCATGCAGAACTCAAGACTTTTTCGCAAGGCGCTGGACAAAATACGGAATACCGAGGCATTCCGTACGATCGCGGAGAGGTGTGCCGATTCACAAGGCACTTCGGCCGGACAATTGGCCGGTTCCTCAAAAGCGCTTGTGGTTTCGCACCTTGCTCTGACACTCGACCGGCCGATCCTGTTCATAACAGCGGAGCAATCGGAGATTTATCATCATCTGGACGATCTCAGTTTTTTTCTCCAGGAGACGGATTTTCCGGTAGAGGTCCTTGTTTATCCGCATCCGGAAGTGCTTCCTTATGAGGCACAAAGTCCCGAACTCACCGTTCGTCTTGAACGCATGTTGACGATCCGTCACGCCTGGGAGCAGTGGTGGCGAATCGATGCGCCCCGGACACCGACGGTTATTGTGACCTGCGCCCCGGCCCTGTTGAAACGTGGTCTGCCTCCGGCGCGGTTCCCGGAAATGGGTCTGGTATTCCAGGTCGGCCGGGAAGCGGACCGGGAATCTGTCGGTCGATGGCTGGTTGAGCAAGGCTATGAATTCCGGGAACTGGTCTCGCGACGCGGCGATTTTTCTATCCGTGGCGGCATCCTGGATATTTACCCGCTTTCGTTTCACAGCGCTGTTCGAATCGAGTTCTTCGGGGATGAAGTGGATTCCATCCGAACGTTTGATGTTTCCACGCAGCGATCCGTCGAGAGAATGGAAGAGGTCCATCTGTATCCCAGTAATGAAGATCTGCTGATCGCCCGCGCGCTTGAAAAAGAGGAGAAGCCGCTGGTGGACTATCTCACCTCACTTTTGCCGAATCCTCTGATTGTCCTGGATGAGCCGGAGCGGATCGAGAATGAGCTGGAAACCTATTTTGCGCTTGTGAATCGGGGATATCGCGAGGCGCTGGAAGGGCGCGAGCAAGAGGAATTGGTGCTGGGTGAAGAAGAACTGCATCCGCACCAGAGGCTTCTTTTGCGCTCGCCGGAGGAACTTTACCTGCATCCGAGCGAATTTTCGGATTTATGCAAAAAAGCGCGATGCCTCCATCTCACGGAGTTTTTCCTGCCTCCCGAACCGGACACGGTCAATTGCGGCACCCAGAGTCCGACATTCACCGCGGAGGACTCCTCGGATCGCATTTTGCAGATTCTCAACGGAGCTGTGGAAGGAAGATCCACGTTTGTTATCTGCGACAACAAAGGCCAGGAGACGCGCTTTCAGGAGCTGGTGGCTCATGTCGCAAGGAACCAGCATTTGCCGGACAATCCGGGTGATTTGCACACACTGGTGGGAGAACTCTGCCGTGGATTCACCGTCCCGCTGCTGCGTCTTGATTTGATTACGGACCGTGAAGTTTTTGGTCGATACCGTCGGTTCCGAACTCCGCACCGGGAAGGTATTGCGCTGCCGGTTGTGGACCTTGTGGAACTGAGTCCCGGTGATTTTGTGGTTCATATCGACCATGGAATCGGCAAGTTTCGGGGACTGAAAGCCCTTTCGACCGGTGGGAAGACCGGCGAATACCTCGAATTGGAGTATGCCGATCGTGATGTTCTTTATGTGCCCATCGACCAGATCGACCGGGTCGGGCGCTATATCGGAAGCGAGGCGAATCCGCCCGTCCTGGCGCATTTGGGAACCAAGACCTGGGAGAAATCCAAAAGCCGGGCAAGGCAGGCGATAGAGGATATGGCTGGGGAACTCCTGGAAATCTATGCGACCCGCGAGATGAAAAAAGGCCATGGATTTGCCTCCGACACGCCCTGGCAGCATGAGTTCGAATCCGCCTTTCTGTATGAGGAAACTCCCGATCAGTGGCGATCCATTGAGGAGGTGAAGCGGGATATGGAAGCGCCGGAACCGATGGACCGCCTGATCTGCGGGGATGTCGGATTCGGGAAAACGGAAGTTGCCATCCGCGCGGCATTCAAGGCAGTAATGGACGGCAAACAGGTCGCTGTGCTTGTTCCGACCACCATTCTGGCGCAACAGCACTTCAATACGTTCCGCGAACGCCTGGCGGATTACCCGGTCCGTGTTGAAATGCTTTCCCGGTTCCGTTCGCCGGTCGAACAGAAGAATATCGTGAGGGACTTGAGAGAGAATAAGATCGACATTGTGGTCGGCACACATCGACTCCTTTCAAAGGACGTCGGATTTGCGGACTTGGGGCTTGTGATTATTGATGAGGAACAGCGGTTCGGAGTGAAGCACAAGGAACGACTTCGCCAACTTCGAATGTTGGTCGATACGCTGACACTGACCGCGACGCCCATCCCGCGCACACTGTACCTTTCTCTGTCCGGCATTCGGGATATGAGTGTTGTCAACACACCTCCGAAAAACCGGCTCCCCATCGAAACGTATGTCATGGAATGGTCGAAAGAGGTGATTGAGAAAGCGATCCTTCGCGAAATGGCCCGCGAGGGGCAGGTATACCTGGTCCACAACAGGGTGGAAAGTATCGTTTCCATGGCGAGCCTGATTCAGCGAATTGTCCCGGAAGCGCGGATCGCCATCGCTCATGGTCAGATGTCGGAGCGGGAACTGGAGGCCATTATGACGCGCTTTATTCGCGGGGAATACGATGTGCTGGTGGCGACCACGATCATCGAAAACGGTTTGGATATTCCCAATGTCAACACGATCATTGTGAACCGGGCGGACCATTTCGGACTGGCACAGCTGTATCAGCTGCGTGGACGGGTGGGCCGTGACCGTCACCGGGCTTACTGCTACCTGCTGGTTCCCTCGAAACGGACCCTGACGGCCATCGCGAGACGCCGCCTGTTGGCGATTCAGGAACATAACGAGCTTGGAGCGGGATACCAGATCGCCATGCGGGATATGGAGATTCGGGGAATCGGGAATATCCTGGGTCGGCAGCAGCATGGGCATATTGCCGCTATTGGGTTCGACCTGTACAGCAAACTTTTGCGCGAAACCGTTGCCCGTTTGAAAGGGAAAAAGCAGGCGACGGAAATCTGGGAAACGAGTTTGGAAATGGCGCCGAAGGGAGTTATTCCGCCGTATTACGTGGAGAGCAATCAGCAGCGGATGACGCTTCACCAGCGGGCGCTGAAAATCCTCAAGGCGGAGGAAATAGAGGATTTTCGAGAAGAACTGACCGACATCTATGGGAAGCCCCCGGAGGAAGTGGAGCGTCTTCTGCTCGGCCTTCACCTGCGGGTGGCCGGACATGAGGCGGGATTTGAGGTGGTCAATGTCGGCAAGAATCGCGGACACCTGATTTACCACACCACGCAGGTCGAGAAATTCAATCCGACTCGCGTTTTGCAGATGGACAGCAAGAACGGACTGAAACTCACCATTTCCACCCGGGATGAGAACATTGTGATTGATGTGGAAGACAGAACCGGGGGGAACAACCTGCCCGCGAAAATGCTGAACCTGATCGCGGAGTTGCAACAGCCTCCCACCAATGAACCCATTCCCAAATCCGAACCCGCTGCGGAAAAACCGCAGAAGAAGAAAAACCGGCGATTCGATGGAAAGAGATTGGGGGTTTTCAGGTAATCGGTAACCGGACTGCGAATCAAGGCCCGAAGCGGCAAATATCGCCGATACTCATCAGCCCGTTGCTCATGTCATAGGCAATTGCGTAGTCTCCCTGCGCATTCGGGCCAATACTGCGCAACTGCCATTTATCGACAATGCGGGGAACCGGCCCGTTCGGGTCTTTCATTACGCCGATATTGACAAAGTAATCCCGGCTCAGATCACTCCGTCCCCCTTTTGTGTAGAAATAAACGTAATTCGGCACAATCTCGGGAAACCACGCATATCCGTCCGCCTTGACATCGAATTTGTACTCGAACGGATCGGTGGGCAGGCTTCCCATGTAAGCGACCGGGGAAGTGAGCCGATCCAGACCGAACCCTGCACCGGCAGAAGCGGTTCCTTCGGGGTAGTTATTCTGATCCAAACGATAGGTCTCGAGCGCGACTCCGATGGCCTGCTCATCCGCCTGTGCCCGCGCAACTTTCGCCCGGATGCGGGCATTCAGGAAATTCGGCACGGCAATCGCGGCAAGAATGCCGATGATGGCCACAACAATGAGCAATTCGATCAGCGTGAACGCTCTCGGACGGCGCATTATCGATCGGCCTCCTGATAACGAACTGGAAACTTACCGTTCTTGGCCGAAGAATCCGGCTGTTCCCGATCAGCGGTAGGGGTCGTACGCCACTCCGCCATCGCCGCGCCGAATCAAATCCCCCTTGCTGGCGACGCCATTGGAGGGATCATACGGGGTTCCACGCTTGTCGCCGCTGCTGTTGATCCCGATATAGCCATCCGGCCCGATACTGACCAGAAAATGATCTCCCGGTCTGAGCGCCGGTTTGACTGCGACTCCATAGTTCCCGGGGCTGCCGTTCGCGATTCCTTCAGGGTCTTCATCATTATAGATATACGAAAGTCCCTGTTCATCCGCGCTGAATCCCACCGAGTGAACGGAAACAGCGAAGGGATCATGGGGAACGGATGACAGATAAGAAACCGGGCTGGTGAGAGGATAGAAACATTCCTCGAAGCGATGGTAAGTGGCAAGAGGATCCGGACCGACCTTACTGAAGAAATTGACCCAACGCTCATGGGACCAGGGTGTTCCATCATCCCAGAAGTCGATCAGCATGGTGCCGCGTTCCACTTGAAACTGGAGAATGGCCTGGGAGACCGCACGCATATCCGCCACGGTCCGGCTGATTTTGGCTTTCTGTTGAGCGTTCAAGAAATTAGGCACCGCAATCGCGGCCAGTATACCGATGATCGCAACCACAATCAGAAGTTCAATCAATGTAAACCCTCGACGATGCACGGCGAACTCCTTTGCGGTCCCAATGAGTTGTAAAGTACGGTTTTATGAATACCGCACCGGAGAGAAATTGTCAAGACGGAGGGGAGAAATTCTTTTGGGGGTTTTCCAACCTGTTGACGGTGGCGTAGACCATGCACGGTGGATATGAACCGATCACATAGGTAACAGAATAGACCGATCACATGGGTAACAGATTGGCATGGGATAGCAGCCGGAAAGGAGGCGGCCTATGCCATGGAAGGAAAGCAGTGCCATGGAAGAACGGATTCGGTTTATCGGAGAGTATTTGAGTGGAGAATACACGATATCGGATTTGTGCCGGTGTTACGGAATCAGCCGAAAGACGGGGTACAAAGGGATTCACCGTTTTGAGGAAGAGGA
>Ga0209201_1000983_pt1 | contig 35726 bp, 37 predicted proteins | sample AD_UKC055_MetaG_FD_184411 | JGI IMG/M metagenome (GOLD analysis project Ga0209201, IMG submission 184411) | Active sludge microbial communities of municipal wastewater-treating anaerobic digesters from USA - AD_UKC055_MetaG (SPAdes) (version 2) | ecosystem: Engineered > Bioreactor > Anaerobic >... | reverse complement strand
GGACGTGGAGTCGGGTCTTGCGCTTCGTATATACCGGCATACCTCTACATCACCATGTTGGTGACCTTGTGTCAATACCTTCCTCACCAATTGATGCCTTTCCTGTTCACAAGGCTAAGGTTTGGGGTGGACCGCCGATACCGAGGAAACCGTTTCAACGGTTTCAGCATGGCGCCACTCCAGGCCGTGGCGTTCCACCAACCGCTGGAGCTCCTCAGAAAAGCTGCGCCGGCGGTGATGTTCCTCCTGCCTGGAGATATACCCGCCCACCGTCTCGACCGCTGAGTGAGAGACCGAAAAGACCCCGTAGCCGCGCCCCCAGGCGAACTTACCCGGCAGCAGACGGCTCTCGTTGATCCAGTGCGAGCTGGCACCTTTGAACAGTTGCATTGTCTCCTCGATGGAAAGGCGCGTCGGCAGGTCCACCAACGCATGCACATGGTCGGAATTGACATAATTAAGCTTCAGGTAAATGCCCTTTTCGCGGGCATAAGTGTTCAGGAAACCGGAGAGCTTAATGGCGGCATCCTTGGTTAGAAGGGGCCGACGCTCCAAGGTAGCCCAGACCAGGTGCAGCCAGACGCGGGAGTAGGAATGCAGGGACATGCGCAGTGAATACCGAGTTCTAGGGCACACGGCAACCGAGGAAACCGTTGAAACGGTTTTCCCGACTCACTGGGCCACGCAACACCCCGCTGAAGCGGGGTGTTAATGAGACGTACCAGCAGTGCCGAAGAAATCTGTCCTGCGCCCATGCAAGGCTCTCAGGTCTTTCTGGGCTCGAAAGGCGCCTCGGCTTACAGTAGCAGCGGCGCATGAACTATCAGTCTATCATCACCCTCGAGCCGGGCAAACGCGGCGGACGCCCCTGCATCCGCCGTATGCGCATCGCGGTGTCTGACGTTCTGGGCTGGCTCGCTGCCGGGATGTCGCATCAGGCAATCATGGCTGACTACCCCGAGCTTGCCGAGGAGGACATCCTCGCGTGCCTGGCCTACGCTGCCGACCGTGAGCGGCGCCTGCTGACTGCCGCATGAAGCTGTTGTTCGGCCAGAACCTCAGCTTCAGACTCTGCCAGGCCCTCGCCGACAAGCTCCATGAGCTGATCAATACCTTGAACGCGTAAGGCAGGGCTCGCAGTCTGCTGCGGCCCCTAGCGGCAGGCGGTTGACGCAAGAGCGGTGCGAGTTGGAGGCGTTGCTGCATCTTTGGCCGGACGGCGATTGGGACCGGGAGATGCGAGCGGACGCCGAGCCGGGCGGCAAACTGCACGACAAGATGTCGGCTTCCCGGAAGGACGCTGCGGCGGGCCGGCTCAGGGACTTTCCTTCGCGCGGGCAGACAGGCCGCCGTGCGTAAGGAGTTTGACCTCACTGCCTGGGCCGCCTACTCTTATTGCATGAATGCGGTTGAATTCACGCTGGAGTTAAGCGGCGCGGCGGTGTTGCCCATTCCCCGGGAGATTGCGATGCGCCTGCCCAAGTCGGGCAAGGCCCGCATCATCGTTCTGACGGACGACGCCACCGACGAGGCCGAGTGGCGTGCCGGAGCTTACGAGCAGTTCTTGCGGGACGACTCGGCGGAGGACGCCGTTTACGACTCACTGCGCTGAGATGTTCGGCGACATCTTCATCTGCCAGTTCCCATTCACCTCGGGCGCGGCCAGCAAGATTCGTCCGGCACTCGTGCTGTTCGACCTCGAACAAGACGCCATCATCTGCCGGGTGACGAGTGTCCTCCATGGCGGCGCGTTGGATGTCACGCTCAAAGACTGGCAAGCTGCCGGTCTGCTAAAACCCTCGGTTGCCCGGCTGGACCGAGTGGTCACGGCTGAGAAATCTATCTTCGTGCGCCGCCTCGGTGCGCTCAGCGCCGAGGATCAGAACGCCATCCGTGACCGCTGGAACCAGCAGATGCGGCTGTGAACTAAGACCCCACGCGGAGTGAAGCGGAGGGGAGCCGTTTTGCGGCTTGGGCGGGCGGGCGTAAAAGAGGGGGAACAAACCAAACTCAGCTTATGTCATCACCCGTTCTCGATCCCAGCTTGCCCGCGGACAATTCACCGCTCTCCTCCGGCGAATTGCGCGGGCAGTTTCCGACGGATTGAGAGTTGAGGGTTGAGGGCGGTATGCCGTGCCTGAGCGTCTCGGACCCGCCCAACCAGGCCGAAGCTCAGGCCCTCGCCGACAAGCTCCATGAGCTGATCAATACCTTGAACGCGTAAGGCAGGGCTCGCAGTCTGCTGCGCACCCTACCGGCGCCGGCGCCCTGCCGGCGGGCGGTTGACGCACCGCCGCGCTCCGCTTAACTTCGCGCTATGAGCACAGTGGCTGAAATCAAGCAGGCGATTGACAAGCTGTCCCCGCAAGAGCGGTGCGAGTTGGAGGCGTTGTTGCATCCCTGGCCGGACGACGATTGGGACCGGCAGATGCGAGCGGACGCCGAGCCGGGAGGCAAGCTGCATGACCTGATGTCGGCTTCCCGGAAGGACGCTGCGGCGGGCCGGCTCAGGGACTTTCCGCCACGCGGGCAGAAATGAAGTCCAAGGTTGACCCCGCATTCTGGCGGCGGTTTAACACCCTGCCGATGCAGGCACAGCAGCTCGCCCGCAATGCCTTCGCGTTGTGGCAGAGAGACCCGTTCCATGCCTCGCTCCGCTTCAAGAAGTTAACAGATGACTTGTGGTCCGTCCACATTCCCGCTCGTTACCCAATGATTGGGCCGGTGTATCCGAGGGGTGCGGCCGGGCGGCTGCGGCAGATCGCGTTTCGCTCGTACCGCAGCTTCGACGATGTCTCTGAGGAGTTGGGCCGAGTGGACACCCTTCACGTTTGGCACGACGCTCGCCAGGAGCCCAAGTTCTGAACTGTTCGGGCTCGGCTGCAGGGCCGCCCATCCCGCCTATGGTCTCGCATTCGCCATCTGCACCTCACGCGCCTGCTGAGCGCCCGGGGCTGATCTGCGCCCGGCAGTTGGCCTTTCAGCCGTCCGGCGCCGATGCCCCGCTGCTTCAGGACATCTCCCTCGACATCGCAGCGGGGGAGCGCGTGGGGATCATTGGCCCCTCCGGCTCCGGCAAGACCACGCTCGCCCTCCACCTCGCCGGCTTGCACCACGTCGCCCTGCTCGGCCGCACTTCCGGCTCCCTCTGGCTCGATGGCCGCGACTGCACCCGGTCCGGCTGCGAAGGCTTCGCCGGCGTTGTCCTCCAGAACCCGGAAATCCAGCTCTTCGGCGAAACCGTCGAGGAGGAAGTCGCTCTCAGCCTCGCGCAACGGGCCGGCGACGTTGACCGCGCGCGCGAGCTGCGCCGCTGGCTCGACCGGTTCGGGCTGGACACCATGCGCGACCGCCGCGTCTCGACGCTCTCGCTGGGCTGGAAACAACGGCTGGCCCTCGCGAGCATGTTGGCGCTGGCGCCCCAAGTCCTCCTGCTCGACGAGCCCACCAGCTACCTCGACGAGCCCACCGCCGATCTCCTGTTTGATCTCCTCGCCGACCTGTCAACGGATGCCGGTGTCACGGTTCTGGTGATCGAGCATGACCTGCACCGTCTCGCGCGCTGGGCCTCGCGCCTGGTGGCCATGCGGCAGGGCCGCATCGAGTTCGACGGCCCGCCGGCAGCCTGCCCGGCGCCCCCGCCGCTCGCCGCGCCCGCCCGCCTTTCCGGGCCGCCGTGTTCCGCCGTCGGCGCCAAACCCCTCCTCTCGCTCGAAGGAGTCAGCTTTGCCTACAACGGTCAGGGGACGGCGCTCGACAACGTGTCGCTCGCCGTCGCGCCGGGGGAGATTGTCGCCCTGGTCGGCCCGAACGGCTCCGGCAAAAGCACGCTGCTCAACCTGGCCAAGGGACTCCTTGAGCCCGACCAGGGGCGCATCTCCTGCGCCGCCGGCGCTCCGCGTATGGATGCCGTCGGGCTCGTGTTCCAGAACCCCGACCGCCAGCTCTTCGCCCATTCCGTCTTCGAGGAATGCTCGTTCCTCCCTCGCAATCAGGGCTTCCCACCGGCCGAGATTGCCGCGCGCACCCGGCAGGCCCTCGCCCAGGTCGGATTGCCGTCGCTGAACGAGCGGGCGCCCTTTTCCCTGAGCTACGGCGAGAAGCGGCGCCTCACCCTCGCTTCGACCCTCTCCGGCCGCTTCACCGTGCTCTGCCTGGACGAGCCTACGGTGGGGCTTGACCGCGACTGCCTCGCGCAGATGGCCGCCACTCTCAGCCGCGTCAGCGCGCAGGGATCAGGCATCCTGCTCGCCACCCATGACCACGACTTCGTGCGCGCCGTAGCCACGCGCGTCGTGTCGCTCCGCGCCGGCCGCGTCGTGAGCGATGCCGCGCCGCAAGGAGGCGGCGTATGACTCGCCCCTGGTGGACCCGGCTCAACCTGTTGACCCGGCTGGCGCTGTTCCTGGTCGTCTGCCTGCACGCCGCTTTGGGAGAGGGCCTGCTCATGCAACTGCTGCTCTGCTCCGGTCTCCTTCTGCTCTTGTTCAGCAGCGGAGCCGCCGGGCCGCACGCTCGCCTGCTCCTCTGGGCGCATCTGCTGGCGCTGCCGGCCACCGCGTTTCTCTTCCTCGCCATCGGATACGAGACGACCCGCTCCTTCTCCGGCGCCGTTTCCTGGGGCCTGCCTGAAGCCCTCCGCTACGCCTTGCGTATCGAGGGACTCCTCCTTGCCAACCTGCTTTTCGTCGGCCTCACCACTCCGCTGGAGATTATCTCCCTCTTTGCGCGCCCCTGGATACCGCCCGCCGTCGGCACGCTGCTCTCCACCGCCGTGCGCTTCCTGCCGCTCTCCCTGGGCGAAGCCCGCCGCATCTACGACATTCAGCGCTGCCGCGGGCTGCGCTTGCGCCCCTGGGCTCCACAAAGCTGCCTCCCCGTCATCGTCCCCCTGTTTGTCTCGCAGATGTGCCGGGCCCACGACACCTCCGTCATGCTCGTCGTGCGTCGCATTGCCGCCGGCCCCCGAGGCGCGTCGCTCGGGACGTTCGGGCTGGCGGACCTGTTCCTGCTGGGGCTGGCCCTCGCCTCCTGCCTCCCCATCGTGCTATAAGGAATCCCGCCGATGCCGATGAATCGAGAAATCCTGTCCCGCCTGCTGGCGCAACTGCCCCAACCCGCGCCGCGGCTTCAGGAACTGCACATCTCCCTGCACTGGCTCATTGTCCATTGCGCGCGCTACGCCATGGCCACTTTCTTCCGCCCCGGCAACTCGCTCGACGCCTGCGGCCAGCCGTCGTATCTGGGCGATCAGCTTGGCCGCCCGGTCGCCGAAATCGCCAACCGCTTCGCCGATTCCGACGATGCCCTCCGGCTCGGCCTCATCAATGCCTGCCTCAACGGATCACTCCCGCTCCCGCCGGACCTCTTCGTGGCCAACGCCGTTGACCCGTTTGCCGAGTTCATCCAGCACGCCCGCACGTGCTTTATCGGCCATTTCCCCCAGGCCGAAACCTGGCGCAGCCAGGGACACCCCGTCACCATCATCGAGCTCGATCCCCGCAATGGCGACATCGCCTGGGCCGACTCCAAACCCGTCCTCCGCGAGGCTGAAATCGTCTTCATCACCGGCCTGACCCTCCTCAACGGCACGTTCCTGGACGTCCTGGATCGCACCCCCCGCGCCCGCTACCGCGTCTTGCTGGGGCGCGCCGTTCCCTTCAGCCCGCTGTTCTTCGAGTATGGGATTCACCTCGTCGGCGCGACGCAGGTTTGCGACGCCGCCCTGGCGCTCCGCTATTGCCAGCACGGAGGCACGAGCGTGCGCAATGCCCCGCCGGGTGCCTTGCGCCAGGTCAACGTTACCAACCAGCCCGCCCTGAGGGTGGAACTGGACCGCCTCCGGCAGCCGCGCAACGCCGACCCCGCCGCCTGACGCCGGCAAAGGTTCGCTCAGCGCTTCAGCAAAGTCTGGAATTCCCGGAGCCCCTTCTCAATGGCCGCATGACTCCGCGCCTCCATGTGGTGGTAGAGCCCCACCACGCGCCGCCCGGTCTGGGTGAGCGCCGCGCCGCCGCCGGCCCGGCCCCCGCGCCTGCTTGCCACCACCGGCGACCGAAACCGCGCATTCAAAACCTTCACGTGCTTCCAGGCCGTCAGATAAGCCATCCCCATCCGCGCCGCCGCCGCCCGCAGACTCCCCGTCTCCGCGACCAACTCCAGCAACTGCACCCGGCCCGGCCCCAACACCGCGTTCCGGCCGCACATCACCCGCAGCCGCGGAAACGCCGACGCCGGCAACGCCCTGCTCTTCTTCGCTTTGGCCACGCCCGACACATGCCATAAGACAGCCCCCGTTGAAAGCCAGTTCTGACCTGAGTATCATCCCGCTGATGCCGCCGGGGCGGGGCTGTTCCCGCCGCGCTATGGCTTGATCAGCGGCTTGCCCGGATGCAGCAGGTGCCACAGCGTCACCAGCACCACCTGCGCGCACGCAAACGCCATCACGTACGGCACCCAAAAGACCGGCAACTGCAGCGTCATGCTCACCTCCCCGCTGGCCCTGAGCTGTATCCCGTAGGCGATGAACTGCCACGTGAACAGGCTGAACATCGCGATGATCGGCAGCCGAATCAACGTGTCCACCACCTTCCGCCCCCGCCGCCCCAGCCGGTGATGGAAATACTCGACCGCCACATGCCCCTTGATCGCCGTTGTGTAGGGCAGTGCGCATGCAATCGTCAGCCCGGCGGCTACCCTCACCAGGTCATAAGCGCCCGGAAGCGGATGCCCAAGCTTGCGCAGCACAACATCCACGCAGGTCACCATCACCATGATCAGCAATCCCAGCCCGGCCACCCACGCCGTGCCCCGCACCAGCCGGCGCAGCGCGGTTACCAGAAACTCCCATCGCCCGGTCGAGGGCGGCGCCGGCGGCACTTCCGTTGCCCCGCGTTGCCCCGGCAGACTCATGACGCGCGTTTCCCGCTCCGTTCGCCTTTTGCTTCGCCGTCCTTCGCCGACCCGCCCGCCGGCACATCAAACACCATCCCGGACCACGCAATCCGCACCAGCATGCCCAGCGAGATCACCAGGAGCACCGTGAGAATCGCCGCTACCGTCCAACCGCCCTCCGACGCCCCGCTCTCTCCCGACCAGCTCCCGAATACCTGCGGCAACAGGGTAAAACTCACCGGGATCAACGTCAGCAGCGGCAGCGCCTTCCCCCCTCTCCCCGCCAGCGCCCGCACGCCCCAAACCAGGCACAAGGCGCCCCCGCCCAGCCCGGCAACCAGCGCGGGCCGCGTCTCTCCCGGGGCCAGGTGATAGACCAGATAACTAAGACCTGCGAGCAGCAGGCTGTAAACGACCAGCAGCAGACCAAGGGTTTTGTTCATCTCGCAAACGACAAGGTGTGAACCGCCTTGGCAGCCAATGCGCCTGCCGGATGCGAGCTGAATCCCAACGATTGATTATTCCCAAGCGGAGAGGGGGACTCTCCGACGTGGGCCACTGTATCCGAAGCTTCATAGCGCCAAAGCTATTCCGTTCTTCGGATGGCGGCCCGACCACCCAAGTGACCTCCGACGGCACACGCCGCCGAACCCTTGCGTCGCGCTGGGCCTCTCTCGCTCCAGCGTGCAGCGAAACCATAGCACGCTCGCGGCTCGCCTGCCAAGCCCGGATTGTGCCACGCACGTTCCCACGCCCCGCCCTTCCACCTCTCTCGCCTCTGCCTCCCACCGGCTGGGTGCCAGTCATCGACTACCGTCCCCACCTCAACTTGGAGCCTTCCGGGATCAAATCCCAGCTTTCGGAATCTCCGCCTTCCCTCCGCCGAACCACCCTCGCGTCCGGTTGCACACGTTGCACACGGATAGCATCACCGGCACCTCTACCAGAACGCCCACCACTGTCGCCAGCGCCGCCGGAGAATCCGCCCCAAACAGCGTGATAGCCACCGCCACCGCCAGCTCGAAGAAATTGCTCGCCCCAATCAGCGCCCCTGGCGCCGCCACGCTATGCTCCACCCGCAGCCACTTCATCAGCAGGTAAGTCAGCCCCGAATTGAAGTACACCTGCACAAGGATCGGCACTGCGATTAGCAGCACCGCCACCCACCGGCTCATCAGGTTCTTCGACTGAAAGGCAAAGATCAGCACCAGCGTCAGAAGCAGCGCCCCAATCATCACCGGATGAAACCTGGGCAGGAATTTGGTCTCGAACCACTCCTTGCCGTGTGACTTGAGCAGCGCCGTGCGCGTCACCCACCCCGCCATCAGCGGGATCACGATGAACACCACCACCGAGGTAAGCAGGACTTTGGCCGGCACCACCACATGCGCCACGCCGCACAGGAACATCACAATCGGTGCGAAGGCCACGAGCATGATTAAGTCATTCACCGCCACCTGCACCAGTGTGTAGGCCGGGTCGCCGTCCGTCAGATACGACCACACGAACACCATCGCCGTGCAGGGCGCCGCAGCCAGGATGATCAGTCCCGCCGTATAGCCCTTCGCCGTCTCCGGATCAATCCACGCCGCAAACACGTGCTGCATGAACACCCACGCCAGCAGCGCCATCCCGAACGGTTTCACTAGCCAGTTCACGAACAGCGTCACCATCAGCCCCTTCGGCTTCCGCGCAATGCCACCGATGGCGCTGAAGTCCACCTTCAGCATCATCGGGTAAATCATCAGCCACAGCAGCACGCCGATCGGCACATTCACCTGCGATCCCTGCCCGAACTCCAGCCGGCTCAACGCCGCTGTCACGTCCGGCAGCGCCTTGCCGAGCACCACGCCCACCACCATGCACAGAAACACCCACACGGTCAGGTAGCGCTCGAAAAACGCCAACCGCTTCTTCGCCACCCCCATTGTCGCTTGCTCGCTCACAGTTGAAATCGTCGCGCGCGCCTACCTCGCGCTGTAAATCAGCCAGACACCCCCCAGCAGCACCAGCACGCCGCAGATGCCTTTCACCACCGTCATACCCTTCGATTGCTCGTTCCAGTTCAGGAACCGCTGCACCAACTCCGTGGAGGCCCCGGCCACCACAATCACCGCGCAATGCCCGACCCCGTAGGCCAGCAACAGCGACGCGGCATAAACCGCACTCGTCTTCGCCGAGTTGAACACCACCCCAAGCACCGGCGCCATAAAAGCGAACGTGCACGGCCCGAGCGCAATGCCAAAAATCAGCCCCAGCAGAAACGCCGGCAGCAACCCCTTCCGCTTTATTCCCACTTGGCCCGGCCCCGACCACGGCATCGGAATTACCCCGAGCAGGTGCAGCCCCACGACAAAGAAGATCAGCGCCACGAAATAATTCCCCCACCGTCCCACGTCCCCCATCATCCGCCCTGCCGCCGCGGTAATTGCGCCAATTGCGGCGATGGTGATCAGAATCCCGACCGCAAACAGCGACGCGATCCCAAACGCCCGCCCTGTGCTTATCCGCCCCTGCCCGCTGATGAAACCCACAATCAGCGGGATGCTTGCCAGGTGGCACGGGCTCAGCACCACGCTCAACACACCCCACACGGCCGCCGCCGCCAGCGCCACCAGCGGCGCGCCTCCGATGGCGTGACCTAAACTGGTGAACAGTTGGTCCATAGTCAAAGATGGCCGGGCAGGTGCGATGACTCGACTTGGTCGGTCATCTCCTGTCGCCCTCGCCCCTTGCGAGCGGTCAACCAGATGCTGACGATCTTGCCCTTAAGCCTTTCATCACTCTCGGCCATGGGGAAGGTCGCCTCTCCGTCCACGGTGACCTCCTGAAATCCGGCCTGCTCAATGGCCCGTAGATACTCCGCTTTGCCCAGAGCAGTCTTCAACCATTCGCCCCACACGTCGTCCTTCAGAGCAGTTTCAGAGAAGGTCCCCGAAGTCACGAGATCCGATAAGCAGAAGCGGCCTCCGCTCCTTAGCACGCGAAAGACTTCCCTGAACCCCTGGAGCTTGTCGGCGCACTGGTTCATCACGCAGTTACTGATCGCCACGTCCATCGAACCATCGGCGAGTGGCAGCCGTTCGATGGGTGCCTGTTTGAACTGGACGTTCTCAAGGTTCGCTTTCCTGGCAGCCGCATTCGCCCTCTTAACCAAATCCAACCCTATGTCCACGCCGATGACGTGACCCCTTGGGCCCACCTGTCGCGCCGCAAGCAACGCGTCCAGCCCAGCGCCACAACCCAGGTCCACAACGGCCTCACCCGCCCGCAGCCGAGCGCGCGCAACGGCGTTGCCACATCCGTGACACACGACCGCCTCTGCAGGCACGGACTTGAGTTCCTCCTCGGAATACCCCAGTGACGCCGCATGCGCCAAGGGGTCGTCTCGCCGTGCGCCGGAGTCCTTTCCCGAGACAATGTTTTCCATTCAACCTCTCACTTCTTCGCATCCCGCTTTGCCGCGGGCTTGAATTCCACTCCCAGCTCTTTCCACTTTGCCAGGATGTCCTTCTTCGAGAAGAACCCCTCGTGCCGGAACCGTTCCTTGCCCGTCGCGTCAATGAATATCTGGGTCGGGATCAGCTTGATCTTGTACGCCTTGCCCGCGCCCGGGTTCTTCCACACATCAATGAACTCAACGTCCATCCGGCCCGCGTACTCCGCTTTCAGTTCCTTTAGGATCGGCGCCATCGCTTTGCACGGAATGCACCTGTCCGCCCCCAGGTCCACCAGGCGCGGCACCGCCGCCTTCGCAGTCGCGTTCGTCCCCGTCGGCTTCGCGGCCTCCGCCGCAAACGCCGACATGGACACGATCGAAGGACAACAGCGCCCCGACTGCGAGGCGCGGTTGCCGTGCGTCAGCACCAGTCCAGCGGCCAAGAACGCCGCCGCGGTCACCAACAGAGTCTTCTTGGATGCAGTTCTCATAAATCGCGAGTCTAAGGCTTAATCCTCTGAAACAACGCGGGCAGCCGCGTCCGGTACATCTCGGAGACCTGCGCCTCCATTTCCGCCAGTGGCTTCACCGGGATCAGGTCCATCACTTCGGCCGGCGTCAGGCCGGACTCCAGCAACGTCCGCGCCCCGCCGCACACCATGCGCTTCAGCGCTGGCGCAATCTCCGCCTCCGTCAGGCCAAACCCCGCCGCCACCTCGCGCAGCGCCTGCAACTGGAACCACAGGTAAGTCGGCCCCATCCCGGTCAGCAGCGCGTATCCCTCCAGCTTGGCTTCCGCCACCTCAGGACACTCGCCCAGTGGCTCAAGCAGTCCCACGACCGCCGCCCGGTCCTCCGCCGACAGCGCAGCCCCGAAGCACGCCGGGTTGAACCCGAAATTCACCGCCGACGGCGCGTTCGGTATCACGCGCGCCACCCGCGCAAAGCCGCCCAGCAACTCCGCAAGCTTGGCGATGGTGAACTTCGGTGCCAGCGACACCACCACCGCGCCCGGCTTCAGTGCCCCTTTAATCCGCGCTGCCGCCTCGGCCATCACCGGCGGATGCACCGCCAGGAACACCACGTCCCGCCCTGCTGCGTGCAGGTTATCGGTCGTCGTCGTTACCGACGGGAACCGCCCTTTCAATCTTGCCTGCGCCTCCACACTTGGGTCGCTGACCGTGATGCTGGCCGGGAGCTTCGCCGCCCGCGCCCAACCCTCCAGGAAAATGCGGGCCACCCGCCCGCCGCCGATGAATCCAATAGACTTGCCGCTCATTGCTGCACTTTCACGCTTCACTCATCACACTGCACGCATCACGCATCACGCACCACGATTCACGCCGCCTGCTGCAGGATTGCTTTGATCTCGGCCACGCTCGGCACCTTGCCGGTCACCTTGATCGTGCCGTTGACCGCCAGCGCCGGCGTCATCATCACCCCCAGCGCCATGATCTGCTTCAAGTCCGTCACCTTGTTGATCTCGGCGGCAACGCCGAGTTCCTTTACTGCCTGTTCTGTGAACTGCGCCAGCGTCTTGCACTTCGCGCAGCCCGGTCCAATCACAAGTATATTCATAGTATTTCTTTGCTCGATTGTCTGTCCCTCTCTCAGATTCACCTTTCACGCATCACGCATCACGCAACACGTATCACGGTTCATCCAAACAACGCTCCATAGGCCAGCCCCGTCACCGTCGCCATCACGATCACCAACGCCACATACACCACCGTCTTCCGGGTGCCCATGATACTGCGCAGCACCAGCATGCTGGGCAGCGAAAGCGCCGGGCCGGCCAGCAGCAACGCCAGCGCCGGCCCTTTGCCCATCCCGGACCCGATCAGCCCTTGCAGGATTGGCACCTCCGTCAACGTTGCGAAATACATGAACGCCCCGACTACGGACGAGAATAAGTTCGCCAGGAACGAATTACCGCCGACCGATTGGCTCACCCAGTCCGACGGAATCAATCCCTCGTGCCCGGGTCGCCCCAGCAGAATGCCCGACAGGAACACTCCGCCGATCAGCAGCGGGAAAATCTGTTTGCCCAGCGCCCAGGTCGCATCCAGCCACTCGCGGCCTTCACCGCCATGCCTCGCACTCAGCACCACCAACCCCGCGCAGCCGACGACGAACGGAATCAGCGGTTCATGAGGAAAGGCGAAGCTCAAGATGGCCACCGGTGCCGCCGCCAGCGCCAGTTCCTTCCACTTGAAACCAAACCACAGCCCCAAACACGCCCCCAAACCCGCCGCGAACGCGCCGGCCACAGGCCACTTCCACGCGTAAATGCTCGCCCACAACCCCGCCGGCTCCGCCGGCTTGCTCCAGTTCGCAAATACCAGGAATCCCACCATCGAGGCGAAAAACAGCACGCTCTGCCACAGCGGACGCCGGACCTCCACCTCGGGCATGAGCACCGCGGCTTCCGCCTTGGCCTGTTCCTCACGCCGGAAGACCAGGTGCATCGCGAGCCCCACGACCACGCTGAACCCCACCGCCCCAATGGCCCGCGCCGCCCCCAGCTCCAGCCCGAGCACTCGCGCCGTCAACACGACGGCCAGCACGTTGATGGCAGGCCCTGAATACAGGAACGCCGTCGCCGGCCCCAGTCCCGCCCCCCGCATCCAAATGCCCCCGAACAGCGGCAGCACTGTGCAGGAGCACACCGCCAGGATGGTCCCGGACACCGACGCCACGCCGTAAGCCAGCGCCTTGTTCGCCTTTGGCCCCAGGTAGCGCATCACCGAGGCCTGGCTCACAAACGCGCTGATGCCCCCCGCGATGAACAACGCCGGCACCAGGCACAGCAGCACGTGCTCCTGCGCATACCACTTCGTCAGCTCCAGCCCCTCCTTCAGCGCGTTGTCAAACCGCGGCACCCCCACCGGCAGGTAAAACATGAGCGCGAACAGCGCGACGAACCCGCCGAGCACTTTCAACTCGCGGCCCGGCGTTCCATCCCCGGCTTTGAACGTGATACCGTTCATCGGACACTTACCCGCAACAACACTTTCCGGCCCCAGGCTTTGGGTTTCGAGTTCTGGCCTTCGAACTCCCTTCAGGTTTCGATCTTCGGCCTTCGGACTTCTTCTTCCTGGCCGTCAACTCCAAGCTCGTGATGTAATCGCTCGGCTTTGCGCCAGCCGGCAAATCCTTGACGATCTTCTGATACAGCGGGTCCTGCCAATCCATCATCCCGTCTATGTAAGCCGACTTCGCCTTCGTCACGACCTCCACCAACCCCGCCTCTTTGGCCATCCGCTTCGTTTCCGACACGAGCACCGCCCCCGCCACGCACCCCACCAGCGCCTCTACGCTCTCAGCCACCGCCGGCGGCAGCCGTTTCAGCAGCGCCAGGTCCGACACCGCCACCCGCCCGCCCGGCTTCAGCACTCGCGCGATTTCCCGCCACACCTGCGCCTTGTCCGGCGAAAGATTGATCACGCAGTTCGAAATCACCGCGTCCACGCTGTTGTCGGCCAGCGGCAGATGCTCGATCTCCCCCAGCCGAAACTCAACGTTGTCCAGCCCGGTCCGCGCCCGGTAGGCGGCGATGTTCTTGCGCGCCTTCCCCAGCATCTCCGCCGTCATATCCACGCCAATCGCCCGGCCTGTCGCCCCCACCTTTTTGCCGGCAATGAACACGTCGAATCCGCCGCCCGCCCCCAGGTCCAGCACAACCTCGCCAGCCCGCAAGGCCGCCAGCGCATTCGGATTGCCGCAAGAGAGGCCCATGTTCGCCCCCTCCGGCAGCGCCGCCAGCTCTTCCGCGCTATAGCCGATATGCTTGGCCAGGTTCTCGGATGCCGCCGGCGCGGAGCCGCAGCACGTCGGCGTCGCGCCACAGCACGACCCGCTGCTCTTGGCGATCTTTCCATAACCGGCGCGCACCTTCTCGCGCACTGCCGCCGGGTCTTTGACATTATCACTCATAATGACTTTCGGGCCGGGAACGCCCGGTCTGCCGCTTCGTCCAGCATCCCGGCCAGAATCTCACCGACCGTCCGCACGCATCCCACACACACCTTGTGATGCAGATCCTCTTCTCGAAACCGCTTCATCCCTTCGGGCGTCCGCAAGTCGCACCCGCACAGCAGCGCGCGGCACATGCACGATCCATGCGCCCGCTCAAAGGCAGCCATCAGCTCTTCTGTCTTCTGGTAAGCCTGCTGCGCGACGGACTTCTCCTCCTTCTCTCCGCGCCCGTACTTCAATCCCAGCGCCAGGATCCCGCCCGTCACCGCCCCGCACACCTCACCCCGGCCCCCCATCCCGCCGCCCAGGCCCGTCGCCACCTTCAGCGCCGTCTCACCCTCCAGCCCCAAGTCAGGCCCGAATGCGTACAAGATCGCCTGCGCGCAGTTGTACCCGCTCAGGAACTTGTCCACCGCCGCTTCGCTCTTCGACTTCATGCTCGCACTCCTTTCCTCTGCTTTAGGCCTTCCGCCTTCGGATTTCGCACTTCGGATTCCAGACATTGCGGCAGCCCTTCCACAAACGCGCGTATCCCATCCCTCACTCTCCGAAACACCGCCAGCTTCTCCTCTCCATCCGGCAGCTCTTTCGTAAGCTTCGGCGGATCCTCAAACTCCACCTGCACCACCTTGGCCTTGCCGGGAAACACCGGGCAGTTCTCATCCACGGCCCCGCACACCTTCACCACGTAATCAAACTCCACCGGCCCGATCTCCGCCGGTGTCTTGGAGTACTGCCCGGAAATATCCACCCCGGCCTCGGCCATCACCCGCACCGCCTGCGGGTTCAGCCCCTGCTTCTCAATTCCGGCCGAGTAGGCTTCGACCACGTCGCCCTTGAGCGCCCGCGCCCAGCCTTCGGCCATCTGGCTCCGGCACGAATTCCCGGTGCAGAGGAACAGCACCTTCAATTTCCGCACATCCGCCGGCATAACACGCTCACGTCCATCGCCAGCACCTGCTTGAGCCGCCGGGCGTCCGCGGCCACCCGACCATTCCCGGCCAGGGACCGCCGCACCCACGCCACCGCCTCCCGCGCCGCCATCGGCGCCCCCTTGCCCGGCAGCGAGTAATACATCCAGCGCCCCTCCTTCCGCGCATTCACCAGCCCCGCCTGGTAAAGCACCGACAGATGCTTGGACACCGTGGACATCGCCAGCCCCATTAGCTCGGTGAGCTGGCACACGCACACCTCGCCCCCCTGGAGCGCCATCAGAATCCGGAGCCGGTTCTCATCCGCCAGCGCCTTCGTGATATTCAGGAAGTCTTTCATTGCACTTTCTCAATTCGCCAATGAGCGAAATATACCCGAACCCCCACCCCCAGTCAAGCCGCCGGCGAACAAAGGCCGCCGCAGGCTTCCCGCCGCCGTTACCGCGGAATTGCCCGGCCGCCCGTCGCGCTGCCGCCTCCCGCGCCCCGCAGCCCCCCCAAACCGCCGGGTCGGCTGATTGCCAGTCAAAGGACACCGGGTCAGCGAGCCACGGGTGCTCTGGCGGCAAAGCACCCAGCTCAAACAGGCCCCAATCCTCCTTCGCCTTGGCGGAAGCAACCTGCTCTTGCAAATTGCCCCAGCGCCCAAAACCTCCTGCTGCAAGGCAAGGGTGTCTAATCCCAGAAAACAACGCAGGCAAGAAATGGCTTTTGAGCACCATTAACGTTAATGGCAACTCAATAGCCGGCTTACTGGGCTGGTTCTTAGGCTTGTTTGGGGTGTTTTTGCCTGAATTCGCCAACCAGACTGGTCGGTTCTGATTGCGTCTTTGCGCGAGGACAGGCTTGAGAACCACCGAAACTGGCTTGAAGACGGGCGCTTCCCGGGTGTGCAGACTGCCCTGGCGACCTTCGCTCCGTCCGCCCGCCACAGGGTAGTTCCTGCAAGGTGCCCCCGTAGCACCCCCGTCATTCCTCCGTTGCTCCTCCGTCCTTCCTCCGTTCTACCTCCGTCTCTGAAACGGAGGTAGAACGGAGGTAGAACGGAGGTGGAACGGAGGAAGGACGGAGGAGCAACGGAGGAATCACCGGGGGAATACCACCGAAAGAGATAGTATGGTGAGGGGGAACCAGACTTACGTCGTTCCCAACGGGCCAGGAGGTCTGAGGCTACCAACTGCCCTCGGTCAGCAACTCCGTCACCTTCCTGGCGAGGTCGGCAGCAAGCAGGGGCAGGGCCTGACGCTCGCTGCTGGTCAAATCGCTCGTCACGCGGATAAGCGTCTTGCCCGTGACCGGCTCGTCGAAGATCACTTTGCCGGTGCTGCGCTCGCGCGCGGTTACCTGCGCGGTGAGTTCGATCCGGAAATCCCGCACCGTGAGGATATCGTGCGCGGCAAAGCTGGCCTCGTGCCGGTGGTAGCGGATGACCGACCCGCTGACCACGATGTCCCCGTCGTCGTGGGAGGCGAGCCGGTAGGTGCCGTCGCTCTGCAGTTGCTTGCGCAGTTGGGCGGTGACGGCATCTCCCAGGCGTGGTTCGAGCGTCTGGTTGGCAAAGGGCTGAACTTCCACTGACTTCTCGCCTGCGGGCAGGCCGTTGACGGGGCCCACCCGGTAGCCCGCGCACCCGCTCGTGCCGAGCACGGCCAGACAAGCCAGCAGCCAGCAAAGGAACCGCATGTTACTTGTTGGCCCCTTCCTCGATCTGCGGTTTGAGCCCTGAAATCCGTTCCCGCGCCTCAGTCGCATAAGGAGAGTTCGGATCCTGCACCAGGACTTCGTTGTAGTAAATCCGGGCGCTGTCCCACTTCTTGCGTTTCTCGTAGAACCGGGCAACCATGAAACTGCCGCGCGCCTGTTCGGCCCGCAGCGAGCCGATGATTTCTTGCGCCTGGGGGACACGCGGGTCGTCGGGGTAGAGCGCCATGAAATCGGTGAACTTGGCGACGGCGCGTCCGGCGGTGGTTTGGTCGCGCTCGGCATTGAGCGCCTGTTTCTGGCAGGCGAGGCCGGACCGGAACACGGCCTCGGAGGCCACTGTCGGCCGGTCGAAATAACGATCCGCCGCGAGGTCGTAAGCCTGGACTGCGCCGGGATAGTCGGGAGCCTTGAACCAGAGAGCCCTCTGCTTTTCGCGCGCCTCGCCAATCTTCAACTGCGCCTGGGGGGCGACGTCGCTGTAGGGCCCGGTCTTCACGATGCCCGCGTACATCTTGCCCGTGCGCTCCATGGACCGGTAGGGAATAAAGCCCCAGAGCTTGAAGCGTTTGCCGGCGAGGTATTGGTCGGCAATTTCGTATTGGCGCTGGCGGATCTGCTCGAAGCTCGCAAACTTCGGCTGCTTCTCCAGGAGCTTCTGGTACTCTTTGAAAGCCTTCTCCGCTTTGCCCGTTGCATCAAAACAGCGGGCCACAAGGTACTGCGCCTGGGGAGCGTAATCGGAGGTGGGCCATCTGGCCGTCAGGTAGCGCGAGGCCTTAAGCGCAAGGCCGTAGCCCTGCCTGTCGAAAGCGGCCTGGGCAACCTCCAGTTGCTCCCTGGCGGAGGGCCGCTGCCATTTGCCCTCGGCACCGTAAGGCTCGTAGGTCCAGCCTTCTCCCGGACGATAAACCAGCGGCGCCGGCGAGCGAAACGGAAAAGCCAGCAGGCAGACCGCAATAAGCACCAGACGAAAGGACCGGCAGTTCATGAGGCCACGCTAACAACGCCCGCCCGGGGAGTCAAGACAGCCTGCAGCCCAAGTCCCGGATCCCCGCCCGGCCGCAATCCGGCCGGGCTGGGCGTGGGCGCCCCGGATCGCATACTAGCCCCGATAGACGATGAGCACGCCGAAGTCCTGGAGCAGCTTCTGCGTGCCAATGTCCAGGTGTGTATAGACGATGGTCGTGAGGCTGATCATGTTGGCCTCGCCGACCTTGCCCAGGAAGTTCGTCACCACCTCGTCAAACTTGTCATGCCCCACCTCGATGCAGTCGGTGTGCTTGATGGTCTTGATGCGGATCTTCTTGTCGGTGTCCTTGGCCGCGACATCCAGCGGCCGGAGCGGCTTTTCGATCAGGCTCTCGGCGGGGGTTTTGTGGACCGGCACGCGCAGGTGCATTTCCACCTTTGCGGCGGCGGAGGAAGCGATGGGGTTGACTGGATGAACCTCAACGCGCGGGGCGCCGGGAGTGCTGTCCAGTCCGGGCCGGTTGGGCGTCAGTTCCGGCTCCGGAATAACGATGCGCTCCCCGCAGGACGGACACTCGATTTCCGTCCCGGCTCCCGTGCTGTCAACGGCCAATTCCTGTTCGCATTTCGGGCAATTAAACACTACATCCATAACGTCTGGCCTTTCGTTCACTGGGTCCAACGGCACGATAAGCGCCCGCCCCGAAATGGCAACCCCAAAGTTCTGCCGGCCCGGGTTGCCGCCTGCCGGGCCTGGGTCATGCCGCCTACTGGTAAGTCGGCTCGAGCTGCTTCATCCGCGCCCAGACGGGCGATGACGAGGTGAGGCGCTCTTTGACGGTGGCGAACACGCGCCTGGCTTCCGCCGGGTTTTCACGCGCCACGGCCACGCAGTAATCCAGCTCGATCCAGGCCCTGCGCGGGTCTTCGACGTTCGCGGCGTTGACCTTGAGCCAGGCTTCGAGGCCCGCGGCGCCCCGTTTCTGGGCCGTCTGCAAGCTTTCCTGGAGTTCGAAGGGCAGGCCCGGCAATTGGTCGCCCATCACCATGGCCGCCGCGTCCTGTTTCTGCCTGGTTTCCTCCTCGTTCTTCACCTTCTCCCAGTACAGGAACAGTTCCCAGCTTCCCCAGATGGCTCCCACGATAAGGAGGGCTGCAATTAGCTTCGTCATGGTTCTTCAATCCGCTCGATCCGCGCGCCCAACTGGCGCAGCTTGCCGTCAATGTTCTCGTAACCGCGGTCAATGTGATACACGCGGTTAACCTGTGTGGTGCCGCGGGCGGCCAAACCGGCGATCACCAGCGCGGCCGAGGCCCGCAAATCGCTGGCCATAACGGGTGCGCCGCTCAACGGCTTGCCACCCTTTACAATCGCACTTGGGCCCTCAATTTCAATGTCCGCGCCCAGGCGCGTCAGTTCGCTGACGTGCATGAACCGGGACTCGAATATCCGCTCTGTGATAATGCTGATGCCGGGGGTCAGCGCCATGAGCGCCATTACCTGGGCCTGGACGTCGGTCGGAAAGCCCGAGTAGGGCAGAGTGGTGATATCCACCGGTTTCAAGCGGCGGGCGCGGCGGATAACGATGTCCGCGCCGCGGCGCTCGATGCCCACGCCGGCATCCTTCAGCTTGTCGAGCACGGCGCGCATGTGCTCAGCCCGCGCCCCACGCAAGGTGACCTCGCCGTGGGTGGCGGCGGCGGCGATGGCATAGGTGGCGGCCTCGATGCGGTCGGGAATAACCTCGTGTTCGGCGCCGTGCAATTGCTTGACGCCGGTAATGGTCACGGTGGGGCTGCCGGCGCCGGAAATCTGCGCGCCCATCGCGTTCAGGAAGTCTGCCAGGTCCACCACCTCCGGCTCGCAGGCGGCGCTTTCGATGACGGTCACGCCTTCGGCCAGCGCGGCGGCCATCATCACGTTCGCCGTGCCGAGCACCGTCGAGCCGGCGCGGCCGCCCAGGAAAATCGCGGAACCAACCAGGCGTTTGGCGCTGGCATGAACATAGCCAGCCTCGATCGTGACCCTTGCGCCGAGGGCTTGGAAGCCTTTGAGGTGCAGGTTGATGGGCCGGGCGCCAATCACGCACCCGCCTGGCAGCGAGACACTGGCCTTCTTCAACCGGCCCAGCAGCGGTCCCATGACGCAGACCGAGCCGCGCATCTTCCGGATCAAATCGTAGTCGCCCGCGCCCTTGATCTTCCTGGCCTGGGTGCGGATGGTGTCGCCCTCGAAGCGCACATCGCTGCCGAGCCACGTGAGTATCTGGCCCATGAACCTCACATCGCTCAGGTGCGGGACACGGCGGATCACGCAAGGCTCGGCGGTGAGCAGCGTGGCGGCCATAATCGGCAGCACGGCGTTCTTGGCGCCGCCGATTGTGACTTCCCCGTGCAGCGGCACCGCACCTTTGATCAAAAGACTATCCATGCAATCTCAATCATTCAGCCGGTCGCCGAGCGACCAGGATTCTTGGCCGGCGAGTGTAGTCCTCCGCAATCGTCTCGACAATCCAGTTCTGCTCCTCCAAGATTGGGCGCAAGAGCCCGGCCTGAGCGTCGCCGAATTCCAGCATCAGGCGGCCATCCGGGTTGAGGAACCGCGCCGCTTCCGCCGCCAGGCGGCGCCCGTAATCCAGCCCATCGGCGCCGCCGTCCAACGCGCCGCGCGGGTCGTGATCCCGCACTTCCGGCTGCAGGCTGGCGATTTCCTCGCTGGGAATGTAAGGGGGGTTGCTCAGGATCAGGTCAAAGCGGGCGTCCGGCGGCAAGACGGCGAAGCCGTCGCCCTCGAGGAAGCGAATGCGCGCCGCGCCGCCGTGGCGGGCGGCGTTCTCGCGGGCCATCGCCAGGGCTTCGGGGGAGACATCCACAGCCCAGATCTCCGCGGCCGGGCACTTGCAGGCCAGGGCAATCGCCAAACAGCCGCTCCCGGTGCCGAAATCCAGGGCGGTTGTCGGGCGAGATTGGACCGCGGGAAGCTGGTTGAGGAAGGTCCAGCCACGCTCAGCGAGCAGCTCCGTTTCAGGCCGGGGAACCAGCACATGCCGGTTGACAGCAATCTCAAAACCGCAGAACGAGGTAGACCCGACAATATGCTGCAAGGGCTCGCGCTGGCCCCGGCGCGTAATCAACCGGCGGAAAGCGTCCACTTCTCCCGCCGTCAGCACGCGCTCGAAGCTCAGATACAGCTTCATGCGCGGCACCTTGAGCAGGTGCGCCAACAGCAACTCCGCTTGCAGGCGCGGCGAGTCCACCCCCTTCTTCGCCAGAAACTCCGCACTGCGTTGAATCGCTTGCAGGACTGTCACCTGGACGATGCTACGTGCCCGGGGCAGGGTTCAAAGCCTAAACTGAGCCATGTGGAAGCTATGGGGGCGTCTGGGCGGCGGCCTGGGAATGCTGGCTTGCACACGCGCCGCAGCCGACCAGTCCGAGAGGGGCACTCATCTGGCCGCTTACGCGGGCGGACTCTAAAGCAGAAAGGCGGAGGAAACTCCTCCGCCTCTGCAATCGTATGGACTCGTTCCCGCTTACTTGGCGCCCAGGATTGCATCCTTGGCGGCCTTGGCGACGCGGAACTTGACGACGCGCTTGGCAGGGATCTTGATCTGCGCGCCCGTGGCCGGGTTACGGCCGAGGCGAGCCTTGCGGTGGACGAGCACCAGTTTGCCCAGGCCCGGCAACGTGAAGCTGTTCTTGGCCTGCTTGTAGGCCAGCGCCACGAGCGCTTCCAGACAAGCACCCGCCTGCTTCTTCGTGATCCCGACAGTTTCCGCAACAGATGCGACAGTTTGTGATTTAGTTAATGCTTTTGCCATATATGGGCCGCATGGGTAGCAGCAGAACGCCGCGGGCGCAAGCCAGAAACGCATTTTGCAAAAGGTGCTGTTACCGCCAATCGGGAGACCGGCGCCGCCCCGCACGGGAGGGGGCAACCACGCCGCAGGTTTAGGGAAGCGCCTGGACGCGGTAGAACTTGATGGAGTTGGTGCCGGCCGTGTCGAGGCACGCAGCCGTCGGGGCGGCGGCGGTGACGACTCCACTGATGGGCACGAAGTCGGCGGCCAGGTTGGTTGTGGCCCAGACACGGTAGGTCTTGCCTGAGATGCTTGACCAGGTCAGGAGGTTGCCGTCGGCGAGGCTGAGGATGCGCAACGCGGAGTTCGCGTCAAGCGGATCGGTGCCTGCCAACTCCTCGGCGGTGTTGCTCATGCCATCGCGGTCGTAGTCCGCATCGGGATCGAGCAGCAGCGTCCCGGCGCTAACCGGGCTGAAGGTGCCTTCAATCCCCGCGTTGTTGATGGCGCTCACCCGCGCGTAGAGCATGGCACCGATGACGCTGGCAACCGTCACGCTCGTTCCGCTGACGACTGCGTTATAAACATTCGAGCCGCCGGGAGTGGTGCCGACCAGCAGATGGTAGCCGGAGATGCCGCCATCGAGGTCCACGAGGGCCGGCCAACTGAAGGTGGCGCTGGTGCCAAGGGCGTAAGGTTTCGGGGCGGCGGGCGCCGAGGGGGCAGCGGGCGGCGTGACATCACAAAGCTTGAGGTACTGCGCTTCAAAGGGGGCAATGCTCCAGCCGCTGTCGGCAGTGGGCACGGGGTTGAGGGAAACGAAAATGCCGTTGGCAAGAATATTGGAGCCGGCGAGGCCGGCGCCGGACCAGAGCCAGCAGTCGCGGCGGCTGGGGTCCGAGGCGGTGTAGGCAGCGATGTTGCGGACGTTGTACGTGCGTGCGGGCTTGATGCCAAAGAGGTTGCCGCTGCCCTGAGTGATGTTGACGTCGAAGTTGCCTTGCTGCTGGTGGTCGCGGTCAAGGCTGGCGAAGGCGAAGACCACGTCGGAGAAGTTGGGCGAGCCGTTGGGCTGCTCGTACTTGGCGACGGAGAAGATGCCGGGCTGCGGGCTGCCGCTGCCGGTTTGGTTGAGGAAGTAGCGGTTGGAGGCGCGGAGGGCCGGGCTGAACCCCCGGGCCTGGTTAATGGCGGCATACACCGGCCAGAGGAAATCCACGCCGTTGCCGCGGTTGTGGAAGATGGGCTGGAGCGAGTTGTATTTCTTAAACTGCGGGATGAGCTTGCCGAAGTTGATCTCGTAGAGGTCGAAGCCGCCGGTGCGGGTAATGCCCAGTTCCTGGCCGTAGAAGATCATCGGCGCGCCGTCAATGGCGCTGCAGACGGCGTAGCGGATGAGGGCCTGGAAGGGGTCGTCGTAGTTCTCCTCGTCGTGCGAGGTGGTGTTGAGCAGAACGAGTCCCTGGCCGTAGGAACTGCGGCGGTCTTCGAGGATGGCGCGGTAGTCGCTGGCGGTGGCGGCGGACTTGAGCGGGAAGACAATGTTCTCGTTGAGGATGTCGAAGTGGCGATTGGAGCGGTAGGTGACGTTGCCGCCGTCGAGGGACTCACTCATGAAGACGAAGTCCCACTTGCGGCAGCGGGCCTTGTTGATGATGTACTCCCAGGCCTGGGGCGGGAGGCCCTGGCCGAAGTCGGCGCGGAGGCCGTCAATGCCTTTGGCGGTCTGGGTGGGGGGCGTGCCGTAGGGGCAACCGGTCTGATCGAGCCAGTAGAGGACGTAGTCGGAGAAGTAACGCCACGCATTGCGGGTCATCGAGTCGAAGTGGCCGTTCTGGTCGCCGCACTTTTCCTCGTCGCCGATGCTGTAGTCGAACCAGTCGGCCTCGTTGAGATGGGCGCCGCTTTCGCCGGAAGTGGACGTGAGGGCGGCGTAGCGTCCGAAGAAGACGTCGGCGACATCGCTCCATTTGCCGAAGTCGTAGCGGTCGGGGGCAACGGCGACGTTGCCGAAGCCCGAGGCCCGCATGTCGTAGCGGTCGGCGCGGGAATAGAAGCGGGGTTCCCGGTTGCGGATCTGGTCGCCAGGCTGCGCGCCGCTGGCGAAGTAGTAAACGCCGCTGCCGTCCAGCTCGCAGTCCCAGGCGGTGTGGTTGAAGGCGGCGTCGAGCATGACGTTGAGGCCGGAGCTGTCCGCGGCGGCGACGAAGTTGGTGAACTCGGTCATGGCGGCGGCACGGGTGCCGGCCTTGCTCAGCAGGGGGTTGACCTGGAAGAAGTTTTTGACCGCGTAGGGGCTGCCGACGGAGTAAGGCTGGCCGGTGGCGGGATCGGTCTGGCGACCGGCTTCGCCGATGGGGTGAATGGGCTGGAACCAGAGCCAGTTGACGCCGAGGTTTTGCGCGTAGGTGAGATTGAAACGGTTGGTGACGGGATCGTAGGGGCGCGAGCCCGGCCCGCCGTAGAGGTCGGTGAAGGTGCTGCGCTGGTAGTCCTGGGTGCCCTGCGCGCCGATGTTCATGGCGTTCAACTCATAAAGGGTGACGTTGCGCGCCTTCTTCGGGGAGACGACGATGGCGTGGTCGCGGCGGCCGTTGCTCGAATACCAGAGCCAGTTGGTGTTGCCGGCTATCTTGTAGCGCGCCGTCAGGCGATACGCGCCGGTCTTCCGGGCGTTGAGAGTCAGGACATACTGGCCGGGCGTGCCGCTCGGGTCCATCGCGCAGGCCTTGTAGTAATTGCTGTCGTCGCCGTCGAGGATGGCGCCGCCGTCCGGCGGCACGATGCCGTCCTCGATGCCGTCGCCGTTGGCATCGAGCGCGGCGCGGTCGCGGCGGTTGAGGTTGGAAAAGACTTCGGCGTTGGTGACGCCCGAGGCGCCGGGAGTGAAAAGGATGGTCAGCGGGACGGAATCGCCGGCGTTCTCGTCCACGAAGACGTGGGACGTGGTGTAGTTGGCGTTGAGGCCATTGACGGTGAGGACGGGGTCGCCGGCGGCGCCGATGGAGAAGCTGAAGACGGTGTTGGGGGAACCGGCGTTGTAATCGGCGAACTTCTCCTCGGTGTTGCTGCTGTGCCAGACGCCGATCTTGTAATTGATGGTGGTAAAGGCGGGGAGGTTGCTGACGGTGCCTTGCCACCACATGGCGTTGCCGGCGGGGCTGGCGTCGCCTTCGACGTGGTCGAAGTTGAGCGCGACCGCCTGGGAAGCGCCGCTTGGGACGCCGAGGGCGCCGGCGGGGTTGGAGCCGTTAGTGGTGTAATAAACCACGGCGTGGTCGGCCCAGCGGGAGGCGAGGCTGGAGTCCTTGCCGATGTAACCGATCTTGATCCAGAAAGCGACGTTGTTATGGCTGTCGTCGAAGCCGGGGCTGATGACGCGGTTGCCGGCGTGGAAGAGCCAGGCCGGGCGGTTGCGGATGGTGAAGGGATAAGTGGCGGCGGTGGCCTGACTGGCGGTGACGGTGCTGCCGCCGTCGCCGCCGTAAAGGTAGGTGTTCTCGGCGCCGGAATCGAAGGTGAGGTAGAGGTAGTACTGGATGACCTCGTTGGTGCCGACACTGGAGGTGTTGAAGGAGGCCTTCCAGTATTGGTTGTTGGGGCTGGGGCCGCCATTGAGGTGCCAGGTTAGAGCGGTGCTGCTCCAGGAACCCTGGCTGGCTCCCTTGTAATAGAGCGTGCCGCCGGTTTGGTTGGCGGTGCCGTAGCCGGGGTTGTTGTATTTCTGCACGCCCTGATAGACCGTCACGGTGGTACTAGTGCCGAGCTCGAACTCGGGGTTGCGCATGTTGAACCCGAGGTCGGCGGTGTTGTCAGGGATGTGCCAGGCATTGGCAAGCCCGGCGGCGGATTCGCGCGCGCACGCCAGGCACAGCGTCAGGCAGGCCAGCAGGAACAGGCGAGGTTGGCTCTTCATAGTTGACTCAGTTCAGGTCACGGCGGCGCACCTCTCCCCCTTCGGACGCTGGCCGCGTCTACTCCACGAGCTGAATCCGGTAGAACCGGTTGGTCGCATCCGGGGCCGAATCAAACCAGCGGGTTACCGTGTTGGTTGGATCCGCCGACACGACGGCGCCGACAATTGATGTCGGGGGATAGGAGAGATTGGTAGTCGCCTGCACCTGGTAAACCTTGCCGGGCACGCTGGACCAGGTCAGCTCGACGGGATTCCCGGAAACCAGGTCCGTGATGTGCAGGAAGGAGCCAGGATTCCAGGCATCTGTGCCGGCGATCAGCTCGAGCCAGTCTGCCACGCCGTCGGCGTCGGTATCCAGCGGGGAGTTTCTGATGCCGACCAGCACGGTGCGGGTGGCGTCCAGGGCGATTCCGTTGGTGAAGTAGAACTGGATGACGTTGGTGCCGGGAGCGAAGCCCGTCCAATTATAGTAGAGCTGCCGCATGCCCGTGCCGCAGCCAAAGGGACGAATATTATAGAGCACGTTGTTGTTGCCATCCAGCCGCGGCTGGAACGCGCCGTTGATGTAGATGCTGAACAGGTTGTAGTTGGTCGTGGTCAGGGTGGACGTGAAGCACGAGGAGATGGTGAAGACGTCATTCGAGTTCAGGATGAGCACCTGGCCATCGGCGGCCGGGTTGACGATGTTCAGCACCGTCTCCGGCCCCTGCGCGTTGACTGTGCGGGTCAGCACGGTGTAGCGGTTCGGGTACACACTCGACGCCGTGTCCTTCAGATACACGTGGATGGTCGCGGTGCCGCTGCTGGCCACCGGGCTGTAGGCAAACCGGTATTCCCGCGGAAAGGCGGGGTATTGCTGGCTCAGCGTCCCATCCGGCGAGACCGAGGATGCCACGCCGCAACTCTGGCCGTTGTGGTCGGTGATGCAGTAATCCACCGCGGTGACTGAGTTGTCCGCGCGCACCACCACCGTGTAGCTGCTGCCCGTGAGCGTAGCGCCATCGGCGGCTGGATAGGCAATCACGCCGCCCGGCAACTGGCCCGCGTAATAGAAGGTCTGCAGGAAGGTGCTGTAAACCGCAGACTTCCCTGTCCGCGGCAGGAGACAATGGGCCCGCACGATGTGGAAACCGCTGGGCAGGCCGGTGACGGTGTCGTTGGTGTTGAGGTTGTTGTGGAGCCAGGCGGTGGCGGTTGCGGGATTGAAGTTCGTGATGCCGAACTGGGTCAGGCCGTAGAGTTTGGCCCCGTCGGCGTCGGAGATGGTGGAGATGGGGGTGTAGCCACCTTTGAAGAGGGCGACTTTGTAACGGACCTGGGTGCCGGCGCCGAGGGCGGGAACGGTGCCCTTCCACCAGTCAATCGTGGGCACGGCGGAATCGGCGGCGACCCAGGAGGCCTCGACGACCTGGGTGGTTCCCCTGCCGTCGCCGAAGGCGCCTTCGGGATTGCTGCCGTCGGTGGTGTAATAGATGTAGCACTTGTCAATCTGGAACTGGTAGCCCGCCTTAACCCAGATCTCCACGGGATTGGCGCCGGTGGGATTGTAAGGCATGCGCTGGGTGGCGGTGCCATGGCCGCTGGCGGTGTTTGTTGCCGCCGGATCGTGATAGACCCAATCAGCCGTCTGCGTGTCTATGCTCGCGCCGCCGCCCGAGCCGTTGACCACCTGGGCGTTGCCGGTGCCGACGGTGTAGTAGTAAGTCTCAGCCCCGGTAGAGACGACGGTATTCCGCGCAACATCTCGGGCGCCAAATTTCTCGGGGCCATAGCGGAGCTGGTTCCTCGTCTGCTCGTAGCCGAGCCACACGTCGCTGACGTGGCCCGGCTTGTTGTCGCGCCGGTCAAAACCGGTTGTCGGGCCGAGGCCCATGTGGCTGTTCAAATCCATCCCGCCGTCCATCTTGACCAGCACGTTGAAGGCCGAGGCGTCGCTGCGGACTTGAATATCAAACGGCGCGTTGGTCAGGACCGGCACCCGTATGGCGTAAGTGCGGTTGGAGCCCGCAACATGGCCTTCGCCCGGGGCCATGAGGGTGTTGCCGCCGGAGTCCACGCTGCCGCGCACCTTGAAAGGATATGCGGGGCCGAAGTTGGGATCGCCGTTAACACCGTCATGCCGATACACCAGCAGCGAGGGCACTGCCGCTCCACCCTGCCGGAAAGTGATCGCGTTGGTCAGCACATTAGCCCGGCTCGGCTCAGGCCCCTGGTAGGCGTACATTACCCACCCGCCGGCCGGAACGAGCAACTCAATAGCCCCACCGCCGGACGCCAGGGTTTGACTCCCTACATAAATCTTGCGCTGCCAGGCGTTGGCCGCGCCCGAAGTGGAAACCGCCTCGGCCTGGTTGGTGGTCGCCTCATGCACCAGGAGCTTGGCGCAGGTGCGCGAGTTGCCGCCGTTGGGAGAGGAGGTTGCCATCTGCGAGAGAACTGACCCGGGCGGGAAGCCAACGACCAGCCCCACGCCTCTGGACGGGCTCCCATTATAGCAGTTATAGTAGCCGTCACCGGTTCGGACTATCCCATCATCGAAAAGAACGTCGCCCGAGGGGCTGTTATAGGTCGCGTTCATGGCAAACAGCACCACCGTGGCATCCGGGTTGTTGTAGCGCTGGATGTCGGTGCCTGACACATCGCGGTAGTCGTAGCGCTCGAAGGCGACGATATGGCTATCGCTCCAGCGAGGGCGCGTGCCGCCGCGGCTCAAGCGTTGGTGGAGGGTGGCGGTCTCGGGCATGGTGTTGTCGCCGTATTGTCCCAGATAATCCGTCATCGGGACCTGCGGGAAGGTGGTGGATTGACTGGGGTCGCCCGCCCAATTGAAGTTGTCCGAGTAGATCATCGGGAGGCCCTCGTGCATGAAGTAATAGGCATTCTGAATCTCCCGGTGCGTTGGACAGCACAGAATATGGTCGTGGTCCTCGGTAAGCTGCACTCCCTGGGTAATCTTGAAAGCGCCGTAATAAGGGGTGTATTCGGCCTGGTCCATCCCGAGGGGGAGATTCCCGCCGCCACTCAAGGCGCCGTTCAGGGTGTCGCGCAACGGCGAATTCAACAACCTCATGCCGGTCCTGATGTATTCGTCATAGGACGGCGGCGCCCCCAGATGCTCTCCGAACAGCATCGCATCGTTGCGCGGGGCTTCAGTGTCGAAGCAACTGCTCCGGTTGTCGTCGCCCTCCATGTAATCGTTGGCCCGCACGTTATTGCCGTAGCCGTGCGTGAAGTCAAACATCGCCTGGATGCCCCCCAGGTAACCCCGCCAACTGGTCGAGTAATCGCCGAAGAAAGGCGAGGGCGTATGCTTGACCGCGTCCAGGCGGAACCCGTCGCACCGGGTGGTATAGAGCGTCCACATGGCCGCGCGGGTGAGGTAGTCCTCCACGCGCTCGGCCACCGGCTGGCCGTTGGTGCCGTTGAACCCATGCCAGCTTCCCGCAGGCCAGCTAAATCCGGGAGAGCTGCCGGCTGACCAACTCCCCAGGAAGGCGGAGTTGGTGTCCATGTAGTAATCCGGGTTGCCCGGCTGCCGCACAAAGTAAGGCTTGCTGGTTTGGCTCCACAGAGTGGGGCCGAAATTGTAGTTGATGCCGCCGGGCTCGTTGGCCAGGTCGCAGAGGCCGTTGATCGGCTCATTCTGCACGAGGCCCTGGTTGCTCCAGTCCTCCACGTTCGGCCAGTTCCGGTTCCCGCTGCTGGTCGTTTTGAGGTGAAAATCCTGCGGCCACAGACCAGGGAAGAAGTTCGTCGGCGTATAGACATCGTAGCCGGGCACCACGCCCTGCCGGTGGTTCATAATGTTGTCGAAATAGACGCGGAGGCCAAACCGATGGGCGGTTTCCACCATCTGCAGCAGTTCCGCCCTGGTGCCGTACTTGGTGGCGACGCTGCCGTTCTGGTTCTTGTCGCCCAAGTCGAACGGGTCAAACAGGTCGTAGCCCACCGACCAGATGCTGCTGGCCTTGGCGGGCGGCGGCAGCCACAAGCTGGTGTAGCCGGCCTCGGCCAGCTCTGGCATCTTCTGGCTCAAGTCGCTCCACCTAACCTGGAACAACTGGAGCATGGCTTCGCCCCGTGCGCCGATCAGGCCGGCAAACAGGAGCACGAAAACGACGGTCGAGGACGCGGTGCGACGGGCAACGTTAATGCGCATAGTCCGATATTGTGTACCTTAACATGCGGATACCCTTCCGAGCTACCGCACAAAGATGCGGGGGCGCAGGGCGCCGCCATCTGCTTAAGTAGGAGCAATGTCTGCGATACCGACAGCACCGCATCAATCCTGGCCAGTCAAGCGCCTTCCTTTGCCCTTTAACCGCCGCTTACGTTTCGGGGCGGTGGCCCCTGTTCTTTGCCTGGCCCTCTTGGCGGCGTGTGGCGCCGCGTGGGGCGCGACGGGCGTCCACACCACCTGGCTCTGGCACCTGCACCAGCCGATCTACTGGCCTGACGCCCGCGGCTACGGGACGGACCACTACGAGGCCGCCTGGGATACCGTCCAGCGACAGGACGCGGGCCGCCAGCACCCCAACCCCGAGGTGCTCCGCGATATCTTCGGCTGGGGTGACCGCGTGAACGCCTACCAGGGCGGCCCCAGCGCCTCGCTCAGCAGCATCAGCAGCCATCTCAATTCCGGCGCGCAGATCAGTTACTCCGGGGCGTTGATGGAAAACGTGCAGAGCCTTGGCGCCGCCGGTCAACTCGGCTACGGCTCCGGCTGGTATCTCGCCAATCGGAATGCCCGCACCTGGACCACCACGGGCGGCAAACCGCGCATGGACCTGGTCAACTTCACCTATCACCACGCCCTGGCGCCGCTATTGAGCGACGAGACGCTGGAGATGGAGCTCAGGATTCACCGGCGGCAGATGGAAATCTTCTGGACCACCGCTCCCGCCCTCTCGCGCGGCTACTTCCCTACCGAAACCTGTTTCTCCGAGCGGATGATCCCCATCCTCAAGCGCGTGGGCATTGACTGGACGATCATCGCCAATACACACCTGGCGCGGGCTTGCGCGGACTTCCCGGTCGTGGTCGGCTCCGGCGGCGAGAACTGCGACCTGCCCAACCGGGCCGACCAGCTCAACCCGGCACAGGGCGCTGGCAATTATCAGCGCATCTCGATTGATCGTGGCTGCTCGCCCACCCAGGTCATGCCCTTTGGCTTTCAGTTGCATTACGCGCGCTACGTGGACCCGGAGACCGGCGCCGAGTCGAAGATGATCCTTGTGCCTAGCGACCAGGTGCTCGGCTGGAAAGACAGCTACAGTCCCTGGAGCCTGGATCTGCTGAATCCCCTCAATGCTCGCAACGACCCCGCCAAGCCGGCGCTGGTCATGTGCGCCCACGACGGCGACAACGCCTGGAGCGGGGGCCATTCCTACTACATGGAATGGGTCCAGAACTTTGCCAGCCAGGCGAGCTCGCGCGGCTACGAACCCACCACGGTCGAGCAGTTCCTGCAGGAATTCCCGCCCGCCGCCGATGACGTCGTCCATGTCGAAGACGGCGGCTGGGTCTATGCGGACAGCGATTTCGGCTCGCCCATCTTCATTAACTGGCACTGGCCGCCGAGCTACTCGACCAGCAGCGGCAACGTGGTGGATCCCAGCCTCGGCACCAGCGACAAGGCCGACAACTGGCGGGTCATCATCGCCACCGAGAACCGCGTCAAGACGGCGCAGCAGGTTGCCGGCGTGACCCCTGATCTTGACCAGGTGCGCGACCCGGGCAGCTTCAGCACCACTCCCAACGCGGTGGAGCTGGGCTGGCACTACTACCTGGGCAGCCTCGACAGCGGCTTCGTCTATTACGGCTGCCACGGCGACGAATGCCATCGCGCGGTGGTCGCCCAATCCAATGCCGTCCGCAACGTCAACAGCATCCTGGCGGGCAACCCCTCCGGCGACGCCACGCCCCCCACGCTCTTTGCGCCGCAGCGCCACCCCTGGAATCCCGGCGGCACCAACTTTGGCGTCCAATACGGTTACAAGCTGACGGCTGCCGCCAACTCCGACTTCTGGGTCTGGACCTACGGCTATGATGTCTCCGGCATCTCGAATGTCACCCTGCACTTCCGCGTCAACGGCACCAACCCGCCGACCAGCGACCAGTTCAAGACCTATACCGGCGGCCCATTGGCCGGCGCCTGGCTCACCTCCAACATGACCAAACGCGTCGTCGCCCCGGTCATCGGCGTGACGCCGCAATACATTGCCGACTACTATTATGCGAAAGTGAGCGGCATCACCAACAGCTACGTGGATTACTACCTCCGGGGGGTGGACAACGGTGGCAACGCCTGCAACTCCCCGATCCAGCACGTTTGGGTGGGAGCGAACCTGGGCGGGACTGGGGGCGGGGATACGAACGGCTGCAACGGGCGCGTGTGCGTTTCGCCGGTGCCGCCGGCGGCCGGGGCAAGCGCCACTATCGCATTCTCCCCTGCCGGCGGACCGTTGGCCAGCGCCAACTCCATCTTCATCCACCTCGGCTGGAACAACTGGAACCCCGTTGTCTCGCCTGATGCCGCCATGTCGTTTAACTCAGCCTCCAATCGCTGGGAAAGCACGGTGACCATTCCCGCCAACACAACCCAGTTGGATTGTGTCTTCCACAATGGCAGTGGCACTTGGGACAACAACAGCGGCCAGGACTGGCATTTCACGGTCAGCAGCACGCCGCAGCCCCCGCCCCAGCCGCAAAACCTGGTCGTCACGCCGGTGCAGACAAACCAGCTTAACCTGAGCTGGTCGGCCAGCGCGGGGGCCGCCGCTTACCTCGTCAACCGCGGCGGATCGCCCGTTGCGCTTACGGCCGGCACGTCCTATCCGGATACGGGGCTGAGCATCAACAGCAATTACTGCTACTCGATTGTGGCGTCGAATAGCGCCGGCTTGTCCACGCCGAGCGCCACGGTCTGCACCAACACCCTCGCCGCCCCGCCCACCAATTACCCGCCCTTCGTCCTGGATGGCACATTCAATTATCCTGGCTACTTGCTTGCGTCGAGCGGCATGGTGCTCTACGGCGCTTTACGCGGCACGACCCTCTACGTGGCCACATGGTCCACCGGCGCCAGCGGGCCCAATGACCATTTCATCCTTGTCAGCGACCAACTCCTGCCCTCCGCCACCGCCGCTGCGCCGTGGGCCAAGACCGGCAACGTTGCCGCCGACACCAGCAAGCCCTTCCTGGCCAGTGAGAGTCTCAACACCTATGTTGCCTGGTTTCAGGCGCCGGCCTCTTCGCTCGCCTACAAGTCCGCGGCCGATTCCGGCGCGCTGGCGGGCACCATAGACCTGGTCGCGGCGTTTGGCTACGTGCCGACGAATCTCTACCTCTGCGCCGCCGCCTACCAAACCGCTGACGGCGGCATACTCGCGGCACAATGCCCCGCCGGCACCGGCCCTGATATTGACCCCGGCGAGTTCTTCGTCATCCCGACAGCCGCCCTGCTGGACAATAACGCCGACGGCACGTTCGACCGGCTTGACCCGGCGCTCGGTTTCCGGCTGGAAAGCCTGGAAGCCATCGGCGGCTATAAGGTCAAGTGGGCTGCGATGCCCGGCCGCACCTACCAACTCGTATGGGCGGACACTCTCGTCGGGGCCGCCTGGAGCAACTTGCCGTCCTCGCTCACCACCGCCGGCCCGCTGCAACTGTGGCTCTCCTGCACCGACTCGCCGCCGGCCGCGGTCACCCAGAGGTTTTATCGCGTCAAACTGGCGCCCTAGCCGAACCGCAACGACTCCTCAATCAACATTATGAAACATCACCCTGCTTACCGCCGACTTCACAACCGCGTGGCCGCGCTGGCCCTGCTGACCGCCGCGCTCGCCGGTTTTGCGGCCGAACCCGCGAAGATCACCGTGTCCACTCCGTCCTGGGTTCGCGACGGCGTGGTCTATGAGATCTTCCCTCGCAACTTCTCCCCCGAGGGCAACTTCAACGGCATCACCGCCCGGCTCGACGAGCTGAAGGACCTTGGGGTGAACATCCTCTGGCTCATGCCCATCCATCCCCTGGGCGAGAAGCTGCGCAAGGGCACCATCGGCAGCCCCTACGCCATCCGTGATTACTATGCCATCAACCCTGACTACGGCACCGAGGCCGACCTGAAACGCCTGGTGTCCGAGGCCCACAAGCGCGGGCTCAAGATCATCATTGACGTCGTCGCCAACCACACCGCCTGGGACAGCGTGCTCATGGCGCACCCGGAGTACTACAAGCAGGACGCCACCGGCAAAATCATCCCGCCGGTCAAGGAATGGACCGACGTCGCCGGCCTCAATTACCAGAACGCCAGGCTGCGCGAGTATATGATCGCCATGCTCAAGCACTGGGTGAACCCCGCTACCTTCGACCTCGACGGCTTCCGTTGCGACGTCGCTTACGAAGTCCCCACCAGCTTCTGGGAGGAAGCCCGCGCCGAACTGCTCAAGGTCAAGCCCGACATCGTCATGCTCGCCGAAGCCAGCAAGCCCGAACTGCTCACCAATGCCTTTGACCTGGATTATTCCTGGCCCCTGCATGGCACGCTCAACGACGTCCTGCTCCGCGGCGCCCCCGCCTCCGAGCTGAAGCGGTCCTGGGAGGAAAGCCGCCGGCAGTTCCCCGAGGGCTCACTCCACCTGCGCTTCTCCGACAACCACGACGAGGCCCGAGCCGTCGCCCGCTTCAGCGCCAAAGGCGCCCTGGCCGCCTCGGCCCTCATGCTCACCCTCGACGGCGTGCCTCTCCTCTACAACGGCATGGAAGTCGGCGACGCCACCGAATCCGGCGACCCGGCCCTGTTCGAGAAGGTGCCGGTCTTCTGGCAGCCCAAGGAACGCCCCGCCTTTCGCCAAATCTACCAGGGCCTCATCCGCCTGCGCAAAGCCTACCCCGTCTTCCGCAATGACCGCGTGATCTGGCTGCGCAACTCGGACGAGGCGAACCTCGTCACCCTGATGCGCCTGGACAGCAAGGACGAGTTCGTCGTGGTCATCAACTTCTCCAATCGCCCGGCCATCGGCTGGGTCGAGGTCCTGCACGACCAGGAGTTCAAGCCGGTGAAGATCGCCGGCATGCCCGAACCCCCGTCAGACTGCTTTCCCCTGTTTCGCCTCAGCGGCTTCGACTGGCGCATCTACCACCGCACGGTGAAATAGCTCCGTTGCCAACCGGACCAGATCCGACATTAATCGGCCTGCTTGGCCGGCTTTTTCTCGGAAGCCTTCTTCTTCTTCGGCGGGGCTTCCTTGTCGAACTTTGCCGAGGTAATCACTTCCGCGCCCGAAGCGTTCTTGTGGAGTTTCCCGTGCGCGTAACTGCCGACCTTGACGTCGGCCAGGGTGGCTGGATTGTCGTTGACCAGGAGTTCAGACTTCGAGTCCAGTTTCAACACGCGTTCGCCTTGCTTCTTCTTCAGAGAGATGGTCTTGGCCTGCTTATCCACCGCCGCGACGGTGCCGTAGAATGGATACCAGTTGCGTTTGGCTTTGGGCTTTTGAGCCACTGCGGCCTTTGACGCATCGGCAGACTTGGTCTTGGTGTCTGCCGCGTTGACGGCAGTGCCGCCGACCAGGGCGACCGCCAGCAAACCTGAAAACAACAGGGACAGGGATGATTTCTTCATAACGAGTATTGGTTTCTTCACCATGTTCGAGACGATTTATGCACGTGCCCACCCGGCGCACGAAGGCGTGCCCCGCAGGGCAAGTTCGAGGATAGCCATACGCAGATCCTGTTCAAGTCACAAATCCGGGTTCTTCGCTGTTTCCAGAGTAATAGGGGCGCGGATCGAAGGGCGAAAGCTCCGGAGGAGCGCCATGTTTATAGCCAAAGCGCCGGGACATTTCCCGCCAAGCTCCGTAAGAGCGGCATCGAACTCCCTCTTTCAGCCTCACACATCCTGACCCGCTGGAAACAACCTGAGCCTAATCCCCCCTCGCCAGACCCCCTCCCTCGGCCGTCCTACCCCGACTTTCGCTACCGGCGGGCGGTTTAGGTTTTTTGGGGGTAGGCAGGCTGCGAGTTTTCTAGGAAAACATTGGGTTGTTGGCGTGAAACGGTGTTTGGTGCAGACCTACCCCCTTCCCAGGCTG